>Ga0134125_10001916_pt1 | contig 25086 bp, 18 predicted proteins | sample KB31751_FD_96464 | JGI IMG/M metagenome (GOLD analysis project Ga0134125, IMG submission 96464) | Terrestrial soil microbial communities with excess Nitrogen fertilizer from Kellogg Biological Station, Michigan, USA - KB3-175-1 | ecosystem: Environmental > Terrestrial > Soil > Unclassified ...
ACCTGGTTGTATCCATAACTATCGGCTTCTGGATTACTTTGCAGGAATATCTTTACTCCACTTTTAAAAGTTCTAATACTATTGTTGCTAAAAGTTTTCGCTTTCAGGTAGCCTTCAAAATCGCTTAACAACAGGTCATTTTGTTCCATATTTTTTATTGTTTTATAAGCATTCGTAATTTTCTTCGTTTACTATATAGGTGTGTAGTGTCGATATGGCTATGGCCCATGAATCTCCGTACAAATTCTATGGTTGCTCCATTATCCAAGAGGTGAGTGGCTATACTATGTCTTAAATTATGAAGAGAAATATCCATCCCCGATAATTTTGGATTCTCCGTCCTTTCAATAATTTTTTTCAGTTTATAATTATAAGACTGCCCGTCCATGCGTCCGCCAAACTTGTTTAGAAAGAATGCGGGGCATAATGGAAGATTATTTGCAATCCTTTTATTCCGTTCATAACTCACATATTCTTTGAGATCTTTTATTATCGCGTCAGACATAGGAATTGTCCTGCTTTTATTTCCTTTGCCTTTTCTCACGTTTAAAATCCCTTTATGAAATATTACATCGGAAATATTTAGTCTTTCTATCTCGGTTCTTCTTAAGCCGCATCCATAAGCAGCCCCTAAAATGGCCCTCTCCAAACTTTGATTTGCCTGTTTGTATAATAATTGTATTTCTTCTGTGGAAAGGATTTCTCGTTCTGCATATGGCCCATACAGAAACTTTGGAAGTCTTGCTGGAGAACTTTCAATCTTCTTGACTTTAATTAAATGGTCAAATAAAGAATTTAATGCAGCAATGTGTTTTCTTATGGAAGAATCACTTAATCCCCCATCCCTTCTCAAATTCGGTCGATCCCTTAAATATTCATAATACCCGATTATTTCTGATGCTTTTACTTCCTTAATTTCAACTATGCCTTTTGTTTCCAGGAAGAAAAAGAACTCGCGCACATGGCTCGGATATTCTGATCGGGTATACCCTTTAGCAGCAATCGCGGAGTTAAAATTGTCGCAGAGCTCTATGTATTCTGGATTATATAATGGTAATATTTTCATGTATTTTTTATTTGATAGTTTGTTTCCCGTGAATTTATGCCGCATTTAGACCGCCAGCGGTGAAAGCCTTATCTCCATTGGTTTCTAGTGATCTATCTGGTGATCTACGGCTTAGACCGCTAAGTATAGCCAGCTGATTATTCAGGTTATTTTTCATGGTTTCTTTTACCTTTTCAGCATCATCCCAATACAGAATCCTATACTTAAATCCTTTATTGGCATACCCGATTCTTTCCACATATTCCAGCTTGTGCAGTTCCTGCATGTAGCGGAAACAGTAGTTCTTTGATATGTTGAGTTCAAGCCGTATTTCGCGAAGAGTAAATCGATAATCATTTGCTTTTTCTCCTGCCTGTTTCTTTACATAATTTTTTATGCCTTCATAGACCTGCCTTTGCACCGAGTCAAGTTCATCCGTTTCCATCACCATGGCATTGAACAACATCTCACCTGCAATCTCCATGTCTTCTATTTCTGCTAGCAGCCTGCCTTGCTCATCTTTTTTCCGTTGGAATTGATGAAAGATGCATACCTGTTTCACTAAGCCCTGGTATATCTGATTCATCTTTATTAACGCATTTGACTTTACTGGAAGAATTACCTTATTTGCATTGGGATTAATTACCTGCACAGGCTTAAGACTACGAACAATAAATTTTAAAAGATTAGTGGCTTTCTGTTCTTCTTTACCGTCAAGTGCATCAGAAAACTTATTGTTCTGGTAATTGATGATTTGGGTGGTTTGTTCGCTACTCTCATCCAAACAAACTCTGAATTGCTCCTGATTTACCTCGTCATTATTTTCGCACATTATCGTTGAAAAATGGCTTTGTACCTGCTTAACCGATGAAATCATATTTCCCAATCGGTCTTTTATTGTCGTCGCCGTAGAAAGTGATTTTTCCTGCTGCAACTGGTTTAATGCCTGACCCGCCTTTTTATCCAGCCCATTTGGTAAGATCAAAACCTTATTCATAAGCTCTCCATTGGTACAGTGATAAAATGACTTGCCACTTACATTACCAAGCATAACGGCATCTTCAGGAGCAAGACATTTTCTGCATGCATTGATAAACATATTTACATTGGCGGGATTGCCAGCTATTGCAAGATGAAGTGGGGTATCGCTCTTATAACTTGTACCTGCAAGAAATACTAAAAGCCGTATTTTTTCTTGCCCGATAACTCCTGCTTTTGCCAAAAGTTGGTCGGTTCGTTCCATCAGTTTGTCGACGGATAAAAACTCTATCGCCGCTCTTTCCTGAACAGGCGCCATAATACGCTGTATACTTGGGCTCTTTTTGGCATTGGCCTGTTGGGCCTCCACCAATCCATCCCGATATTTTTCCAAAAGACTGGTGAGTATCTGGAAGTCGGCTTCCAGTATTTCTTCTTTCACCTGAAACTTTAAGGCTATGGCTTCTATGGCTTCTTTTACTTGTTCAGGCTCGTATAAGTCCAGCTTGTACCGCTCTCTTTTTTCGGTATCGTCCTCTACTACAAGCAGGGTTATTTTGAGTGCTGATAAATCCTGGGATAAATTTCCAAGAACATAAAAATTGTTGCACCTTCCTTTATATAATAATTTGGCCTCATGAATGACTTCAAGTTTTGGCGTTGTCACCATTGGAGCCGAAGCCTTATCCATTCTGTTTTTTCCCTGACCTTTGTTTTGGATGATGCCCTGTAACTCTTTTATTGTGTTCTTCATGCCAGCCCTCTTTTATTTAAAAACATCTCGGTACTTGCTGAAAGAGGGGCATAGTTAATGCCAGAATACATTGGTGTGCCGCCCGTAATTGATGGTTGTAATATGTATTGAGGTGAATCAGTTATGTTCGAAACATACTTGTACTCAATGCTCTGAGGAGAGCCTGAAATGGGGTCTGAATATTGATGAATGACCGATTTCCATACAGTCGGAGAAACTCCGTTTAACCGCTCTAAGAAGTCAATTAGGCGGCATAATCCGACCCATAAAAAGTTAGAACTTATGAAGGATTCGCATAAAGAGCCTGAATTTTCTTGATTTTGCCCATTTTCCAGTTCTTTTGAAACCTGCGCCATTATTGAAAAAATAGGGTTAATTTCGGGAGTTAGAACAGCCTCATTTTGCTTGAAATATTGCACGCCAGATGGAAATACCATACTCTGTAATTGTCGTTTCCAACGGCAGTCTAATAACTTCCAGAAATTCAGAAGATTAGCGGCAGCATCTATTGCTAATTGGACTTGATTATCTAAGTTAGAACTGTCGTGGGCTGTTTTGGCCAATTCCTTTTCCAGTTGGGCAATTTTTTGTTTGTAGATGGGCTCAAATTTTTGGTATACATCTATCGGTACACTTCCCTGCCCCAAATTTTCTTGCAGTTTATCCAGTTTCTTTTTTTCTTCTGTCAATTGTGTCCTAAGAACTTTTTCGTTCTCAAATTCCTTTTCCGACAATTGTAAAAAAGTAGCAATCACTTGCTTTTTTATTAGTGGCCTGAGCATCGGATTTATTTGATATATCTTTAACTTCTCAAGAAACATATCATGCAGGCTTGGCGCACTTATAGTTACGCCCTGACAATTCTTTTGACACTTATAATAACTATATACCTTTCCTGCTTTTTCTATGTCGTAGCCAGTGAGTCCGTATCCGCATATTCCGCAGGTGCAAAATCCTTTAAGGGGGACGGTGCTGTTTTCTTGTTTATGAGTAAAGCCACTTGGGTTCTTGCCCAAATAACCATTTACAATACTGAATAGGGCTTCTGATATAATAGGCTCATGTTTACCTTTGACTACCTTCCCTTCCAATAATCCATGTGAGACCAATCCAGCGTAGAATGGATTCCTCAACATAGACCCCACGCCCTGCAAAGAAAGCCGAATGCCAAGTGTTTGAAGGCGCAAGGATATTTGCGCATATGTTAATTTCTCGTAAGCATACCACTCGAATATATTTCTTACTGCCTGTGCCTTTTGCTCGTCAATATATATATCGCGTTTTCGTCCGCCCTTTGGATATTCCCGATAATAGCCGTAAGGCACCTTGCCCGTCCATCCGCCTTCCGATAGCTTTGCTACCATTCCACTATGGCAGAGCAGGTATCTTTTTTGATTTTCATGCTTCGCTTCCAAGAGCTCTTTTTCCATTTGGATCAATCCCCTTATAGTGCCTGGCTCTTGCGGATTAGTCGCTGATTGGAGATAAATTCCTTCGGCAAAAAGCTGATTCAGGATTTCTATGGCACCCTCACCCGTGCGTGAGAATCGATCAAGAACATATGTAATAATGATTATTTTCTTTTTACATTTCCTTGCGAATGCAAGCATTTCTTGGAACGCAGCCCTGTCATCCGTTTTTGCCGATTCATTGGTGCATCCGAAATAAGCAAGAATTTCATAATTCTCTTTCCATGCATATTCTTCGCATGTCTTTTTTTGATTCTCAAGACTATAATTACTTCTCTGTTCAAGTCCAGAAACACGCGGGTATATTAATGCATAGGTTTTTGGGTCTTCATAGACTCTTCCTTTGGCGGGTTTCCCGTTTCTTTTTTCGAGGAAGCTAATTAGTCCATTGGATTGTTCGTTTTGATGTGTAATGTTTGACATTTTTAAACTTTATTTTCGGCATCCAGTTACTCTAACTGGATTCAACCACTAAAAAATAAACAGATAGAAAAAAATCTAAAATGAATTGTACCGTTTTTAGGCGCTTTTTGGAAAATTTATTCGTCCTTAATCCCTTGCTATTACTTACGTTCAGAATTATTTTTACTATTTGCAAAAAAAATTAATGTACTCAGTTCTTTTATACTATAAAGTGTACGGATAGCATCCTGATCGGATATATTTTCATACCCAGGTATGCTTCGCAATTCTTCTACCGTCAGGTCAGTCTTTTTGCCTTTTGAAAGAATTGTTTCAGTAGATTCCATATTGCTTGGGTTCATCATAATTTATTCTTAAAGTTATTACACTATAATGCCTGTGTGGTGCAGAAGAAACCCAATAACTATTTCTGCTCTTCCTTTAATAGATGGGCTATGCGATCCAACTGGTAATCAGTGTAAGTGTCGTATAGATTTATTCCGAAGCCCAATTTATTCAGCCCGTCATAATTATCGTAATCAAAGGGCATTCGTACATCGACATCGGCGTAATGGGAAATCCTGTCTCCCATTTTCACATCGTGCACGACTATGTAGCCGTTCACCCATAGCCAGGCAAGGTGAATAAATGCACACAGGTATCCATTCTCATCATTCACTACTTCTTCAAAATCCTTTTTATGCTTGGACCAGGGCGCGCCAAATATCTGCTTGAAGAACACTTTTTTGATATCCAAGGGGACTGATGAATATTTAAATTCATGCAAGGGTTTTGTCTTACTGAATTTTACAAACTCATCTAACAAATCTCTTTGTCCGTGAGTGCGCTCTGATAAATCCTTTAGCGGCTCTTCCCCAATCGTCTTCATGGCTTCCTGCACAAACAAATCAATTATTTTGTTGTACTCTTCATCTGGAGCTTTGGGCTTATTGGAAGCAATCTTATATTTATTCTTGCCGACAATCACTTTATCAAGCATTGGCGCACCAGAGAACGCAGCGCCAATACAAGCCTGTCTCCAATAATCGCCGATTTTATCAAGCCAGGCATCACGGGGAATAAGGTCACTTTTGTTATCTGATATTTCCATTCCCAAATGTTCAATTATATCATTGAGGTTGAATTCCGCTTTCTTTCCTCCTTTTTCATAAACAACCAATGAATCATTCGTAAAGAACTTGGGAATAATTCCGTATGTTTTAAATATAACACCCAGCCTGTAAAGGAATTCTTGGATACTTTCTTTATCAAACAGCCGCCAAATCCCAGTTGCATGCATGCAAAATGATAGGAATAAAGTAACCACGCCGCCATCCGTTTGCTTTTTTAGTATTAAAGTTGTTGGGTCAGCTGTATTTTCAATATTTATATAAAATCTAACCATACCAGTATATCTCTTCATATATTTAATTTTTGTGTTATTAATTTGAATTTCTACTCGCCAATTATTATTAGGCAATTTCAGGCGCTGGTAATTCCAGCGCTTTTATTGTCCCAACTGCACTACCTGCTATGCCTTTAATATTGCCGTACATATGGATGGTATTCTGTAGAACCTTTTGGATTTGCTTCTCCCGCTTCTTCCATATCATCTCCATCGAGCGGCGTTCACTTGCCAGATCCGTATTCAACTGTGAGAAGCCTTCTACTATGGCTTCTACCTGCATCCTGAACTCATTGCTGGTAAGAAAGTCATAAAGCATCGCCATTTTTTCTCCTTTGTTTTCCTGGGTTGCAACGGCGCTGTTATACATTATCACCATTTCTCGAAGTACGAAACAGAGCCCTTTGAATTCCTGATATGTACACACCCAAACACCATCTCTTATACCAAAGCGCTCCATATCTTTCGGCATAACATCCGTTACAATGGCGCCAAGCGTGGCATTCTTCAAACGCATATCGTCTTTGAACTTTCCAATCCAGGATTCTTCCCAGTTTTTGGTTCTTTTACTTTCGAAGTAGATTTTACCACAATTCTGTCTTGATCTTGTATTGACGGTCTGTAGTGAGTCGGCCCCGCGAGCACCTTTCTTAATTTCATCGATAACATCCAATGGAAAGTTTACCCGCAAATACTCTTCAATGGCCAACTCCTGAGTTTCGCCTTGTACCTGCATGGAGCCTTGCTCAATTTTTCTTTGCATGTCCTTCATTTGCGTATTCAGCGTATCAATCATATTATCCTTTTCGGCAAGCTTTAGCTCGTTCTCTCTGTCAACCAGAGTTCGAATTTTCAGTTTCTCCTCTTTTATTAAGGCATTCAACTTTTCTTCCGCTTCAGCCTCTATGGTTTCTTTTAATTCATCCTTTTCCCTTTTTGCCTGCGCCAGTTCAGATTTGAGTTTATTTAGTCCTTTTATTTCAGCAGTTTTCTCCTTAAGCTGCTCTTGATAAGATTGTATTTCATCCGATGTCTCTTCCGTCACCTGGGCTTTAATCTTCTTCTCCAGCTTGGATTTTTCAGTTTGTAATTGCTTCTTCATGCCTTCTGCTATTGCCTCGGATATTTTTCCTTTCTGTTTATCAAGCTCCGAAAGCTTGGTCTGGTACTCCTTTTGTACCTGTTCATGCATCTGGTGGTATACCAAATCGTTTACATTAATTGCCGTTCCACAATTCGGACATTCTATCTTTTGTATTTCTTTTACCATTCTTTTATTTATTTAAATGTTATGAGTTATAATTGCTTCCTTTAACCTGGGCCTATTCCCACTGCTGTTATGCAGCCATTTTCATTATTTCCATCTGGATAGGAATTTGGAAATAGATGTTTTCAATGGCCGTATAAATTTCATACATGGCCATGGGAATGCTTTCGATTTCATCCCGATCATTGGGATATAAAACAGAGTATATAGCTTTAACCGTATTACCACGAAACCTTGAATCCGAGTACCAGTGTTCCATAAAGACCTGCTCCATATCTACCAGTCGTTCCAGGATGCAATCCACTTCATCGGCATATTCATAATAAAGCTCCGACAGTTGCTTCAGTGCATCTGCGAAAAGAGATTTATCCCAAACCACAATGGGCTCCGTCGAATTAAATAGCGTTAAATCGAATATCAATTTATCCAGGAAATCCTTTTTCGGATCGTCAAAACTATTGTCCGAATACGGCATAGCCATCTCTAATAGCTCTTCGTTAGCAGGCCCACTGTAGTACAAATCATACGTTTCAAAATCGGAGAAATCAAATTCCATGAAATAAACTCCGTTCATTTCATTAATTGAATCCAACCAATTCTCCAGTAGTCGGGGCTTCATACTTAAGCTGCTGCCGTCTTTCCTTTTCATCTTGACTGTTTTTTTGGGCGCCGATGGCGACATGTCCATAAAATTTTCTGACTTAATTATTCGTTCAAGGGCTTTTTCAAATTGATCAACTGTTTTTGAATTTTTACTGCTTGTTTTCATTTTACTTTTGTTTTATTAATTTTTTATCTTGTTATTTTTCTTTGCTTCTTCTATTGATATTATGAATTGGCTGCTCTACCCGCTAAATAATTTGGGTATCCTATATAATCTGGTCATATCTTTCATATTTTTACAGGCGATTTTTCTACTTACTGCGTATTTTTTCATTATGTATGTTTTATGTTATATATCACTTAAACGTATTATATACCATATATGTTTCATAAATTTGCATCAATGCATATAAAATGACTGATTATAAGTAAGTTAAAATTTAATATATTTATAGTTACTATGGAATACATGCCACTTTTTGCATTATATTTGTCGTATGAAAAATGACAAAATGCTCAAAGAGCTTGGCAAACGAGTTAGCAAACTCAGAGTTAGCAAGGGATTGAGCAAATATGCCTTGGCAAAAAAAATGGATAGGCCCTATCAAAGCCTTCTAAGAATAGAGCAGGGGAAGGTAAATCCTACTTACCTTTTCCTTCACGAGATCGCAAAGGCATTAGATATAGAATTAATTGAATTATTGAAAGGATTGAATTGAATTTATTGGCCTTTTATTTCCAGGCCCTTAAATGATTCAGACGGAGTTATTTCCAGTGTATAGCATAATTTGAACATCAGATTCAAGGTCATCCCCTGACCCTCGTCAAATAATAGATGGATAGTTTTTTCATTTCAGCCAGCTTCCTTGGCAAATTTTAGCTTATTTCCTTTTGTATTTAGCCATGAAAGCTCCTAGAGTAGGCATCCTATTTACAAATAGTATTTAAAGGATGCTTTTTTAATTTTTTATATAAGTATTCAAAATAAGAAAAATCGTCGGCGCATCTAGGATCCTTCCGTAGCCAAATTATATATTTATGTACTTCCTGATTATCCCATAAAGCTTCAACATAGTAATCAAACCCCTCATAAATATAATCAATATCAATTAGTCCATTTCTTTCATAGAGTCCTAAATCTTCGAAATTTTGAAGTAATGCATCTATTTGATTACTCTGATATATGAGAGGTATAGTATGTAAATCAATGTTTTTACGAAGACTTTTGTATTTTACCGTATCAATATAAAACCAAGCCACTTCTCCATTTGTATCTACCATCAATGCATTTTCGTCAAAAAGTGTAAGCAGGTATATATTGCTTTCAGTGTAGAAATCATTTTTTATCTTATGCGTAAATTCAGCAGAAGTTGTTTTATTAATACTACGCAGTTGGAAATAGCCAAATATGATTAATACAGCAGTAAGAACAGTATAACTCATTGACCACAGAACAGAGCGGTCAATATGTTTACTGTGTGGTTCCGCACCACAAAGGAATTTTAGAATATTATAGAGATGCTTTTTCAAAAATGCGGTTCATACCTATTGTGATGTTATTCGACTAAGTAATAAATCTATAACTCTGGACTGTACGTCTCTATTCAGTTCTTCATACAATGTATTATTTCGCACATTATATTTATCATTTATATCACCTAAATTTTCATTACCAGCCCATAACCAGCGCACAGTTACACAGGTTCCCAAATCATCGTTCTCCGCTAAATTATTATTTACTACTATTCCTACTGCTTTTATTCGTAATCCTTGGCCTATAGGAGTTGATTTTATATATACTATGTCTCCATTTTTTATTTGACGTAGTAATACATGCAAAGTAGGAGCAGTCTCAAAGTCCCATCCAACACAGGCTAAGCCTTCAGAAACAAAGTCTTCCGAGACATCTTCTTCGCCGTTATAATAGGCGCCAATACCATATATAGCCATATATCTATATTTAAATTGTAAAGATATAATAAAATATCAAAATAAATATAATTTTTATAAATTATTATGAAGCCATTTTTTTTATATTTGTATCTAATAAAAACACTAAAATCATGAAAACACCTCTACTTTACGCAATGCTGTTAGTATTGCCTATTTCTCTCGCTGCTCAATCTAAGAGTCATTCGACAAGTGTACATTCTTATACAAAAAAGAGCGGCACCACGGTGCAGTCCTATCATCGTTCTAATGCTAACAGTACACAAAAAGATAACTATTCGGCTAAAGGGAATACAAATCCTTATACTGGCAAAAAAGGATATAAGACAGCAAAGAAATAATCTTTAATTTAAGTACCATGAAAGTCATTAGAACTACGCTTACCTCTTTAGCTGTATTAATAGCATGCACAGCTTATTCTCCAAGCGTTACCAAGCAGCGAGTATATATATGCGATAGCCCAAGTGCTTATGCATATCACATTGACCCAAATTGCAGGGGACTCAATCATTGTAAACATGCAATCTTTACTACCACAAAAGACTCTGCAATTAATTATTATGGCAGAAGAGCCTGCAAAATCTGTTGTAATTAACCTTTAAAATAATTAATATGAACTGTAAGAATATACTTGCATTGTGTGGGATATTATGCTTGAGCAGTTCTTTATACTCTCAAAATCAGCCTATAGATGTAACTGACCAAACTATTAAATTATCTGGACTTGGTGGAGAACAAACCCTTTATTATGGGTTCAATGCTGGTGACCAGATAGTATTCAATTTTAATGAAGTTGATGGAAAAGAGCTTAAGGAGGTTGAGATAGCGGAATATCCTTCTCCTACGAAATTTGCAGATTATAAAATAAGTCAAACCCAGAATAAAATTATTGTTGTTGCACGAAAGGGTATTTGGACATTTCATTTCGCTAATTCTGCGCTGGCTGGCAGGGTTTGCCATATAAAAATACAAAGAATACCTGCCAATGATGCTGCGAAAGACTTTAATACTGATGTTATATGGAAAAACTGGAACGATACCAACTATACTGAAGAAACGGAGCGCTATTTGGTAAAAAGCGATACGACCGTATCCAATTTTTTAGATGAGGTGGTTACTGTACATTCTAGAAATAATTCCCAGTCCAATAAAAACATAACCGCATTTACTATACCAGAGAATACGATTGCCTGGGCTTATTATATTGGTGTTAATGAACAAAAAAGCAAAGCCTTTACTAAGGCAACTGTAAATTTCACCAAGAATGCGGCCAAGATAGTATCAGCTATTCCAGAATGGGGAGTTATGGCATCTTTTGCTTTGAACGGGATAGGATACTTTGAGCAAATAAATAGTGGAGATGCCGTAGATTTTTACATTGTTGATAATACTAATGCCACTTCTTTTCAGTATGGCCGTCAAATAGCAAATGCTTATAAATATTCGATGCAAGCAGTAAATAACTTCTCAAAAATGACAACGCCGCTGTACGGTTCATATTTTCTTTGCTTACAAAACGATAACCTAATTACACCGATAAATGTGACAGTTAAAATGACGGCGATAATAGTAAAGCAACAGTGGGGAACTCGGCCTGTAAAAAAGATGAGTATCATTACTAAGCATTTACCTTTTAACGTCAATTAATCTTATTATATCCTCTCATAAAATGGATGAAAAATTTCTTAATACTATCAATTTGTTGCCTGTGAAACTGGAGCAACTCAAGAAAACTAATGCGATTACTGCGAAAGATCTTTCAAATGTCCCCAAAAAAGGGGTCTATATATTTTGGGAAGAGAATAAAGCTATTTATGTTGGTAGAACGGATAATATGAAGCGAAGACTTACGGAGCATGGCAGAAAAAGCTCAAAGCATAATGATGCCAGCTTTGCATTTAAAATAGCAAAAACAAAAGCTGCGTTGTTAGGTATAAATACTGGAACAAGAAAAGAATTGGAGAAAAACCCTCAATTTTCTATTCTGTTTAGTGAAGCCAAAAGGCAAGTTTCAGAGATGGAAATTAAGTTTATTGAAATTGAAGAACCTCTTGATCAGGCCTTGTTTGAAATATATGCAGCTACCGTATTGAAGACTCGTTATAATGATTTTAAGAATCATTAGATGAAAGATGCTGTATTATATTCGTATTGTATTCCAATTGATGATGGAGCAGCTCCAAATCCGTACTGGAAAGTATGCACATTGGCAATATGTAAACCAGTAATAAGACGCAATGCTAAAATTGGAGATTGGGTTGTTGGTACTGGTTCAAAGAAATATAGCATGCAAAATAAAGTTGTATATGCAATGAAGATTACGGACGTAAAGACTCTCAGGCAATACAATACATATTGTAAAACAGAACTGCCAGATAAAATTCCCGATGTTAAAAGTTCTGAATTAAGAAGACGTGCAGGTGATTGTATATATTATCAATCTGAAGGAAAATTGAAGCAACGTAAAGGAATTCATAATAATCAAAACTATAAAACGGACGTAAACGGGCAAAATGTTTTACTGTCAACTGAATATTATTATTTTGGTAGTAAACCACTTAAATTACCTGATCATCTTATTGGACTGGTAAAGAAAGGCCAAGGTCATAAATCTCGCTCTAATTCAATATTTGTAAATGATTTTATAAAATGGATAACTAAAGATAACCAAGCCATTTTACATAAAAATAATATAAAAAACCCTCCTTTTTTGCTGGAAAAAGTATTTTCAGGAAATCGGTTAAATCATTATGCAAAGTGTCAAAAGATAGAAGATGAGAAGGATGAAATATGCCCACATAACTGTTGATTTATAAACTCTAAAAGTTAGGTGGACGGCGTCTAATCTTAAAAATACTTTACTTACATTTGTACTCTGTCTCAATAGTGTATTAAATAACTACAAAATGTAGCTATTTGTTATATTTCTAATTGAGTACATTTGTGTTGTGAAAATATATAATATACAGTGAGCCTCAAATCAGATATAAAACGGTATAAAAAGAAATATTTGCCCGAACTGAAGAGGCAGGAGGCAAACTATCAAGGGTTGCAATTAGAAGATGCGATTAAGCTTGCAGTAAGAGCTGTAATTAAATCTCATAGTATTCAGTGGAAAACAAAATTCACAGAAGAATTACTCCATCAAGAAAACGATATAATAAAGTGTCGGACATTTGAGGATATATATGCTATTGCTGAAAATAATATAAAAAGACATTCAAAAAAATTAGTCAGTGTGCGGAGTTATGATACTGCACTAAGAATCGGCTTTAATAGAAATATTCGACCGAAACAGGTGTATATTTCAGAAGAAGGAATTAAAGAATTTTCGAGAATATATGCACAGACACATAATCATATAAGCATACCCATAGAATATTTTTCCGAAGAAATCCAAGAATTAGACCCATATGAAATTCATGATTTTTTGTCAATATGGAAAGAAAAATTTTATAATAACTATCACAATTATTTAAAAAAAAGAAAACTATTTATAAGTTATAGCATACCTAAGAAAATACGTATTATAAAAACTACTGTTGCTGAAATAGATAATCAAGAGTCTTATTTTATCACGGGACTTGAAAAGCTGGGCTTTGATAGCGTAGTTAATGATTGCTTATTTTTCACACAACAAGATGGAAATATAGACACTCAGATTAAGTTCCATATTGAGAAGGCAAAAGAATTTGAAGCATCTGCAGTTTTTTTAAGAAAGCAATTAAATGGGAGTTACAAGCCCCAGGCGTATTTATATGACTATACTGGCAATGAATTTAACGAAAGTGCACTTACGGATATACAAAGGAAGCTATGGAGTAACGGTGAAATACCTCTGGCATGTATTTTTTATAAGTCTGAAATCAAAATTCTTGACTGTACAACCCGCATCAAAGATGATAATACTCCTGTATATTTATTAGAAAGCTTAGGACTTTCCGCAAATATTCACAAACTATATAATTCCCAATTAGCCTTCAAATTAAAAAGTGGAGTATTTTGGGAGCAAGAAGAGTTGAAAAATAAGTTCAAATTTCAAAATTCGGCTTACGATATTCTAATTTCACACATAAAAAAAACAAGAGACGATTTTGTTGAAGAGTATAAAAATGAACAGCCAGCAATAATTAGTAAACTTATTATTCAAAGTATTCTCATTAAATACCTGGAGGAAAGAGTTGATAGTACTGGAGGAAAGTTATTTTCTGGTAAATACTTTAAGAAATTTCAAAAAGCAAATTCCTTTACAGATGTTCTCAGAAAACAGGGGGAGTGCGTTAAGTTGTTTGAAGATTTAGACAAAGATTTTAATGGTAATATTTTTAGCTGGAGCCCTGAAGAGAAAACTGTAGTTCAGAAATTAAACCTAAATACATTAGCAAATGCTTTAGATGCCAACCATACCTCGACGCATGGACAAATGAGCTTTTGGAGATACTACGAATTTAATTATGTACCTGTAGAATTAATAAGTAGGCTATACGAAGAATTTTTGGGAGAAGATAAACAAGAGAAAGGATTATTTTACACTCCATCTCATTTGGTAAAATTACTGGTTGATGAAGCAATGCCTTTAAATAATTATCAGAACGTTGATGTAGAAAATTATAAGATTCTTGATCCAGCATGCGGTTCAGGGGTTTTTCTGGTAACGGCTTATAAAAGATTGATCCAATGGTGGAGACTCCAAAATAGCTTTAAAAAACCTGATCTGCCAACATTGAAGAATATATTGAGGAATAATATTCATGGAGTCGATAAGGAACCTCAAGCTGTTCGATTATCGGCGTTTAGTCTTTGTCTTGCACTCTGTGACGAATTAACGCCCAAACAAATAATAGAAGATTTGGAATTTGAAGATTTAACATGTGAGAATATTCTTAATTCTGATTTTTTCAAATGCGACAAACTTTCGAATAAAAAATTCGATTTAATAATAGGTAATCCGCCTTTCCAAAGAGGAGCGATACGAGACTATGATGAAAACTGGGCATACGCTGGCAAGAAAGTTAAGATACCCCAAGGGCAGATTGCTTTAAAATTTCTTACTGACTCCTTCAATTACTTGAATAAAAAAGGCATACTCTGTTTAATTATCAAATCATCGGGCCTACTTTATAATACTTCGTCTGAAGGTTTCAAACAGTTATTATTTTCTGAACTGGATGTTGTCCAGGTATTAGATTTTACTGCACTAGCTAGAAATAAATCCCTCTGGGATAATGGAGCAGACGTTGCAGCTGCTGCAATTTTCGTGAGAAATCAGTTGCCCAGTCAAAACAACAATATTCTTCACGTAACTTTTAGAAGAACTAAAGCAACCAAAGAACGCATTGTTTTCGAAATAGACGAGTATGATCTACATTATATTACCCGTCAAAACGCAATAAACAATAATTCTATTTGGAAAATAAATCTATTAGGCGGCGGTAGGATTAGAAATCTTATTGATAAATTTAAAGATACAAAAATTCTTGAAAAATATTTGTCCGATAATGCTTGTATTGCAGGCGAAGGTTTTATTGTTGGAAAAAAAGGGCATCTAACACCAGATTATATTTATAAATTTCCAACTTTACCTACTGAAGCAATTACTGAGGAAGGCATAAATTATAAGAGTTTAGTAGAACTAGATAAAAATTTAAAATTTGTAAAAGTTTCAGAAGAAATATTATTTAAGGCTCCTAATATTCTTGTATGGGAAAACATTGGGAAAAAAAGGTTGCCTATGTTCTATAACGAGACTACTTCATTTTCGTATCGTGATAAAATTGTAGGAATAGCATCGAAAAATGGAGATAAAGAAATACTTCAATCAATAGCAGATTCATTAAATAAATTTTCAGCATTTTATCGATTTTATATTTATTGTACAAGTAGTCAGCTTCTAATTAATTTGAATACAGCTATTCTGAAAACAGACCTAATGCAGCTTCCTTTTTTGAATTCTAATCACAAAAGCGAATTTTCCGAATATGATGAGAAAATAATAGATGATATTAACATATACATGCAAGATTTTTTAGCCCATGGAGAAAAATCATTTGCGGTTAATCCAATTAAAGATTCAGATATTAATTCATTTATAGGTAACTATGGAGAAGAGTTCTCAAAAATCTTGAACTTGATATATTCAAAGGATAAAAAAAGATTTAGGCTAACCGATGTTGTATCATTGTGTAACAATACATTTACTGCATCAATATTTAAGTATGATGAAAGTTTATCAGAAGTTAAATTTCATCAGGATAACTCATCACTTAACCTTAAAGAATTAACGGATAATGAAATTTCCAGACATCTATCTGTAAATAGAATTATCAAGCTGTACCCCAAAAAAGATACTATAATTTTTGTTAAACCCAATCAGTATAGATACTGGTTATCTTTAATTGCTTATCGGGATGCTGATAAATGTTTTTCTGACTTATCTAAATTAGGTTATTGATGGTAGCTGATGAAAATATATCTAATTCAAGTTCACCTAAAATGAGTATAGGTAAAGGTAAGAGTATTACCACAATAATTGGCTTATACAAAAGAGCTACAGACCCATTTAAAAATGCAATTAGAGATAAAAATCCAGACCCTCCTTTTAATGAAAATAAATTGACCCAAGTTTTTGTTGAACAAATCGATGTGCAAATACGGAAATTAAACTATCCATTCGGAGTTAAAAACCAGTATAGTGATGTTATCTACGGTACCAAGGGTGTTCCAGACTTTTATTTTCATCAATTAGAAGAAGGAAAGATAACAGAACCTATTCTAGTTGTGGAATCTAAAAGATTACCATCGCCAGAGTCTAATAGAAAAAAAGAGTATGTAATTGGCACTACTAAGAAAAATGGGGGAATCGAAAGATTTAAACTTGGTACGCATGGATGCGGTTTAAAGAAAGGAGGCTTAGTAGGCTTTATTGAAAAAAATGCATATAATCATTGGGAGGATACTATTAATGGATGGATTAAAGAGGAAGCGCAAAAAAACGATAAATGGAATGTGTCAGAATATTTAAAAAAAACTGGAAAGAAAAATGGTTATTGTTGCTTAAAGTCTACGAATCTTCGAAGCGCTGCTCCTAAGATACTTTTATACCATTTTTGGATATCACTTACTTAACAGGCCTACATAATATTCAGTAATTCCCATTTCTGACATTGCCTAACTAATTCCAGGTGTATTTATTTGCAAAACGTACCACGATACTCATTATTACATTCATCGGGTCGCTATTTGAAGGAAGACTGCATAAAGTTATATCTACGTTCAATTTATCGATGTTGTATTTATAGGCCAACCCATCTGCAAGAATATCAATTCCATCTGGCGTTAAATCATTTAACATCAGAACTTGCATACCTTTAATAGAAAATATCACTTTTGTTTATTTTATTCATAATCCAAACAGTATATTACCAAGCGAAGTTAACCTTAAATCGACTCTGATAAAGCAAAAAAGCGGCTTTCGCCGCTCCATTATCCTTTAACAAGGTGTTTATTTTAATAAGGCAGGAACAATGGAGAGTTATATTCTCGTTAAAGTAATTATTATTTGCCCCATTGCTCTCTGCCTATGTCGGGATTTATTTGAACACTACCTAAGAAGTGTGCCCCCAATTATCCTACCCATAGCATCAAATTTGATATAAGGCACACTATCATTCTTCATTATATCTTTTACTTTACCATTTTGAAATTTAATACATATACTGCTGCTCTTTGAGAAGTCTCCATCAACACATATATCTGATAAAATCTTTTCGCGACCAAGACCTTGAAATCCATAAACTTCTTTTTTTACCCCATTTTTATAAATTTGAATCCACCCATAACTAACACTATCATTAAGGTAACTCAGTGCTCCATCAACACGAAAATTCTTTACTGATTTTTCTCCTTCATTATTAACATGATTTTTTAATACGCTATACTTAATCCACCTACCAGCCAAAACACTATCAGTCATAATTTTTTGTATTCCGAAGGAATCTGTGAATCTATAATACAGGAGATTAGGTTGTAAATCACTAAAGCGATAGGGCAATTTTATTGTGTTTCTGACAATAGTATCTCCAATGTAAGCATAATAATAGTCTGACGAATCTCCAAATTGAAATAAGTGCTTGTCTTGCTTTCCTTCCATTACAATCTTGTTATCAATAGATTTAACTAACCCATTTACGAATGGAGTGACACTATCGTCTTTTATTTGAACTACTTTTTGATATAGTGGATCGCTTTGTTTATCCCACACAGCAATAGTATACTGTTTATTTTGTGAAGCTACTTCCGAGGCGAAAATTAGAATAAATAGCACTGGTAAAATTGAGGCTGTCTCTCGTCTACGCATATAATTTTTTAGTTCGTTATTACTTATCCCATCATCATTTGTCCAGAGGAGGCTTAGACTCAAACTTTATTGATTGGGTTCCACCAACTGAGGAACTTGTATTAACACGATCAGGATTCAAGTCTTCTCCATATGTTTTTTTATAGTAAGCCAATATGAATGATTTTCCTGCCGCAGCTCTATCAGCCGCCAATTTTTCATTGTTCTGGGTACTAGTAGTGGACAATGTTCGTGCTTCATTTGTTGGTGTAGGACTTGCAGACCCTATTACACTCAAGCTAGCTTTAGGATCTGCATGAAGTACGGCTACTATATTATCTATACCAGCTTGTAAGCCAGAATTTTCACTTACAACTTTTTGTACTTGATCAGCAGTTCTTCCTTTATCTGCATCAAATTCAGCATTAGTAATTATACCTATCCATTCCCTATGTGGATATGAAGAAGTCTGATCCATATTCGTAGTTAAGGACGTAGGATATTGACGTATTAGACTCTTGTTATTTTCAATACCTTGTTTATCATTTGGGCTTGGTAATCCACTAAATGAGCGCCCATTCTGATCAGCATCTGGTGTTGCAGAGCCATAGTCTCGTGGCTTCACCATAGCACTTCGTTCGTCATCGACTGCTCTATTCTGTTTTTGGACATATTCATAGTCAAGTATATATGGTATTTTTTGATTGTTAGGGCCAGTTATGTCCCATTCAACTACTATAAATTTTTCCTTCCCATCTACATCAATTGCCTGTATTGGAGTATTACTTGCAAATTGATATGGAGTAAGCATCGGATATTTAGCGGCAAGAGGATCAACGCTTAAAAACCTACCCAATCTTGGGTCATAAAATCTTGCCCCATAATCATAACTATTATCTACCCCATAAATATTATTATCATGAAGTTTTCCGTTGAATAAATATTTATAAGTGCTATCACCTGATAAAGTATAAGAACGCCCAGGCTCAATCATGCCAAAAGGATAGTAATCCTGTGCATTGACTACTATAGGTAAATAATAGCTGGCAGTATCATGCAAAGATAACGTGTCTATAGGTGTTTTGCCGTCGCTTACAGTTGCCATTACATTGCCCAAATGGTTATCCAACTCATATTGCTTTTGTCTTTCTAGGTAGGAAATAGTCAAAGAATCTAATGTACCATGACCAGTTACAAATTTCTGCATACGTAGTACTGTGTCCAAAGAACCTATACGTTTTGAGCCATATATATCAAATTCTGATAATCTAACCGTATCTTTTTTCCTATCATACATGGCCATAGTGCGACCTTGCCCATCCCTGACATATTTGACTGTATCAGACGTGCCGCTGTGCGGAAAGTTTCTTTGTTCTAAACGATTACCCATTGGATCATATAAAAATACAATACTATCGTTATTGGTTTTCACTATTTTCTTCACTTTGTTATACACCGTCCAGTATATACTATCCAAACCTGCAATACTATCACTCGCAAGTTCTCCAATACCATTATAACGATAATTATGCTTACTTGTTTCACTATGTATATCTACCGTGTAATACGTAGAGGGTATCACATCCGTTACTTGTGCCAACTGGTTGGTATTTTTATTATAGTGATATGTCAGGCTATCCATTCCCAAGTGACCTACGGCAGTATTTCCATGACGAAGATACGATAAAATGTTTCCGTTCTCATCATAAGTCACTTTTTCCCTAAAATCTTTTATACTATCGGTAGCTACCCAGTTATTAAATATCGTGGTCGTATCTATCCCTTTAAACGCTAATTCAGATGCCATACGGTCCAGTTGGTCGTAGCCATACGTATAACCTATTACCGCAGGGCTCAATGTCCGTATAGCGTAGGTAGCTCCGCTAATGTTTCCATTAAACAGGTCTGTAGTGGGTAATCCTGTAGCTACAGCATGGTTTCTGTCTATCGGGCGGTAATCCCCATTAAAGTAATTCAGGTCGTAGCCAAATGCATCTCTGCCAATAGTAACATTGGCTCCATGCACATAGCCGTCTTTGCCCATATCGCTAGGCGGCCAGGTGCGTACCTTGTAGCTTCCTAAACTGCTATTCACCGCCTTTACCCAACCATTTATTGTATATGCATAATCTATGCCCTGCACCTGCCTTTGCCCAATCACTTCCCTTGCCAATGGTCCGTGGTCATAATATTCATAACTTGCATCGTTTTCCCAATAAAGGCTATCTCGGCTGGTCATCACATCTGTTATGCGAGTATCGGCATCGTATTGGTACAGGTGTATAAATTGGTCAATACTGTCGGGCTCATAAATTATTTCATTCACCTTTCCGCTCTGCAAATCGTAATAATAATTAATGCGTTTATAGCGCTGGTGTACTATGCTGTCATGCGGCACATCTATCAATAGGCTGCTCACATTGCCTTCAATATCGTAGCTGTAATGTATGGCATTGTCGTAATCTTTGGCGGCGCTGTCGGGCCTGCTGTAAATGCTGTCGGGGTTGGTACGTTCCCCGTTAGGGTTGTTGTTGTTTTCCTTATACGTTATGCTCGCTATGCGCTTGCGCAGGTTCTGCTGGGTCATGGGTATATACTTAAACATAACGCTGTCGTAATAGGTATGTACTATCTGGGTGCGTGTGCCCATGTTTATAAAGTTTTCCAGCTCAAGCTGGTTGCGCGTAAAGGTATCGGGTATCACGGGTTGCACCTCATATTTTATAATGCAGTGGTTGCACACAAAGCAGCTCGGCAGGTTTTGCGGCACGGTGCTCACCTGGCCCACCTCGGTTACCCGGCCCAATGCATCGTATTTGGTATAGGAGTAAAGGTAATAGGCCGGGCGCTGTATGGCATTTTGGCTCAGGCAAATCCGGCCCAACCGGTCGTACCAAAAATGCACACTGTCCCCATCGGGTGTCTGTTGCTTAATAGGGCTGTTCAGGGTATTGTAAAAATAGTGGGTCATCAGCGAGTCGGTAGGGTAGGTGGGCGTTCCGTATGTACCTGCCCGGTAATTGGTAATATTATTCAGCAAGGTTTGGCTGGTAATGGGGTGCACGCCTTGCGGTGGTATGGTCTTCACCAAATTTTCGGCCTGGTCGTAATAATACAAGGTATAGTGGTATTCATCAAACGGGAAGGTCATCTTAAAGCTGTCGTTCACATTCATGCAATGCGTTATGTATTGCGTCCTGAAGGCATTCTCTGCCGAGTCAATGTAATTGTTATAGCTGTTCATGGCATTATAGCCCGCATCCATCATCAAATAAGTGTAACAAGTGTTCGTGTCAAAATTTATAGTAGGGTCGGTAGGGTACTGGTTCTTGGGCTGATTGCAGAGGGTCAGCTCAAGGCTGTCGCGTTTGGCCCCTGTAATTTTGCGGTTGTGCAGGTTCCAAATCAAGGAGTCGGCCGGGTCGTAATTATACAAAGTATCAATCACCGTATTTCCATTGGCCAGCGTGCTGTCCACCACCAGGCCCTTATACTTCAGCCCCACCGGCCCCGTAATAGGGTAGGTGCGGTCGGTCCACGTATTGCCTCCATAGCCATAGTTCCAGTTGCGGGTGTTAAGGGTATACAGGGCAGTATCGGCAACGGTATTATAGAGGGTATCAATAATATTCTCCCCGTCGCAGTTGCTGTCAATGTATTTACCTCGAAGGCCGCCTCCTGCACTAAAATAATGTATGCTAACCGTGCAAGGCGATGATACGGGCGTTACGCTGCGATGGCACAGGTTATACCCCGATGTAATGTTATAGTTATAAAAACTATCGATAGCCCAAACCTCCCCTGCTGAAAAGCTGGTATCGGTCACTCTGCCCTTATACGTAGCTGCCCCGTAATGGATGGTCCAATACCCCGAGACTGTCGTATCGTAAAAAGGATTCAGGCTGTCTACATATCGGGAATATAAATACCATCGGCTATTAATGGAATTATATATCGAAGTATCTTTCGTGTAAACGCTCGGAGGGAAAGCTGCCGGCGGACAATTATCATTCATCGTACTATCTGACCAAGCAGCAGAATAGGTAAATGCACCTACCGTAAAACTGAAAGTACCGCCGGAAGGAATTACACCACAATGACCATACACACCATATAAAGCTCCTCCGCCGACATTCCGGTTATGCAACACCCAATGCCCCGCATTGGATACAGAGCAGCAAAAAGTATCTACAATAATCTCGCCTCCGCAGTTGCTGTCAATTACTTTAAGAGGGATGTTGCTGTTGGGTACATTTATATATTTAACACTCCATGAACAGGGCCCGTCGCTGTAGTAGCGCTTACCTAATTGCATCACATGGTGGTTATTATTATTATAGAAGGTATCTACAATGCTTACGCCACCCCTGCTGGAGTCAACCACGTAAACCAACACCGTATCTCCGGGGCTAACAATTTTGTTATAATGGTTGCTGGTAACCGTCCAGCTTGCGGTGCCTGTGTGGTGGTGTATAAGGGTCCATGTTTTGCTGGGCAGCGGTGCATTGTAAAAGGTATCAATAATAGTGGTTCCGCCACAGGTGCTGTCGGTACGCTCGCCCCTGTAGGGCCAGCCCGGTATATGCCAGAACGATTTGGTGTACGTGCAATGTATAGCCTTGCATTTGGTATAAAAAGCATTGTATTGGCTATAGTCCAGGTTAAAGCCGTACATCTGGTTTAAAAAGCTGGTGAGCAAGTCGTGGTAGGTGGGCACGTTTGTAATTCCTGCGGGGGTCACCTCCGCAAATATGCGCATGCCCGCATCAATATCCGAACACATTACACAGCATCCCTGTGTAATACTTACGGTGGTATCCCAATGTGTATAAGGGTTGGTGTACGTATGGCCGTATACAGTATCGGTGCAGCACTCCATCCACAAAGGAGTTTGGTACGCATATTTGGCAAACGTGCACGACGAACTGCACAAGGCCATAATCTGGTACACGGTAGAATCTACGAGGTTGCCACCCAGGTTTTTATTAAGATAGTCGGCAAAATTCTTATACGTATGGTCACCGCTGAGGCTGTCGGGCTTATAGTAGCGGGTAAGCAGGGTATCGAGCTTTTTGCAGATACAGCTGGTGGGTTTGTAGAAACTTACCTGCGCACCCGCTATCCCGTTTGAGTCGTTATAAGGAGGAGGCATGGTAATCAGCAGCGAGTCGCATACGGTATCGGTGCGTGCCACTTTCAGCACCTTCACCAGGATATCTTCCACATCGCGGTCACCCGAATCATCAGGAAGCATATATTGCGTGGTAGATGCCCCGAGCGGATGATTTCCATTACAGCCGGTTTCGCAGAGAAGTAAAAACCGTTTTATCAGCCGGGTAGAATCGCTATGCAAACTGAGGCAATTGCCTAAGGCGGCATACCAGCTATAGGCATACTTGAGGCAGGTAGAATCGCAGTCGGCAGTCATAACACTGTCGGCGAAATGAATATCATTGGCCTTACTGGGCGTTTTTGGCCCCAACTTTGCCAGCGATTCGGAAGTTTCAACCGTAACATGCCGGGGAGTTTTTGTTGCATAAAGACCCGGGCAGTCGCTTCTGCCTATACAGAATGAATTGTGGTGGCATATATCTGCGGCGGAATCGTCTATTACATTTTTTACGCTGTCTTTTAACGACTGGTACAAGCCTTTAAAAAATGACCATGCCATATTGTTTTCACCGGCTCCGCAGCCGCTCCCCATCATGGTGTCGCTCCCGTTAAAGCAATTTGCCATTGACAAGCCCGAAACTGTATCGGCGCCGCAATATTGCATGAGCATGGCGGTGCCCCACATGCTAAGTGTTACGGTTCCTGCACCATAAGGGAACGATATGTAATGATCAACCCGGTGCTTCATAAAACTTAATTTTGAAGTACCGTTTCCACTTGCCTGAAAATAAGGATCGGGATTTACCGTGTCGCACACATTGCGGTGTTGAAAATGCCCGAGCGGGGCCAAGTATCCTCCTGCACAAGCAGCAGAATAGGTTTGGGTATTTTCCATATTATAGTCCCAACGGTTGCTGGCGCTATCAAGGATGCAACGGGAATAGAAACAATATTCGGGATGAGCACTGATAAAGGCACTGGCCCAGGAAGGTTTCCAGTTTAGAATAAATTGGTTAAGGGTTAACCTCGTAGGAGGATATTTCAGGCCGTTAATTACAACCGAATCGGCAATGCCGGCAGAATTTTTATAGGGCCCGTTAGGAGGAGATTGATATTTATTTAAGACTGATGTGGTATCTCCAGGTGTATAATTACCACCTGTAAGTGTATAGGTGCAATATTGTCCGCCTAAGGATACGTCGGCATACATTTCATCATATAACCCCGTACATGGGCTGAAGGTTGCACAGAGTGCATTGCATTGAGCCAATGCCTGGTAATAAGCAGTGTCGGCATTTACAGTATCTTTATGGGTAGGATGGATTTCCCCTGCTTTGCGCAATTCTGCAATATATTTACGCCGGAATGTAGTGTCTGCTCCTAATGCGCTCAAACAACTGGCACAGGTCATATTACAACCGCTGAAGTTGGTATTGGCAATAGCATTGCTCAAAAAAGTGCTGTATGGTTTAAGGCAGGTATTCTTTTTTTCGTCGCGGGTGGTGTAATAACTTATCGCTTTCGGGTCAATAGTTATGATACGGCTAACGTTATAATTACCAGGACTAAGCACTGTACTAAACGTATCCACAATATTATCATGTCCGCAGGTAGTATCAAAGGCTTGTTTATATGTCAGATTGCTATCGTAGTGCAAGATTAGAGGCGTATTGCCTTCGCAGTCTCCTGTCACCATTAATTGAATATCATATAGACAATCGGTGCAGGGTGCACTGCTGCACGTTGGATCGGTATAATTGCCCGGG
>Ga0134125_10001917_pt1 | contig 25082 bp, 22 predicted proteins | sample KB31751_FD_96464 | JGI IMG/M metagenome (GOLD analysis project Ga0134125, IMG submission 96464) | Terrestrial soil microbial communities with excess Nitrogen fertilizer from Kellogg Biological Station, Michigan, USA - KB3-175-1 | ecosystem: Environmental > Terrestrial > Soil > Unclassified ...
CGGCTACCGCACCCCCGCCGAGGAGAACCGGCTGCGCGCCGCCGGGGCGGGCACGGTCGCCGCCGGCAAGCTCTCGCGGCATTCGCTCGGCACGGCAGATGCGCCCGGCGCGTACGACATCGTGGTCGCCGGCATGAGCGCGGCCGCGGCGGCGGCGCGCCTGCAGCGCTCGAGCGCGAAGCTCACCCGCGTGCTGGCCGAGCGTGCGTACGGCCAGCAAGGCCCGCACGTGCACGTGGAGCTGCATCTCGGCGCCGCCTACGCGCTTCCTGCGACTTTCACGGAGGACCGCCGCGACGGCGCGGCCGCCGAGCTTGCCCAACAGGCTCGATATTGGCTGCGGCGCGCCGCCGCCCATGGCGAAGCGGGCGCTGCGCGGGTCTTGGCGACGCTGCGGATCGGACGCGCGCCGAGAGGCGCTTCTTCGATCACGGGCGTACATACCGGAAACAACGCCCTAATGGTGATGACGTATTCGGAATAAAGGCGCATATATACCGGAATATATTCCAAAATGCCGGTCTTGGAAGGCCGGGTTGCTGCAGCGTATGTACGTGCGGGGCTGATGAGCGGGAACATGCGGGTATTCGTGACGGGCGGCGCCGGGTTCATAGGTTCGGCGGTATGTCATCACTTCGTCATCGATCGCGGGGACGAAGTCGTCGTGCTGGACAAGCTGACATACGCCGCCAATCCCGCCTCCGTGGCGACGCTTGCGGACGGGACGCGGTGCCGCGTCGAGCGGGTCGACGTCTGCGACGCGCGCGCGGTCGCCTGCCTCTTCCGGGCCTGCCAGCCGGACGCCGTTCTGCACCTGGCGGCGGAAAGCCACGTCGATCGCTCGATCGCGAACTCGAGCGCGTTCGTCGAGACGAACGTGGTCGGCACCTTCACGCTGCTCGAGGCGAGCCGCGCCTATGTCGCGGGACTGGACAGGGTGAAGGCCGAGCGCTTCCGCTTCTTGCACGTCTCGACCGACGAGGTCTTCGGCTCCCTGAACGGCGACGGCGCCTTCACGGAAGCCACGCCCTACGATCCGAGCTCGCCCTATGCGGCGACCAAGGCGGCCTCCGATCACCTGGTCAAGGCCTGGTGGCGCACCTACGGGCTGCCGGTCATCATCTCGAACTGCTCTAACAACTACGGGCCAAGGCAGTTTCCGGAGAAGCTGATCCCGCTGACGATCCTTGCCGCGTTCGAGGGCAGGCCGCTGCCGGTCTACGGCGACGGCGCCAACGTCAGGGACTGGCTCTACGTGGAGGACCACGCGCGGGCGCTGGGCCTCATCCTAGATCGGGGCCGCCCGGGCGAGACCTACAACATCGGCGGGCGCAACGAGCGGACCAACATCGAGGTCGTCAGGGAGGTCTGCCGGCTCGTCGACGAACTGCGCCCGCACGGCGCGCCGCACGCGCAGCTGGTGACCTATGTCCCCGACCGCCCTGGCCACGACCGCCGCTACGCCATCGACTCCGCCAAGCTGGAGCGCGAGCTCGGTTGGCGGGCCCGCGAGACCTTCAAGACCGGGATGCAGAAGACGGTTCGCTGGTACTGGGCGCGGCGCGACTGGTGGGAGCCGCTGCGCGAGCGCGTGTACGGCGGCGAACGCCTCGGCCTCGTCTGAAGCCCAGCTGCCGGAAACCGGGCGGAGGGGCGTCGATGAAAGGCATCATACTCGCAGGCGGCGCCGGCACGCGGTTGCATCCGATGACGCTGCCGATCTCGAAGCAGCTGCTGCCCGTCTACGACAAGCCTATGGTCTACTACCCGCTGACCACGCTGATGCTGGCGGGCGTCCACGATGTGCTGCTGATCTCGACGCCGCACGATCTTCCGTTGTTCGAGCGGCTGCTGGGGGACGGCTCGCAGCTCGGCATCTCGATCAGCTACGCCGCGCAGCCACGCCCTGAGGGACTTGCCCAGGCCTTCCTGATCGGCGCGGACTTCATCGACGGCCAGCCCTGCGCGCTGATCCTCGGCGACAACCTGTTCTACGGCCACGGACTGCAGGAGCTGGTCGGCACGGCGGCGGTGCGAAACGCCGGGGCGACGGTGTTCGCCTATCAGGTCGCCGATCCCGAGCGCTATGGCGTCGTCGCGTTCGATGGCGCCAAGCGGGTGCTGTCGATCGAGGAAAAGCCGCTGAAAGCGCAGTCCAACTGGGCGGTCACGGGGCTTTACTTCTACGACGCCGACGTGGTCGGGCTCGCCAGATCGCTGAAACCGTCGGCGCGCGGCGAGCTGGAGATCACCGACCTGAACTGCCTCTACCTCGAGCGCGGATCGCTGCATGTCGAGCTGCTGGGCCGCGGCTACGCCTGGCTGGACACCGGTACGCCGGACAGCCTGCTGGAAGCCGCCGAGTTCGTTTCCACGCTGGAGCGCCGCCAGGGCGTGCGCATCGCCTGCCCCGAGGAGGTGGCCTTTCGCCGCGCATTCATCTCCGCCGAGCGGCTGATGGAGCTCGGCGAGGCGATGGGCAAAAGCGACTACGGCCGCTACCTGATCGACATCGCGCTGGCCTCGGCCGAGGGCGCGCCGTCGTGAGCTCGCTCGCCGCTAGCGCTGCAGACACCGTGGCCCACCGCCTGCGGGCCGGACGCGCCACGGTTGGCATCCTCGACCTTGGCTACGTGGGCCTGCCGCTGGCGGCGGCGGCGAAGCCTATGATCCCGAGCCCGAGACGCTGAGCGTCGCAGCCAGAGTGTTCGAGGTCTGCAGCGGGTCGCTGGCCGTGAAGCTGATGGTGCGCGAGGCGTCTGCGCCGCCATGGGTGGTATCGCTGGCGGAGGACGAGAAGGTGATCGAGTCCAGCGCCGCCTGATAGTTCGCGAGCGTGCCCATGCCTATGAGCGTAAGGACGCCGGTCGAGGCGTTGTAGGACCCGGCGATGCCGTGCTGGTTGGTGAAGTTCAGCTTGTCGCCGGCCAGGAAACCGCCGGTGATGGCGACCCTCGTCGAAACGATGATCGGCGAGCCGGCATCGGCCAGCGCCAGGTGGCTGGCGACGGCCGCGGCGCTGCCGCCTAGCCTGTAGCTCGCCGCCGAGCCGCTGTTGGTGAGCGCCGGCGGCTGCGCCGACGTCGGGCCGATGATGCTGTCGTTGCTCTGAGTGACGCTGGAGGTGTCGTGACTGAGGATATACCGCTGGGTTACGTTGTTGCTGAGCGTAGTGGCGGTCGAATTGGCGACCCGGATCCACGATTCCATGTCGCTGTAGCCGCGCACGGTGTTGCCGGAGATCGTCGAGTTGACGCCGTCCACCAGCATGATGCCGTTGTACATGCTGCCGAGGATGGTGTTGTTGGTGATCTTCACGTTGCTGTAGGGCAGGTTTCCCACCTCGTCGTTCAGGAAGATGCCCTGGGCGTCCTGTGAGGCCGGCTCCGCCCCGCGTATGTAGACGTTTCCGGAAATGGTGATGTCGTGGGAGGCGACGCTGGCGCCTTCCGTCCAGAACTGGATGGCGTCCGGGTGCTGGCTGCCGGTCTGGAAGGCCGTGAAGTCATTGTTGTTGATCGTCACGTACGAGACCTGGGCGCTGTCGATGCCGTCGCCGCCCATCCGCATGAAGAGATTGTCGCTGATGTTGGAATGATCGGTCCGCGTCTGCACCAGGCCGTCCAGCAGTCCCTGGAACGTCGAGTTGGTGATCGACATGTTGGAGCAGTTGCTGAAGAAGAACGCCGCCGGATTGACGGACGGCGCCAGGTTCGTCTCGCCGGTCACGGCGACCGAATCGAAGCTGATATTGCTGCTGCCGGTAATGCGCCAGACGTAGTACTGGTCGGTGGCGCCTTTCGCCGACATGTCGAGATGGCTGAAAGAAAGGCCGCTGCTGTTGCTGATGTGGAATTGGCGAAGCACCGCCGGATGCCACTGGTCCTGCGATGCGATGGTCACGGCGCCTGAGGAGACTTTGACGCTCTGGATCGAGATTCCCGAGTAGGTCCCGGGCGCGAGCTGGATCGAATCTCCGGCATGGGCCCGCGAGAGGGCAGTCTGAAACGCCGCGGTCGTGCTGACGTTGAACGTCGTCATCGGTGTTCCCTCTGGGATGTAGGACCGGCAGAACCGTGGTCCGCGTTGCCGTGTTTGATTTCGACGGTGCTGGCCGCCAAGCGGATGATCGCGCGACCTGGGCCTATAGATCGCCGCTCTCGGCCGCGTCGAGGAACGCCAGCACGTCGGTGGAAAGCAGACTGGGAACGGCCGCCTCGACGCGTTCGCTCGGCCACGTCCACCACGCCAACTTCAGCAGGCGATCGATCACGTCCGGGGGGAAGCGATAGCGAAGCAGCGCGGCCGGATTGCCGGCGACGATGCCGTAAGGCGGCACGTCGCGCGCGACCAGTGCGCGGGCGGCGACGACCGCGCCGTCGCCGATCCTCACGCCGGAGAGGATGAACGCATCGCGTCCGATCCAGACGTCGTTGCCGATCTCGATATCGCCCTTGGTGCGGGGATGACCCTTGATGTGCGCGAAGCGGGAATCGATCTCGCTGAATGGAAACGTGGTCACCCAATCGGTCCGGTGCTCGCCCCCGAGGATGAGCTGCACGCCGGCCGCGATCGAGCAGTAGGCGCCGACGCGCACCCGCGTGCCGCCGCCGTAGTCGATCACGCCAAGGCCGCCGTAGCTGCCGCGGCCGATCTCGAACTGCGGAAACCGCGCCGCCAGGGCGCCGCCGCCGTCGGAGGTCGCGAAGCGCACCAGGCGCCCGAGCGCGCGGCGGGCCAGCGACTTAAGCACTCGACACCGCGTGACGCAGCCGCACGGCGAACGATCCGAAGAGGCGCCTGGCTTCCGGCGGCGCCGAGCACCAGCCCAAAGCGACGGTCGCCGCCACCACCAGGGCGAGGGCGGCGTTTTTCGGAATGTTCTCCAGTGGGGACCCGACCAGCAGCGCGGCCGACGTCAACAGCAGAAGATCCGCCAGCAGAACGGGCCAGCCCTTCAGATTCCGATGCGCGGACCACGCGAACATGAGCCAGTCGACAGCGTTGCGCAGGCAAAACACCACCGCGCATCCGATCAGGCCGAATGCGGACATGCCGACGTACAGCGCCACGAGGTAGGCCGGGATCTGCAAGACCAGTATCAGCGCCACGCCTCTCGGGCGCCCGGAGGCCTGCAGCGTCATCGACGGCACGTACGCGAAGGCGTTCACCCAGAAGCCGATCAGCAGGATGCGGCCGACGGGGGCCGAGAGCGCCGCAACCTTGTGGCCGACCCAGATGTCGAGGAACGGGGCGAGGAAGACGATCGCGACCAGCACCAGCACGGAGAGGACCGCGGCGAGCGTCAGCGTCACCACCTGGTTCGCCCGGTCGCGTTCCTCGGCGGAGGCCGGCACGAAGCGCGGGAACAGCGAGACGGTGAGCGCGCCGGGGATCAGGCCGATCCGCTGCGCGAGCTGGAAGGGCACGGTGTAGGTCGCCACGGCGATGGCGCCGAGCGTTGCGCCGATGGCGAACCTGTCCGCAAACACCAGGATCGGGCCCGAGAGCGCAGCGACCGTCACCCACAGTCCGTAGCCGAGCAGGTTTCGCACTTCGCCGGTGTCGATCCGCGGCGCGTGCCCCTGCGTGAGCTCGCGCCGGCACATCGCCATCAGCACCAGCAAGGCCGCGAAGCGCGCGAAGATCGCAGAGCCCAGCAACAGCGGCAGGCTGGGGCCGAACGTCAGGGCGACGCAGATCGGGAAAACCTGGAAGAACAGGGTCGACATCGTCGAGACGAGATTGGTCGACAGGAACCGTTCGCGTCCGACCAGCGCGCCGTAGAGCACGCCGGAAAGCGTGGCGGTGGGGACGGCGGCGGCGAGCAGGGGGACAGAGGCGATCATTTCGGGCCGAAGGCCGGGGTCGACTTTGAAGACCTGTCCGAAGAACACCATTCCGGCGGCCCAGAGCGCCGCGCCGCCGAGCATCCCCAATCCGAGATTGACGGCCGTCGCGGTCCAGAAAGCGCGGGCGCGCGCTTCGGGAGCGCTGTCGCGCAAAGCGGCTATCCTGAATGACGTGGCGCGTCCCAACCCCAGGTCGAAGGCGCTGAAGTAGCCGAGGAAAAGCCACGCGAGCGACAGCACGCCGAACCGTTCCGCACCGATCAGGTGGAAATAGATCGGGACGGTGATGAAGCTGATGAGGTTGCCGCTGAGCTGGCCGGCGAAGTTGATTGCCGTGTGGCGCGCCACGCCGGTTCGGCGCGGCCGCGCCGCCGTCCCGCCCTCGGCCTTCAACTCACCGACGCTCATGCTTCGCCCCAAAGATCGGCGACGTGTCCGATAAACACCCTAAAGTGGATCGCGCGGGCGCGATCACAGCCACCATAAATCCAATACGTACCGGAAATATTGATAATGCGCCATGCTTGGTTACCGTATTAGAGATGTGAATTAGGCGCTATGATCGCCGAAAATCGGTGCGTTCCGGTCATTCCGGCTTTGAAGGGATTGCGGCGAGGAGGCTGCGCTAGATGCTGGCGCCTTACAGGGACGGCGGCGAGCTTCTCCGCCGACGCTCCGGCCTCGCGGCGGTGGTCGCCGGAAGCGCAGGCTACGGCGTGCTGTTCGCCGCGTCCTCCGACCACATCAGCGTCGCCCTGGTCGCCCCGCTGGCGGCGCTGGCGGGGCTGGTGGTGTGGGCGCTGCCGACCGGCGTCTTCCCCGCGCCGACCAAGACGCTGCGCTTCCTGACGCTCAGCGCGCTCTTCGCGCTAGCGGTCTGGCCCAACTATCTCGCCATCGCCCCGCCGGGACTGCCCTGGATAACGCTCAACCGCCTGCTGGGGCTGGCGCTGCTGGGATCGCTGCTCGTCTGCCTGTCGGTTTCGGAGGCGTTCCGGACCCGTCTGCGCGACGTGTTCGGCGCCAGCCCGCGGCTCTGGAGGGCGCTGCTGGCGTTCGGCGCCATCCAGATCTTTTCCGTCGTCGCCTCGGTCAATGTGCCGGCGTCGATCGACGGCTTGATCACCGTGCTCGTCTCCTGGGCCGCGATCTACGTCGCCAGCGCCTTCGTGTTTGCGGAGCCCGGAATGGCGCACCGCTGGACGCTGGTCCTTTGGGCCAGCGTCATTGCGGTCGGGCTGATCAGCCTCGAAGAGTTTCGCGAGGGTCGCGTCGTCTGGGCGGGTCACATCCCCAGCCTGCTGCGCATCGAGAACCCCGACGTCCTGCGCGTCCTCGCCGGCGCCCAGCGCGAGGCGCTCAAGCAGCACCGCGTGCAGGCCACCTTCACGACGCCGCTGGGCCTCTCGGAATACATGGCCCTGTCGTTCCCGTTCATCGTCAACTTCGTGATCGGCAAGTACGCGCTGGTCACGCGGCTCGCGGCCGCGGCGACGCTGCCGATGATGCTCTTCGCGATCCTGGTCACCCAGTCGCGGCTGGGGATGGTCGGGGTAGGCGTCTCGGCGCTGATGTTCGTCTTCTTCTTTGGAGCATTGCGGCTGCGGCGCAGCGGCAACGACATCATCGCTCGCGCGATCCTGCTGTCCTATCCGGTGCTGGCCTGCCTCTTCGTCGCCGCCAGTTTCTTCGTCGGCCACATCCGCCACGTGGTCTGGGGCACCGGCGCGACCGCGGACAGCACGCAGGCCCGGTTCGGGCAGTGGCAGGCAGGACTGCCCAAGATACTCGCCCGGCCGTGGGGCTACGGGCTCGGCCAGGCCGCGCCCACGCTCGATTGGACGATCGCCAGCGGTCTGGTGACCGTCGATTCCTACTACCTGACGCTCGCGCTCGACTATGGCGTCATCGGACTGCTGCTCTACGTGTGGTCACTGCTCGTGGGCCTCGCCGTCGCCGTTCGGCTGATCCTTGAAAAGGCGGCTGACAAAGACCGGGAGCTCGGGCTGATACTGCCGGCGACCATCTCGCTGGCCAATTTCGTGGTCATCAAGGCGGTGTTCAGTCAGCCTGACAACCACCCCCTGATATACATGCTGCTGGGGCTCGTGACGGCGTTGGCGTATCGGTCGCGGTCGAGCGCGGCGGCGCCGACGGGCGCCTAGACCAGCTCCCAACGCGATGCGCGCGGGCCTTCGAGCCCCGGCTTGCCGCGCAGCAACAGTTGCTTTGCGAGCCGCGAGCGCACGCAGCCGGCGCTGAACCGATCGAGCAACCGGTCCCTGCGGCCGGACAGGCGCGCGGCCTTGCGATCCACGCGCAGGCCCGCGCCATTGAGCAGCTCGACGCTGCTCGTCGTGTCGAAGAAACGCAGGTGGGTCCGATCGAGGATGCCGGCGTCGCGATAGGTGAACTCGCCCTTCAGCAACAGCGGCAGCCCCACCGACAGGTGCGCCACGTTTGGGAGCGACACGATCACCGTCGCCGCCTCGCCGAGTTGCGCGACAAACCGCTTCAGAACGGCCGCCGGGTCTGCGAGATGCTCCAGAATGTCGAGGAAAAGCACCAGGTCCGGCCCGCCGAGCTCCGGAATGTCCCGGTCGAGGTCCACGATATGGGTCTCGCTCGCGTTGCGGCTGAGTTCGTCGCCGAGCGCCGGGTTGCCCTCCAGCGCGATGGTGTGCGCCTCGGGGTAGATGGTTCGCAGCCAGCGCAGTGTCGCCCCGGCGCCGCAGCCGACGTCGACGATCCGCATCGCCTGGGCCGGCAGCAGGCTGGCGATCTCGGTGCGGGTGTGGCCGTAATACGAGCTGTCAGTCACCGTCCCGGCCTCGCGCAGTCAGGCGCCGGTCGGGCGTGCTCCGGCCCCGGGCGGCCCGCGAAGCGCGCCTTGATCGCGGTGTAGGTGCGCACCCACGCGTAGGCGCCGGTCGACTTAAGGAAGAACTCCAGCGCGCCGTCGTCCGGATCGACCGCCACCCGTCCGGTCAGGAACCCGCGCCGCGACGGATCGACCACCTCCGGAATGATCGAGAAGGCGTGCGCGAAACCGGCGTCTTCGCACATACGCGTGGTCTCGGCGTCGAAGTCTCCGTACGGAAACGCGAACAGCGTCACCTGGCGGCCAGTCAGCTCCTCGAGCACCGCCTTGGCGCCGACGATCTCCCTGCGCGCCTCGTCCCTAGGAAGTCTGCTGAGGCGTGGATGACTGAGGCTGTGGGCGCCGATCGTCACCAGCGGACCGGCCAGCGTCTTGATGACCTGCGCGGGCATGACGGGGTCGAGCGGCTGCCCGCGCCTCTCATCCTCCCAGTCGGGGTGGCGACCCAGCGCGCTGGCAGGCACGAAGATGGTGCACGGCATCTGGCGACTGGCCAGCTCCGGCAACGCGTTGTCGCAGACGCTCTGCAAGCCATCGTCGAACGTGATCGCGACCAGGCGTCGCTTCGAGGCCGACGGTCCCTTGAAGTCGGGGCCGACGATGTCCGCGCGCCTCGCCAGTCCGTCGAGCTGTGTCGCGAAGCGGGGCCGCAGCTGCGCCTGCACGCCGTGATAGTACAGGACCACCAGGGGCGTGGGGCTCGGCTGCCGCAGCAGCCGACAGGCCGCGTGAACCGCTTGCTGTCCGATCCAGCAGGCGACGCTCACCAGCACTTTCGCTCGCCGCTTGAACGACATCGCAGTTTCAGCTTCGGACCAGCCGCGCGAAAGCGCCCGGCCGTCCCGTTTCGCCGAGCACGCCGGCGAAGAAGCCCGTGAACGCCGCCCACAGGTTCGACCTGGATCCCGTGCAGGCGAAAGCCGCGATCTCGGCGAGACCCACCAGCAGCGTCCAGGGCAGCCACAGCGGGTGGTGCTCCTTCACGAACAGCAGCCGGTTGCGAAGATCGAGATAGACCGCGAGGCGCGAGCGCTCGCGCCGGCTCCACGCCGAGCCGATCGTCGATCCGCCCTGATGCAGCACGACAGAGGCCGTCGCGTAGCCGACGGCGTGGCCATGCCGCTTGGCGCGCACCCCCCACTCCAGATCCTCGAAATAGAGGAAATAGTGCTCTCGCATCAGGCCGATGCTGTCGATGAGCCTGCGGGTGGCGTAGAGCGATGCGCCGCACGGCGCGTCGAGCCGATTCTCGATCGACGCAGCGCCCGGTTCGGCTGCCGCGGTTGCGCGACTGTTGATCGCGATCACGGTGCTCCGAAAGCGGCTCCACGACAGCAGCCCACGCGTCTGGACGAGCGTGCGGTCCGCCTTCGGCACCAGCCGGCTGCCGACAAGGTCCTTGCCTTCGCGCGCCGCGTAGTCGACGAGCTCGGCCAGGGCGCCGGCTTCCGGCTCGGTGTCGGGATTGAGGATCCAGGCGCCGCGCCACTGCCGGAGCTGCAGCAAAGGGCGCAGCCATGCGTTGACGCCGCCGCCATAGCCAAGATTTTCCGGCATCTCGGCCACATGCACGCCAGGGCCTCGGACGCCGTCCTCGCGAGTGGTCGCGAAAGCCGCCATTCGGGCCGAGCGCGGCGAGGGCAGCGCAGCGCTCCACGGGGCGATCTCGATCCCGGTTTCGCCCGAAAGCGCATACGTTAGGCGATCGAACGCCGCGGAGCCGCCATTCTCCGCAATGAATATCTCGAACCTCGGCCGAGGCTGCATGCGGACGAGGCTGCGGACGCACGCCAGGACATCGTCCGGCCGAGCGTAGCTGACGATGACCACGGGGACGTCGAATTCCAGCGCCGGCGTCTCGCGGGCTCGTTCGCCGGGCGCAGGCGAGGGCGCTTGGCCCCGCGCCGAGTCGGCAGCCGGGCCCGACACTGCGGCGCGCTTCGAACGACCCGAGAGCAAACTCAAAGCGTCGCCGGCGCGCCAGAGCCGAAGCCGATAAAGCGTCTGCAGCGCGCCGACGCGCTGCCCCACGGTTTCCAGCCGGCGGCTGAAGATGACCCTCGGCGTGTGCGCCAGCGCCGAGACCGGGAGCAGGCAGCTCTTGACCAGCCAGATCGCGGCGCCCCAGCGGCGCTCCGCACCGAGCTGGTACATCTGCGCATTCAGCCTGCGCCACTTGCCGAGCAACTCGGGCCAGGTCCGGCGCGCCGGATGCCCGACGACCGCTCCTGGCTCGTAGCCCAGCCGGAACCCGGCTGCGCGCGCCCGATGCGACCACTCGACGTCTTCCGAAACACCGGTCTTGAATCCGCCGACACGTTCGAAGACTTCGCGCGGACAGAATAGATTTCCCGAGCCAGTGAAGCCCTTCTGCTCGATGTATCTTTTGAAATCGAAGGCGAACACCCGCTCGAACGCCTCGACGGCCGTGACGCGCGCGGCGTTCTCCACGAGGACTTTCACGCGCCCCCCGACAAAGTCGTGATGGGCGAGCGCCGCGAGCCCCGCCGCCAGCCAGCCGGGCTCGGGTTGGCAATCGCTGTCCACGAAGGCCAGCAATCGGCCTCTCGCCGCCGCGACGCCGCCGTTGCGGGCGGGTCCCGCCCCTCTCTCCGGCACGACGACCAGCCGCGCCCGATCCCCGACCACGCTCTGGACGGCGTGCAGGTCCGGTGTTCCATTGTCGGCGACGACGATCTCGAAGTCGCCCTTCGGATATGATTGCGCCTCGAGCCGGTCGAGGCAGACGTCGAGCGCCGCCAGGTCGCGATAGTGCGGCACGATAACGCTGACCGTCGGATCCGCCCGCATTCGTAGCCCACCCGTGCCCGGAGTCCGCATCGGTCTCCGGTTTAAGTCCCGTCGGTGTACACAATACCGATATAGAGCCGAATAGGAAGCAAGACATGGTTCGGCGGAGTTAGCCTTGCGAAATCAACGGGGTGTTTAGCGCCCCGCGTGGCTGTCCTCGAGGGTGCGCGCAAATGTCCCGGCTCTCACTGTCGATATACCGGCAGGCAACGAAAGTGCGTCGTGACCATCGCCGAATAGCTGCGCCGGGCCCGTCGGCCAGATCGTTCGGGGAACTTGAACAGGTGGCGCGGTCGCGGCAATGTGCGCGCATGAATTCGGTACTGGGCGTGAGGCGTGGCTCTATCGCGTGCGGTTGTATTGCGTTCACGGCCAGGATAGACGTGATGTTATTGGAGTGTTTGGGGCTGAGATGGCTGTGGGCTGGTTCATCGAGCGAAAGAGCAGTCGAAGAGGTCGGCAGCCCATTGCCTTGGGAGGGCGGCGGGCGCCCACCGAGGCCGAGGCTGCGCGGCCTCAGGATCGTCCCGAGGCGTCGACAGTGCCGCCGCGGGCGCGCGGCCGCACCGGCTTCCCGGTGTTCAGGGCCACGGCCAGCGATCAGCCGAGAGGCGCCGAGCGCGATCGGTTCTCCGAAGCCCGCCTCGCGCTGAGCCTGGCGTTCACGCCATCGCAGCCGGTCGTCGATCGTGCGACTTTTGCCGGACGATCCGAGGCGCTGACGACGCTGATCCGGTCGATCGAAGACCAGCGCCTGCATGTCGTCGTCTACGGCGAGCGCGGCATCGGCAAGACCTCGCTGATCCACATCCTTTCCGAGGCGGCGCGCGAGGCCCGCTATCTGGTCTCCTACATCTCTTGCGGGGCCAATTCGGCGTTCGACGAGGTGATCCGCGTCGTCACCGCTGACATCCCGCTGGTGTTCCACAAGGATTATGGACCGAGCGCGCCGGAGGCGGAGCGCGGCGACACGTTCGCGGACCTGCTTGGCCCTGGGCCGGTGTCGGTGCGGCAGGCGACGGACGCGCTGGCGAAGGTGATCGGCACCCGCCTGCTGATCGTGCTGGACGAGTTCGATAGGGTCGAGTCGTCGGACTTTCGGTTGAGCGTCGCGGAATTCATCAAGGGTCTCTCGGACCGCGCCGCCCGGGTGCAGCTGATGATCGCCGGCGTGGCGCGAAACCTCACCGAGCTGGTGGATCACGCCCCCTCGATCCAGCGCAGCATCCTCGCGTTGCCGGTCTTCCGGATGGCTGACTCGGAGGTGCGAGAGCTGATCCAGATTGGCGAGGCGCGCAGCGATCTGCAGTTCAGCGAAGCGGCCCGCAACGCCCTCCTCGCCGCCGCGAACGGGCTGCCCTACATGGCGAGCCTGCTCAGCCACCACGCCGGCCTCGAGGCGATCAACAAGGAGCGCCTCAACGTGACCAAGGCCGACGTCGACGCGGCGATCGCCAAGGCGCTGGTCGAGCAGCGTCGGCGCATCCCTCGCGACGTCCTGGCCCGGATCGGGACCTGCGCGGACGACGGCGCCGGCGCCGTGCTGGGCGCCCTCGCCAATCTCGCGCAGCATGCCGGAGGCGCGTTCGACATCGACGAGCTCGCATCGGCCTGGCCCGGGCGATCGGAAGGAGTCGCCCGCACGCGCTCTCTCGTGGAGAGGCTCGTGGCGGACAACGTGCTGCTGCAGGGCGCGCGAGACGACGGCGCCATGACCTACCGCTTCGCTGACGACGGCATGCCGATCTATCTTTGGCTGCTGTCGGCGCAGGTGCGGCTGCGTGATGACCGCACCGCCCCGCCGCGCTCCGTCGCCGCTCGCGGCATGTCCTCCGCCGGCTGATCCTTCAGGCCGCCCCCGATGGCGCCGTCGCCGCCGAGATCAAGCGAAGCCGCCCCCGCCCTCGTCCGGTTTCGCGATGGCGCCAGGGCGGGAAGCATTCTGCTGTTGCCGGGGCTGGGTCCGGACATCTCCGGCGTGACGCCGCTGGCCGCCCGCGTTCGCGGCGACGGGGCGATCTTCATCCTCGACTTTGTCCGCCTTGCGGAGGGCGTTTCCGAGCAGCTGACGGTGGAAGCCCTCGCGGCGCGCGCCCTTGCCTTGGTGAGCGCGGAAGGCGGCGTCGATGCGTGCGTGGGCTACTCGTTCGGTGGGCTCGTGGCCCTCGAAATGGCGCGGCTGTCGGCCTCCGCCAGCGGCGGCGCGATCGAGGCCGTGCTCATCGATACGGCGTTCGACCAGTCGTATTGGCCGAGGCGCGTGTGGTTGATGTCGATGTGGCTGCGCATCCTTCAATACGGGCGAGCCTTCGTCGGCATGCCGGCGCCCGCGGCCGCGGCCGAGCTGCGGCGACGGGTGCGGGGGTTTTTCGCCCGCATTCGGCAGCGAAACGCCGGGGGCGCCGGGGCCAAGCTTTCGTCGGCAGTCGCGGGTGGGCTGGCGACCACGCCGGTCCTGCGGAACCTGTTCCATGCCTACTTCGATTACCGGCCGGCGCCGGTCAAAGGGCCGATCACTTTGCTCGAATGCTCGGATCCCAGCTACGGGATGCCGGTCTCGGTGGTCTGGCGTCCCCTGGCGCCTTGCCTTCAGGTGGTGAAATACGCGGGGAAACACACCGACCTCGTTCGCTCCGAGGGCGGCGCCGAACGGCTCGCGGCGCAACTGAACACATGCCTCGGCCGATGAGCGACGTCGCACAGCAGGTCGCCTCGAACAGCGGCGACGGGAGCGCGAGGCCGCGATGCTTCGTCCGCGACGACGATGTGGGCGAGTTGACGGACGCGCTGAAGGTGTTCGCGGAAACCTTCGCCAAGGTCGCGATCCCGGTCAGCTACCAGATCATCCCGTCGGCGCTTACCCCGCGGTGCGCCGAATACCTGCGCGCGCTTCACGGGGCGTATCCGCAGCTGGTGGACTTCGGCCAGCACGGCCTGCATCACCGGATGCGCCTGAACGGAAGGGAGCTGAAGCGGGAGTTCGGCCCGGAACTCTCGCTCGAGGAACAGACGCAAACGATCGCGCGGGGTTTCGACATCCTGCGCCAGGGACTGGGCGAAGCCGGGCCGACGATCGAAGTCTTCACCCCGCCGCAACACAAGTTCGACGGCAACACGATCAAGGCGGCGGCCGCCGCCGGCCATCGCATCTTCTCCGCCGCCTGTTATCCGACGCCCCACCATCAACTGGCCTACGCGCTCGGCAGGGGACTGGGCCTCGGCGCGGTGCGATGCCACGGCATTTCCTACGACGGGGAAATGCGGCCCGAGGCGCCGATCCTCGAGATGTCGATCGCCATCGACGTGGACGACGGGCGCAGGCGAAAGCGCAACGTGGCCGAAGTGGCGCGAGCCCTTCGCGCGCCTGCCCCGCGCCGCAAGCACGTCGGCCTGATGTTCCACCACGCGCTCTACGGCGCGCCTGAAGCTCGGGACGAACTGAGGTCCATCGCCGCCCACCTGGGGTCCTTCGGTCCAGCCCGCTTCCGCCGGCTTCGCCTCATGCCTCCGGCCTAGCCGGACCGCGTCAAGCCAGGCTTCCTGACTGCCATCCGAGCAGCCGCGCGTTCAGATAGGTGATCAGCGGGCCATAGTTGGTGGTCGCCGACACCCTCGGTTTGCGGCGCGCCTTCGCCAATGCTTCCGCGAGCTCCTCGGGGTTGTTGGCCACTTCCACGAGGCCACGGACCGCGAAACTCTCGGCGATCTCGACCTGGTGATCGTCATAGACCTCCTTCAGCGCCGCCTGCCGCGGCACCGCCACGACACGACAACCCTCGCGCAGCGCCGTTATCAGCGAGCCGGTGCCGGCGTGGCAGATCACGATGTCCGCTCGGCGAAGCTCGTCCTGGATCTGTTCGAAGCTGAGGCTTTCATGGGTCTCGATGCCCGCCGGCCTGATGCCGCCGGCGCCTGTCTGGATAACCACGCGCTCGGGGAGCTTCCCGCGACTCTCGAGCTCGGCCACCATCGAGACGAGCCGGTCGAACGGAAGCGTCGCGCCCACCGTCACGAACACGATCGACGCTTTCGTCCGCGTCACGTTGGCGATCAGCTCGAGCGGGTCGATGACGAGCGCGTCCGGCCAGCTGCGGCGGATCTTCTCCGACTGGACGATCTTCACGGCAGCGAGCGGCGCGGCGAGGCGCCCGAACAGCGACGGGGCTTCGAACCGAGCGAAAGTCTCCATCAGCACGACCTTCGCGCCGAACAGGCGCGCCCACATGACGAAGAAGAAGACCGTTCCGGCGCCGGTCGTGATGACGACATCCGGACGTTCTCGCGCGGCGATCAGGGCCGTGCGGACGAAGTTCCTGGCGGCGGCGGCGAGGACCTGAAACGGCGCGCCGTGGCGAAGCCGGCCGAGCGCGAAATGCGGAACGAAGTGCGCCCGGTGCTTCTGCGCGATGCTTCTGCCGAGCGCCGTATCCTCGGTGACGAAAAACACCTCGAAGTTCGACCACACGCGTTCCAGGTCCAGGAGTTGCCGGACATGCCCGCCGCCGGATCCAGCCAGCGATACGCGAAGGCGGGTGCGCTGGGCCCGGCGCCCGGCGCGCGGGACGACGACATCTGCATTGCCGCTCGACAACTCTGCCATTGCTCATGCTCGCTCGAAGCCGCGCCACTGCGGCAAGGCTCGCCGGACGCATCCCGTCGACGGTAACGGTCCGACGTCTCGCCGACTATACCGTTATATCGTCCTAAAGCGGCGTTGGAACACCCAGTAATGGCTGTCTAGAGGCGCCGGTCGTGCGAATCAACACGGCGCCGGCGCGCCGGGTATGCCGGCGTGCATCCCACAGGCTCGTCGAAAATCCAACAAAACGCCCTGACATGTGGTATGGTGGGCATGAAGGGCGCGGCAAGACAGGCGCCGGAGGGCAGGTTGGTTTGACTGTATCGTAACGGGGAGGCGCGGTTCGCGCCTTCTTCAGGGGCGGGCAGGAATGCGCACAGTCTTTGTAGCGGCGCTTGGAGTCGCGATGTCGGCGGCGGGCTGCAATCATGCCGGCGCCGACGACCTCGATCGCGTTGCGATCCAGGCGAACGTCAATGTGTCCCATGACTCCAACGTGGCGCATTCCAGCGCGGCGCTCGCGGCCCTGCGCGGCGTCAGGCCCGAGGACAGCATCATCTCGCCGGCGGTTTCGATCGACCTCTCGCTGCCGATCGGCTGGGAAGAGGTGTTCCTCAAGGGCAGCGCCGGCTACAACATCTACGCCCGCAACAACCAGCTCAACAGCCAGGACGTGGACCTGCGTGGCGGCGTCGCCGCGCGACTGCGCGCCTGCAAGGCCACCCTCACCGGGTCGGTGGCCAGCGCGCGCACCGACCTGTCGCAATTGGCCGTGACGGTGACCCGTAATATCGAGACGACCGAGACTGTCACAGTCGAAGGCGAGTGCGCCAGGGAGATCGGTCTCGGCCCGGCTTTATCGGTAACGCAGCAGTGGTCGAGCAACAGCTCGCCCCAGATGTTCCAATCGGACTCGCGCAGCACCAGCGTGAATGCCGGCCTTGCCTATCGGCGCCCGCAGTTCGGCAAGCTGGAGGTGCTGGGTTCCTTCGCGCAGGCTGACTTCCCGAACCGAAGCGTGGCGCTCAGCCCCGCATCGATCCAGGACGGCTATCGGCAATATGGCGTAGGGGCGCGCTACGAGCGCCGGCTCGGGGCGCGGGTCCAGGGCGCGTTCGAGATCGGCTACACCACGCTCACGCCCTTTGTCCGCAGCGTCGAGGGTTACAGCGGGCCTTATTATCGGGCGGACGCATCGGTGCGGATATCCCCCCGCGTCGACGCCCAGCTGCAGGCCGGGCGGACGATCGAGCCCGCGAACGTCACCGGTGCGACCTACGACCTGAAGGATCTCGTCTCGGGGGCCGTGAACTATACGGTTACGCCGAAGCTCAGGCTCAGTCTCTCCGGCTCGCAAGCGACGGACAGCTACAATGGCGGCGTCTTCGCACCTGGCCTGGACGTGCGCCGGCAGACGATGCGGGCGCTCACCGTTACGTCCCACTGGCAGCTGACCCGTCGCGCCGCTCTGGAGCTTTGGGCGATGCAAGAGGTAGGAAACGCCGATCTTAAGAGCTATGACTACACCGATAATCGGGCCGGATTATCGGTTTCAGTCAGGCTTTGATGTGAGAACAGGGGCATGAGCATGAGAGGCGCACCATATATCGCCGCGATCTCGTTCGCGCTGGCGCTGGTCATCCCAATAGCGGCCCGGTCCGAGCCTGTCTCCATAGACGATGGCGCGGCCTCGTCGGCGCCCGCATACATTCTCGGACCGCAAGACGTGGTCGAGGTCGAGCTGCTCGGGCAGGCCGACTTCCACGTGCGCTCTCCGATCGGGCCGGACGGTTCGATCCAGCTTCCGTACCTCGGCAGGGTGACAGCCGCCGACAAGACGATCCGACAGCTCGGCGCCGACATCGCGCAGGCGCTGGAGACCGGCGGCTACTACGCGCATCCGAACCTGAGCGTTCAGATCGTCTCCTATGCCAGCCGCTACGTCACGGTGCTGGGCGAGGTCGGCTCGCCCGGGCTGGTGCCGATCGACCGCGCCTACCACCTCTCGGACATCCTGGCGCGCGTCGGCGGGGTGAAGGATGGCGCCGCGGACTATCTCGAAGTCCGCACCGCCGAGGGCGTGGAGCAGCGATACCTGATCAGCGCGCTGGCGACGGGCGGCGTTTCCGACGATCCGCTGGTCTCCCCGGGAGACAAGATATTCAGCCCGAAGGCGGCGCTGTTCTACGTCTCCGGCCAAGTGAAGACGCCGGGCGCGTATCCGATGTCCAACGGGATGACGGTGCGCATGGCGATCGGCCGCGGCGGCGGCGTCTCGGACCTCGGCACCGACCGCGCGGTCAAGGTCCGCGACGCCAGCGGCAAGGTCCTGCGCCTGCGTCTGGACGACAAGATCGCGCCTGGCGACGTGATCGTCGTCGGCGAGCGCCTCTTCTGACCGGCAAAGGGCGACTGGCGTGAACATCATCCAGTTCCTGCGGATCCTCTGGGCCTGGCGCTGGACCACGGTGCTGGCGATGGCGAGCTGCGTCGTCGGCGCGGTCATCGTCGTGCTTGTCGTGCCGGCGCGGTGGGAAGCGCACTCGCGGATCATGCTCGACACGATCAAGCCCGATCCGCTCACCGGCCAGGTGATCGGCGGCAACGCGTCGGCCTACGCCGCCACCCAGGTGGAGCTCATCAAGGACTATCCGGTCGCCGGCAAGGTGGTCGACGAGCTGGGATGGGCCTCCGATCCCAAGCTGATCGCCGGCTATCGCCATCGCTCGAAGAAGGACACGCGCGACTTCCACAGGTGGCTCGCGCAGGCGATCATCGACCGCACCGACGCCGGCCTCGTCCCGGGCGCCAACATTCTCGAGATCACCTTCACCGCGCCCGAGCCGCGCCAGGCGAAGGCCGTCGCTGACGCGCTGACGCGGGCCTTCGTGCAGACCAGCGTGCAGTTCCGGCGCCAGCAGGCCAGTCACAACGCCGACTGGTTCGAGGCTCAGTCCGAGAAGGCGAGAGCCGACCTGGACGCCGCCGCCCTGGCCGAAGCGAACTATCAACGCCAGACCGGGATCATCCTGCAGGACGACAAGACCGACATCGAGAACGCGCGCCTGCGCGCACTGGCGAGCGAGGCGGCGGCGGGCGCCCCGGTCTTTGCGCCGATCACCACGTCAGGCTCGGCCGCCGGCGCGGAACTTGCGCAGGTCGAGGCCGCGATCGCGCAGGCGGCCCAGTCGCTCGGCCCCAACCACCCGCAGCTGCAGGCCTTGAAGGCCAAGCGCGTAGCGCTGGCCGCCCAGATCGCCAAGGACGAGGCCGCCGCGCGCGCCGCCAGCGCCGCAGCCTCGTCCAACATCGGCGTGCTCGATCGCGCCATGGCGACGACGAAGTCGAAGGTGCTGGCGCAAAGCACCGAACTCGAGCACCTGCGCGACCTGCACGCCGAGGTGGCGCTGCGGCAGGACCAGTACAGCAAGACGGCCGCCCGCGCCGCCGAGCTGCGCCAGGAAGCCATGATCGGCGACACCGGGCTGACGGTCATGGGGCCGGCGGCCGTGCCGCAGCGGCCGAAGTTCCCCAACAAGACGCTGATCCTCGGCGGCTCACTGGGGCTCGGGCTGGCGTCTGGCGTGCTGATCGGGCTGATCCTCGAGCTCCTGGGCAGGCGCGTGCGCGGCGTGGAAGACCTCCGGTCCACGGGGCTGCCGGTCCTCGCCGTCATTCCGGCGGCGATATCGACCGGCCCTGCCGTCGGCGTCGCCCGACGCTGGGGGCCGCGGCGACCTCTGGCCGTGAAGGTCGCCGCATGAGCCCGCCGTCAGCAACAGCGACCTCCGATCCGGTGGTCGGGCCGCGAGTGGTCGCGCTTCGGCCGGAGCTGATCGTTCCCCCGGCCCTGGTCATCACCACCGACGCCGGCGGCAGCGCCGCCGAGGCGATCCGGGCGCTGCGCACGGATCTCGTGGCCCAGCACTTCCAGGCCGGCCGGCGCGCGCTGACGATCTGCGGGGCGAGCGCCGGGGTCGGCTGCAGTTTCGTCGCATCCAACCTGGCGCTCGCGCTGTCGCAGATCGGGATGCGCACGCTGCTCGTCGACGCCAATCTGCGCACGCCCGCCCTGCACGCGATATTCGGTGCGGCCGCTTCGACGATCGGCCTCGCCGATTGCCTGGCTGCGCAGGAGGGCGAGTTCGGCGGCTATCTGCACGGCGACGTGCAGCCCAACCTTTCAGTGATCTACGCCGGCGGCGTTCCCGCCAACCCGCAGGAGTTGCTTGCGTCGCGGCGGTTCCACCAGCTGCTGGAGTTCTGCCTCCGCGAGTTCGAGGCTACGGTGCTGGACACGCCGCCGGCCAACGTCTGCGCGGACGCGCGGCGCGTCAGCTCGGTCACCGGATACAGCCTGATCGTCGCGAGGCGCAATCTGACCTACGTCGACGATGTAAAGACACTGGCGACGCAGTTGGCCGCGGACCATGCGCGGGTCGTCGGGTGCGTGCTCAACGAGGCGTAAGCGCCGGCGGTGCGGCCAATGGCTCTGGCAGTTGCCGCCGCCGCGTTCGCTCAGCGTATGGCCGAGATGGCGAGCGCGATCGCGCCCCAGATCAGCAGGCCCGCGCCGCCGCTGACCGCCAGCGTCGCGCGGGGCGACCATCTGCGACGCCGCTGCATGGCGTGTTCCCGATAGGTCGGCGAGGCCACGCCGCCGGCATCCGACAGCCTTGGCCTGAGCATGCGCGGCTGCGCGCGAGTCGCCGTTGAAGAGCCGCCGTTTTCGCTAGCGATGTCCATCGAAAGTTTCTGCGTTTGGGCCACCGCGACCTGCTCCCCGGAATGCGCAAGCGTATGAGCCGGTTCCTTAAGAAGCCCTGACCCGTTCTCAGACTCGCACATTTACCTTCACCGCCCCTGCCGATGCCATTTGTCGGGTCGCCGATCAATTGAAAAACCGGCTAAAGCGGCGGAGATGGGGCACATTTGCGATAATTATCGGATCATCTTCCGGAACCGAAGGATATCCGTGACGGGGCGGGGTCTCCGAGAGGCCGGACCGCGACGACGCAGCAGGGCCTTGTCGCACGTCAGAAGGCGGCTCTATCCAGTGGACCGAGCATCAACGTCCGAATTGCAATCGAGATGTCGAGGCCAAGCGACCAACTGCGAATGTACTCGAGGTCGTGCGCGACCCGGTTGGCCATAGAGTCGATGTCGGGGGTCTCCCCGCGCCAGCCCGCCACCTGCGCTAGTCCCGTGATGCCGGGCTTGGCGAGCCACCTTGCCGTATAATCCGGAATGATCGCCGACCAATAGCGGTCATGCGCGAGCGCGTGCGGTCGCGGTCCGATCAGCGACATTTGTCCCATCAGCACGTTCAACAGGTTCGGCAGCTCGTCCATGCTGCTGCGCCGAAGAAAGGCGCCGATGCGCGTTACCCGGCAATCGTTGCGGGTGACTTGAGTGACGGTGTCGCCGTCCTCGAGGACGGTCATGGTGCGGAATTTGAAGATGACGAACGCAGCGCCGTCCAATCCGGTCCTGCGCTGCCGGAACAGCGCCGGACCGCGCGTTTCGGCCCGAACGATGATACCGATGAGAACCAGGACGGGCGCCAGCACGGCCAGCAGCAGCGAGGCGCCGAGGATATCGAAGACTCGCTTCAATCTGGCATTGGCTAGGCGGCGCGCGCCCATCGCCAGCTGCGCGTCGGAGTCTCGAGCACAAGTGGTTTCGAAGTAAAGCGCCATAGGGGGAGACCGCAGTTCGAGTCATTCGACGGATGATGAAACGCAACACTGCGGCAAGCCCCCGCACTTTCCGCGCAAACCTACTTCACGCGCTCCGTTTATTTGGAAACGCGAGATTGTGCGAAATCGGAGTATCCCAGCCCGTACGCCCGCAGCGCTGACGCGCCTGTCCATTCGCCCAATCTATCGAACGTGTTAAAACGTCTTTTCCGGTTGTCGTCAACCGGCGCGCGATAAATATACCGTTAAATAAACGATAGACGGCCGCGGACTCATCCGGAAAGATCGAGGCGGCGCCGTGTAGCGGTCAGGTGCGCGAGGCTGCTGCGCGCACGTGCGCGGAGAACGCCAGCCACAGAACGGCGATCGTCACCCCGATCAGGCCTCCGGCGAGCTTCTCGCCGGCGTCGAGCAGCCTGGCGTGGCGGTCTGGCGACAGGAGTTGCGCCAGTTCCAGGCCGACCGCCGCTGCCAGCGTGACGGCCAGCGCGAACGGAGGACGGCGCGGATAGCCGAGCCCGAAGGCGGCGCCGAGCGCCGCAAAAGCGCAGACGCGTTCGGCAAGGCTGTGGCCGGTCTGCGGCCGTAGGTCCATGGGCGACAGCGTCGCGAACGCGATGGCGCCCAGCAACAGCCACGCTGACACGGCCGAAATCTTTTGAATCATTCCGATGTGTGCCCTTCGCGGCGAATACCGGAATAGCTGCAAACAGCGGCGACCGTCTACCGCTGTCGCAACGATTTCCAGAGCGCCTGTGAAGACGGCTCGAAGAGGTAGTCGGGCGCGCTTCGCTTCCACGGCGGGGAGCAGGTTGATCGCCGGATTGAAGCCGGCGGCGGCGGGGCCACTCCCGCCGCCGGGCGGTCTATCCAGTCGCAGCCTGGTCTTGGGCGTCCGACTTACGGGCCGAACACCACCAGTTCCGTGAATGCGAGGTCGTTCTGCTGCGGACGCGCCGGTCCCTTGCAATAGCGCGCCCCTCGATTTTTGAACCAGAGACCGACGAGACCCCGGACCGGGCTGCCCGCGTCACAGATCACCAAGGGCGCGCTGCGACGCAGCAGGAAGCGTCCCAACGGTCCGGCGCAGGCGGTGAAGCGCGCCGTATCTCGCGTGTAGACGAGCTGCATCGCGTCGAACGGCAGGCCGCGGACGCGGCGGCGAACGAAGACGAAGGGCTCGCAGCCGAGCGGCGTTTCGCAGATCACCGCATCGCAGCCGGCCTCGGAATGCCCCACGAGGAGGTCGTACTCCGGCAACACGGCGTCGGCCGGCGTCAGGCTACGCGCTCTCCCGCGGCCGCCGAGCTTCAGCCAGGGGATCGAGGCGAACTGACCGAGGCTGTAACGGTCGTAGCCGAGCGCTTCCAGGATCGGCCAGGTGGCGAGCGACGGCGAGACGTTCACGTAGGTGACGTGCTTGAGCTTGGTCGCTGCGGCCGCCAGCAAGGTGGCGTGGCCGCGATAGGCCGGGTCCGCGTACCAGCTGGAGGCATTGCAGCGAATGCCGCCGGCGAGCGCCGCGAATATCAGCAGCTGCACGCCCACCAATGCGCCGCCGCTTTCCAGCACGTAGCCGAAGCGGGGCAGCCCGTCCGGAACCTCCCTTGCGGCCAGCCGCGCGATCGCCTCGCTCCAGTATTGGCGGGTTCTGCGCGGAAATCCCACCGCCAGCAGGTCGATCACGCCATCGAGGTCGGTCGCGCCGATCTGACGGCAAATCACCCGCTGCGCCGACGAACGGGCAGGCGCCGCGCCGGGCGTCTCCGCTTTGTCGGTCGCTATGGCGTATCGTCGGTCCATCTGGCGTTCTAAATCGTCACAGGCGCACCCTATATCGGTGCAGAGTGATGTTGACTTGCTCATGAGGGAGGTCGATGTTCAATACCGTTCAACAGACATTGATCCGCCGAATGAGCCTCCGTCCGACCGTTGTCGCCAAGTTCGAAGAGGTGGCGCACCGCCAGCATCGCACGCTGGCGCCGCTCAGCGACGACCTGGTGCTGATGGAGTCCGGGCTGGACTCGCTTTGCTTTGCGATCATCGTCGCCCTCCTCGAGGACGAGCTGGGGCTCGATCCCTTCACCCAGTCGGACGAGGTGTTTTTCCCGGTGACGTTCGGCGAGTTCGTTCGCTGCTACGAGAATGAGACCGTCTGAAGCCGGCAGGCTCCGCGACTGGGTACGGCGGTCGGACAATATATCCGATCGGTTCCTGTGGGGGCGGCCGGACGCCGTGACGCTGGCATCCGTCGTGGAGCGTCCCACCATCACCAATGCCGGCGCGTTGGCCGATCAGGCCGTGCTGGTGCTCACCGAGCATCCGCTGTCCGCGGCGCGGGCGCTGGTGGAGCTGGACGGCGTCGCCAGGCGGCTAATCATCTGCCCGCCCGGCGTGCGCGACGAGCAGCTGGACTGGCTCGCCGATGCCGGTTGCTTCGACGCGGTCGTGATCGATCATGAACGCCCGGTCGCCTCGCGCGCCGGGATCGTCGCCCGGGTCGGGCCGGCCGGCGCAGCACCCGCCCTGAGCCTCGCCCAGAACGTCGACACCGAGTGGGTGATGTTCACCTCGGGAACCACTGGCGCCCCCAAGCTCGTCGTCCACACGCTGGCGGGGCTGGCGGGCGCGATCGATCCCGACGATGTCGAAGCCGGCGCGCGGGTGTGGGGCACGTTCTACGACGTGCGCCGATATGGCGGCCTGCAGATACTGTTGCGCGCGCTGCGGGCCGGCGCGTCGCTGGCCTATGCGGCGCCGGGCGAGGACATCGCCGAGTTCCTGGCGCGGCTCGGGGCGCACGGCGCCACCCACGTCACCGGCACGCCTTCGCATTGGCGGACCGCGCTGATGCACCCGGGCATCGGAGCCATCCGGCCAAGCTACGTACGGCTCTCCGGCGAAATCGCCGACCAGCCGCTCCTGAACGCCTTGCGGGTGCAGTTCCCCGGCGCCGCGATCGTCCATGCCTACGCGTCGACGGAGGCGGGCGTCGGCTTCGAGGTCGACGATGGCCTCGAAGGCTTTCCGGCGACGCTCCTCGAGCGGCGCGGACCCGTGCAGATGCGGGTCCGCGACGGCGTCCTGCAGGTGTGTTCGCCGCGAACCGCCCGCCGCTACCTCGACCCGTCCCTTCCGCTGATGGACGCGGAGGGGTTCGTCGATTCCGGCGATTTCGTCGAGCAGCGGGGCGAGCGCTTCTACTTCGTCGGTCGCCGCGGCGGCATCATCAACGTCGGCGGCCTGAAGGTTCACCCCGA
>Ga0134125_10001918_pt1 | contig 25079 bp, 19 predicted proteins | sample KB31751_FD_96464 | JGI IMG/M metagenome (GOLD analysis project Ga0134125, IMG submission 96464) | Terrestrial soil microbial communities with excess Nitrogen fertilizer from Kellogg Biological Station, Michigan, USA - KB3-175-1 | ecosystem: Environmental > Terrestrial > Soil > Unclassified ...
ATCCGCAGCCGCGCCGGCGTGCGCTACCCGAACATCCAATATCACTTCCTACCCATGGCCGTGAGTTATGACGGCTCTTCGCTGGCGCAGGAGCACGGCTTTCAGGCCCACGTCGGGCCCATGCGCTCGCAGAGCAGAGGCTGGGTGCGGCTCGCCTCCGCGGACCCGAACGAGAAGCCCAAGGTGTTCTTCGACTACCTGTCGCGGCCCCAGGACTGGGAGGAGATGCGGGCCTGCGTGCGTCTCACCCGTGAGATCTTCGCGCAGCCGGCGTTCGCCCCCTACCGGGGCAGGGAGATTCAGCCGGGACCCGGCGTACAGAGCGATGCGCAGATCGACGAGTTCGTCCGCAGCCATGTCGAGAGCGCCTATCACCCTTCCTGCTCCTGCCGGATGGGAAGGCCCGATGACCCGCAAGCCGTGGTCGACCGGGAGACGCGGGTGATCGGACTCACGGGGTTGCGGGTGGTCGACTCTTCGATCATGCCGTCGATCACGACGGGGAATCTCAACGCGCCCACCCTGATGTTGGCCGAGAAGGCGGCCGACCATATCCGGGGTAAATCCTTGCTGCCGCCCGAAGACGCTCCGTTTTACATCGCGCCGAACTGGGAAACCTCTCAGCGGTAGTTGTCTACCGCGTCCCCAAGCTCCGTACGCAGGGGCGCGAGCCACCGCTCGTAGTGGCGCCACTGCTCGAGCCCGGCGCGATAGATCGGTTGACGGACCTGCTCCGAGCTCGGTGTCCTCACGCTGCGCGCAGTCCGGTGGAAGGCGAGACACGCCGGCTCCAGCTCGAGGCCGCAATGCGCCAGCAGCCGCCGGACGCTTCCCTCCAGGTCCTCAACCACGTCTTCGTAATGGACGCGCAGCACTCGTCCGGGAAGTACCTCATCCCAGTGACGCATGAGCTCGAGGTAGGTACGGTAATAGCGGGCGATGTCCTCGAGTCCGTACGTGAACGTCTGCCCCTGCGCGAAGAGCTGCTTGAAGTTGCTGAAGCAGCAGGCCATCGGCTCGCGCCGCACGTCGATGATCGTAGCGTTCGGCAGGATGAGATGAATGAGCCCGACGTGCCGGAAGTTGTTCGGCATCTTGTCGATGAAGCGCGGCCGGCCGGTGGCGCGATAGGAGCGGGTATCGCGTAGGTATTGCTCTCCGAGCCGACGGCAGTCCTGCGCAGTCATCCGGGCCAGTGCACCCGGATAGGCTGCGCGGCCATCAGGCGTCTCGCGTCCTTGCAGGCCGTTGACCATGCGGGGCAGATCCGCGAGCTCCTGGGTTCCTTCGACGGCGGAGTGCGAGGACAGGATCTGCTCGATGAGCGTGGATCCGGAACGGGGCAGCCCTACGATGAAGATCGGGTCTGGTGCAGACGCCCCGGATCCCGCATGCCGGGCGAACAGCGCCCTGGTACAAACCTCCCGCTGCAGGCGCGCGCCGGCTTCGAGCTGCTGCGCATCGTAGGCGCTCGCGGCCCGCTTGAGCGCATTGCCGCGGCTGTAGTATTCGAAGGACTGCGCGAACTCCTGCTGATCCTCGAGCGCCTTCCCGAGCGCGAAGCACAGGTGGTAACGGTCGACCGTCGCGGTCGCGGGTGCCGATTCCGCGGCGCGCATGCGGTCGATTTCCTCATCCGTGAAGCGATACGTCTTCAGGTTCGCCAGGCTCCAGTAAGCCTCACCATACCCGGGACGAGCGTCGGCTGCGGCGCGGTACTCGGCCACTGCGGCCTCGGTGGCACCCAGTGTCTTCAAAGAGTGCGCGATGGAGAGGTGCAGGTCCGCCGGTTGCGCGGCGTCGGTAAGCAGATCCCGGTAGATCTCGAGCGCCCGTTCGTGCTGCCCGAGCCCGACGAGCGCCAGTGCGTAAAGCGTTCGGTAGTTGCGATTGTCGCGATCGACGGCGAGGAGCCGCACGGACTGGCTCCGCGCCTCGAGGAACAGGTGGCGCTTGGCAAGGACCTGCGCATACTCGAACCGCGCCAGATCGTAATCCGGTGCAAGCTCGAGGACTCTTTCGAGCAGCAATTGTGCGTCGTCGAGTACGTCGCGTTCCAATCCGATGCGGGCGAGCAGACGCATCGCCTCGATGTGATCACCATGCCTGCGAAGATAATCGCGGACGAGTTGTTCGGCCGGCGCGATCTCGCCGTCGGAGAACAGCGCCGTCGCCGCCACGATCTCGGAAGGCAGTTGTCCGAGCGTTGCTACGTGCTCAGCCGCTTGTTGCGCCTGCTGCGTCTGACCCGTCATCCGATAAAGAGTCTCGAGCACGCGCCAGCTCGCCGGCAGCGCCGGATTGATGTTGACCGCACGCAGAAAGGCGTCGATTGCCTCGGGCGCCTGCCTCAGGGCGACGTGGCAGTGCCCGCGCTCCTGGTACAGGCCACTGAAGCGCGGGTGGAGGCGCTCCAGTGCCGCGAGCGAGTCGAGCGCCGCCGGGATATCGCCCGCAAGGCGCTGGGCCACAGCGCGCAGATAGAGAACGTCACGATTCTCCGGAACCGTGACGAGGAGCGCCTCGGCCGCGCGCAGCGCGGGCGCAAGCTGCCGCAGCTTGAGCAGCTCGCGGATGCGCTGAACTTCCTGCTCCACCATGGCTCACTGCAGTCCGTCCCGGCCTAGTGGAAATTGTATCCGAACGAGACTCCGATCACCCGCGGCCGCAGCGGCGTCTGCTCGATGATGAACTGGTCGGTGCTGGTGAACGTGCTGGCGTTGGAATTGGTGAGGTTCTCGCCGTGCAGGTCGAAACGCCAGTCGCCCTTGGAGACGCCGATGGACGCATCGAGGGTGGAGTAGGCTGGATTCTCGAAGCGTCCTCTCGATGTGGTGATGGACCCACCCACGCCGATCTCGGGGTTCGCACCGGCTTGCGAGAACGAATGGCCGGTATGCCTCACCCCGACCTGGACGTAGGGGACGTAATCGCCCACTACCCAGTCATAGCGCGCGCGCAGACTGAACTGCATCGGCGGCGAGTTGGCGCTGGGGGCGCCTATGGGGCCGAACGGGTTGGTGACGGGGACGCAAGTGCCCGTGCCGCAGACCTGTGTGATCGGCTTGCCGAAATTGCCGGTATCCGCCGGATTGTTGTCGATCAGGGCGGGGGAATTGGTCTGGCTGCTCTTGTTCCAGTCGGCCGCGCCCTGCACCGTGAGCCCGGCGATGATGCGGGCCACGAACGAGGTCTCGATGCCCTTGATGAGGAAATCCTGGCCGTTGGTGTCGTAGAAGATGTTGCCGACTACACCCGGATTGAAGAATTCGACCTGCACGTTGGTCCACTTGTCGTAGTACACCGCGCCGTTCCACTGCAGCCGGTGATCGAAGAACTGGGTCTTCCAGCCGATCTCGTTGTTCGTCAGGCTGTCCGACGAATAGGACCGCGGAACCACGTACTGTGCCACCCCGTCCGGGCCGATGCCATGCAACGCGCCGCCGTTCTGATTGAAGCCTCCCGGACGGAAGCCCTGGGAGAAGGTGTAATACACCATCAGATCCGGCCGCACGTGCCAGGTGAGGTTGGCACGCACCCGGTTACCGTCCTCGGTATCGGAGAGGCCCTTCGCGTTGAGGTTGGTGCTCGAGCCCGACTGGCAGCCGCCGGGGGGCGTTCCCCCTTCGAAGCAGCCGAAGCTCGAGAGGACGCTGCCCGCCTCGGAATTGAGGAAGCGGAAATGGCGCAGCCCGGCAGTCAGCGTCAATACCTGCGGCAGCAGATCGTAGCTGGTGGAGAAATACTCGGCGAGCTGCCGGGTCTGGCGCAGCTGGTCCTGGTAGAACGAGGTGGTGTCGTTCTGCACGCCGGGATTCTGCACGTTGGTCCCGGCAAAGGTGCCGACGTTCGACAGACAGCCGGTGTTGCCCGGTGTACCCGGATCGCCGTTCGCGGTGCATGCAGGGACGCTCTTGTAGTGCCAGCCGGTCTGGTCGTAGAGGGCGTTGTTCTCGTAGTAGAGACCGGCGATCGCCCGCAGGCGCCAGGTGTCCGGCGTACTGACGCGCAGCTCGTGCTGCTGGTGCACGTTGCGTTCCACCGAGCGCCAGATGGCACTCGGTGAGAAGCAGGTCGAGGTCAGTGGGTTCGCGGCGGAGTAGGGCCCGTAGCACTGATAGTAATCGGCGTAAAACCCGCGGGCGTAGTTCGTATAGTCGCCCACCTGCTCGACGTTACGGTCGAGATAGCCGCCGGTATAGACGAGATCCAGCCGGCTCACCTTGCCGTGGACCGTCCAGGCGGTGTTCTCGAATCGATCTTTGTCGAAGGCGTTGTTGAACAAGGTCACCTCGAGGGGCGACAGGGGCGAGCCATCGGAGGCGTACGGCTGCTGGTAGAACACGCCCTGCGAGCTCAGGTCCTGGTAGGACTGGGTGAGGAGCAAGTCCCACTCGTCGTTGAATTTGTACAGCGCCTCGACGCGCGCGCCCTGGTACTCGACCGGATTGATGTCCCGGCGCGCGATCTGGGCGTTGTTGACCGTGGGGCTGCCGGGCGGAACGCAGTAGCCGTTGTTCGGCTGTCCGTCCGGACACTGTCCGTTCACCGCAGCATATCCGGCGTAGTGAATACCGACATCCGTGTTTGCGCGCGCGAAGGTCGCCGGAACATTGTCGATATAGCCACCGCGCCGCGAGTCATAGATCACACCCCGCACCGCCATGTGGCCGGCGATTACGGGTAGATTCAAAACCGCCGTCACGTCGGAGTTGTTCTCACCGTGGGCGGTCGTCCCATACCCGGCATCTATGCTTCCCGAGGTCGTGTCGAGCAGCGGCTTGTTGGTGATGTAGCGAATGACGCCGGCCTGGGCGCCGGCGCCGAACAGCGTGCCCTGCGGCCCTTCGAGGACCTCGATGCGCTCCAGGTCCGCGGCATAGATGTCGAGGTTGCGATTCGGCAGCTGCACCGACTGATCGTCCAAGTACACGGCAACGTTCGGCCAGAGGCCCGTCGAGCCGCTGCCTTGGCTCGCCTGTGAGCCTGCGCTGACACCGCGCATGAAGATCTCGTTCTGTCCCGGTCCATTGCTCGCCGCCGTGACGTTCGGCAGATACTTCACGTAATCGTCGAAGGTCTGGATATTGAGCTGCTGCATCGTCTGCGAGGTCAGCGCCTGCATCGAGATCGGCACGTCCTGGATGTTCTCGGTACGCCGCTGCGCGGTGACGATGATCGTGGCGAGCTCGCTCGCGCTGCCGGCCGCCGCGGTCGTGGTGTCGGCGGTGACTGCGGGCGCGGCTCCCGCCGATCCATCGGTCGATGGAGCAGTGGGGTCGGCGGCAGGCGCCGCCGCGAATGCGCGGCAAGCTGCGCCGGCGAGGATGACAGCGACGGCGTAGGAAACACTCGACTTCATGGCCCACCCTCCTGCTATTTTCCCATTAGAGCCGACGGCATCGCTCAGGGATTGAACGGAAGCGCCATCATCGTGTTATTTAGCGCCGCGCGAAATCGCGCGGAAGAAAGTGTTGCGCGCGCGCAAACGCGCGGCTATGGATCACTCGAATACTCGTGAGCGTGCGGCGTCGGAGTTGGGGATGCGATTGGGCTGCAGACGGTGCGTGGATGGGGAGATGCCGTAAGCATCCTTGAACTGCCGCGAGAAGTGCGCGCAATCGGCAAATCCGGTCTCGATGGCGATGTCGGTCATCGAGCGGTCGGTGTTCTGGATCAGCCAGCTCGCATAGCGCATGCGCAGTTGGCGATAGAGCGATGCCGGCCCCATGCCGACGTTCTCGCGGCAGAGGCGCTCGAGCTGGCGCGTCGAGACGCCGAGCTCGTCGGAAATCGCGCCGATGGAGATGGGGCGTGTCAGATTCTGCTCCATCAAGAGCAGCGCCCGGCGCACGCGCGGCTCGCTGATGCCCTCCGAAAGCGGCGGGTGCGGCTGTGCATCGCTTCCCTGGCGCGGCCGGTCGAACAACAGTACCTGGGTCGCTTTCTGCGCCTGCGCCCGGCCGAGGTGTTGCTCGATGAGATGTGTCGCCAGCGCAGCGCTCCCGGCGCCGCCGGCACAGGTGATGCGCGGACCGTCCGCGACGAACAGCCGATCGGCAACCACGTCTTGGGCGGGGAACGCCTCGCGAAAATCCTGATAGTGATACCAGTTGACGCAGGAGCGACGGCCCTCCATCAGCCCGGCGCGGCAGAGAACGAAACTGCCGGTGCAGATCCCGATGAGCGGGGTGTGGGTAGCGCCGACCTCACGCAGATAGCGGACGGTCGCCTCGTCGATCTGCGGTCCGGCGTGCAGGATTCCGCCGACCACCACCACATAGTCGAGCGAGGCGGGTGGCAACAGGCTGCTGGTGGGCTGCAGCGTCACGCCACAACTCGCGCGGACCGGATCGTGCCGGCACGACATGATCGCCCACTGCACGTGCAGTGGGCGGCTGCGGTCGCCTTCGTCTGCGGCGAGCCGCAAGTGATCGATGAAGACCGCGAATGCCGACAGCGTGAAGTGCTCGGCCAGAATGATGCCCACGCGCAGTGGCGGCCGTACGGCGCGCTCTGGCGGTGATGGTTTTTGCGACCCCAAGGAGTGCGGCATTGAACAGCCACTCAACGGACTGGCGCTACTCGTGAGGCTATCTTCCGCCAAGTGTTGGCGGGATGCAAGGATCAGCTCCGGACGTAATTAAAACCTATATAATACATATAGTTATATTATTAACGAAGAGTGGCTCCCAACGGACGCTCAGGCGGAGCTCATTGAATGATCATTTAGAGGGGGGTGCGGGACGTCCGGAGCGCACGGCGCTGCGAGCCGGCCCGCGCTCGGCCGGCGGCCGGCGCTCCTGGCTCGGGGGATGGCCGAAGGTCGCGCGGTAGGATTTGCTGAAATGGGCCGGCGAGCGAAAGCCGCAGGCCACGGCGATGCTCGTGATCGGCATGGCAGTCTGCTGCAGCAGCTCACGGCCGCGCCGCAGGCGCAGAGTAACGTAGTACTGCGCCGGGGTCAGACCCAGGCTGCGCTGGAAGAGCCTCTGCAACTGGCGCTGCGACACTTCCGTCATGCGTGCGAGCTCCTCGAGCGGCAGGGGCTCCTCGACGTTCGCTTCCATCAAGGCTGCCGCTTGGGTAATCGACGGGTTGCAGCCCCCGAGGCGCGCGGCGATCGGGATGCGCTGGCGATCCTTGCTGTCACGAATGCGCTCCACGATGAATTGCTCGGAGATTCCCGCGGCGAGTGTCCGGCCGATGCGCGGCATGATCAGATGCAGCATCAGGTCGAGAGGTGCGATCCCGCCGGTGCAGGTGCAGCGGTCGCGGTCGACCACGAACAGGTCCGGAGTGAAGACGATCCCGGGGAAAGTCTCACGCAGCCCCCAGAGATTCTCCCAGTGGATGGCGCACCGGTAGCCATCGAGGAGGCCCGCTCGGGCAAGCGCGTACGCACCCGTGCAGAGGGCCCCGAGGATCACGCGCTCGCGGGCGAGGCGGCGCAGGAGCTGGATGAGCCGCTCATCGACCGCATGCGGCACATCGATGCCGCCGCACACGAACAGGATGTCGAGGGGTGGCGAGTCCCCGATTCGGGAGGTCGGAGCCACGGTGAGGCCGTTGCTCGCCTCCTCCGGCGCTCCATCCTGGGAATACACCGACCAGCGGTAGATGGTTTCCCCGGCGAGGTAGTTGGCCATGCGCAGCGGCTCGATCGCGTTGGTGAAGGCGATCATCGAGTAGTGGCGCAGGGTGAGGAACCCGAAGCGCGTGAGCTGTGCGGCCATTCGTGCGGGATGACAGCATCAATCGGGCCGGCGATCAAGGGCGGGGGCATGTCGGCCCGAGTCAGCGCTCGCGGCGGTTCGAGGCTGGCCCAGGCTTCGCGCGGCGGGTAGGATCGCCGGGATGGTCGAGAACGAGCCTATCGCGGCGGCCGACAGCGGCATGGAGCACTTCGGCTACAAGCAGTCGCTCGCCCGCAGCATCGGGTCATTCGGCAGCTTCGCGGCCGGCGTCAGTTATATCTCGATACTCACCGGTACCTTCCAGCTCTTCTACTTCGGCTTCGGTACCGCAGGGCCGGCGTACCTCTGGTCCTGGCCGATGGTGCTCCTCGGTCAGTTGGCCGTCGCGCTGTGCTTCATGGAGCTGGCCGCCAAATATCCCATCGCCGGGTCGGTCTATAACTGGTCGAAGATACTGGGCAGCCGGCTGGTGGGCTGGTCTTCGGGCTGGCTGATGCTCACCGCCTCGATAGTCACCCTGTCCGCCGTGGTGCTCGCGCTGCAACTCAACCTGCCGCGACTGTGGAGCGGCTTCCAGATCATCGGTGATGGCAGCGGCACCTACGATTTTGCGACCAACGCCGTCATTCTCGGCACGGTCCTGATCCTCTTCACCACGATCGTCAACGCGCTCGGCGTGCGGCTGATGGCGATGATCAACAGCGCCGGGGTCTTCGTCGAGCTGATCGCCGCCTGCCTGATAGCGCTTTTCCTGGCGCTCAACATCAAGCGTGGTCCCGAGGTCTTCTTTTCCGCCCATGGCTACGGCGCCGGCCGGAGCTGGGGATATTTGAGCGACTTCCTGGTGGCATCGCTCGCCTCCGGATACGTCATGTACGGCTTCGATACCGCCAGCTCTCTCGGCGAGGAGACGTTGGAGCCCCGGCGCACCGCGCCCCGCGCCATTCTGCGGGCCATCCTGGCCTCGTTCGTGATCGGCGGCGCGATTCTCGTGTTCGCGGTGATGGCGGCACCCGATCTCACCGATCCGAGGATCGGCAGCGGCAGCGGCGGCCTCCAATTCATCGTCGAGCAGGTGATGTGGGGGCCTCTGGGCAGAATCTTCCTGGTCTGCATCGTCATCGCGGTGACAGTGTGCTCGTTGGCGGTGCACACGGCCGCCATCCGCCTCACTTTCGCAATGGCGCGCGACAATGCGCTGCCATTCGGTGAGAAGCTTGCGCGGGTGAATTCGCAGACGCAGGCGCCCATCGTCCCTGCCGTCGTGGTCGGGGTGATCGCCGAGCTGATCCTGGTCCTCAACATCGGACAGCCGAAGATCTTCACCGTGCTGACCTCGATCGCGGTGATCATGATCTACATGGCGTACCTGCTGGTGACCGTCCCACTGCTGAAAAAGCGCCTGGCTGGGGAGTGGCCGCCCGCGGATCTGGCGGCCGGCGGCTACTTCACCCTGGGCAGATGGGGGATGTTCGTCAACATCGTGGCGGTGCTGTGGGGGGGCGGGATGGCGCTCAACCTTGCCTGGCCGCGTGAGGCCGTCTACGGCACCCCCTGGTACAACACCTGGGGAGCCTTCGTCTACATCGCCATCATTCTCGGTGCGGGTCTCTGGTGGTATGCCCTCAAAGGCCGCCGTCACATCGGCACGCTGGCATCGCACTCCCTGACCCCGGATGCCGGTTCGCTGCCGGCACGAGCCGGCGCCATGTCGGATACGGCCCGTCCGATGTCAGATACCGTCCGCTGACCTCAGCGGGTCGGGCGGCGCCCGAAGAGCAGGTATGCCGCGAAGGCCACGGCGATGGAGACCACGCTGGCCCAGAACTGGCTCGCCAGGTCCTTGTCGAGCGCCATGGCGGCGAGCACCAGCACCATGGCCGCGATGGCTGCATAACTGGCCCACGGAAACAACCATACCCGAAGCTCCGGTGGGCCCAGACCTGCGCGCTGGCGCGCAAACCGCAGTCTGATCTGGGCAGCACACGTTACACCGTAGATCACGACGATGAGCGCGCCCGATGCGTTCACCAGAAACGCGAACACCGCAGTGGGTGCAAGGTCGTGTGCGAGGATGCCGATGAGCCCGGCGACGCTACCGAGGAGGACCGAACGGGCAGGCACACGCCGCGAATTGAGGCGCACCAGGGCGCGAGGGGCATCGCCTCTCGCCGCAAGCACAAAGAGGACGCGGGAAACGACGTAGAAAGAGGAATTCAGGCAGGATAGCACCGCCGTCAGAATGATGCCCGTCATGATGGGGGCGGCGTAAGGCACCCTGATCGAGTCGAGCGCGACGACGAAGGGCGATACACCCGGTATCACCTTGTCCCACGGCACGATGCAGACGATGAGCGCGATGGAGCCCAGGTAGAACATGAGAATTCGACCGACGACCGACGACACCATTCGCGCGACCGCGCGGGCGGGGTCCGGTGATTCGACGGCTGCGATGGTCGCGATCTCCGAGCCCATCATCGAGAAGAAGACGGTCGTAACCGCCGTGACGATGGCGAAGGGACCCCTGGGGAAGAGCCCGTCATGCGCGTTCCACACCTGCAACGGGCCCTGATGCGGTCCCATCGCGCCGAAGAGGAACGCGGCGCAGACCGCAATGAACACGAGGATGGCGGAGACCTTGATGGAGGCGAACCAGAACTCGAATTCCGCATATGAGCGGGTGGACATCAGGTTGACCAGGGTCATCGCCGCCATCAACACCGTACCGATCACGACCTTCGGTATCCCCGGAAACCAGTGTTGCAGGATCACGGCCCCGGCGATGGCCTCCACGGGGATCACGATGATCCAGAAATACCAGTACAGCCAGCCGACGGTGAAGCCTGCCCAGTTCCCGAACCCCGCACGGGCAAACTCGGTGAAGGAGCGGATGTCGGGTCGGGATACCGCCATCTCGCCGAGGCACCGCATCACGATCAGGACCATCAGGCCCGTGAGCGCGTAAGTCACGATCACCATCGGCCCGGTCGCGGCGATGGCGACGCTGCTGCCGACGAAAAGTCCGGCGCCAATGATGCCGCCGAGACTGATCATCGTGACGTGCCGCGGGCGCAGGGTGCGGCTGAGCTCCGGAATCTGATCGTGGGCGAGGGTGCCCGGTCCGGAGCCCGCTTCGGCCCCCAGAGCCCCGCTGCTGTCTGCTGGCATATTCATTATGTTTTGGACGCTCTGGCGTGACTCCTACTTGACCATCAGGCGAGCCGCCGATCAAGAGCCGCCATGTCCCGTGTCGCGTCCATCATGGCGGCTGTCGTGAGCTTTCTGGCGTTTATGCCTGCGCCTCGGCGCCGATCACGGCCTTGACCTCGAGGAAGTCGCGCAAGCCGTACTCACCCCACTCGCGTCCGTTCCCCGATCGCTTGAAGCCGCCGAAAGGAATGCTCATGTCCCCCGGCGTACCGTTGATCGTCACCCGACCGGCGCGGATCCGGCGCCCGATGCGATTCGCACGCGCCAGGTCGCCCGACCAGACGTATGCATGCAGGCCGTAAGGAGTGTCATTGGCGATCCGCACCGCATCCTCCTCGTCGCGATAGGGCAGGATCGCCAGCACGGGTCCGAAGATCTCTTCACGGGCGATGACCATGTCATTGTTGACATTGGAGAATACGGTGGGCCGGACGAAGTAGCCTTTCTCGAGCCCCGCCGGGCGCCCCTCGCCGCCGGTCACGAGGTTGGCGCCCTCGCTGATGCCTTTGGCAATGTAGCCTTGCACACGCTCGAACTGGAGCTTCGATACCAGAGGGCCCACCGCAGTCTTCTCCGACGTGGGGTCGCCGACGATGGCCGCTTCGGCAGTCTTTTTGGCCAACGCCTCGACCTCCGCCAGGCGGGCGGCGGGCACGAGCAGCCGCGTGGGTGCATTGCAGGACTGGCCGGAGTTCTCGAGAACGTGCCGTACGGTAGCCTTCACCGCGCGCTCCAGATCGGCATCCTCCAACACAACACTGGGGGACTTGCCGCCGAGCTCCTGATGTACGCGCTTGACCGTCGCGGCCGCGATCTTCGCGACCTCGGTGCCGGCACGGGTCGAGCCGGTGAAGGAGACCATATCGACGTCGGGGTGGGCGGCCAGCGCCGCGCCGACTTCAGGACCCGTGCCATTGATGAGATTGAACACGCCGGCCGGGACTCCGGCCTCGTGCAGGACCTCCGCCCAGATCGCCGCGCTGAAGGGGGAGAACTCCGAGGGCTTCAGCACCATGGTGCAGCCGGCCGCGAGCGCGGGAACGACTTTCGCCGCGACCTGGTTCATCGGCCAGTTCCATGGCGTGATCAAGGCGCAGACGCCGACCGGCTCGAGGGAGAGGCGGCTCGAGCCGCGGCGCTCCTCGAACTCGAACGTCTTCAGAAGATCGACCATCGCCGCGATGTGTCCGGTGCCGATGCCGGCCTGCGACCCCTTGGCGAGGCTGATCGGAGCTCCCATCTCGTCGCGAATCGCGGCGGCGATGTCCAGAAAGCGTTTCTTGTAGACCGCGAGCATCCTCTCGAGCAGCGCGCGCCGCTCCTCCCGCGAGGTCTGCGCAAACGATTCGAAGGCGCGACGCGCAGCGGCTACGGCCCGGTCCACGTCCTTGGCGGACCCCATGGAAATGACGCCTGCCGGGGCCTCGGTTGCCGGGTTGATGACCGTGAATTCCCTCGCCTCGACGGGATCGACCCAGCGACCATCGATATAGAACTTGCGGTATTCGTAAGCCATGGGGGATCCCGCTGCATCAGTGGACTCGATGCACGGACTCTACTACGCCGGGCCGTGGGCGGTGCACTGCGCCAGAAAAAGGTCAAAGCCTTCCACGATCGGCCCTCAGCCGTGTGGCGGCTGGCTAGCTGCCTGGCCCACGTGTCATTCTGCCCCCTAAGTATCGAATCGCTTCGAACCTGGGGGATGCGCCATGCTCTTCCCGACGACGCTCGTAGGAAGCTACCCGCAGCCTGACTGGCTGATCGACCGCGAGAAGCTGGCCGGCCGTTTCCCGCCGCGAGTCCGCATGCGCGAGCTGTGGCGCATTCCGGAGGCGTTCCTGGCGCAGGCTCAGGACGATGCGACGGTGCTGGCGATCAAGGCACAGGAGGAGGCCGGGCTCGATATCGTGACCGACGGTGAGATCCGGCGCGAGAGCTATTCGAATCGCTTCGCCACCGCGCTCTCCGGAGTCGACCTCGACAACCCGGGAACGGCTCTGGACCGGTCCGGACATCCCAATCCGGTGCCGCGCGTCGTCGGCAAAGTCCGCCGCCTGCGCCCGGTGCAGATCGCGGACCTCGCCTTCCTCAAGCGTCACACCGAGCACATGGTGAAGATCACTGTCCCCGGACCTTTCACCATGAGCCAGCAGGCCCAGAACGAGTTCTACCCGACCGAAGCGGAGCTGGCTCTCGACTATGCTGCCGCGGTCAACGAAGAGATCCGGGACCTCTTTGCCGCTGGCGCCGACATCGTGCAGCTCGATGAACCCTACATGCAGGCCCGCCCGGAGAAAGCGCGCGAGTTCGGCCTGCAGGCGCTCAACCGGGCTCTCGAAGGCGTGACCGGACGCACCGCGGTGCACATCTGCTTCGGCTATGCCGCAATCATTCATCAGCGCCCAGCGGGCTATTCGTTTCTTCCGGAGCTGGCCGGCTGTTCGTGCCGGCAGATCTCGGTCGAGACCGCGCAATCGCAGCTCGATTGCGCGGTGCTCGCGCGGCTGCGCGGCAAACAGATCATGGTGGGCGCGATCGACCTTTCCGACATGGCCGTGGAATCACCCGAGACGGTGGCGGAGAGAATCCGGCGTGCCTTGAAGTATGTGAGCCCGGAGGATGTGATCATCGCACCCGACTGCGGCATGAAGTACCTGCCGCGCGAGGTCGCCTTCGGGAAGATGAAAGCAATGGCGGATGCGGCGAAGATCCTGCGCCGGGAGCTCGGGGGCTGAGCCTGCGATATCAGTCAAGCTGGTCGCGCTCGAGCGGGCGGGGGCAGGCCCTGCTGTTCAGGGCTGCCCCCTTTTCGGTCCGCGAGCGTCACTCCACGGCAATGCCCTGGATCGTGGCCGGCAGCCCGCTCACAGTGGCGAGGCTTTGCAGGCCCGCACCTTGCACGGTGAACGACAGGATCCGGCCGCGCGCCGAATCGTCCACGTAGAGAAATGCACCGTCCGGCGACAGCGCCGAGTCGATCGGTCCACTGCCGGAAACTTTCGCCGCGACGGCGGAGGACAGGCTCAGTGCGCCGCCAGCACTCACCTCGTAGGCCGACAATGTTCCACTGCCGGTGTTCGACACGAATGCAACTCTCCCGTCTCGCGTGACGGATAGCCAGCAGGTTGCTGCCTGGCCGTCGCTCAGCGATGGTGTAATGACTGAGAGCGTATCGTCGGAACCCAATGTGTATGAGGCCAGCGAGCCCGAATTGGCGGCCGTGACCAACAGGGTTCCGCCGCGGCCGAACGCGAAGCCGAACGGTCCTGTTCCCGAGGCGGGCTGGGTAACGACACCCGTGATCAGCCCGCTAGCGCTCAGCTCGAAGATGTCGATCTGATTGGTTTTACCCTCCGTCACGAGCAGTCGGGTCCCGTCCGGCGTGAACCGCACATCCTGGGGCGCAGCAGCCGACCCTCCAGGTAGGTCCCGCGCCGACGAAGGTATCGGGTGCAGGACTCCGCGAGGGTCGATGCGGAACCCCGCGACGTTTGGCGTGCCCTGTGCGTTGAGCACATAAACGAGATTGCCATCGACCGCGATGCTGTTGGGGAAGCTTCCGCCCGACGGGACGGCGCGGACCAGAAAATCACGATCGCCGTCGATGTCGATCGACGACACGGTGTCGCTTCCCGCATTGACGACCAGCAGCGGGCCGCCTGGACCGGCGAGAACGAGGGAGTTCTGGGATCCAAGCGGATCCAAAGCCCCGACGCCGTTGCCGGTTCCGCCCGCGCCGCCGGTTCGCGTTTCGCCGCGTCGCACCAAGAGGCCGTTCTCGGCACGCTGGAATCGAATGACGGAGTTCCCTTTCGGATCGTTCGTAGCGACATAGACGAATCCACTTCTGGTCGGCGGGGCTGCCCGCACGAGGGGTGGGCTCGCCACGGACAAGGCGGCGATGGCGGTTGCGGCGAGCAAGACAGGTTTCTGGCGCATGACGTGCTCCTTGGGGAAGGGATCTCGTAGCTGCAAGTAGGGGACGGCTCACGCAATTCTTCGTGAGCCTCGGGAGTTCGACGCAGAGGCGGCACCCGTTACAGGCGGGCTGGCTTTTTTTTATCGCGGGCGAAGACGGAAGCTTCAGTGTACGGACGTGACCGGCCGCTGCCCGTCTGCATCCAACCGATCATTGAGGCGTAACGCCTCAGTGCAGCTCGGTCGCTTTGAAGTACTCGGGCACGATCACTTTTGTCTTCGGCGAGGCAGAGCGTACTTCGGTGACGAAGGTTTCGACCTGCTTCAGGGCTGCGGAGCGGGGCTTGGTGCCGTAGTCGTCCCAGTGAGTCGGGAAAACCACTGCCGGATTGCCCAAGGCGTGCATCAGTCGATCCGTGTAGTGGTAGATCTGCTTGCGATCGCTGCCAGCTCCGATGATCGCTATGTCGGGCCTGAGGCCCGTGACGTTGCGCTCGATGTAGTTCATCGAGCCCATGATGAAGATCCGGTGGCCGGCGATCCGCAGGAGATAGACCAGCGTGCCGCCTTCCTTGTAGGCGGACTCGTGGAGCGGGGCCTTCAGGCCGGGAGGCGTATCGCCCGCCCAGAAGCCGTCGTTGTAGCGCTTGTCGAACAGGGCCGTGTGCAGGCTCGGAATGACCTCCAGCGAGAAATCCCGAAACTGGAAGTCTTCGCCGCCCCGCACGACGATGAGAGGTTGTGTGGGGATCTTCCGCAGGTCGACTTCCCGAGGATCGAAACGGTCGCCGACACCCCACGCCCGTGCGATGTTGGCCGCGCTCTCGGTGCAAATGATGACGGCGCCCGTCCTCTTCGAGATGTAGGGCGCATCGAGCATATGATCATCGTGCCCGTGCGTGATGAGGATGTAATCGGCCTTGGTGATGTGCGCATCAATTGACGCCGCATCGGGCTGCGCGAGCGGATCGTCCCCGGTCATCTGCTCTGTGGGCGCGTTCTTCCTGAACTCGGAGAGATACGGGTCGACCAGAATGACGACCTTGCCGTCGCTGATCTGCCAGCCGGCATTACCCAGGTAGGTGATCTCGACCGCCCGCCGCGCATTGGCGTATGGCTGCCCGATGGCAGAGCCGGTCAGGCAGAGAGCTACCAGGAAGAGCGTGATGGTTCGCATAGAGCTTACGGAGTGGGTTGGGCTTCGGTATTCCGGCAAACGGAGGGTCGGGGGTAGAATACAACGAAGAACGACCAAGAATCGGGGCGGCAATGGGTCGAAATATAGTCCTGTGCTTCGATGGCACCAATGACAAGTATGCCGCCCGGGACGACACCAACGTCGTCAAGCTCTATCAGATGCTCGATCAGGACGAGGCGACGCAGTTGCGCTATTACCAGCCGGGAATCGGGACGATGGGCCCGGCGGGCGTCTGGGGCAAGACCAAGCGCTGGCTCATCGCCAAGCTCGATCTGGCGATCGCCTGGCTCCTCGAGGAGCATGTCTGCGGCGGGTACCGGTTTCTCATGCGGTACTACACCCCCGGCGACAGGATATTCATCTTCGGTTTCAGCCGCGGCGCGTACACGGCCCGAGCGATGGCTGCGATGGTCCACAAGGTCGGGCTCCTCAGCCGCGGCAATGACGAGCTGATTTCCTTTGCCTGGGATACTTTCCGGCGCGAGCGTCGCAAGGACTTCGTCGATGGCTTCAGGCGGACCTTCTCGAGGCCCGTGGAGATCCATTTCGTCGGTGTGTGGGACACCGTGAGCTCCGTCGGATGGATGTGGAGTCCCACCTATCTGCCGTACAGCGCGAACAATCCGAGCGTGCGATTCCTCAGGCATGCCGTGGCCCTCGATGAGCGGCGCGCTTACTTCCCGCAGAACATGTGGACAGGGACCTCCGCCGAGGCGGGAGCGATCAAGCAGGTCTGGTTTCCAGGCGTCCACTGTGACGTGGGTGGCGGCTACAGAGAGCCGCAAGAGGCGGGCCTCTCGAAGGTGGCTCTCGCCTGGATGGTGCGCGAGGCCGAGGCGGAAGGGCTCCTAGTCGACGTTGCGATGAAGGAGCTCGTCATTCCGCGCGCTGACACTGCGGATTATGCGGCACCGAACGCCGTGGGGCCGAAACACGAATCGCTGACCGGATGGTGGTGGATCCCGGAGATCCTTCCCAAACTGTACCGGGACCCCTCGAGGAATTTCCGCAGGCGCATCATGCTGCATCTGGGTCGATGCCGCTTTCTGCCCTCCGACCCTGTGCCAAACATACACCGGTCGGTCATCGACCGGCTGAACGACGCCGCATGCCGCTACGAGCCCAGGAACCTTCCGGTGAAATACAACATCGTAACGATGCTGCTCCTCGCGATTCTGGCGCTCGCCTGTCATCCGAGGGCCGGGCTGGCGGATGATGCGACCATTCTGGCCGCGTGCCCCCTCCGGGGGGATGCGAAGGATTCGACGACGCAGCATTTGAATGTGCTGAAGCGACGGCTGACTATTCCTTCGGCATCGGATGTGGACGGTGCCGTCACGATGACTAAATTGACTGCGCCCGGCGACGATACGTCACGATGGCACGCCAATAAGGGCGCGATCATCGAAGGGTACGTCGCTGATGTGAAGCCGGGAGGCACTGAGTCCGTGAACTGTCATACCAAGACAGCGGCGTACAAGGACACCCACATCGAGCTCACGTTGAAGCCCAACGGCAACAATGAATCCACCTATGTGATAGTCGAAGTCACGCCGCAGATGCGGCAAAAGGTGGCCGGCAGCGGCACCGATTGGGGTACGGCGACCTTGCGGCAGCAGCTGCTCGGCCGGTGGATTCGGGTAACCGGGTGGCTGCTGTTCGACGTGGAGCATGCCGAGAACGCAGCGAACACCAACCCTGGCGGCAAGACCCTCTGGCGTGCAACCGCGTGGGAAGTTCACCCGATCACCTCCATCGAGGTGCTGCCCAGGAAGCCGCCGATCATCGCAATGACGGCGGGTCCTCATTGAGAGTCGGCGTGAAGGTCACCGTGCCCGTACGGCACGCGCAGCGCCAGCCGGCTCACCCGGCGCAGCCGCGGTACTGCTTGCCAGCCCGCAGCCGCATTTTTGCGCGAGCTCCAGAATGCGCGGCGCCGCAAGTCCCCCATATTGCTTGTCGATATCGAGCAGCAGCTGGCGGGCGGCGGCACCGCCGCCATTTGATATGAGCGCCTGCGCCTGACTGAGCTTGTCGTGGAGCTCCGCCGCTATCCGCGAGCGGCAGGCGCTCAGGCGCGCAGGGTCGGGGGAGACAGGGCTCAACAATCGATCGAGTGCCCGCCCGAATACCGTGGCGCTCATCTGTTCGTGCCCCTCATCGGGTACCTCGTGCGTCTCCACGTTGAAAACGCACCATTGCTGCATCGACGCGGAGCTGCTCGCGTCATTGCTGAGATGGTAAGTGTCGGTTGCTCCCGTGAAGTACACGAGATGGCTCGAGCCCTGAAATCGCTGGAAGAGGTCCCGGGGCGGCAACGGGAAGCCCTCGCCGAGCGGGTTGGAGCCGGCGTGGAGGAGGGCTCCATGGAACACATCCGGATAACCGAGCGCGATGCGCAGCGCCACGCGCGATCCGCCCGAGAATCCGCCGATGAAGATGCGCTCGCGATCGATGGGATATTCGTGAATGAGGTTCTCTTCTGCGCTGAGGGCGAGCGGCACGCGCCGGCTCAGCACGTTGGCCGTGTTACCGGCTTGCGCCGGGGCCACGAAGATGACTCCATAGTGGTCGAGCTGCGAGGCCCAACCGAATGGCAGACGCGCCTCATTCCAGGGTGGAACCCACACGAGCAGGGCGAACCCGCGCGGCGAAGGCGGCGCCCGCGACGGAACATAGACGAGGAAATTCTCTTTCGAGAGATCGATCGAGTAGGGCGTCAGAGTTGCAAGCTCGCGGGTGAGGGAGTCATGGACCTCCTTGCGCGCGAGAGGACTCAAGAGCCGGCGCACGATCTCCGCGTTGCTGAAAAGAGGCGAGTAGTGCGTCAGCACGACCTGGTCGGGTGTGCCACGGGGAAGCTGGGGTGCACCCGCAGCGACGGCCCGTGATACCACGCAGTTGAGTGCGAGCGCGGTGATGAGCGTGATTACGCCTCCACTCCGGCGGCAGCGGTCTCGGGCCATGCCCTATTCTGCCATTCGTCTGACGGAGGCGGCGAGGTGCAGATGGGTGACGCCTGAAATCTTGCAGCCTCTGCTCGCCGGGCTACGTGATACTCGAGTCATCGCGTTCGAATGCACGGGCGGCGTCCGTACCCTCGTTGGCCGCCACACGCCGCCAGATCCCGGAGTAGTCGATCGGCAGGCCGGCGTCATCGACTTCGATCACCGCCGTAAATCCGCTCGCCACGCTGCGGTAGCGGTAGCGTGTGGGCGCGAGGCGCTCGTAGGACTGCTGTGCCGCCTCCACGGTGCACTGCGGGAATTGCATCCATGCCGCGCGGATCTCCCGGGACTCGCCCACGGGAATGCGCAGCCGATTCACGGGCAGCGCGTTGGTCGAAGGCGAGATTCCCAGATCGATGTCGGTACAGCCGTCCAGCTCGGGCGCACGGGCGCCGTTGCGAAGCCATGTTCCGCGGTCGGCCACTAACCTGAGGACGGTAACCTTCGCGCCCAGGACCTGCCGAACCTCGACGGTGCGCGTCTGCCAATCCGCGCTGCACTCGATGAGGTAATCGACCCGGGAAGGAGTGTTCTCCTCCGAGATGAGCGCCAAGCCTCGAAGGCGGTACGACTCACCCACGCGAGCGACCGTTGCCAGCTCGAAACTCCTCTCGTCGAGCACCCGGCGCCAGATGACGGCGCGATCGTCCCATTGGGACTTCTTCATGTGTGTGCCTTCGGCGGCTGTCGCTCGCCAGAAAGGTAACGATACGACCGATTTGAGGATCTCGCGACGGTCCGGCATGCGCATTCCGCTCTCAGCGCCTGTGCCGATGAGAATCGGCCACAGGGCGGGAATGCGCTTGGGAAAAACTGCGATTCGGGCGCTGCCGCCCAGCGTTCGAGGCCGACGTCCGTTTAGACCGGGGCTCTGACCTATGCCAGCCGGCCGTGCTCCGAATACTGCCTCAGGTGGTAGACGCGATGGATGTGGTGTGCACCCATCCATCCGCCGAGGGCGGCCGTCACCATTGATACCACGGCGCTCGCGAATGCTGCCCACATCAGCCCGGCCAGGTAGTGACTCGCTCGTACCGGATCGAGATCCGGAGCGCCACCGTTGGTGGCGGTAACGAATGCCGCATGGGTGAGTCCGCTCCCCAAGGCCAGGGCGGTCGCCGTCATGGACAGGCCCCATACCGTGAGTCCGCGTACCACACCCATTTCGGTGTCGTTGCGGCCGTCGAACCAGCTTGCGAACATCCCGCCGGTCCACAACGCGGCGGCCCAGGTGAGGATCATCCAGACCATCGCGCCGGTCGAGACGCCGTGCGCCACGGCGGCTGCATTGCGGGGATCGAGCGCGGAGAAGCCGATTGCCATGCCGAACGCGTACAACAGCAACGCCGTGCCCGTGGCCACGAACCAACCTGCGAATATTGCGCCCCAGCGCATGACCGGATGCTCGCGGACCACTGCATGCACACGCTGATCCGCGGTAGTCGTTGCCATGATCTCGCCCTCGCTACAGTCCGATCAGGAGCAGCCGCGCAGCAGCGCGACAATGATCAGGATGGGAAGCGGAACCCCCAGGAGCCATGCCAACACATAACCCATCGTGCCCTTCTGCCTTCCGGGGCCGCCGTCTCCTCCGGGGTTGCGTATCAGCCGAGTCATGGGTCTCTCCCGCGGATGTCGCTGTCAGGCAAGCAAGTCTCGCGCCCGGCCGCCGGCCGGGCCTGGCCACCGCCGAGTTGAGTTGGGGTTACTTCTTCTTGCGGCTGCTCTTTTTCGGCGGGACCTTCGCGCCCGAGCGGCGCGCCTCGGAGAGGCCTATGGCGATCGCCTGCTTGCGGCTCTTCACCTTGCGCCCCGAGCGCCCGCTGCGGAGCGTTCCGCTCTTGCGCTCGTGCATCGCGCGTTTGACCTTGCTCTGGGCCTTCTTCCCGTAGCGTGCCATGGATGTTGCTCCGGCTTCGACTGTGCACGGCCGAGCAGCAGGAACTGAGCCCGTGGCCGGTGGGCCGATGGGATGCGGTGCGGGTCGAGCTGCAGGCACAGCCACCTGCGCCGACACCTGCAACGCCGCAGCGCAAAGCGCGAGCGCGTCGTTGGAGCGCAGGCGGCAGGGAAGCAGCTCGAGCGGCGGCCGTTCGGCGTGACCGGACGGCCCGTCAGGTCCCGGTGTCTTCGGCGCGTCGCAGGGCGGGCGGCCTCTGCCGCCAGGCATGCACCGCCCGGTACCCCAGGAGGAGCGCGAGCACCGCCGCGTAAAGAATGGGCTCGCGCACGTCCTTCTTCTCCTGCCAATAGAAGTGCCAGACACCGAACGCGGCGATGACGTACACCAGCCGATGCAGCTTCGTCCAGCGGCGGCCGAGGCGGCGCATCATCCGGTTGGTCGAGGTCACCGCCAGCGGAATCAACATGAGGAACGCCGTGAAGCCCACTGTGATGTAGGGGCGCTTGGCGATGTCGGCGCCGAGCGTATGCCAGTCGAACTCGAGATCGAGCACAACGTAGATGCTGAAATGCAGGGCGACGTAGAAGAATGCGAAGAGCCCGAGCATGCGGCGCAGGCGCAGCAGATGCGGCAGCCCGGCGAGACGCCGCACCGGTGTGACGAGGAGCGTGATGAAGATGAAGTTGAGCGCCGTCTGCCCGCACTCGAGCTCGAGAAATTTCACCGGATCGACGCCGGCGCTGAAGCCGAGAAGCCCGAAGAGGCTCAACGCGAGCCAGGCAAAGGGCCCGAGGCTCGCAACGAACACCGCGGGCTTGTAGAGGAGGCGATAGCGCCGCTCGACATTGAGGCCGAGGAAGGGCCGCAGCGGTGCAGCAGCCGGCGGCGGGCGGGCCGACGACCCCGATCCGCGCGAGGCTGGCCCGGCCGGCTCGGTCATTTCAGTAGTATCGGTGCAGGTCCATGCCGCGGTACATGTCCGCTACCTCCTCGGCATACCCGTTGAACATGAGGGTGGGCTGGCGCTGGTGTAACAGCGGAGCGCCGATCCGGCGCTCGCTGGCCTGGCTCCAACGCGGGTGCGGCACGTCGGGGTTGACGTTGGCGTAGAAGCCGTACTCATTGGGCGTGGCCTGATTCCATGTGTTGGGCGGCTGAGTCTCCGTGAAGCGGATCTTGACGATCGACTTGATGCCCTTGAACCCGTACTTCCAGGGCACGATGAGCCGTAGCGGCGCACCGTCCTGATTGGGCAGCTCGCGGCCAAAGAGACCCACCACCATGAGCGTCAAGGGGTTCATGGCCTCATCGATGCGCAGTCCCTCGCGATAGGGCCATGGCAGGACGGGGGGCCAGGAGGACTGCCCAGGCATCTGAGTTGGACGGTAGACCGTCTCGAAGGCGACGTATTTGGCCTTCGAGGTGGGCTTGAAGCGCTGCAGCATGCTCGCGAGCGGAATGCCCACCCAGGGGATGACCATGGACCAGGCCTCGACGCAGCGGAAGCGGTAGATGCGCTCCTCGAGGGCGTAGGGCTTGAGGAAGTCCTCGAGATGGAAGTTACCGGTGACCTCCGCCTCTCCCTCGACGGCGATGTTCCAGGGGCGGGTGCGAAGCTGATGGGCATGTGCCGCCGGATCGCCCTTGTCGGTGCCGAACTCGTAGTAGTTGTTGTAATTCGTGACTTCTTCCCAGGTATTCGGCGTCTCGTCCTGGCCGCTCGCGTGCACCAGCGCATCGACCGACTCACGCGGGTTCGGGGTGAAGGAAAGGGCGGCGCCGGCCTGCCCGGGCAGGACCGCCGCCCGGGCGGCGCCGATCGAGGCACCCACCCCCGCGGCGAGTGCCTGGGCGAGGAACGAGCGGCGATTGAAGTAGACCTCAGGCGGTGTGATCTGCGAGGGGGGTATCCGCGGGATTCGTAACGCCATGAAAGTGCCTCCTAGAGGGAATCAGACCGCCCGGGGTGCCCAAGATTCCGGTGCGGCGATTCGGCCTTGGCAGTAAGCGCCACGGCTACGATTCGGATTATAGTACGCATATGAGATATGTCTTCGCTCCGCCGCCGCACGCGGCCGTGCGGATCGTCGGCTCCACCGGGTGGTTTCCAGTACACCGCGTGTACTGTGTCGGGCGCAATTACGCCGAGCATGCACAGGAGATGGGCGCCACCGGTCGCGAGCCGCCGTTCTTTTTCCTGAAGCCGCCCGATGCCGTTCTCTCGGTTGCCGAGGGCGAGACCGGTGTGCTTCGTTATCCCAGTCTCACGCACGACCTGCACCACGAGGTCGAGCTGGTGGTTGCCATGCGCGAGGGCGGCAGCAACCTGACCGCGGCCGATGCGGAGCACTGCATCTACGGCTATGCGGTGGGTCTCGACATGACACGCCGCGACCTGCAGAGCGAGATGAAGAAGCTCGGCCGCCCGTGGTGCATCGCCAAAGGCTTCGATCGCTCGGCACCCGTCGGAGGCATCACCCCGGCGGCGTGGATCGAGGACATCTCGAAGGTCGAGATCACCCTGGACGTCAACGGCATCCGCCGCCAACAGGGTAAAGTAAGCGACCTCATCTGGAAGATTCCGGAGATCATCGTGCATCTCTCGGCTGCCTGGGAGCTCAAGCCTGGAGACCTCATCTTCACCGGCACACCCGCAGGGGTGGGCCCGGTGGATCTCTCCGACCTCATGACCGCCAGCGGCACCGACCTTGCGGAGCTGCGCGTTCGCGTGATGCGCGCCTGATTCTTCGCGCCATGGATACCGAGGAGTTCCGCCGGCTGGGACACGAGGTGGTCGACTGGATTGCCGACTACCGGGAGCGCATTGCGCGCGGCGAGTTTCCAGTGATGTCTCGCGTGATGCCTGGAGACGTCCGCGCCGCATTACCTGCGACGCCGCCTCTGCAGCCGCAGTCGCTCGATGGTGTGTTCGATGATCTCACGCGCGTCATTCTCCCCGGATGTACCCACTGGCAGGATCCGCGCTTCTTCGCCTGGTTCCCATCCAACAGCTCCCTGTCGGCCGTGCTGGGCGATTTCTTGAGCACGGGGCTGGCACAGCTCGGACTGAACTGGCAGGCGAGCCCGGCACTCACCGAGCTCGAGGAGCTGACCACCGACTGGCTGCGGCAGATGTTGGGCCTGTCGAGCGCCTGGAGTGGAGTGATCCAGGACACGGCATCGACCGCCACCCTGGTGGCCCTCATCTGCGCGCGCGAGCGCACCACTCACTACGGTGCCGCGCGCGGCGGCCTGCAGGCGAGCGAGCGGCCTCTGGTCGTCTACGTCTCGAGTCAGGCCAACAGCTCGGTGGAAAAGGCGGCGCTCCTCGCTGGCTTCGGCCGCGAGAACGTACGCAACGTGGCACTCGACGATCGTTACTGCATGAGCGCGGAGGCGCTGCGCGCCGCAGTGACAGCGGATGAAGAAAAGGGACGTGCCCCGTGCGCGGTGGTCGCCACGGTTGGTTCCACAGCGACCACCTCCGTCGATCCCCTCGAGGCAATCGCGGACGTTGCGCGTGCGCACGACCTCTGGCTACACGTCGATGCCGCTATGGCCGGTTCTGCCATGATCCTCCCGGAATGCCGGCCATTCTGGCAGGGAGTCGAGCAGGCGGACTCGCTCGTGTTGAATCCGCACAAATGGCTGGGGGCTTCCTTCGACTGCTCCATGTATTACGTGCGCGATCCGCAGCACCTCGTGCGCGTGATGTCGACCAACCCCAGCTATCTGCGCACCGCCGCAGATGCCAAGGTCAGGAACTTTCGCGACTGGGGGATTCCGCTCGGCCGCCGCTTCCGTGCCTTGAAGCTCTGGCTGCTCATCCGCGAGCAGGGCTTGCACGGGCTGCAGCAACGCCTGCGGCGCGACCTCGAGCACGCCCGCTGGCTCGCCGCGAAAGTCGACGCCGCACCCGACTGGCAGCGAGTGGCGCCCGTGCCATTCCAGACGGTGTGCGTGCGGCACGCGCCACCAGGGCTCACGGGTGAGGCGCTCGATGTGCATACACTCGCCTGGGTGAAGCGCATCAATGAGTCCGGTCAAGCCTTCCTGACGCCTGCAGTACTCGGGGATCGTTGGATGGTCAGGGTGTCCTTCGGTGTCGAGGGGACGACGCACGAGCACGTAGTAGCGCTCTGGCG
>Ga0134125_10001919_pt1 | contig 25072 bp, 26 predicted proteins | sample KB31751_FD_96464 | JGI IMG/M metagenome (GOLD analysis project Ga0134125, IMG submission 96464) | Terrestrial soil microbial communities with excess Nitrogen fertilizer from Kellogg Biological Station, Michigan, USA - KB3-175-1 | ecosystem: Environmental > Terrestrial > Soil > Unclassified ...
CTGCCACTGACGCGAGCGCGTCAGCGCATGTCCCAGCCGAACACGATGCCCGGCGTCCAGCCCACCGCGAGGTTGCCGATGCGCACCGACTGATCGGCGCCCGCCGCCGACGCGTTCTGCGAGTCCTGCGTCATCTTGCCGAACGCGACCATGTTCTCGAGCGCGAGCGTGAACTTGTGCCGCGTCTTGCCGAAGCCGACGCCGACGCGCGCGAGCAGCTCGGGAAAATATCCGCTGGCGACGTAGGCCGCCTGGCTCGCGCCCATGGCCGTGCCCACTTCGCTGACGCCGCCCCACGTGCAGCCGCACACGCCGGGACCGAACGAGACGAAGAAGTAGCGCCCGATGTCGGCTTCGGCCATCGCCGTCAGCCGCCAATAGTCGGACACGTTGATCGACACGCCGCCGCCGCCGGTGCCGGCGCTGATGCTGCCGCCGAAGCCGAAGCCGCCGCCGACGTCGGCGTACACGCCCCAGCGATTCTTGATCTGCACGCCGATGCGCCCCGAGAAGTTCGCGCCGTACGACACGCCGGGCGCGAACACCGCGGGCGCTCCGTCGGCGCCGGCGCGAATCTGAAACTTCCTCGGCAGCGGCGCGATCTCGGGCGGCGGCGCGGTCACCTCCGCCGGTGCCGCGGCCGCCGTCTCGGCCGGCGTCGTCGTGTTGGCGACCTCGCCGCTCCCCGGTGCCTGAGCCAGCGCGGCGCGCCCAATCAGCAGTACACAACCAATGGTCAATCGCCTCATGTTCTCCCCTTGACGGCCATCGCACGACCGACGGAGATCACACCGCGACTATTCAGCGCACCGACGAGCACCGCGCGCGACGGGCACTTCTGCGTGTAGGCGCCGCTGCCGAATTTCGTGCAAGCAGGCTCCGGGGAGCGCGCTACTCCGACGATCGTAGGGAGGATGTCATGGGGAGGATCCTGGGGATCGCAGCGCTCGCATTCGTCGGTGCTTGTGCCTGGCCGGCGACGCGCATGGAGCCGGTCTACAACTACGGCTCCGGACCGAAGGTGACGGTCTCGTCGGCGCCGGCCTACAACGCCGGCCCGTCGACGGCGCACACCACGTCGCCCGACGGCGCGACGCTGTTCGTCTGCCACGGCGGCGGCACGCGGCCGGGCTGGGAGGTGCCGCCCGACTACAGCCCGGCCTGCTGAGCGAGCTCCGGACAGCGGAACAAGCGCGCGCGGGCGAGCACGCGCTCGTCGTAGACGCCGAAGCCGTCGAGCACGATGAAGTTCGCGCCGCGCGCCACCGCCGTGTCACGTAAGGTGTCGGTGGCCGCCTCGTCTTCCCGGTCCGACTGCACCTCGACGTTGCCGAGCGCGCGGCAGCACGATCCCGGATCGCGGTTCGACAAGATCACCCCGCTCGCCGGCGGCGCCGTCGCCAGGCGGCTCGGCTCGCTCTCGGCGCAACCGACCGCCCACAACGCGAGCAGGAGCCACAGCGACGCGCGCGCGCGTTTCATCGCGGCACCTCCGTCGCTGTGATAGTCGCCGGGCGAGCGAGCGGTAGGGGCGCGCGCTTGCACGAACTGTCGCCAAAGAATCGTCAGCGAAGCCGGCGCGCGCTCAGTCGGACGGCAGCTGCGGCCACGTCTTGGGCGGTGGCGAGCGGAACGCGATGGCCATGCGGTTCCAGGCGTTGATGGCCGCGACCACGCAGGTCAGATCGGAGATTTCCTTTTCGCTGAAGTGCGCGCGCACGCGTTCCCACACGTCGTCGGGCGCGCGCGTCCGCGCGATGTCGTTGACCGCTTCGGCCCAGGCGAACGCCGCCTTCTCGCGCTCGCTGAACACCGGCGAGTCGTGCCATCCGGCGACGACGTCGACGCGCCGCTCGCTCTCGCCGGCGAGGCGCGCGTCGCGGCTGTGCATGTCGACACAGTAGCTGCAGCCGTTGATCTGCGACAGGCGCAGCTTCACCAGCAGCATCAGCTTGCGATCGAAGCCGCTCTGCGCGAGATATTTCTCGAGGCTGAGCAGAGCCTCGAATGCACCGGCGGCATACTTTGCGGGGTTGAAACGCTCGCTCATGAAGGACCTCCCGCGCTAGGAAGCTAGGCCGCGCCGCGCGCGCCGCGCTACGACGCCGGGCCGAACTGCCGCGCGAAGGCCGCGCGCTTGTCGCCGCTGCGATCGTAGACGGCGAACACCACGCGCTCGAACGCGCCACGCAGCCGGTCGTCGGCGAGGGCCTCGGCGAAGGTGCGCGCGACCGCGACCGCGTCGTTGCGAAAGACGCCGCAGCCCCAAGCGCCGAGCACGAGGCAGCGATGCTCATGCGCCGCCGCGACGGCGAGCACCATGCGGGCGCGCCGCTGCAACGTCGCCGTGATCTCGGCGCCGATCGACAGGCCCTGCTGCGCCGCCGCCGCCGCGTTGGGCGCGGGCGCCGTGATCATCGACAGGAGGAACGGCTCGTCGATGAGCTCGAGCCTCTCGTCGCGGAAGAAGGGCACGTCGGGCGAGTAGATGATGTGGTCGGTGTAGAGCACCGAGCCGAACGCGCGATTGGCGCTGTAGTAGTCGGGCTGCGCGCACAGGCACGGATAGAGCGCCGAGCAGCGCGCCAGATCTTCCTCCTGCGCCTTGGCGCCGCCGAGGAAGCCGCCGCCCGGGTTCTTCGCCGACGCGAAGTTGAGCGCGACCACGCGCGCCACACCTTCGGTCTGCGCCAGGCGGCGGCCCGCCTCGGCAGTCGTCTCGCCGGTGACCTCGAAGCGCGGCGACGGCGCCGGCGCCCGCGCGGGCAGCGCCGCGAGCATCGCCTCGAGCGCGTCGGGCCGATGCAGCACGGTGCCGCGCACCGCCGCGTCGATGGCCGCGCGCAGCTCGACCGTCCGGCCCGACGGCGACTCGTAGCCGCCGCGCTCGATCACCGCGAGCGTACCTTTCGCGCTCTTCGCCGTCGGCTTCATTCCGGCTCTCCCGAGACGAACCAATACATCGCGTCCGAGCGCAGCACGTACTTGGTGCCCGCCGTGACGGCGCAGCCTTCGTGCAGCATCGCGTGCTCGAACAGGAACAGCGAGCCGCGCTTCGGCGCGATCGTCACCTCGTAGTCGATGAGCCGCGTCTCGCCGCCGGCAAACCCGTCGTTGAGGTAGAACAGCGCCGTCAGCGCGCTGCCCTCGCGGCCGCGCGCGGTCAGCGGGCGGAAGTAGGCGCCGTCGAAGTGGGGCGCGAAGCGCTGGCCGGGCCGATAGCGATAGCCGCGAAAGCGCTCGTTGTAGCCGACGAGGGCGCCGCCCGCGAGCTCGCCCGGCAGCCACGCGCGCGTCGACGCGAACAGCTCGCCCGCGAGCGCCACGTCGTCGAACATGACGCGCTGCGAAGTTGCGCAGTCGCGCGCATCCATGACCGCGCCGCCGGCGACGTTGATCGGCGCCGGCGCCGGCGCCTCCGCCTCGATGCGCGCCGTCAGCGCCGCGCACTGCGCCGGCGTCAGCGCCTCCTCGACGAACGCGACGTACGGAATGCGCCGCACGCCGTGCAGCCAGGTCTCGCGCAGTGGATATCGAATCTTGCCGCTCATGGTCCCTTCCCCCGTATTACGCCGCCAGACGCATCGATTGTTCCGCGCAGCCGAGCTCCACCGTCTGGCCGAACGGCAGCTCCAGCCGATCGGCCTCGATCCCGTCGCCGAACACCGTGCCGCCCTCGTTCATCTCCGACGTGACGCGCAGCGCCTCGCCCACGCCGATGCGCCCGTCGGTGAGCGAATCACCGCTGGTCACGCTCGCCCACGCCTCGCGCACCAGGAACGCCAGCGCCGGCTCGAGCGGCCCGGGCAGCGCCGGCGCGTGGGCGCGATCGTGCGCGATGCTCTTGGCCCACCCAGTCGCGCCCGTCCCCGTCGCCACGATCAGCCCCGACGACGAATGGCGCTCGCTGCGCCCGGCGAAGGCGAGCCGATAGCGCGCGCTCTGGTGCGTGCGATGCCCGACGAAGATCTCGTTGAGCGCCACGAGCGTCTGCCCGTCGCCGAGCCGCGCCCGCACCATCGTGCGCTCCTCGCACGGCAGCGCCCCACGCGCGAACATCGCCAGCAGATCGCCCGCCGCCTGCGGCGCATGGCGCACGAGCACGCCGGGATGGAGCGCCGTCGACGGATTGACCCCGATGACCGGCTGCCCGCGCAGATACTTGGCCACGTTGGCGACGAGCCCGTCCTGCCCGACGACCACCACCACGTCGTCCGGCTCGAACAGGAAGCGATCGAGCTCGTGCCGCAGCACCCGCGCGCGCCGCCACTTGCCCGGCAGCGCCCCCGTCACCGCGTGCAGCGCCGTCTCGAGGATCTGATGGCGCCCGAGCACGTCGTCGAGCCGCTGCCCGCGCGACTCCAGGAAGAAGCGCGCCTGCTGCAGCGTCCCGTGACGCAAGAGCAGCTCGTCGCGCTCGCTCGGCCGCGAGACCACGACGACACGCGGGGGCAGCGCGCGCGCCACCATCGTCGATGGGACGGTGCCGGACATCGACCTACTCCGCCTCCAGCTTGCGCGCCGACGCCGCCAGCACGCGCTCGACGAGCGAGCTCAGCATGTCGGGCGTCAGGCTGAGGTGCTCGATCGACTGCAGCTTGCCCGCCAGCTCGCGCGCCGCCAGCCCCATCATCGTCGCCGCCGGCAGCGACTTGTGGATCTCCATGCGCTCGCGCTCGGCCTTGATGCGCGCGCTCTCGAGCACGTCGATGCTGTCGGCCTGCGCCGCCGCGTTGAGCCGGATGTTGCTCGCCGCCGCTTCGGCCTCGATGCGCTTGTTGGCCGCCTCGTCGGTGACGCGCTTCTTCTCGTTCTGCCCGCGCTGCCCGATCAGCGTCTCCTCGCGCCGAGCCAGCTCGATCTGGCTCTGCAGCTCGTTCTCGGCGATGGCGCGCTCCTTCTCCACGGCGAGCGCGCGCCGCGCGAAGGTCGCTTCGTCGGCGTCCTGCTGGATGCGCTCGCGCGCCGGCATCTCGAGCGCCTTCTCCATCTCGCTCGACGGCTTCACCGAGGCCACCCGCGTCGCCACGATCTCGAGCCCGAGCGACGACACGCTCGGCGCCGCCACCAGGCCGCGCTGGATCTCTTCGCGCAACACCTCGATCCCCTGATCGAGGAGCGCGCGCAGCGGCGCCCGCGCCACGAAGCTGCCCGCCAACTCCTGCGCCAGCTCCTTGACGACCACCGCCAGCTTGTCGAGCGGCTCCGAGCGCCAGCGCCCGCTGCGCGTGTCGATCGAGAAGTCGACGCGCTCGGCGAGCAGCTCCGGCTCGCGCACGCGGAAGGTGACGACGCCGTTGACGTTCACGTCCTGAAAGTCGGCGCTGCGCCCGGCGACGAGGAACGGCAACTCGCGATCATCGAGCGGCACCTCCACGATCGACGTCCCGAGCGGCGCGAACCAGAAGGTCAGCGCCCGCGCGCTCTGCTTGAGCCGCCCGTTCTTGTAGAGCGCGACCCAGCTCGTCGGCTCGGCGCGCAAGTGCCGCAAGAACCAATACGAACGAATCTCCGCCATGACCAGCTCCTTTCACTTCCCTCACGTCGCCGAGCGACGCGTGAATCGATACAGCTCGGCGGGGCGATGCACGACCTCGCGCTCGTGCGATCCCGTCGCCTCCAGGAGCCCCGACGCCAGCATGCGGCGGCGGAACGAGTCCTTGTTCACCGGCTCGCCGCGCACCGCCTCGTGCACCTCCTGCAGCTGGCGCAGCGTGAACTCCGTCGGCAGCAGCTGAAAGCCGACCGGGCTGTAGTCGAGCTTGCCGCGCAGCCGCTTGACCGCCAGCCCGAGGATGTCGGCGTGATCGAGGAACAGCGGCAGCGTCTTGCCGTCGTCGCCGACGACGTCGACCGGCCCGCCGGTCTCGCCCGGCCACGGCACCACCACGCGCGCGGTCAGCGCGGCGGGCGCCGTCTTCTCCCGCTGGCCCGTCTTGGCGAAGAAGCGCCGCGCGTCGACGAGCGCGTAATAGGCGACGGTGACGACGCGCCCGCGCGGATCGCGCCGCAGATCGCCGAACGTGTAGAGCTGCTCGAGGAACACGCCGGCCAGGCCGACCTTGCGCGCCATCACGCGCGCCGCCGCCTCCTCGATCGACTCGTCGATGTGCATGAAGCCGCCGGGCAGCGCGCAGCTCCCCTTCTGCGGCGGATCGGCGCGCCGGTAGAGCGCCACGCGCAGCTCGCCCGCCTCGACGGTGAGCGCGACCACGTCGACGGCGACGCTGGGGCGCGGATAGCGCTCGAGCTCGCTCGGCGCCTGCTTCGTATGTCGCGTCTTCGTGGCCATCCGTCCCTTAGATGCACAAAGCATATATGCGAGTTGCATCTTAGTCAACTCGGGTACGGTCGCTGCCCATGACGGAGGAGGCAACCTCGCTCGATCGCTGGACGATCGCCGCCATCGCCGCGCTCGCCTGGCCGCTCGCCGACATGCTCCACGAGGGCGGCGGCCACGGCGGCACCGCGCTCCTGCTCGGTGTGAAGGCCTCGGCGCTGACGAGCGCGTACTATCAGTACGCCGACGGCGCCGCGACCGTGCAGCAGGCGCGCCTCATCGCCGCCGGCGGCGCCGTGCTCAACGTGATCGTGGGATTGCCGATGGTCGCGCTCAGCCGCGCGCGGCTGCCGTCGCGGCTGCGCTTCTTCGTGTGGCTGTTCGCCGCCTACAACCTTCTGACGGCGTTCGGCTATCTCTGCTACTCGGGCGTCGCCGGCATCGGCGACTTCGCTGCGGTCATCGACGGCGTGCCCCACGCGCACCTCTGGCGCGTGGTCGAGATCGTCGCCGGCGTGCTGCTCTACTTCGTGGCGGCGCCGGCGCTGCTCTGGCCGGGGCTGCGGCCGTTCGTCGGCGCCGGCGCCGATCGCGAGGCGCGCGCGCGCACGCTCACGCTCGTGCCCTACCTCGCCGGCGGCGTCACGTCGGTGCTGTCGGGCGCGCTCAATCCGCTCGGCGTGCGCATCATGCTGATCTCGTCGGTCGCGGCGGCGTTCGGCGGCACCTCGCTGCTCGCCTGGTACTTCCCGGTGCGCGCCGAGCGCCAGCCGGCCGGCGCGCCGCCCGCGCTCGGCATCGCGCGCGGCAACGGTTGGCTCGTCGCCGCGGCGATCGCGGTCGCCGTCTTCATCGGCGTCTTCGGCCGCGGCCTGCGTTTTTGACAGTCACGTCTCGGCGGCCTATCTCGTCTTCGAAGGCATGGGATCCCTCGACACATTCGTAGGGCTGCGATCGCAGCTCCTTTCGCTGGCCTACCGCATGCTCGGCGCCTCGAGCGACGCCGAGGACATCGTGCAGGAGGCGTGGCTGCGCTGGCAGGACGTCGACGAGGCGGTCGTGCAGAACCCGCGCGCCTGGCTCAACGCCACCGTCGGACGCTTGTGCCTCGATCGGCTCAAGAGCGCGCAGCACCGCCGCGAGAGCTACACCGGCACCTGGCTGCCCGAGCCGGTGGTGACCGACGCGCCGGTCGATCGCGAGTCGATCTCGATCGCCTTCCTGGTGCTGCTCGAGCGACTCAGCCCCGTCGAGCGCGCGGCGTTCCTCATGCACAAGGTGTTCGACTACGCGCACGCCGAGATCGCCGCCGCGCTCGACATGAGCGAAGCGGCGGTGCGGCAGGCCTACCATCGCGCCAACGGGCACCTCGAGGCCAATCGCCCGCGCTTCGCCCCGTCGGAGGCGGAGCACGCGCGCATGCTCTCGGCGTTCTCCGGCGCGCTGCGTGCCGGCGATCTGTCGTCGCTGCTCGGCCTGCTCGCCGAAGACGCCGCGCTCTACGCCGACAGCGGCGGCAAGGTTCGCGGTGCCGCGCGCCGTCCGGTGCTCGGCGCCGATCGCGTCGCGCGCTTCCTGGTCGGCCTCCTCGAGCATGCGCTCGTCGAGCCGGGCATCAGCTACGCGGTGCAGTCGATCAACGGCTGGCCGGCGTTCATCATCCGCCGCGCCGACGGCAGCGTCTTCGCGATCGTGAACATCGAGACCGACGGCGAGAAGATCGTGGCGATACGCAACCTCGTAAACCCCGACAAGCTGCGCCTGCCGACGGTCAATTAGTACATGAAGCCGATGCCGAGGCTGAAGCGATCGGGCGCGAAGCCGTCGCTGCCGGCCAGGAGCCGCCGGTAGTCGAACTTGAAGGCGATCTGCGGAATCGGCAGATAGGTGAGCCCGACGGTGAGGTAGTGCTCGGCCGGCGTGATGACCGGGTTCACCACCGACGGCAGCGTCGCCCGCGTGTCGACGTACTCGTAGCGGCCGAAGCCGACGACCTGCTGCTGCGTGCGGTGCAGCGGGCGCAAGACGTCGTAGCCGGCCTCGGCGTAGAAGCCCTGCGCCGCCGAGCCGACCGCCGCTTGCGTCGGCAGCCCGCTCTGCACGCGCTGGTAATCGGTGATGCCGGCCGCGTTCTGGATGAAGATGCGCGCGTACTCGGCGCGCAGGTTGAGCCCCCAACGCTGGAAGCGCGCGTCGGCCTCGAAGATCCCGACGCCGGTGCCGGTCAGGAGCGCCTGCTTGCTGTTCGCCGTCGCGTAGTAGCCGGCGACGCCGACGTCGAGCCCGAGCAGGCCGGTCCAGTCGAGCCGCCCGACGACGGCGGCGTTCTCGGTGTTGACGGTGAAGCCGCGGTTGAGGCCGGGGCCGATGCCGCCGCCGGCGCTGAACTTCGAGCCGTCGGGGCCGTCCATCGCGTAGAGCTGATAGTGCAGATCGGCGACGATGTGGCCGAAGATGCCGACACCGAGCTCGCGCCACGTCGTCGGGATGATCAGCTGATCGACGGTCGGGCGATCGACGCCGTTGAACGTGGGCGGCTCGTGGAAGACGTTGATGATGCCGAGCGGCACGAGGATGAGCCCGACGCGAATGCCGAGCGGGACGCGCTTGAACGGCTTGAGCTCGAGGTACGACTGCTCGATCTCGAACTCGTCGACGTCCTCGACCTCGAGCTCGGAGTAGACGCTGATCCAGTCGTTGAAGCGGTAGCCGAAGAAGAGGACGACGCGCCGGAGGGTCAGCTTGGTTTCGTCGCCCTGGAACGTCAGCTGCGTTTCGCCGTAGGCGCCGATGGGGATGCGGCGGCCGGCGCCGAGATCGAGCGACGGCGAGCGCGTCGGATCGAGCACCTGCTCCGACGGCGGCACTTCGAACGGCGTGTTCGCTTCGGGCGGCAGCGTCATCGCCGGACCGCCGGTCCCCGGCGTTTGCACGGGCGGCGGCGGCGGTTGCGTCGATGCAGGCGGCGGCGGTTGCGTCGATGCCGGCGGCAGCGCAGCCGTCGTCTCCTGCGGAGTGCCGATCTGCGCGACCATCGGCGTCTCGACGGCGCGCGCACCACCCGCCACCGTCACCGCCGCCGCGATGACCACTGCGCGAAAGCTCGTCATGACGTTCACTGCGCGCCGGGCTGCAGCAGCGGGCTCAAGATGTAGTCGTGCTGATCGGCCCCGAGCGCCCCGTGGCACGCGTTGCACGTGACGCCGCCCGTGGTCGAATCGCCGTAGCCATGATCGGCGCCGCCGTCGGCCGAGGCCGCGTCCGACGGATTGCTCCCGCGATCCACGATCACCGGCACGCCATCCGCGGTCAGGCGCAGGATGAAGAACTCCCAGTCGAGCGCGCCGCCCTGATCGAACCCGCCGCCGCGCTTCACCATCGCGAACAGATCCCACATCGTCTTGTCGGTGCTGTTCATCGTCTGGATCTCTTTGACGATGATCGTGCCGACCGGATACTTCGTCGCGCCGGGCGGCGCCTTCATGTTCACGAAGCCCGTGCGCGGCCCGACCGGATGTCCCGCGACCGGCTGATCGCCGAGATAGGTGCTCGGCCACGACGCATAGGGCGCGAAGTCACTGTCGAGCGCGATCTTCACGTCGCCCGTTCCGCCGCAACCAGCGGCGACGGCGACGATGGCGAGCGCCAACCAACGAACCCTGCGAAGCATGACCTTCTCTCACATTCCCGGCTGCAGCAGAGGGCTGAGCACGTGATCGGTGGCGGCGCTGGCCTGGGTGCCATGACAGCCGTTGCACATGTTGATGAACGCATTGCCGAGCTGATCGAAGTAACCGCCGCCGCCGTCGTCGTCGGGATCGATCGCCGTCAATCCGCGGCTCACGATATGCGGCGTGTCGCCGATGATCTTGAGCCGGAAGAACTCCCAATCCTTCGCGCCCTCGGGGTTGAAGTCTCCGCCGCGCTTGCCCATCGCGAAGATCTCCCAGCCCGTGTCGGGCGCACCGACGGGCTCGATCGTCTTCACGATGATCGTCCCCAACGGATAGGCCTTCGCGCCCTTCGGCGCCGCGTGGTTCAAGTAGCCGAAGCGCGGCCCCGGCGGATGTCCCGGCAGCGGATCCGATCCGAGCGCCACGCGCGGCCAGCTGCGGAACGACGCGAAGTCCGAGTCGAGCGCGATGAACACACCGCTCTTGTCCTGGCAGCCAGCCAGCCCGACGAGCAGCGCGAATATCACGACGCCACGCTTCATTGCGGCAACTGCGGGATTCCGAGCAGGTCGGCCGATTGATCCATCGCGCTCACCAACGAGCCCGACTGCGTCGGATCGGCTTCGTGCAACAGTAACATGTAGAGCATGCCGAACGGCGTCGCCTGGTCCGCCGTCGACGGCGACAACGAGCTCCAATCGGTCGGCACCGGCGGCAGCGCGTCACCCGAGAGCGCGCCGTAGGCCGCGTCGATGCGGGCAAACCCGTCGCGGATCGCGGCGTCGGCATCGGCGCCGCCGCTGTTCGACTTCAGCCACGCCGCGAAGTTGTCGTAGGTCGACGCGCCGGCGGCGACGTTGGTGCGCATGTCGGCGAGCGTGTACTGCGCGTAGCGCGACTCTTCTTCGCCGGTCGCCGCCTTGTTGGCCTTCTCGACCTGCTCGCTCATCGAGCCGATGATGCCGCGGTACGCCGCCGCCGGGTCGAGCGCGAGCGGCTCGAACTGCGACTGCATCGTGTGGATGTCGGCCACGAGCCGCGCGCACAGCTTGGTCTTGAACTCCTGCGCCTCCGCCTGCGTCTGCGGAAAGCGCGCCGGCTGATAGCCGGGCAGCGAGCTCTCGAACTTCACCACCGAGTCGGGGATCGAGTCGGACCACAGGATGCGCTCGATGGCGTGAATGCCGGTGACGTTCTGATCGTCGAACAGATCGTCGTCGGGCCCGTAGGCGGAGAGGAACCCGTCGTAGCGCTCGTCGGTGGAGACGTCGAGATCGGGGAAGAGCACGGCGATCGCGCCTTCGATCGACTCGTAGGCGGTGCGCGCCTCCTTCCAGTGCATCTTCATGGTGGCGATGGCCGCGGCGTCGGCGCCGGCGGCGTCCCAACCGTTGGGCCCGCCCGCGGGCGCGGACATCTGCAGCGCCGTCGTCGAGGTGACCAGCGCGTCGAGGTTCTTGGTGATGAACGACTTGGTGCCGTGGAGCGCCTGATCCTTCGGCGACTCCGAGCTGCACGCGCCCAGCGACGCGGCGGCGGCGAGCGCGATGACGAGGTGGATACGCATGGCTCTCCTCATAGTCCCGTGACGTAGTCGATGAGCGTCTGCTGCTGCGCGGCGCTGAGCGCATGAAAGAGGGCCAGCGAATCGGTGGCCTCGGAGCCGTCTCCGGCGTGGCCTTCGATGGCGTCGGCGATGGTCTTGGCGCGGCCGTCGTGCAGATACGACTTCATGAGCCGCAGCCCGATGAGCGGCGGCGTCTTCCACTGCGTCGAGGTGGCGGTTCCGTCGGCGAGCCCGTCGCCGTGCTCTGTGCCCATGTCGTGCAGCAACAGATCGGTGAAGACCGGCGCGTCGACGCCGGCGAGCGGCGCGTACGGATAATCGGCGCGCGTCTTGAGCGACGGCACGTGGCACACCGCGCACAGCGCGTCGTTGAACAGCTGCACCGCCTCGGGCGACGGCGTCGGCCGCGTCGGAATGGCGATGAGCCGCATGTAATCGGCGATGGCGTTGATGGTGTCGGCGTCGAGGTCGGGCCCGAGCTTGTCGTCGTCCGCGAGGTTGTCGGGATTGGGCAGCTCCGTCGGACGCAGCGCCGAGGTCATGCTCATGTCGCCCTGCGCGGCGTCGGCCACGAAGTCGTCGATGGTGGCGATGCGCGCCTTGAGGCCGAAGCGGCCGACGAGCCCGGGCTGGCCCGGCTGATATTGATGGAAGCGCGTGTCCGGATTCGCCTGCGACTGGTAGGTGACCTCGTTGACCACGCCGTGGATCGCGTCCGGGCGCATCGCCTGCTCGGCGGCGACGCGGCGCACCTCGGCTTCGTCGATGGCGTCGATGTAGCCGCGGCCGAGCACCGCCGGCGCCGCGCGCACGGTGACCTTGACGTGCGGATCGTCGGGCGGCTCGACGGGCGTCATGCCGCCGGCGGCGAGCTGCCCGCGCACGCTGTGGCCGTAGAGGAGCTCGCTCTGATCGCCCGGCGTCACGCCGTCGTCGAGCACGACCGCCATCTTCTGCACCGAGCCGGGGCCGCGCGCCGCGTCGGCGTGGCAGCCGCTGCACGCGCTGCGGATGTAGACGGGGCCGAGGCCGTCGGGCTCGCGGAAGGTGATGCCGAACAGCCGATCGCCCGCGCGGAAGCGCGCGACCATGTCGGCGTCGGCGCCGGCGAGCGGGATGTCCGAAGGATCGTCGGTGATGATGGTGGGCGGCTTCGCGCTGCCGCCGCCGCAGCCGGCGATCAGGAAGGGAAGGACCCATAGGTTTTTCTGAAGCGAAGACACGACGACCTCAGTCAGTGAATATGAAATTGATAATTGTTTTCATTTAAGAGATCAAGCGTAATTTGCGACCAGCCGAAAACGGGTTTGCCGACAGGGAATTAGGCCGCCGGCGCGAACGCGGGCGAGATAACGACGGCGTAAGTCTCTCAAGTCGCCGCGGTGCGCGCCGATGGTCAGAGCGAGGGCCAACGAGCATGCGTCGAACCGAACGAGTCTCCGTTCAGCTCAGTGTGACCTGGAACCGCGCGGGGCGTCCGCTCGAGGTGAGCGCGCTCGACATCAACGCACATGGGATGTTCGTCTCGACCGACCAGATCGTCGAGCATGAATCGCTCATGCACCTCATCGTCCACCTGCCCGAGCACGCGCTGCCCATGTTCGTGACCGCGCGCTACGTGGGGCGCACCGGCAAGGGCCCGGGCATCGGCGTCGAGATCTTCCTCATCGACGACATCAGCCGCACCCACTGGATGACCTATTACGAAACGCAGCTGGCGGCCATCAACGCCGCCGCCGCCGCCCTCGCCGGCTGATCCCGCGCGCGCCGGCGCCGCATCGCCGCGCCATTTTTCCGTCGGGCGCCATTTCGCCGACGGCGCCGACCGTCAACCGCATGACGGCGTCGGTCGCCACGCTCGCGAGTTTCGCGGCTTTGCCCGCTGGCAAGCCGCCTGCAAAGTCGCTCCGCCATGCAAACGACGACGACGACGACGACGACGACGCGGCCGGCCCTCTCGTTCGACGACTTTTTGCACGTCGAGGCGGCCAACGACGTCGACCGCTGCTCGCCCGACGATCCGGTCGCCGGCATGAAGCTGGTGCGCCGCATCGCCGCCGCGCTCGGCCGTCGTCTGCCCGCCCACATCGAGCGCGACGAGCTGGTCGCCCTCGGCGCGCTCGGCTGGGTCGAGGCGCGCGCCCGCTTCGACGCCGCGCGCGGCGTGCCCTTCGCCGGCTTCGCGGCGATGCGCATCCGCGGCGCCATCCTCGACGGGCTGCGCGCGACCGACACGCTCTCGCGCGACGACCGCAAGCGCGCCCGGGCCGCCGGCGAGTCGGCCGCGCCACGCATCTTCGCCGACGACGCGCTGGTCGCCGCCGCCGCGGCGCCCGCCGTCGACGCCGACGGCGGCATGGTGCACGACGAGCTCCTCGAGGAGCTGCGCGCGGCGCTCGCCACGCTGCCCGAGCGCGACCGTTACGTGGTCGCGCGCCACTTCCTCGACGAGGTGCCGCTCAAGTCGATCGGCGCCGAGCTCGGGGTCACCGAGTCACGCATCTGCCAGCTCGTGTCGCGCGCCGTGGCGCGCTTGCGCGATCGCTTCGGCATCGCGCTTCTGCCTACGAAGAAGACGAACCGCAACGGGAGGGGAGCCCATGTACACGTGTCCGAAGTGCCGTCGGGTGTTGCAGCATGAAACGCGTGATGCGTTGTGTCTGAAGTGTGTGGCCGCGACGAGCGGCGGGTTCGAGGAGGAGATCAAGACGGTGCCCGGCATCCGCCTGAAGATGCCGCAGGCGGCGCGCGGCTGATCGCGCGTTGATCAGGGCTTGCGCGTCTCTTCGGAGACGATGAGGCGATCGAGCGAATCGTCGAGGCGCACCGCAGGCTCGCTCTTCCCCGACGTCGCCGGGGAGGCGGCCGCCGCGCTCTTGGCCGCCGGCGCTTTGTCCGCCGGCTTGTCGGCCGCGGCCATCTCCGCCGCCGGCGCCGGCTGGATCGTGTCGGCCTGCGCCACCGCCTTGTCGGCCGGCTTGTCCGGCGCCGCCAGCTTCTCGACGACGACCTTGCCGATCGGCGCCTTGTCCGCCGGCGCCTTGTCCGCCGGCGCCTTGTCCGCCGCGATCTTGTCGACGGCGAGCGCCTCGGCGAACAGCGGCGCCGGCCGCTTCTTCTCGGTCAGCGGCAGCGGCGCCGACTTGGCGTCCTTGTCGATCTTCTTCAGCGTCGGCGGCTCCTCGTCCGCCGGCGGCTCGCCGAGCTCGAGCGGCGCGAACACCGCGCGCGTCGCCGGGCCGAGCCCGCGCAGCTTCATCTGCAGGTCGCGCCGCGACACGAAGATCTCCTCGCGCCGCCCGTCGCCGGTCTGGCGCTTGAGCACCAGCTCCGTCGGCGCCAGCGAGCGCTTGGCGATCTCGCGCACCACCGGCGCCATCTCGGCCACCAGGCGCTCGACGAGCGCCTTGGGATCGCGCGCCTCGGCGAGCGGCTTGTCGCCGAGCGCGGCCTCGACGAGCCCGCGGCGCGCGCCGCGCAGCTCCACCGTCGCGGCCACGATCTTGTCCTTGAGCTCGCGGATCTTCGACGAGTCGGTCTCGTCGAGATCGAAGGGCGGCGCCTCGCCGTTGGACTCGCCGACGCGGCGCAGGCTCACGCGCACGCCGTCCTCGGGCACCCTCAGATCGAAGCCGACGCCGGTGCCGTCGGCCGCCGTGCGCAGCTGGATCATCGTCTCCTTGCCGTTGGTGACCACGGCGGTGACGAACTCCTTGTCGAGTCGCTGCGGCCGCAGCTTCACTTCCTTGCGCAGCCAGCCGCCGGTCTCGGGCGCGTGCACCTCGAGCCGCTCGGCCAGCTTGTCGACGCGAACCACCGATCCGAACAGGTGCGACGGCGCGATCTCGAGATCGATCACCGCCTGCACGTTGTCGAGCGCGCGCAGGTAGAGCCGCGCCGCGTAGCCGCTGCCGCCCTCCTGTTGCAGGCGGAGCTCGCTCGACATCTTCGGCAGATCGTGGCGCTTCAAGAAGGTGCCGAGCGCCTCGACGCAGCGCTCGCGATCGCGGCGCGCCTCCTCTTCGATGCGGCCGGTGTCGGCGGCGCTGGCGCCGTGCACGCGATCGATCGCCGAGCGCACCGTCTCCGCCGCGCCGCGCAAGAGCGACTGCGCGCAGTTCGCGGTCACCGACGTGTCGGCGCCGATGTCGAATCCCTCGACCGCGCGCGCCACCACGGCGCCGAGCGACTCGAGCCGGTTGACCTCGGCATCGCCTTCGCGCTTGACCTCGACCGCGCGCGCGGCGCCCTGCATCATGCGCTCGTGTGCGCCGAGCACCGCGACGGAGAACTCGAGCGCTTCGCGCAGGAATTCGATGTAGTCGATCTCCAGGTTCGAAGGGCTGGAGTCACCGAACAGGTAGGTCATTGGTGCACCTCGACCTCAATCGTACGCCCGAAGACGGAGTGCCGTCTACGACGAGCGTTACCTGTCCGGTGCTTTACGGGAGTTACTTCGGGGTTACTTGTTCTTTTTCGTCTCGTGCTTCGGCGCGGGCGGCGGCTCGACGACGGCGACGTCGCCCATGATCGGCGCCGGCTCGCCCTGCACCACGTGCTCCGGCTTCGGCGTCGACGGCGCCACCGCGATCTTGCCCATGAGGTGCTTCTCCGGCGGCGGCGGGGTCACGGCGACGGCGCCGCCCATCACGCGCACGTTGGCCGGCGGCTGCTGCTTCTGACCGTTGGTCGGCTTCTTGCCGTCGACTGCGAGGTCGGCGCGCGCGCGGCCGCCCCACAGACCGAGCAGCAGCGCCGCCGACGCGGTGGCGCCGGTGATGCGCGCCCAGATGCGAGCGCGCAGCCGCGCGCGCTTCACGCCGACGGGGCAATCCGCGGTGATGACGGTGCCGTCGAGGCGCTGATAGAGGCGCACGCACAGGCGCCCTTCCTTCTCGCGCACGAGCGCCTCGCCCGCGTCGCGCGTCATCGCCGAGAGGTTGTAGACGTTCTTCTCGCACTTGCCGCAGAAGCGCACGCGCTCGTCGCCTACCATGTCGTCCCAGTCGGCCGAGCACGGCGTGGCGACGCGGATCTGCTCGAGCACCACGGGCAGCTTCGTCTTCGGCTTCGTCGTCGTCGTCGTGTCCATGCGCTGTCATACGCACGAGACCCCTCGGACGTTCTAACCGTCGCAACTGTGTGATTGGACGTGCGGATCGCGATGTGGGTGACGGTGCGTCAGAAGGTCGCGGCTACTGCCACGACGGAGATTCGGCGTGCCCCGTGGTGCCGGTCAGGCGCGTGAGGTTGCTGCCGTCGGCGTTGATGGCGAACAGGTTGGTCGCCGTGTGGTACTGGTTCTGGATCAGGCAGAGCGCGCCGTAGCAGGTCGTGTACGAGCGATCCGACGTGAAGACGATGCGCGAGCCGGCGCCGTTCCAGTCCGGATCCATGTCCTCGTCGCTGCCCGTGGTCAGCTGCGTCTTGCTCGAGCCGTTGACCAGCATCGTCCAGATGTGCGCGCCGTTCGAGTTCCAGTCGACGTACGCGAGCTTGGTGCCGCCCGACGAGAAATCGGGATCGCCGTCGCTGGTCTTGACGTAGCCCTCGCCGTTGGACTGCCCGTAGGTCGGCGTGGTCAAGAAGGTCCAGTACTGCATCGTCTGGTTCGAGAGCGTGGCGTCGATCTCGGCGATCTGCGCCGTCGGGTTGTTGTAGTCCTGGAAGATGCCGAGCTGGAACGCGACGCGATCGCCGGCGGCGTTGAAGCGCGGGCGATAGAGCCAGGTGCCGGCCGTCGACGTCAGCTTCTTGCACTGCGCGACCGTCTTCGGCGACGCCGGCGTCGAGGTCACGGTGTAGACCTCGTTGCCGTAGCCGGCGCCGTCCCACGCCGCCGACATGAAGACGAGCTTGCTGTCGTCGGGGCTGAAGGTCGGGTCGCTCTCGACGGTGGTGCCGGCGGTGATCGGATGGCCGCCCGTGCCGTCGATGTTCATGACCCAGACCTTGTTGTCGTAGGCGACGTAGGCGATGCGCGTGCGGTCGTGGCTGAGCGCGGGCGCGAAGCCTTGCACGCCGGTGTCGACGTCGCCGGTGCCGTCGCCGTGCATGACGTGGATGTCGTAATCGAGCACGTAGGCGATGCGCGACAGATCGATGATGCACGCGGGGCAGATCAAAATCGGATCCGATTGAGCTTCCGTCTCGACGGGCGCGCCGTCGACGGCACCGCAGCCGGCGAGCATCGCCGCCGCCGCGCACAGCCCGAGCATGAGTCCCTTCTTGAGCGCGATCACATTCATGGCCTTCTCCTTTTGCGTCTTGCGACGCCGCGCGGGCCGAGTGCAACGGCGAGGCCAGCGCGCGCGACGACGACGGCCGCGACGCACGCGGCTCTCGCCGAGAGCGCGCGCGGCACACGACGGCGACGGCGCGGCACAGTGCCGACGGCTGTGCCCGCCGCTCTGGTACCATCGGGCGAGATGCCGTCGAAGGGGGACCTCGAAGGCGCGGCGACGCTGCCGCCCGAGGATGCGGTCGACACGGCGCCCGGCGCGCCGCCGAGCCCGGGCGCGCCGCCGGTGGCGAAGTGGGATCGCTACGAGCTGCTCGATCTGTTGGGCAAGGGCGGCATGGGCGTGGTCTACAAGGCGCGCGATCGCCGGCTCGACCGCACCGTCGCCGTGAAGTTCATCCTCGGCGCCGATCCGAATCTGACGATGCGCCTCCTGCGCGAGGCGCGCGCCCAGGCGCGCATCGATCATCCCAACGTCTGCCGCGTCCACGAGGTCGGCGAGGTCGAGGGGCGCGCCTACATCGCGCTGCAATTCGTCGACGGCGAGCCGCTGCATCGCGCCGCCAAGTCGATGACGCTCGACGAGAAGATCGCGGTCCTGCGCGACGTGGCGCTCGCCATCCACGAGGCGCACAAGCTCGGCATCGTGCATCGCGATCTGAAGCCGGCCAACGTGATGATCGAGCGCAGCGAGGACGGACGGCCGGTGCCGATCGTGATGGACTTCGGGCTCGCGCGCGAGGCGACGATCGAAGCCGGCATCACCGAGTCGGGCGCGCTCATCGGCACGCCGGCGTACATGTCGCCCGAGCAGGCGCGCGGCGATGTGCGCGCGGTCGATCGTCGCTCCGACGTCTACAGCCTGGGCGCCACATTATATGAGCTGCTCACCGGGCGGCCGCCGTTCGGCGACGAGTCGCTGGCGGTGGCGCTCGGGCAGGTGATCTTCGACGAGCCCAAGGCGCCGCGCAGCTTGGACCCATCGCTGCCGCTCGATCTCGAGACCATCGCGCTCAAGTGTCTCACCAAAGATCCGGGCGGCCGCTACGCCTCGGCGCGCGCGCTCGCCGACGATCTGTCGCGCTATCTCGACGGCGAGCCGATCCTCGGGCGGCGGCCGTCGCTCCTGCAGCGGCTCAGGCTGCGCGCGCGCCGCCATCGCGCGCTGTTCGCGCTCGGCGCCTGGTCGGCCGCGATCATCGTGGCGCTCGGCGCGTTCGGCGTGCGCGCCTGGATCGTGTCGGTGCGCGAGCGCAACCGCACCGTCGAGCGCACGCGGCTGGCCGAGCGGCTGGGGCAGGACGCCAAGGAGATCGAGTGGCTCCTGCGCGTGGCCTATCAGCTGCCGCTGCACGACACGCGGCCCGAGCGCGAGGTCATCCGCGCGCGCATGAAGATGATCGCGGCGACGCAGCACGATCTCGGCGCGCTCGGCGACGCGGCGGTGCACGACGCGCTCGGGCGCGGCCACCTGGCGCTGCACGAGTGGCAGAGCGCCGCCGACGAGCTCGGGCACGCCGCCGCCGAGGGGCTCGACACGCCCGGCCTGCACGCGGCGCGCGGGCGGGCGCTCGGCGAGATCTATCAGACCTCGCTCGAGGAGGCGCGCCGCTCGGGCGACAAGACCTGGCTCGCCGCGCGGCAGAAGGAGCTCGAGCGGCAATACCTCGCGCCCGCGCTCGTCGAGCTCGACGCCAGCCGCAAAGGCGGCGAAGGCGCGGCCCTGCTCGACGCGCTGATGCCGCTCTATCGTCACGACTTCGCGGCCGCCGAGACGCGCGCGCTCGCCATCGCCGGCACGGCGCCGTGGCTGTTCGAGGCGCGCAAGCTCGCCGCCGACGCGCGCCAGGCGGCCGCGCTCGCCGCCTTCGATCACGGCGACTACGACGACGCGCGCCCCGGCCTCGAGCGTGCCACCGCGCTGTACGCCCAGGCGGCGGAGGTGGCGCGCTCCGACGCGTCGGTGTACCAGGCAGCGGCGGCGACCTGGCTGGCGCGCGCGGAGCTCGAGTTCCGCCAGGGGCGCTCGCCGAAGGAGGCGCTCGACGCGGCGCTGGCCGCCGTCGATCATGCGCTCGCCGCCGATCCCGACGACGCGCGCGCGTACACGACCAAGGCCTACGTGCTCTTGCGCCTCTATCGCACGCCGGCGTTGCGTGGCAACGGCGATCAGCGCCCGCTCTTCGAACGCATCGCCGGCGCGGCCGCGCGCGCGGTCGAGCTCGATCCCAAGGACGCCGGCGCCTGGGACGCGCTCGGCAACGCGCACGTCGTTCGCGGCACCTACGAGCTCTATCACGGCGGCAAGGGCGGCCCGTGGTTGCATCGCGCGCTCGACGCCTTCGCGCGCGCGCTCACGATCCGCCCCAACGATCCGTGGGCCAACAACGACGCGGGCACGGCCCACCGCTGGCTCGGCAGCGAGCGCGAGGACGCCGGCGAGGACCCGATGCCCGAGTATCGCGCCGCGCTCCAAAGCTACGAGCGCGCCACCACCATCGCTCCCGAGTACGTGTATGCGTGGGCCAATCGCGCCGACATCGAAGGCAACATCGCCGAGGCGCAGAGCTCGGACGGGGTCGATCCGAGCGCCGCGGTCGAGGGCACGCGCCAGGCGGGCGAACGCGGGCTGGCGATCGATCCGAGCTTCTATCTGCTGCTCGACACGATGGCGCGCGCGCAGGTCACGCTCGCCGAGTTTCGGGTCGAGCACGGCGGGGATCCCGGCGCGGCGCTGGCGTCGGCGCGCGGTTATCTCGATCGCGCCGACAAGATCCACACCGGCAACATGACGACGTGGTTCTATCGCGCGACCGCCGCGCGCGCCGAAGCCGACGGTCAGCAGCGGCGCGGCGAAGATGTGACGAGCGCGATCGCGGCGGCGCGCGCGGCCATGGCGCAGGCGCTGCGGCTGCAACCGACGTCGGCCGATGCCTGGGCCGAGAGCGCGGAGATCGATCTCGTCGAGGCCGCGGCGCACGGCAACAGCCGCACGCTCGCGGCACGCGCGCGCGCGAACGCAGAGAAGGCGATCACGCTCGACGGGCAGTATGCGCAGGCCAAGCTCGTCGCCGCCGCGGCGTGCCTCGCGCTCGCGCAGAGCTCGCCGTCGCGCGAGACGATCGAGCACGGCATCGCCTACGCCGAAGCGGCGCTCGCGCTCAATCCACGCCTCGGCAAGGCCAAGGAGCTCCGCGAGGCGCTGCGCCGCTTGTTGTAGCGGCGCGCCCGCGACGCTATTCCGGCCCGTCGGCGAGATGCTGTGGCACCGTCGCGCTCGTGCACGGCGGCAGCGGCACGCCGTTGCACGAGCCGCTGAACGGGATGTCCATGTGGCGTCGGTTGGCCATGTTGACGCACGCGGCGCCCTTCGGCGTCCACCACGCCTCGAGCTCGGGAATGGGGTCGGTCTGCACGCCGGCGTCGTCGTGCACGCGGATCTTGGTGCCCGACTCGGTATAGAAGTCGCCGTCGCCGCAGTAGGAGGCGCGCTTCATGTGCAGGCCGGCGTCGAAGTAATAGGTGGCGTAGCCGATGCGATAGGGATAGCCCCACATGCGCACCGTCGCCGGCGCGCCGTAGCGGCACGAGAGCGTGACGTAGTTGGCGTCGCGCGTGACGTTGGCGTTGCCGGGGTTGACGATGATGTCCTGCTGGAAGACGACCTGATCGGAGCTGCCGTCGGCGCGGAAGCAATACTGCGTCGTCGCGCCGGTGCCGTTGTTGCCGCTGCGCCAGAGCATGTTGTACTTGCGGATGCTCGCCTTGTCGGAGTCGGTGGTGACGCTGTCGAAGAGCAGCGTGTAGAGCGCGCTGGTGCCGTGCTCGTTGAAGGTGATGACGAGCTGCAGGTTCAGGAGATCGGCGCCGGCGACGGTGAGGTAGGTGCTCGTGCCCGGATCGAAGAGGGTCCAGGTCGGGTTGGTCAGGCTCTCGCTGACCGAGATCGGCCGCAGGTGCGTGCGCGTGCCGTAGTTGGCGTAGTAGATCGCGCCCGGCTCGACCTGCCACGTATCCGTCGCCGCCAGGAAGTAGCGGCCCTGGAGGTTGACGCCGCCGCCCGTCAGGTTGATGAAGTGCGTGATCATGAACTGCGTCGGACCGATGCCGGCGAAGCCGTACTCCTCGGTGTAGATCCCCGCGCCGTTGTTCACGGTGCAGTCGGTCGACGGATCGGGGCAGCGGAGCTTCAGCTCGCCAACCGTCTCGTCCACCGGCGCCTGCGCGCCGCAGCCCATGAGCAGCGCGGCCACCAACGTCGAACCAACGAGCGCACGCAACGTCATTCTCGTCCCCCCTCGTGTGTCGGCGCTGCCGAAGCAAGTGGTGGGCCGCACGTCGCGGGCGGCGCAGTGCGCCGGCGCTACCGGAGATTCGCGAGGTTGCCGCGTACCGCCGATGGCACGGTGCCCGGCACGGTGCCGCGCCTGTGTCTCCGGCGGCTACGCCAGCCAGCGCAACCACGCCAGCCGGCGCATGTATAATCCGCCCGCCACCGTGGACCAGACGACCCTGCCGCCGAGCGCCAACGGCGCCGACCGCGCCGGCGACGACGCCGCGCGCATCCCCGGCGTCGTCCTCGCCTTCTCCGGCGGGACGGCGAGCGCGCGCGTGCTGGCGCTCGACGGGGGCACGCTCGAGCTCGGGCGCGACAGCGCGGGCGACGGCAAGCTCGACGACGGGCGCGTGTCGCGACGTCACGCAACCGTCGCGTTCGCCGACGGGCGCTTCGTGGTCACCGATCTCGGCAGCCAGAACGGCACCTTCGCCGACGGGCAGGTGGCGAGCGCGCACGCGCCGGCGTCGTTCTCGCGCGTGCTGCGCGTCGGCGACTCGCTGCTCGTGCCGTGCGCCGACGTGCGCGCGTTCGAGCGCGCGGGCGTGCGCACCATCGACGGCTTCGTGCGCGGGCCGGCGATGCAGGCGCTCCTCGCCGACGTCGCGCGCGCGGCCAGGAGCGGCACCATCCTCCACGTCCGCGGCGAGAGCGGCACCGGCAAGGAGGGCGTGGCGCGCACGTTCCATCAGGCGAGCGGACGCGCCAACGGCGGGCTCGTGGCGGTGAACTGCGCGGCGATCCCGCAGGCCATCGCCGAGCGCCTCCTCTTCGGCGCCAAGAAGGGCGCCTACTCGGGCGCCGACGCCGACGCCGCCGGCTACCTGCAAGAGGCCGACGGCGGCACCCTGTTCCTCGACGAGATCGCCGAGCTCGACGCGCAGGTGCAGGCCAAGCTCCTGCGCGCGCTCGAAGCGAAGGAGATCCTGCCGCTCGGCGCATCGCGGCCGCGCAAGATCGACCTCGGGTTCTGCTCGGCGACCAACAAGGATCTGCGCGTGCTCGTCGGCAGCGGCGCGCTGCGCGAGGATCTCTTCTTCCGCATCGGCACGCCGGCGGTGGCGCTGCCGCCGTTGCGCAATCGGCCCGAGGAGATCGCGCACCTCGTGTGCGGCGAGATCGCGCGCGTGTCGCCGTCGCTCTCGGCGCACGTCTCGCTCGTCGAGCAGTGTCTGTTGCGCCCGTGGCCGGGCAACGTGCGCGAGCTGATCGCCGAGACGCGCGCGGCGGCGCAGGCCGCGCTCGCCGACGGCAACCGCGTGACCGCGCGCCACCTGTCGCCGACCGCGGGCAGCTTGTTCGGCAACGGCGGCAGCGGCGGCGCGCCCACGGGCGATACGCCGACGCCGAACGACGGCAAACGGCGCATGCCCGCCGTCGTCGATGACGATTGGCGCCGCCGCATCGAAGAGGCGCTGCGCAAGCAGAACGGCAACATCGCCGGCACCGCGCGCGCGCTCGGGCTGCATCGCACGCAGCTGCGCCGGCTCATCGAGCGTCACGGCATCGCCGTCGGGCCCACCACCGACGAAGACGGCGACGACGACGCGTGATACTGTGAACGAGTGCGATCTTCGTCCGCGCTCGTCCTGCTGTTGATCGCGAGCGCGAGCACGGCGCGCGCCACCGACGCGCCTCCGCCGTTGCGCATGGGCACGCTCGTGCCCGACGGCACCGCCTGGGCGCGCGAGCTCAAGGCGTTCGCCCGCGAGGTCGAGGACGGCGCGCACGTGCGCGTGAAGTTCTATTGGGGCGGCATCGCCGGCGACGAGCGCGAGATCGTCGCGCGCATCCGGCGCGGCCAGCTCGACGGCGCCGCCGGCGCGGCGATGTGCACCGACCTGGCGCCGTCGCTGCAAGCGACGCGGCTGCAGGGCATCTTCCCGGGCCGCGACGCGCACGAGCGGCTGGTGCGCAAGGTCCCGAACGTCGACGAAGAGTTCAAGAAGGCCGGCTTCGTGAACCTCGGCGTCGGCGGGCTGGGGCCGAGCATCGTCTTCACCAAGAGCCCGGTGTCGTCGTGGGCCGAGCTGAAGAAGCTGCGGCTGTGGCGCTGGGATCTCGATCCGGTGGCGTGGCAGCAGGATCGCATGATGGGCATGACGGTGGTGCCCGGCTCCGTCGACGGCGGCGCGGCGGCGTTCGACGCCGGCAAGATCGACGGGTTCGTGGCGCTGGCGGCCTCGGCGCTGGCGTTTCAGTGGCAGTCGCGCGCGCCCCACATCCTGCCGCTCGAGATGGACTACCTGAACGCGTGCATGATCATGTCGCTGTCGTCGTTCGACGCGCTGCCGATCGAGACGCAGCAGATCATCCGCGGCGCCGGCGCCAAGCTGCAGCTGCGCATGGAGCTCGTCGGGCGCGACACCGATCGCGTGGTCATCTCGGGCACGCTCACCGGCTCGGGCGTGCACGCGACGCCGCTGCCGGCGGCCACCCGCGACGCCTTCTTCGCCGCCGCGCGGGCGACGCGGGCGCGGGCCGCCGCCGAGGGGCACGTGCCGCCGTCGGCGCTGCAGTACATCGAGCACGAGCTCGGCAAGTAGCGCGCGCGCAGCGACGGGCGGCTACGGCCGTTCGGCGCGAAAGTCCGAGAGCCAGCCGAGCACCTTGGTCATCAGCGCTTTCGGCACCAGCGTCTCGGGCAGCGCCTCGCGCGCCACGCGCGCCGTCTCGAGGAACTGCGCGCGAAAGGTCGGCGACGCGTCGACGCGCCTGGTTCCCTGGCGCTCGAAGAGCCCGCCGATGAGCGCATCCTCCTGCGCGCCGCTGGCATCCTCGAAGTGCAGCGTCGCCTTGTTCGCCGCCGCGCGCACCGCCTCCTGCGAATCGAACGGCAGGGACTCCATCACCGACGACGACACGAACATGCACGACGCCATCGACGCCAGCGTCAGGTTCGAAAAGTAGCGCGTGCGCGCCGCCCACTGAAACGCGAGCGCCGCGTTGGGCAGCGCCATGAAGCCGTCGATGC
>Ga0134125_10001920_pt1 | contig 25070 bp, 24 predicted proteins | sample KB31751_FD_96464 | JGI IMG/M metagenome (GOLD analysis project Ga0134125, IMG submission 96464) | Terrestrial soil microbial communities with excess Nitrogen fertilizer from Kellogg Biological Station, Michigan, USA - KB3-175-1 | ecosystem: Environmental > Terrestrial > Soil > Unclassified ...
GCGCATCAGCCTTGCCGTTCAAGGGACAGGGAAATCCGTCGTAGAAGCTGCAGCGAATGCAGGCGCTCGTCGGCGTGGCACGGCCGGCCTTTTCATGGAGAAGGATGCCCAGCGGAATATGAAACGGGTGGAGACCGATCCCACGCATATTGTGGACAAGTTCTTCGATTTTCGGCTCGTGGCTTACGGCGGGAAATGGGTAAGGAGCGCTTGCCCAAGGCTCGAGAGGATCCTCGCCGCGCTCTCCATGAACGTGAAACAGCCGCTCGGCCTGCGTATAATAGGGCTCGAACACGTCGTACCCTAGCGGCCATGCGGGAGATACGCCGCCCGCATGCCTGACTTCGCCGAAATCGCGCTCGCGAAGCCGAAAAAGCGCACCGCCATATACCTTCGAGTTGCCGCCCACATAATAGTGCAGCGCGGGCCTGAAGGTGTCGCCACTCGCGTTCGTCCACGTCTCTTCGGCCTGGTAAACGGCATCGACGAAGACGGCTTGCGAGCTCCAGTTTTTTTCGCTGCGCGGCAGGTAATCGCCCCGCTCCAGCAGCAGAATGCGCTTGCCGGTCGGCGCAAGCCGATGCGCGAGCGACGCGCCCCCGGGCCCGGTACCAATGACGATGACATCGAAATGATCCGCGCCCAACCGCTGACCTTTGCGCTGAAAGCCGGGACGAACGAACGGTGTCCGTTCGACGAAAGTCCTGGAATAGGTCCCCCGGGGGGCAACAACCCGGCAAAGGTGGAGTTCCGCTATCTCGGCGATATCAACTGTTGTCGGACGCACCAGCGCCGGCTCGCGATAGCGACCGTTTGCCTATCCTCGCAAAGTGCAGGCAGCAGGACCGGCAACCGAAAATTTTCAGTCGTCCAGCCACGTTTCCGGATTCGGGCGGGCGACGACTGACAGGTGCTTATGGACCGTGCGGCTCTTAAAGGGACGTGTCCAGCGCGGGATTAGGTCCAAGTCGTCGCGACTGCGGCTTCGTTACTCGTCAGCTGCTATCTCTTCTTCTACTTCCCTCTCGTGTTTTACGATAGGCTCCGGACGCTTGGCATCCGGCTTGTGGCTGTGCGTGTCAGAGACATATTGCCGGGCAGCATACCGCCGAGCACGACCCGCCACATGGCTCCGACGCATCGTCTCCCCCTATTCCAGCAAACACGGTCTTGGCGAGAACGTGCATCACGATGCGTATGCCGATTCGCGCTGACCTTCAGATGATATCAGAGCTGTATCTCAGGCACGAGGCGGCCGTCAGATTAGCAGCCCGCCGCGGCGTATCTGGACCGATAAGGTTTAGCCACAATCCTTATCGGGATTTAGACCCGGCCCTCGGCCGCGGCAATTAAGGCCACTCGACAGATGCCGCCGAAAGCGCACGCGTCCGCACGCCCGCCAAATGGCGACCTAGGGCGCTGCCCACGCTTTCGTCGCTACGCATTGGCCGGCTGTGTACGAGGGAACGACAAAAATCAGAAACGTGCGTCGAACTTGGCCAACTCTAGCTGACCCCACTGGATTTGAGTGCGCATCGACCGTCAACCACTGTCCACACCGTCAACCCATAAAAAAATAGTGGCGCTGGCCGAGGTCCGGGCGGGCTAACCCCCGCATGCAGGAGGGGCCGGGAAGGACCCGAAGGCGCCCACGCACTCCCCGCGTCACCCCACCCGCGAACGCTCTCGGGCCTTCCTGCCATCGCCACAATACAAACGCACCTCTCCTTGCGCACCGCTCCAGGCAGAGTCGCGATAGGTCGTGCTCGACACAAAACCCGACAAAAGAGCCGAGCCATTCGCCCCTCACGGACTGCCCCCGGATGCAGCGAGCCGCTGCTCGGCGGCGCGGGCATCCTCCAGAAGTGTGCAGTCTATAAGGCCGGCGTTCTCCGGATTCGATCGTGGCGACCACGGCGCCGCGCGCTCGGCAAATAGACTCGTTACCCTTGTTCGCGGCTCCGCCCACGTTTCATGTGAAACGCCGCGCTAATGCAAGCACTTAGAGGACGCCGCACCGGTGCACGCGCGCCCCGCGCTACGCAATTGCAGCACGCTGCAAACTTGTCAGGCATGCGGCCGTGGGCCGCAATACAAGCACGTGACGTGCGCGCGGGTTTGCCTCCGATCTGGCGCGGCGCAGAATTGTCGCACGTCGCTCAGCACTGGCTAGCCCTGCCCAGGTTGCGCGGGTCCGCTCAACGCGGTCGCCACCGTCGCGGGTGACGCCTGTGACGCCAGGTGACAGATCGATTTTTGATCCGTCACCGATCTTTTGTCTTTCAATTGCATGCACTTATTACACATCGTGACAGATGTGACGGATAGACTCCTCATGTCATGTGAGAAAACGGCTAGAGCTCCCATATATCCCCGCACGCTATACATATACGCGCGCGGAAAATGCGTCACATCCGTCACGCGTCTGTGGTTCTCTTTGGGATTGCTGGCAAATTTTCCCGTGACGGATACTCGCCGGACCCGTCACCGTGCGTCACGTGCGTCACGCCGCTGCACCGCTACAAGCTCGTCACGGACTCGCCAGTCGCTGGATATGGAGCTTGCCTTGCGCCTTTCAAGGGCGGGCATTCGACCGCAATTTGTCTGACCATCAAGCCCTCTAAGCGCTCGCACTGGCTGCCTGACCCAAGGTTCGTGCCCGATCCCCCCATACATGACACATATGACAGATCATGACGGATCGAGCCTGAACCCGTCATTGGGTTTTTTCTCTACTAGTTCATTTGCTTAACCCAGTTCATGACGGATATGACAGATAGTCTCGTCATGTAATGTGGATTTTTTATTTTGTACGGTAATGCTCTTGCCTTCGCATCGCTCTACACGTGCGCGCGAAAACGCGTCATATCCGTCATGAGCTGCCGCAATGGCTTGTTATTATGGAGGTTTCGGCGCATGACGGATATTGTGCCCATCCGTCATCATGCGTCATATCCGTCATGGGCAGAAATAAGCTCGAGGCGACTTCCTAGCCAACTCCCTTACTTCCGACGTTAGATACAATTTCGACGACAATATTCAAGTGTCCGGGCTCGACGTCGACCGGTAAACTTCCTTATTCACCGCCTGCCGCTTCCGCCGGGGGGCTGCGGGGGGACCCGAAACGTGTCACGAATTTTGGGCGCCGGCGCCACAACGATCAAGCTCGTTTCGCTAGACTTCCTTCGGCAATGATCTTGGGGGGGGGCCGACTCCTCGACAGACTCAAGCCCAGCCCGCAAGTCATCGTCAGTTACGTGCGCATAGCGTGTCGTTGTCGCTATTTCTCGGTGTCCCAGGAGGCGCTGAGCCAATCGCAGATTGCCGGTGTTGCGAAGAAGCCGGGTGGCTGCCGTGTGCCGCGTGTCGTGAAAGCGAAAGTCCGGAATTCCGGCCGCCTTTGCTCCGAACCGTCGCCATGCGCTGGAAAGACCAGAATAGGTCAGCGGGTAACGTCTGCCTTTTATGATACCCTTGGCTGGATCGCTCTTTGCGGCCGCGTAGGTAAAAACGTGCTTCTCGTCATGCCCTCGCAGCGGGGCGAGGATCGCCGCCATACCGGGAGTTAGTGGAATAACTCGCATCCGATCGCCCTTTCCGACCACCGAGACCGTGCCATTCTGCCAATCAATAGCCGGCCATCTAAGATCGGCGAGTTCCTTGAGACGGAGGCCTGCTAGGACGGCTAAGCGGATCGGAGGCAAGTAGTCGGGTCGCATCTTCGCAAGAAGCTTTATCTCCTCTTCCGCCTGTAATTCGCGCACTCGCTCCTGGGGCTCTTTGAGAAGGAGGCGCTGCCATTCGATCTTGTGCGCCTGGGTCTCTTGCTCCCACACGCGGCCGGCGCGGCGCAAAATCGTGCGGAGCAGCTCGACGACGGTCCGATTGACCGTCGTATTGCTCACACCACAGCCGCGGCGCTTAGAAATAGCGAGAGCAATCCGATTGGAACCGATATCGCGCAAGAGAGTCGCTGGCCCTAGCTCCGCCTGAAGCCAGCCCAGTGCACCCCACACGGTTTGGCGCCAGTTTCCCGAATAATGGTCCGCTACCTCAGTCCAAAACCGGGCGCAGGCCATTTCGACCGTTATGGGGCCCGCCTCACCGGAGGCCACTTTTTGCTTTCTGAGGGCTTCCCGGGCCGCTTCTCTGGCCCTTTGTTCGACGGTGAGTGCGGCCCGTTTTTCGCGCTCACCGGTGGGCCCGGTATAGCGGCGACGTTCAAGCTGAAAGTCGTATTGATAGATACCGTCGGGGCGCTTCCAGACCGACATGACTTATGGCTCATTCCACATTGCAGACTATCCGGGGTTGGGCTTAGGGCACGATTGGCCCCCCGTACGACGTGGCCTGAAGAAGACTGGCAGCGGCCAAAGTCCCAACAAAAGTCCCAAGTTACAAGCGAAAAAACATACAATCGATTGATTTGTCTACAGAATATGCCAACTACAGAACTGGTCCCAAACCAGACGCGCTACCAGACTGCGCTATGCCCCGATAACGGGCGCGGCTGCCACGCCCGACGCGTTCGATACACGCTCGGCGTCAGGCCAGCAACACGGGCCCTCAGCGCGCGCGGAAGATCGGGTTGGCGACGCGGTCGCCGGGCGCGATGCCGAGCTTGCGCGCGGTTCCGCCCGCCACCTCCAGCACAGCCAGCACCGGTCCGGCGGACTGGATTACGCGCTCGGACAGCGGCTCGGCGTTCTCGGCGATGTTGAGGATACGGCCGTCGCCGCGGATGAAGATCATGTCGAGCGGGATGTAGGTGTTCTTCATCCAGAAGCCGACCGGCTGCTCGGAGTGGAAGTCGAACAGCATGCCGTGCCCCGGCGGCAGGCTCTTGCGATACATGAGCCCCTTCTCGCGCGCCGGCTCGGTATCGGCGATCTCGACCGCGAACACGTGCACGCCGGACTTCGACGCGATCTCGACCGTGTTGCGATCGAGCGCCCATGCGGACGCGAGCGTCGCAAGCAACAGGATGGCGGCGGCGGCGGAGCGGACGAGCATGCGCAACGCCTTACGCGCGAGTGCGGTGCGCGGCAATGGGGGGTGACGCCGGCGGGCGCCGGCCTCAGTGCGAGGCCGGACCGAGCGAGCCGCCGTCCGGACGGACCTCGGCGGCCATGAGACCCTTCGGTCCGGGCCCGAAGCGGACCAGCACCGTCTGCCCGGGACGCAGCTCGGCGATGCCGTAGCGGCGCAGCGTCTCCATGTGCACGAAGATGTCGGGCGTGCCCTCGCCGCGCGTCAGGAAGCCGAAGCCGCGCAGCCGGTTGAACCACTTGACCTGCGCCCGCTCGAGGCCGCTGGTCGGTGTCACCGTCACATGCGTGCGCGGCGGCGGCATCTGCGCCGGATGGATCGCGGTCGTCTCGTCCATCGACACGATACGGAAGGCCTGCAATCCCTTCTGCCGCTGCAACACCTCGACGACGACGCGCGCGCCCTCGTAAGCGGCCTGATAGCCGTCACGGCGCAGGCAGGTCACGTGCAAGAGGATGTCGGGCATGCCGTTGTCGGGGACGATGAAGCCGAAGCCCTTCGAGACGTCAAACCACTTGATCACACCGGTGAGCTCGATGAGCGTGGCCGTCGTGTCGTCGACGATCTCTCTGGCTGTCCCTGGCCGGAAGGTTGTCCCAGGCATTTTCGATTCAATCCCGTCCGACGCCATAATTGCCCCGACGACGCCGCCTGCTGGCGCCTCTTGAAGGGCGCTTCGTCGAATCTTGTGAATCGAAGATAACACCCGGCCTTGATCCGCAAAGGCCAAAATCGGCTTGCGCACAAGCTGTGCACAGCGGCAGAGATTTGCGAATCAATGGGCGATGAAGGGTGCGAGCGCGTCGCCGATGTCGTTTCGCACGACCAGATCGGCCACGTCGTCGAACTCGGTCGGCTCGCGATTGACGATGACGAGGGCGGCGCCGCTGCGCTTGGCCATCGCCGGAAAGCCGGCCGCCGGCCACACCACAAGTGACGAGCCGACCGCGAGAAACAGGTCGCAGTCGCGCGTCAAGGCCTCGGCGCGGCGCATCGCGTCCTCCGGCATCGACTGGCCAAACGATACCGTCGCCGTCTTGATGAAACCGCCGCAGGCGCAGTCCGGCGCGTGGCCGCCGCCCGCCTCGAACCGCGCGCGGATGTCGGCGATCTCGTAGCGCCGCCCGCAGCCGAGGCAGGTCGCGTAGGTCGTGTTGCCGTGCAGCTCGACCACGTCGGCGGCCGCGACGCCCGATACCTGGTGCAGATTGTCGATGTTCTGCGTCACCACCGCCGGTGCCTTGCCGGCCTTGTAGAGGCTGGCCAGCGCGAGGTGGCCGCGGCCGGGCTTCGCGCCGCCGAAGCTGTCCTGCATGGCGAAACGCCGCCGCCACGACTCGTCGCGCATCTCGCGGCTCGCCAGGAAATCCTCGAACTGGATCGGCCGGTTGCGGGTCCAGAAGCCACCCGGCGAGCGGAAGTCGGGAATGCCGCATTCGGTCGAGATGCCGGCCCCGGTGAACGGTAAGATCATGCTGGCGCCGCCGACGAGGTCGCGCAGGCGGCCGACGGCGGTCTCAAGATTGGCGGCGATCATTTGCTATAGTACCAGCCGCGGCGCCCGTCCGGCGCCGGTCCCCTCGTGAGGTTTTGTCCATGCGATATCTGCACACCATGCTGCGCGTCCGCAATCTCGACGCGGCGCTCGATTTCTATTGCAACAAGCTCGGCCTGAAGGAGACGCGCCGCCGGGTCGACGAGAAGAACCGCTACACTTTGGTGTTCCTGGCCGGCGGCGACGATCTCGCAATAGTCGAGGACAGTAAAAAGAAGGGCCGGCCGGGTCCGGAGGTCGAGCTGACCTTCAACTGGGACACGGAGGACTACGGCGAGGCGCGCTATTTCGGCCATCTCGCCTACGAGGTCGACGACATCTACGCGACCTGCGACCGGCTGATGAAGGCCGGCGTCATTATCAACCGGCCGCCGCGCGACGGGGTGATGGCCTTCGTGCGCTCGCCCGACAACCACTCGATCGAGCTGTTGCAGAAGGGCCAGGCCAAGCCGCCGCAGGAGCCGTGGTCGTCGATGAAGAACACCGGCCACTGGTGAGCCGGCCCAAGCTTGCGGCTGGCGGCGATGGTCTTTATACGTCGCCAGCCTTAGCGCCGGCCCTGCCCGGTGCAGCGTTCGCGCCCTTCGTCTAGAGGCCTAGGACACCGCCCTTTCACGGCGGCGACACGGGTTCGAATCCCGTAGGGCGCGCCACGACTTCAATGATTTGACGCGGTTGATCGGCGGCTTTGCGTCAGCGCCCGGCCTGGGTGCGGCGCCGCTCGTCCATCATTCCGGATCGCGCGAAACATGTACGCGATACGATCAACAACCAAGCGCCGTTTATGAGAATGACATTCCATCGGCGCTGCGGGTGCGGTATTGTGTCACCGGGGCGTACATCGATGGCTATCATCACTGCGGAAGGGCGGCCGACTCACGCCGATCGCGAGTATTGGCGCGGCGACGAATCGGCTCTTCGAAATGCCGCGAAGGAAGCGGCGATCAGTCACCTGAGCCAGAAGCTTCGCGACTACGCCGCTTTTTCCTATCGGATGGACACCGATGGCACGATCGTCTGCACGGTCACCGTGCAACTCAACCTCCCGGATTTCGAAGCGGGAGATCAGCCCGCTCAATCATCGGCGGAAAAATAGGCGGCTTCGCGTCTCGCCGCGCGTTGCGTAGGGCGCACCACCTCTTTCCCGCATGCGGCAAAAACAAACGGCGGCCGTCTCCGGCCGCCGTCGTCGTTTGACGTGCCTTGCGATCAGGGCTTCACGCGGCTGCGGATGGTGCGGAAGTCGCCCTGCGAGGCGTTGTGCTGGTCCTCGTTGTGCTGCGCGCACGGGCCGTAATAGCCGAAGCCGCGCGCCTGGTCGGTGCTGATCCAGCACTGGCCGCCATGATCCCAGCCCGGGCCGGCGGTGTAGACCATCGGCCGCGCCGGCTCATAGGCGTAGGCCGGCGCCGGCTCCACATAAGCGGGCTCGTAGGTGTAGGCCGGCTCGTAGGCGTAGCCGGGCCCGTAAGTGTAGTCCGGACCGTAATAGGCGTTGTTCGCCGCGTTGGCCGCGGCCGCGCCGACCAAGGCGCCGGCGCCGAAGCCAATCGCCGCCGCCGCGTTGCGTCCGTTCGCCGCGTAACCCGGCGTCGCCGCCAGCGCGAGCGCGCCGGCAAGCGCCGCCGCCGTCAGAAGTCTGCTCTTGTTCGTCATCATGGCCTCCTTGTCGTGGCGGGACCGCCTGCCGGTTCCCGCGCGTTCCGATGCCCGCGACGCGCCGCGCGCCGCCGGCATTCGCCGACTTAAGTCGGGACCCGAACCTTCGTTCCGGTGTCGCGGCACCTTCGGCGGAACGGCGCCGGCGGGGCCCGTGCAACATTGTCACCGCGTCTGCGTTACCACTGCGCTTCGATGCGAGGCGGCCATGCGTTTCTTCCTGGCGGCGGCGATCTTCGTCACGGCGATGGCGTTCGACCTGCGCCCGGCGCCGGCGCGGGGCGTGCACCGCGCCGCGCCATGGTGCGTGATCGTCAACACCGGCCGGGCGGAGTGGACCTGCTACCCGACGCGCGCCCTCTGCCATCGCTACGGCGAGCAGCCGGCCGGCAGCGGCTATTGCGTTCAGTATCCTTCCTGGAGCGGGCGCGGCTGAGCGGGTTCCAACGCAGCGCCGGCGCGCTTCCTGCGGCCGTTCACAAACACGTGCGCGGCTGCGGCGTTATGTCTGCCATGCGCGGCGATAAGCGCAATTCCACTGAATTTAACGAACTTGTTATGTGGGCGACAGGACCGCGGATGTACATTCCGTACCGCCCTGCATTCGTTGCAAGGAGCATCGGGCCATGCTGAACAGCAAGAACGTGGTGGCAGCGCTCCGGCGCGACGTGACCTTCGTCTGGCACGCCGTGATTGCCGTCGTGTTCATCGGCTTTGCGAGCCTCGCGGTCGCCGCGGCGCTGCTCGATCTCTTGTCGTTCCAGCGCTAACCGGCCTCATCCGCCGCCGGCGGATAGGCGTGCTCCTCACCTGAAAAATCGGTCACCGTCACGCCGCCGTTCGCGGCCGCGACATAGCTCGGCCCGACCGGCGCCTTGCCGTGGCCGCCGGGAATGTCGAGCACGTACTCAGGCTGGCACAGGCCGGAGACGCGGCCGCGCAGCGCGCGCATCAGCGCCTGCCCCGTTTCGATGTCCGTGCGCAGGTGCGCGGTGCCGGGCGCAAGATCGGCGTGGTGCAGGTAGTACGGCTTGACCCGGCATTCGACGAGCGCCCGCAGCAGCCCCTCGAGCGTCTCGACCGTGTCGTTGACACCCTTGAGCAGCACGGTCTGGCCGAGCAGCGGAATGCCGGCATCGGCAAGCCGCGCGATCGCGGCGCGCTGATCGCGGCCGAGCTCGCGCGCGTGATTGACGTGCACCGCGACGTAAGTGGGCTTGGCCCTCACCTTCAGCGCGCGCACCAGCGCCGGTGTGATCGCCTCCGGCGCGGCGATGGGCATGCGGGTGTGGATACGCAGCACCCTGACGTGGTCGATGGCAGCGAGCGCGCGCAGCGTCTCGGCGAGGCGCCGCGCCGAGGCGATGAGCGGATCGCCGCCGGTCAGGATCACCTCCCAGATCTCGGGATGCGCGGCGACGTAGGCGAGCGCGCGCTGCCGCGCCTCCGCCGACAGCGCATTCGCATGGTTCGGCCCGACCATCTCGCGGCGGAAGCAGAAGCGGCAGTAGACGGCGCAGACATGCGTCAGCTTCAGCAACACGCGGTCGGGATAGCGGTGCACGATGCCCTCGACCGGGCTGTGCGCGTGGTCGCCGATCGGGTCGGCGTTCTCTTGCGGCTGAACGTCGAGTTCGGCCGCGTCCGGCACGAACTGGCGCGCGATCGGATCGTTCGGGTCGTTGCGATCGATCAGCGCCGCGAGCGCCGGCGGGATGGCGACGGCGTAACGCGCGGCGACATCGGCAAGCGCGGCGACACGACCGGGCGCAATCAGGCCGGCGTCGGCCAGTTCCTGAGGCGTGCGCAGCGTTCTCATGTCTCCACCACCGGCGTCCAGATCACCTGGTCGATCCGCTCGGCGCCCGCCGCCAGCATCACCAGCCGGTCGAAGCCGAGCGCGATTCCGCTCGCGTCCGGCATGACGGCGAGGGCGTCGAGGAAATCCTCGTCGACCGGATAGCGTTCGCCGTGGATGCGCTCCTTCTCGTCCATCGCGTGGCCGAAGCGTTTGCGTTGTTCCGCGACGTCGGTCAACTCGGCGAAGGCGTTCGCCAGTTCCACGCCGCAGGCATAGAGTTCGAACCGCTCGGCAACTGTGCCGCCGCCAGGCTTCGCCCGCGCCAGCGCCGCCTGCGGCAACGGATATTCGTACAGGATCGTGACGCGGCCGCCCTGCCCAAGTTGCGGCTCGACCTTCTCGGCGAGGACACGGCTGAAGATGTCACCCCAGGTGTCGTCGGCGGCCGTTTGCACGCCGGCCTTGGCGGCGGCGGCGGCCAGCCGGCCGCGGTCTCCCTCACCCCCTGACATCGTGCCGATGAGGTCGATGCCGGCGAAGCAGTCGAAGGCTTCCGCAAGCGTGAGCTTCTCGGGCTCGGCGAAGGGATCGGCGCTGCGGCCGCGGAACGTGAAAGTCTTCGTGCCCGCGGCCTGCGCCGCCGTGCGCAGCAGCGCCACACAGTCGTCCATCAAGGTCTCGTAAGGCGCCCCGGCACGGTACCATTCCAGCAGCGAGAACTCGGGATGATGCAGCGCGCCGCGCTCGCGGTTCCTGAACACACGGGCGAAATCGAAGATGCGCGTCTCGCCGGCCGCGAGCAGCTTCTTGCAGGCGAATTCCGGCGACGTGCGCAGATAGAGCCCCCGCCGCTCGTTGCCCGGGCCGATCAGGTCGGTGGCGAAGGCGTGCAGGTGCGTCTCGTTGCCTGGCGAGACCTGAAGCGCGGCGGTCTCGACCTCGACGAAGTCCTTCGCCGCGAACCAGGCGCGGACCGCGGCCGCGATCTTGCCCCGCGCCAGCAGGTACGGCCGGCGGGCGGCATGGACGCCCGGGCGCCAGAAAGGCGGATTTTGCGGCATTTACCCTGCCCGGCTGCCCGGCGGGAAAGACTGGTATCCCCCGCGAAGATGGTTATGTTGCGCCCGGAATCCGAGGCCCGGACGCCGGTTTGGGCCCCTCTCCAAACCAGGGATTACGTCCGTGAAAGTCATCGCCAGCCAGCTCCGCAAGGGCAACATCGTCGACATCGACGGCAAGCTTTATGTCGTCCTTACCGCGGAAAACTTCCATCCGGGCAAGGGCACGCCCACCACGCAGGTCGATATGCGCCGGATTTCGGACGGCGTGAAGACCTCGCAGCGCTACAAGACGACCGATCAGGTCGAGCGCGCCCACGTCGAGGACCACGAGTATTCGTACCTCTACCAGGACGGCGAAGGCTTCCACTTCATGAACCAGGAGAACTACGAGCAGATCCAGGTTCCCGCCGACGTCGTCGGCGACTACGACAAGTACCTGCAGGAAGGCATGGTGGTGTCGGTCGCCATGCACGAGGGCACGCCGGTGTCGATGGAGATCCCGCAGAAGGTGACGCTCGAGATCGTCGAGACCGAGCCGGCGATGAAGGGCCAGACCGCGTCGGGCTCGTTCAAGCCCGCGACCCTGTCGAACGGCGTGCGCACGATGGTGCCGACGCACATCGTCACCGGCACGCGCGTCGTCATCACGACCGCCGACGGCTCCTACGTCGAGCGCGCCAAGGACTGAGCCGGCCTTTCCCGCCTCCCGAAACCGAAAGGCCCCGCGGCGGGTACCCTTGTACGGCCCTTCCCGATGCCGTTAACTCGCGCGGGTTGATCGGGGATTCCCGTGCTCGGACGCGCTCTACTCGCCAGCCTCGGCCTGATCGCCGCGCACGCCGCGGCGGCGCAGGACATGACCGCGCCGCGCGTCGCCTTCGCCACCGTGAATTGGACGCAAGCCGAAGCGGACGCCGGCGGCGCCGATGCCGCCGCGCTGGCGCCACTGAACGCCGCGGCCGATATCCGCTTCCCGGGCGTCGCCAAAAGCAGCGTGCCGGTGCTGCTGCCGCTCGACGTCGCGGGCGTGCGCAAGGAGATCGCCGCCAATCCGGCGCTGAAACTGCCGCCGGAAGCAGCCGACCGCTTCATGCAGGCCGGCTTTGCGGCAACACGTTTTTTCCAGGCCGGGCCGGCCGGCTACGACGTGACCTTCGCCATCCGCACGTCGGAGGCGAAGGACCTCTCCGACATCGATTATGCCGAGCCGGTCTACGTGCTGTTCTCCGGCTTTCGCTTCACCTACACGCTCGGCGGGCCGCCGCTGCCGGAGGCGGCGCCGGTCAAGGACCTCGAGGGCAAATTCCCCGGCATCCGCCGCGCCATGCACGAGTATTATCTGCGCACGACCTTCCAGCGTTACGGCGTGACCTATGTCGCGGCGATCTTCTGCCGCGACGTCAAGCCACGCCGGAAAGTGCTCTCGTGCAACCAAGCGGCGCGCATCGCCGACCGCTTTCTCAATGCTTTGCAGCTTTCAGGCGGTACGCCGGAAGCCTCGCCGCCCGCCGAACCCGCGGTGCCGGAGCGGCCGGACAAGATCGACGCCGCCTTCACCTATTATCCGCCGGGCTCGCTGATCCCGCGCACGGGGCTCAAGCCCGACATGCCCGGTGACGCCAGCCTCACCGTCTTTGCGAAGCTGCGCTTTCCGATGAAGGACGCGCCGGCCTTCGCCAATTCGCAGTCGTTCAACAATTGGGGCGACTGCGATTTCACCGGCCGCTCGCCGCGCCGCGTGCGGGCGAAGGGCGCGCCTTACGAATGCAACGTCAACGGCCGGCCGCTTGTCTTCGACGAGGGCGGCGGCGGCAATTACCAGTATCCATGGCGGGATAATTTCTGCGAGCACCGCCGCTTCCCGGTCGGGCAATGTCCCGGCGGCGAAGGCCATCAGGGCCAGGACATCCGCCCGAGCTTCTGCAAGAAGTTCAACGACGGCGCCGACCGCTGCGAGCCCTACCAGCAGGACATCGTCGCCGCGCATGACGGTATGATCCTGCGCGTGCGCAAGCAGGAGGCGTTCTTCCTGTTCGTCAACGCAGCCGACGCGCATCTGCGGCTGCGCTACATCCACATGAACCCGAAGCGGCTCGACGAGGACGGCGTCTTGAGCGGCAAGGTTTTCGGCGAAGGCGACGTGATCGGCAAGGTCGGCAACTTCAACGACTACGAGCGCGGCACGACCTATCACCTGCACTTCGACATGCAGGCGCCGACCGAACTCGGTTACGTCTTCGTCAACCCGTACATGACGCTGGTCTCGGCCTACGAGCGGCTGATCGGCGCCCGCGGCACCGAGATCAGGGACATCGCCAAGCCGGCCGAGCCCTCCCCGCCGCAGGACGCCGAGGCCAAGCCCGAAACCAAGACCGAGCAGGTGGCGAAGCCCGCGCCGCCCGAGCGCGTCGCCGTGCACAAGCCGCCGCGGCCGGAACACCGCCGGCACCGCTCCCGCCGCAAGCTCGCGCATCGCTAGCGCAATCACGAAATCGCCGCGTTACGCCGATTGTGTCGGCATCGGCCGGTGTCCAAGATACGGCATGACCGGGGATTCGACGTTGCTCCACCCACACCTGAGCCGCCGCGCCTTGTTCGCCGCCATGCTCGCACTGGCCGCGACGCCCGCACTCGCGCGCTCGGCCGGCTTCGAGCGCTGGGTCGCGGCGTTCCGCCCGCGCGCCCTCGCCCGTGGCATTTCGGAAGCGACCTACGACCGCGTCATGGGCGCCGTGACGCCGGACACCAGCGTCTACGCGGCGGTGCGCGCGCAGCCGGAATTCACCGAGCAGATGTGGCAGTACATCAACCGCCGCTGCTCCGACTGGCGCGTCATCACCGGCAAGGAGCGCGCCAAGGAATACGCCTCGGTGCTGCACCGGGTCGAGGCCGAGTACGGCGTCGACCGCTACATCCTGCTCGGCCTGTGGGGCATGGAGTCGTCCTACGGCGACGTCATCGACAATCCGAAATACATGCGGCCGGTGATCCCCGCGCTGGCCGCGCTCGCCTATGGCGAGCCGCGCCGCCGCCGCTACTGGGAGGCCGAACTCCTGAACGCGCTGACCATCGTCGACCGCGGCTGGGCGCAGCCGAAGGAGATGATCGGCTCCTGGGCCGGCGCCATGGGCCACACGCAATGGATGCCCGAGGTGTGGTTGCACATGGGCGTCGACTTCGACCGCGACGGCCGCATCAACCCGTTCGGCAAGCCCGACGACGCCTTCGCCGGCACGGCGCACTATCTTGTCTCACGCGGCCGCTATCGCCGCGGCGAGGCCTGGGGCTGTGAGGTGACCATCCCCTCCGGCCAGCACCACCTCGCCGACAACCGCACCTGGCGCACCTACGCGCAGTGGCACGGCCACGGCATCGTGCGCGCCGACGGCCGCGCCTTCGCGCGTCCCGAGGACCGCGTGCGGCTGTGGCTGCCGGTGCCCGGCGGACCGGCCTTCCTCGTCGGGCAGAACTTCCACGCCGTGCGCTCCTACAATCCCTCGACCAGCTACACGCTCGCGCTCGTCCACCTCGGCGACCTTATCCGCGGCGATCCGCCGTTCCATCGCCTCTTCCCCGGCGGCGAGCGCGTGCCGACCATCGACGAGGTCAAGGAAATCCAGCGGCGGCTGAACGAGCGCGGCTTCAAGACCGACGGCGTCGACGGCCGCACCGGCTCCGACACCGTGCGCGCCATCGCCGCGTTCCAGAAGAAGGTCGGCATGGACCCGGTCGATGGCTATGCCGGCCTGAAGGTGCTGGCTCGGCTCAGGCAGCCGGGCTGAGCTTCGGCCGCCGCAGCATCAAGGTCAGCACCAGCGCCAGCGTCGACGCCGCGAGCATCACCATGAACGCCTCGTCATAGCGGTGCGTGGCGTCGAACACGGCGGCGCCGAGATAGGCGCCGATGCCGCCGAAGATCTGATGCACCATCGTGATGAGGCCGGTGAGCGCGCCGAGATGGCGCGTGCCGAAGCTCTGCTGCACGAACACTACGGTCAGCGGCGCTGTGACCAGGAAGGTCAGGCCGAACACCAGCGCGAACACCGCGACCGAGATTTCCGACTGGTCCACCATGATCAGGCCGAACACGGCGATGCGCGCCGCGAAGGCGAGCGCCGTCGGCCAGACCGGCCCCGCGCGGTCGCTCAGATAACCGCCGGCGACGACGCCGGCGAGCCCGGTCAGCCCCATCAGCGCCAAGAGGTTGCCCGCGAACAGCGCGCCGGCGCCGCGGTCCTGCGCGAAGGCGACGACGTGCGTCGCGACGAAGAAATCGTCGAGGCCGCAGATCGCGTAGACGACGATCAGCAGCCAGAACTGCCGCGTGCGCGCGGCTTCCGCGACGCCGATCCCCTGCGCCGGCTGCGCCGCCCGCGCCTCCGCCGCCCCGCCCTTCGGGATGACCGCGATCACGAACGGCAGCAGCACCAGATGCGCGATGCCGAGCCAGAGGAACACGTTGGGCCAGCGCACCATCGTGAGCACCGCGGCAAGCGCGGCGATGACGACGAGCTGGCCGACGCTCATGCCCGACATGACCACGGCGTTGGCGCCGCCGGTGCGGACGGGGAAGGCGCGTGTCACCATCACCCCGACCGGGATCAGGGAAGCCGCGCCGTTGCCGAGCGCGTAGACCACGCCGTAGAACAGCACCGCCTGCCACGGCGCGGCGATGACGCTCATCGCGCCGATGCCGAACGCGCTGACGATCAGGCCGCCGCCGAGCACGAAGCGTGGGCCCATGCGGTCGGCAAGCCGCCCGGCGACGAACATCGCGCCGGCCGAGACGACCATGAACACCGCGATCGCCAGCCCGAGGTCGCTGCGCGACCAGCCAAGCTCGTCGACGATCGGCTTGAACATCAGGCTGACGGCAAAGCGCGTGCCGCCGCCGAAGAACAGGACGAGGAAGCCGGCGGCGAGGACGAGCGCGGCGCTGGCGGGCTTGGCGACTTTCGACAAGGAACGTATCCGACACGGAAAAGGGCCCCTCTTGTAGAGCCGCGCCGCGCCGCGCGCCACCCTGCCCCGCAGGCGGCCGGGATGGAGGCGAGAGTCCGATGACCACTCGCGATGAAATCAGCTCCGGTGACCGGCCGCCCGGAATGCCTCAGCGTAATTGCGGTAGGCCTCCGAGGACGCCCAGGTGTATCGGGATTCCGCGAGCCAACGTTGCACGCCCGGCGCCAGGCGCCTGATCTTGACGAGCGCCTGCGCCGCGAGCGCCTGATCGCCTGCGAACGCTCCGTTGGTCACGAGCTGGCGTAGCGCCGGCACCAGAACAGGGCACTGCTCGAGCGCACGCTGCGCGAACGCGATGCCGTCACGATAGCGGCCGGCCACGAAACTCGCGGTCGCCCGTACGTTGTCGGCCGCTCCAGGATTGCCATAGGCCAGCAGATCGAAAGACCGCAGCCGCTCCGCCATGTCGGCACGCGCAAAGGCCTCGGTCGTCAGGCCGAGATAGGAGGACGCGAGCGCCGTGAAATAATGGGCCACCGAGAGGTTCGGATCGAGTTGTAGCGCGCGGTCGAACATCGCGATCGAGCGGCCCGGCTGGTTGGCAATCTGCAACGTCGCGTATCCCAGCGCCAGGTGCGCCCAAGGCTCCTCGTCGTCGAGCGCCAGCGCCCGCTCGGCAGCGCGAAAGGCAACAGGACGCACCGCCTCGCGCGAGTGCCAGCCGAGATGGACGCCGAGCGTCGTCACGAATGAAAGGAGAGCGTAAGCCGTCGCGGATTGATCCATCGCGATCGACTTGCGCAACAAGACTTGCGCCGCCGCGACATTCTTCTTGTCGCGCGTATTCATCAACGCGAGCGCGCTAATGATCGCGTCCCAGGCGGAGCGGTTGTCATCCGCACTACACTTGGCCCTTATGCTTTCGGCGCTGACGATCTGCGCCGAGACACGCGCGGCGATCGTCGCCGCCAAGGCTTGCTGGAACCGGTCGGCGGCCGCGTAGTCCAACTGCTCCGACCAGATGCAGTGGCCGCTGCCGGTGTCGACCAGCCGCACCGTGACGCGTACGTGATCTCCCGCCTGCCGGATGCTGCCGTCGATCAGGTAGCGAGCGCGCCCACCGGCAGCGCCGTGCGCGCGGTTGTCCTTGGGCAGGACAATTGCCGGCCGGTGCACGACGTGCAGCCATCCGACGCGGTAGAGCCTGTACAGCAATTCCTCCGTCAGGCCGGCCGCAAGCGCTGTACTCGGCTTCGGCTCCCCCGACGCTGCGAACGGCAGGATCGCGACGGCAGGAGCACCTCGGTATGAACCCGCAAACCAGTGCCGCGCGGTGACCGATGGGGCCGGCGGCAAGGCCGTCAATGCCGACACCGGCTCCACTTCCACTACATTGGCCACAAAACGGAATCCGACGCCACGCGCAGTGCGAATGAACCGCTGCGCCACGCCGCTGTCGCCTATCGCGGCGCGCGCGCCGTTGACCCGGGTGCCGAGCACGGAGTCCGACACGATGCGGCCGCGCCACACGTCGTTGAATATCTCGTCGCGGGTGACGACGCGATCGCGATTACGCACAAGAAAATGGAGCAGGTCGAAGACCTGAGACTCGACGGCACGCAATTCGCCGTCACGCCGTAGCTCACGGCGGTCGATGTCGAGCGTGACGTTCTCGAACCGGTAGACGGGCAAGGCGCTGTCCCCCAACAGCCGAAAACTGAAATATTATGCCAGCCGGTCAAAGCCGTGACGAGAAAATAAAGATGTTCTGAATGTTCGGGCCGTCTTTTCTGGCCAATATGTGTAACTGGAAGCTGTGAGAACCACAGGCCGGTGCCCCCCATTTTGCGAAATTGGGCGAATATAATTTCAATTCGTGAAAAGGCGGCCGCCGAGGCGCCGAACCACGCAAAAGCGGGCAGCGTCAATTTGTGCGAGGCGACTTCAGGGGGAGGAACAATGCCGCTTTTTAAAATTCCGCGTTTGGCCGGGCGTATCGGCCTCGCAACAGTGCTCGCATTTCTGATACTGCCGCTGCCCCTGCGGGCCGGCCCGCTCGATACGCGCCCGCTCCCGGCTGGCGCAAAGGTTTTACGAGCCTCGACTTTCAACGTAGGCGCGAACGGCGCCGGGTCCAACCTGTTCACCCCGACCACCGTCGTGCTCACGATCGACTACGCCGTTCAGCCCGGGAAGCAGTTGCTGCTCGCCGTGCTCTACGACCGCCAGTACCAGCAAGCCGTCTCCGGCCACAGGCCCGAGGGTGCCTATCCGCTGAAGGCGACGATCAGCGGCACGGGCTCGAAGTCGGTCAACCTCGGGCGCGGATCCTATTTCGTCTTCTTCCAGAGCGACGGGTCGGCGAACCTCTCGTATCGCGCCTGGGTCAAGTGACGTGAGGCCCACCATGATGGACATGCTGTTCGACCGGCGCGGCGCGCTGCGCTTCGCGGCAGCCGGGCTCCTCCTCGGCGGCACGACAGCGCGAGGACGCGCCGGTGTATTCGATTCCGTCGAACTCGACCGCCGCGCCAAGGTGCTTAGCCAGAGCACCCTCGTCATTCCGGCGGCGTCGGCCTCCGGTGTCCCGGGCGTCGCCGGCGCCGATGTCGTCTGCCCGCGCCGGGGCTTCTTCGGAATCGACTGGGCAATCTCTGACAAGCGCGAGTTGACCGTGATGATGGTCACCGAGCGGCAGAAGAGCGACATCGCATCCGGGCGGCGGCTCAGCGGCCAACCGCTGATGCGAATCCCGGTGCAGGGGCCCGAGGTTGCCGGGCAGAATATCACAGTGACCGGCGGCCGCTTCTTCGTGGCGTTCCTCAACGCCGAGAGCAGTCCGGCGCGGATCGCGTACCGGACGTCATTCCAGGCGTTCTGACGGCGGAGGTTCAGCATGACGAGCCGACTCTTCGCGATTTGCGGATCGCGGCTGCACGCCCTCGCGGCGTTCGCGTCAGTGTGCCTGATGCTCGGCGTCGGCCCCGCCTTGGCGCAGCGCTGCGTCGCGCAAGGCGACGGCTCCGCCGGCGGCTGGGGACCGTGTCATGGCGAGACCGAGACACGCACGATCGTCATCGAAATTCAGCCGCCGCCACGACTCGGACCGCCGCAAATCGTCTGGGTGCGGCCGACCGCGGCCGGATCGAGCGCGACGAGCTTCCAGACCGTCAACAACCCGGCAATGGCGCGCGAACTCGCCGACCAGTCGGTGACCGGCAACATCCTGCTCATGAAGGCACGCACGGCCAAGCGCAACGGTGACATGGCGAAATACCACGCCTATATCGCCGCTGCCCGCAGCCGCAGCGACAATACGCGTGCCGAGCAGCGCGATATCGACGACGAATACGCCCGCGCGCAGGTTCTGTACGACAATGCCGCCGGGCAGAAAGGGCAGTTGACGATCCCGAAATTCGAGAAGTCTAGGACCCGCGTGAAAGTCGATATCGACGGTGTGCCGGCGGAAATTTTCAACGAACACCGGCCGGAGCTCGAGCCGGTGCGGCAGGAACTGCTGCCGCTGCTGGCCAAACGCTACGACGCCCGCGTGCGGCTCGAAAAGGCGCAGATGGCGGCAAAGGTGGCCAAGGCCGAGCCGAAGGCGACCGCGGAACTGGCGGCCGCCGAGCGCGACCTCAGGTCGATCCAGAGCGAGGTCAAGCGGAAGGTCGACAAGGCGAAGGAAGTTTACCGTCTCAAAGACGACATCGAGTGAGAGCATTATGCGCGGATGTCCGGGCGTCAGTCTGATCGTCGCGCTGATCGCACTTCCGCCGCTCGGGGCCGGAGCGCGGGCAAAAGACCTCGATCGGTGCCCCGCAAACGCTATCGTGGTCGAGACGGTCAACGAGAAAGGCACCGTCGTGCACAATTGCGCGTGCGATGCTGCCCGCGGATACCTTGGCTACAAGGGCCGGTGCGAGCACAAGGTCGCGATTGAAGACGATCTGATCCAGCGCATCGGCCACATTACGAAGACCATCGACAGCACGACCGACACGATCGCCGCCGAGCGCAACCTCGCCGTGCTCGCCGAGCTGAAGCGGCAGTCGGCCACCCTCCTCGCGGCCGCAGGCACCTCACGGCTGACGCGCTCGCCCGCCGCCATCACCGGCGCGGCGCTGGCCATGGTTGCCAACATCACAATCGCGGTGCAAAGCGCGCGTGCCTGCGACGGCAGCGAGAATCTGCGCACGGCGTGCCGCAATCTCGAAACGCTCCAGGGCGAGTTGCACCGGACGGCCCAATCGCTGGTGAAGCTCCAGTCGAAATAGTCTCTCGCCGTAGCGTCTCTCGGGACAAGTCACCCCCCGCATCTCGCCGCTTCCAAGCGCAAATGCCAGCGTCTAGAGTGGCTTGCAAGCAACAACGCGCGCGGGGATTTCAATGACATCGTCCAGGCAACAGGCGCCGCGCGCCGGCGATCCGGCCGATCTCGGCGGCCTCGACCGTCCGGTCCCCGCCGGCGTCAACGCGCCGGGGTTCGGCAGCGACGTCGTCGCCGACGCGCTGCGCGCGACGGGCATCCCCTACATCGCGCTCAATCCCGGCGCGAGCTATCGCGGCCTGCACGACAGCCTCGTCAACTATCTCGGCAACGCCGCGCCTCAGATGCTGCTGTGCCTGCACGAAGAAGCCGCGATCGCCATCGCGCACGGCTACGCCAAGGTGACCGGCAAAGCGATGGCGGCGGCGGTGCATTCCAATGTCGGCCTGATGCACGGCACGATGGCGATCTTCAACGCCTGGTGCGACCGCATGCCGGTCGTGATCCTCGGCGCCACCGGGCCGGTCGATGCGGTCAAGCGCCGGCCGTGGATCGACTGGATCCACACCGCCGCCGACCAGGGCGCGCTCATCCGCGGCTACACCAAATGGGACGACCAGCCGGCCTCGCCCGGCGCCGCGCGCGAGGCCGTGCTGCGCGCCAACTGGATCGCCAACACCGCGCCGCGTGGGCCGACTTACGTCAACCTCGACGCCGGCATGCAGGAGGCGACGCTCGCCGAGCCTGTCGCTCCGATCGACGCCGCGCGGCTGATGCCGCCGATGACGCTCGCCGCCGACGCAGCCTGCGTGGCGCAGGCCGCGGCGCTGCTCGAGACGGCCAAGCATCCGCTCATCCTCGCCGGGCGCTGTTCGCGCGCGCTCGACGGCTGGAACGCGCGCATCGCGCTCGCCGAACGCCTCGGCGCGCAGGTCGTCACCGACCTCAAGGTCGCCTGCGCCTTCCCCACCGACCACCCGCTGCACGCCGCCGCGCCGACCATGATCGGCATGTCCGGCGGCATGGCCGACGCCATCCGCAGCGCCGACGTGATCCTGAGCCTCGACTGGCTCGATCCCGCTGGCACCTTCAAGGCCGCGGGCGGCACGTCGGCGAAGGTGATCCAGGTCTCGGTCGATCATCACCTGCACAACGGCTGGAGCATGGACTATCAGGGCCTGCCGCCGGTCGACATCTTCCTCGCCTGCGAGCCGGAGACGGCCGTGACCGCCCTCCTCGCCGCGCTCGGCGACGGCAAGCGCCCGGCCCCCGCCAATGCGCATCCTTTGCCCGTGCCGCAGGGCGACACGCTCACCGTCGACCACATGGCGGCGGCGCTGCGCGAGGCCGTGAAAGGCCGCGACGTGTCCCTCGCGCACGTGTCGCTGTCGTGGAACGGCGCCAGCATCCCGTTCCGCCACCCGCACGATTACCTAGGTTCCGACGGTGGCGGCGGCGTCGGCGGCGGCCCCGGCATCACGGTCGGCGCGGCGCTGGCGCTGAAGGGCACCGGGCGCATGGTGGTGGGCGTCTGCGGCGACGGCGACTTCCTGATGGGCGTCACCGCGATCTGGACCGCGGCGCATTACCGCATCCCGCTGCTCATCGTAGTGGCGAACAATCGCTCCTTCTTCAACGATGAATTGCATCAGGAGCGCGTCGCGCGCATGCGCAACCGCCCGGTCGAGAACCGCTGGGTCGGCCAACGCATCAGCGAGCCCGACATCGACATCGCCGCGATGGCGCGGGCGCAGGGCGCGCAGGGCTTCGGCCCGGTCGAGGCGATCGGCGACCTGCCCGCGGTCCTGAAACAGGCGATCGCCGCGGTCGACGCCGGCGCCGTCGCCGTGGTCGACGTGCGCGTCGCGCCGGGCTACACCGCTACGTCGACCGCGGCCATGACCCGCGTCGCGAAAAGCGAGTAAGGGATGACCACGCCGATCCTCGTCGCCGATCAGCTCGCCGTCCGTTTCGAGACGGCGGAAGGACCGGTCAAGGCCGTCGACGACGTGTCGTTCTCCGTGCGCCAGGGCGAATTCCTGTCGATCATCGGCCCGTCCGGCTGCGGCAAGTCGACGGTGTTCAACGTCATCGGCGGCCTGCTCGCCCAGCACGACGGCACGGTGCGCGTCGGCGGCGAGCTGATCGACGGCCCGCACAAGTCGATAGGCATGGTGTTCCAGGAGGAGTCGACTTTCCCCTGGCGCAACGTCGTCGACAACGTCGCCTTCCCGCTTGAATTGACCGGCATGGCCAGGGACAAGCGCGTCGAGCGCGCCCGGCACTTCATCAGGATGGTCGGCCTCGACGGCTTCGAGAAGCGCTACCCCGGCGAACTCTCCGGCGGCATGCGCCAGCGCGTCTCGCTCGCGCGCACGCTTGCCTCCGAGCCGAAGATCCTGCTGATGGACGAGCCCTTCGCCGCGCTCGACGAGCAGACGCGGCTGCTGCTCGGCGACAAGGTGCTGCAGATCCAGCAGCAGTTGCAGCAGACGACCCTGCTCATCACCCACAACATCACCGAGGCGGTGCAGATGTCCGACCGCATCCTGGTGATGACCTACCGCCCCGGCCGCGTGAAGCGCATCGTCGAGATCGACCTGCCGCGCCCGCGTACCTCCGACATCGTCGGAAGCGAGGCGTTCGGCCGTTACGTGGCGCAGGTCTGGAGCGACCTGCGCGAGGAAGCGAGCCGGGGCCTGAAGGACGAGGAAGAGCACATGCTGCACGAGGCGCAACCGTGAACGCGGCCGCTCGCCACGCCGTGTCGCGCTTTGCGCCGGTGGCGACCGGCGTCGCCTGCGTCGTGCTGTTCTTCTGCGTCATGGAGGCCGTGATCCGCGCCGGCATCCTGTCCGAATATATCGTGCCGCCGCCGACGCAGGTGCTGGCCGCCTTCGGCGAAGTCGTGACGCAGGAGCACATCGTCCGGCGCTTTTTCCTCACCATCGGCGAATGCCTGATGACCGGCGTGATGATAACCGTGTTCGGCGTCGCCGGCGGCGTGCTGCTGCATCGCTACAAGCTCCTGCAACAAGCGACCGAGACCTGGGTCGCCGCGCTTGCGGCGGCGCCGGTCGTGCTTGCCTACCCGCTGTTCATGGTGATCTTCGGCCGCAACGCCTGGACCATCATCATGATGGGCTTCGTCGCCGCGCTGCCGCCGGTGATCCTGAAGACCATCGAGGGGCTCGCCGGCACGCGCAAGGTGCTCGTCAATGTCGGCCGCAGCTTCAATCTCTCCGCCAGCCAGCAGTTCTGGAAGATCATGCTGCCGGCGGCGCTGCCGACCATCTTCACCGGCATCCGGCTCGGACTGATCTTCGGACTGATCAACGTGGTCGGCGTCGAGTTCCTGATCAACTACGGCGGGCTCGGCCAGCTCATCAACGACCTCGCCGAACGCTACGACCTCCCCGGCACCTATGCCGCGATCTGCTTCGTCATCCTGGTGAGCGTCGTTTTCTTCATGACGCTGGAAAAGATCGAGCGATGGCTGCGACCGGTCAACTGACGACAGCGCCCGCGCGCGGCGGCGTCAGCGCGGTGACGGCGCTGCGCATCGGCCTTATCGTCGCCGCGCTGCTCATCTGGGAGGGGCTGGCGCGCTCCGGCTGGCTCTACCGCGACGTGGTGCCGTCGCTGTTCGCCATCGCCAGGGCCATCGTCGTGCTGCTGACCGGCGGCGAATATTATTTCCACCTCGGCGTCACGCTCGGCGAGATTGCGGCGGCGGTGGCAATCGGCGGCAGTTGCGGCGTCGTGGTCGGCCTCGTGCTCGGCGCCAACAAGTTCATGGCGCGCGCCTTCGAGATCTATCTCTATTATCTCGGTCCGACGCCGAAGATCATCTTCTTCCCGGTGATGATCATGTGGTTCGGCGTCGGCTCCGGCTCGAAGGTCGCGCTCGGCGCGCTGTCCTGCTTCTTCCCGGTCGCGCTGTCGGTGGCCGCCGGCATGCGCCAGATCGACAAGGTGCTGATCCGCGTCGGCCGCTCGTTCCGCGCCGACACGCGGCAGATGATCACCAAGATCTACCTGCCGGCGATGCGCCATCCGATCATCAACGGCGTGCGGCTGGGGCTCGGCATCGGGCTCATCGGCACGCTGCTCGCCGAGACCAAGCTGTCGAACAAGGGCATCGGCTTCCTCATCATCAACGCCTATTCGACCTTCGACATGCCGCGCATGTACGCCAACCTGATCGTGCTGTTCGTCATCGCCATCGGCGCCAACGCGCTGGTCGGGCGATTGGGCGGGCTGGACCGGATCAAAAGGTAGCGGCAGCCACCCCGTAGGGTGCGCAAAGCGAAGCGTGCGAACCTTGGGCATTTCCGTTGCTGGGCACGGCGCAAAAGCGCGCCTTTGCCCACCCTACAACCAATTCGTTGTTTCGATTGTCAAACAGCCATGCGCCATCGCCCGCATTCTTTGGTCGGCCCCGGGCAGGCCCTCGCGCAATTTGCAATTCCCGGCTCCCACCGAGGGGAGCGGAGCGCCGAAAGACGCGGGGGTGTGCGAGACCCCCGATGGACGGTTGGCGAAACCGCCCGGTGGGACGCTTTGCGAAGGCGTCCCCTCGTTCCGTGGGGAACGAGGCGCCTTCCGGCGCTCCACTGCGGCGTTCTTGCGATGTGCGGGCCGCGCTTCCGGTACGTGAACCAGCCACGCCCGTCAGCCAGCTCCTGGCGGCAGGTCCTATTGCCTGCGAGC
>Ga0134125_10001921_pt1 | contig 25068 bp, 24 predicted proteins | sample KB31751_FD_96464 | JGI IMG/M metagenome (GOLD analysis project Ga0134125, IMG submission 96464) | Terrestrial soil microbial communities with excess Nitrogen fertilizer from Kellogg Biological Station, Michigan, USA - KB3-175-1 | ecosystem: Environmental > Terrestrial > Soil > Unclassified ...
GCCGACGCCACAGCCGTTTACCGCTGCTGCGGATGCTCGATGCGATAGTCGGCGAGCATTCGCAACACCGTCTCGACGAGGTCGCGCGGGATCAACTTCCCGACGAGGCGCTCGCGAGCCGCCTTGGCGGCGGCGAAATATTCGGACCGGAACGACGCCGAGGCCTGCACCGTCTTGAGGCCCTGCTTGGCGAAGAGGCCGCCGAGGAGCTCTTCGTCCTGGCGGCGGCCGAGCTCTTCGATGCCGACGAGCATGCGCGCCGCGCCGGCGCGGAGGGCCTGTTGGAGGGCGGGATCGAGCCGCTGGAACTGCTTTTCGCCGAAGACGAGGCAGCCGTAGAGGTAGCCGGAGTGCAAGTCGGTCACGTAGCTCGTGGCCGAGGACCACTGGAACGCGAGCGCCGCCGACGGCGCGGCGAGGAAGCCGTCGAGCTTGTGATCGTCGTAGGCGCGGAGCGCCTCGTGGAGCGGCACCGGCACGATGTCGAGGCCCATCTCGCGCGAGGCGGCGATGCCGAGATCGTCGACGTCCCAGCGCCACAGCTTGAGCCGCCGCGCGTCCTCCATCGAGCGCACCGGCTCGCGCGAGAAGATGACATCGGGCCCGAGCCCGGCGGCGCCGAGCACCACGAAGCCGTTCTTGGCCGCCTCCTTCTCGACGGTGTCGTGGAGGCGCGAGACGATGTCGCGCGCCTCGTCGCGGTTCTGGAAGACGCCGGGCAGACGCAGCACGCGCATCGACGGCGCGAGCGTTTGGCAGAGGAACTGTCCGGAGGCGACACCGTCGAGCTGGCCGCGGCGCACGCGCTCGCCCATCTCCAGCTCGTCGCCGGCGACGGAGTTCAGGTAGAGCTTGATGCGCAGCGCGCCTTTGGCCTCGGCCTCGACCCAGCGGCCGAACGCCTTGAACTCGCGCGCCCAGCCGGTGCCGTCGGGGGCGGCGGTGCCGACGCGCAAGACGATCGGCTCGGCGACGGCGGGCCGCGCGCTGCCGACGACGACGGTGGCGGCGGCGAAGACGGCGACGGCAGCGAGGCTACGGCGCACGCGTCCCCTTGAGCGAGAGCTGCGTGGCGCGCCCGACCTTGATCTTCACTTTCGCCGTCGCGGAGCGGATGTCGTCGTCGTCGCGCAGCTGCACGGTGTGATCGCCCGCGGGCAGGCGGAACATCGTCGGGCTGATGAAGCCCGAGCTTCGCCCGTCGACCCACACCTCGGCCACGATGTCGCTGTCGAGGAGCAGCGTGCCGCGCTCGGTCTTCTCGGGCAGGAGCGTCACCGTCACCACCGGATCGCGATCGTCGGGCGTGATCGGCCGCGTCGTCATCTCGAAGCCGTCCTTCTCGACGGCGAGCTCATAGAAGTCGTCGTCGTCGACGGTGAGCTCGAGCGGCGTCTGGCCGGTCTGCAGCACGCCGTTGACATAGGCGAACGCGCCCGACGGAATCGTCTCCAGCCGCACATGGTGGTTCGACGGCGGCAGCGTCACCTGCACCAGCGTGCGCTCGCCGTCGCCGAGCTTGGTGTGCTGCTCGACGGGCGCGCGCCGCGCCGCCGAGACGCGCACCACGTGATCGCCCGCGGACACGCCGCGCAGGGTCGTCGGCGTGGTCTCGGGCATGGCCACGCCGTCGAGCTCGACCTGGCCGCCCGGCGGCTCGGAGGCGACCATGATGGTCCCGCCCGCCACCGGCGCCGCGCTGACCACGACGTGCGGCACGTGCCGCTGCCGCCAGGCCCAGGCGCCCGCGGTGAGCCCCACGCCGACGACGAAGGCGAGTGTGAGCGCGAGCGCCGAGGTGCGCCGCGGCAGCGCCGTCGTCGTGGTGCCGCCGTCGCCGGGGCGCCGCTTCTCGACGGCGCCGTTGAGCGCGCGCGCGAGCTCCTGCATCGAGCCATAGCGATCGTGCGGGTTCTTGGCGAGCGCGCGGTTCACCACCTTGTCGAGCGTCGCCGGGATGTCGGCGGCGTTGAGCGACAGCGGCTCGGGCGGCTCGTGCAGCTGACGATAGAGCGTCTGCACGTCGTCGCTGCCGGTGAACGGCGGCCGCCCCGCGATCATCTCGTAGAGCAGGCAGGCCAGGGCGTAGACGTCGCTGCGCGCGTCGACCTCGCGCCCCGAGATCTGCTCCGGCGACATGTACGACGGCGTGCCGATGATCTGGCCGGTGCGCGTGAGCTGCTCGGTGCCGGCGACCGCGGCGATTTTCGCCAGCCCGAAGTCGATCAGCTTCGGCGTCTCGCCGACCTCGCGATCGGCCGTGAGGATCACGTTCGCCGGCTTGAGATCGCGGTGGATGATCCCGGCCGCGTGCGCCGCGTCGAGCCCCCACGCCAGCCGCGTCGCGATGTGCACTGCGCGCTGGATCGACATCGCCTTTTCGCGCGCGAGCGTCGTCGCCAGCGTCTCGCCGGGCACGTACTCCATGACGAGGAACGTGGGATCGCCGACGACGACGTCGAGGAAGCGGGCGACGTTGGGGTGCTCGATGGAGCCCACCGCCTGCGCCTCGTACTGGAAGCGCTGGCGGAACTCGGGGTTGGCGAGCAGCTCGGGCTTGAGCACCTTGATCGCCACCGTCGATCCGATGGCGCGGTTCTCGGCGGTGAACACGTGGCCCATCGCGCCGCCGCCGAGCACCTCGATGAGGCGATAGTGCTCGCCGACGACGTCGCCCGGCTGCAGCGAGCGCCGCTTCAGGATGTCGGCGAACCCGTCGGGCAGCGTGTCGATGCGCGAGAAGCCGCCGTCGGACAACTCCTTGCGCAGCTCGTCGGAGGCGAGCGGGCGCGGCAAGACCGCCGACGGCATGTTCTGCCGATCGGTGTCGATGCGCGCGATGTCCGACTGCGTCTTGCCGTCGGGCGCGTCGGCGAGATCCTCGAGCTTGGCCTTGGCCGCTTGCATGGTATCGGCCTCGCCGCCGTCGAACAGCGGAAGGTCGTCCGGCGAGTCGTCCTGGCCTCGTCCCATGGGCGCGCGAATCCCCGTCGGTATTTTACCCGAGCCGCACGCGGATGGGGATGTTATTGTGACGGCGCATGTCGACCGCCCCCGTCGCTGACGCGCCTGCGCCGCCGGCCACCGCGCCGACCGGGCGGCTCGGCATGTGGGTGTTTCTCGTGACCGACGCCAGCTCGTTCGGCGCGCTCTGCCTGTCGTATGCGATTCTGCGCGCGCGCGCCGAGAGCTGGCCCGACGCTGCGGCGCGCCTGAACCTGCCGCTCGCTGCCGTGGCCGCGGCGCTGCTCCTGGCCTCGTCGTGGACGCTGGTGCGCGGCTGGATCGTGCCGACGCTGGCGCTCGGTGCCGCGTTCCTCGGCGCGCAGATCTTCGAGTACGCCGCGCTCGCGCGCCACGGCATCGGCATCGGCGCCGATCCGGCGGCGTCGATCTTCTTCATCGCCACCGGCTGGCACGGCCTGCACGTGCTCGCCGGTTTGATCGCGCTCGCCGCCGCGCGCCGCTCGCAAGGTGCCGCGCTCTTCTGGCAGTTCGTCGACGCGGTGTGGGTCGTGCTCTTCACCGCGTTCTATCTCGGACCGGCGGTCGGCACCGCCGCCGCGGTCGCGCTCGGCGTCGCCGCCGCGTGCGGATTCTTCGCGATCGTTTTCTTCGCGATGAACTTGCGCGGCGAGCGACGGGCGGTGAAATTGATGTTCGTGCTGCCGCTGGCGTTCCCGGTACTGTTCGTCGTCGCGCTCGTCGCCGACGCGCTCGCCAAGGGGATCCGTCCGTGATCTGCCCGATGTGCGCGACGGTGGTGGCGCCGTCGATCTGGAAGCTGGTGGGGGCGTTCGTCACCGCGCCGCTCGCCATCGGTGGCGTCGTCGCCGCGCTGGTGTGGCGCGCGCACCGTCGGGCGTCATGATCCGGCGCGCCGTTTGCTTTTGTTACGGGGCATGCGCTCGACGCTGACCGGCGTGTTTCGCGATCCCGAGGCCGCCCTGCGCGCGTCCGAGCGGCTGCGCGAGTTCGATGGCGTCGGCAGCATCCGCCTGTTCCTGCCCGGCGCCGACGGACAGCCGGTCGAGACCCTGGTGGTCGAGGAGCGCTCGCCGTGGCTGCGCGTGGCCGCGTGGGGGCTGGCGGTGGGCATGCTCTTCACGTACGTCGCGCGATCGCTGTCACCGTCGTGGTTCTATTCGGTCGTCGCGCTCGTCGCCGGCGTCGGCTTCGGCCTGTTGCTCGGCGGCTGGCTCGGCGGCCAGCGCTATCCGCGCGCGGTGCGCCCGCACATGCGCTCGCGCTACCTCGATCTCGTCGCCACGGGCCGCGCCATCGTCCTCGTCGACGAGGTGGCGCACCCGGGCGAGGTGCGCGAGCTCATGGAAGAGTCGGGCGCCTACGTGTCCGAGGGCTACTGGCCGGTGCGCGACAAGTTGCAGCCGGTCTGATCGCGGCGCAGCGAGCGCACGTAATAGGCGAGCGCCCAGAGATCGGCTTCGGGCATGCCGCCCTTGAACGTCGGCATCGAGGCGCCGCCGATGCCCGACGCGATGGTGCGGTAGAGGTCGCTCAGCTCCGTGCCCGGATAGACCGCGCGCAAGGGATCGCAGCGCAGGTTCGGCGGCAGCTCGGTCGCCTGTAAGAGGCATTGGCCGGGCGCGCCCGGCTTCTTGTGCAGGCAGAAGTCGGTCGGCCGCAGCTCGCGCACGTCATGGCACTTGTTGCACTGCACGGTCTCGTGGAAGAGCACGTCGCCGCGCTGGACCGCCGCTGCCTCGCGCGCGGGCCCCCACGGATCGGGCGAGGGCTCGATGAGCTCGCCGCGCGGCTCGCTCTTCCAACGCGGCGAGAAGGTCTGGATGTACTTGATGACGTCCTCGAGCTCGCGATCGGAGAGCTCCCACGGGCGCATCGCGGTGCCGTTGAGGCCGTGGCGGATGATGTGCTCGAGCTCGCTGTCGGGCGGCAGCCCGTAGTCGCGCGTGTGGCCGAACTTGAAGAGCGGATCGGTGAAGTCGCGCGGCGCCGGGCGCAGGCCGGGCGAGGCGTAGCCGTGACCGTCGCCGTTTTCGCCGTGGCACGGGCGGCAGTAGTTTTCGTAGGCGACGCGGCCGCGCGTGTGCTCGTCGGCGCAGCCGGCCAGATAGAGCGCGGCGAAGAGCACGAGCCACACGGCGCCGACGAAGTGCCAGAAGCGGCGCCAGTTGGGCTGGGTCGCCCCCGCGAGCACCAGGCCGCCGAGCCCGACGAGGACGTGCAGGCCGTGCAGCGCGAGGAACGTGTAGAGGAGCGAGCCGTAGCGCCCCGACGACGGCGTCACGCCCGCGCGCCACAGCGCGGCGAGGCCGGCGAGCTGCACCGCGACGAAGCCGACGCCGGCGAGCACGGTGGCGGCGACGCGCCCGCGCGCGAGCAGCCACGACGACGCGGCGATCAAGATGGTGGCGACGGCGGGGTAGAGCAGCGGCGCGCGCGGCTCACCGTCGGGCGGCCAGACCGGCGACGACACGCGCACGTCGGCCCAGACGAACAAGAGCGTGGCGAACAGCATGGTCCAGCCGCCGAGGAAGACGGCCATGCCGATGAACGACGTGCGTGCGCGGGCGTCGTTCACTCCGGATCTCCCGGGAGCTTCTCCGCCTGGCCGAGCCAGTCTTTATCGCCGTCGCCGTCGAGCTGCGGATGGTTGAACTCGTGCGGCCCGTGGCGCACCGTCGGGATCTCGGCGAAGTTGTGCGGCCCGGGCGGCGTCGTCGTGTGCGTCCACTCGAGCGTGCCGACCGACCACGGGTTGTCCGTCGCCGGCTTGCCGCGCAGGAGCGACGCGAAGAAGTTCCACACGAAGAGGAGCTGCGCCGCGGCGAGCAAGAACGCCGTGTGCGTGAGCGCCACGTTCCACGGCCGGAGCGGCCGGAACAGCTCGTACGCCGACGGATCGTAGAGCCGCCGCTGCATGCCGGCGTTGCCGAGGAGCAGCATGCCGCCGAAGATGACGACGAGGCAGGGCAGCGTGATCGCAAAATGGATCGTGCCGAGCGTGCGCGACATCGAGCGCCCGAACATCTTGGGGAACCAGAAGTAGATCGCCGCGAACGATCCGAGGAACACCGCCGCCGCCATGATCAAGTGGAAGTGCCCGACGACGAAGAAGGTGTCGTGCAGGTACACGTCCTGCGGAATGTCGGCGAGGAACAGCCCGGTGAGCCCGCCGACGCCGAACACGAAGAGGACGCCGAGCGTGAACAGCATCGGCACCTCGAGCCGGATGCTGCCGCGCCACAGCGTGTGCATCCAGTTGAGGAAGAGGATCATCGCCGGCGCCGAGATGAGCAGCGTGAGCACCATGAAGGCGCGCCCGAGCATCGGCGTCATCGCCGCGACGAACAAGTGGTGGCCGTAGACCAGCGACGACAGCACCGTCACCGTCGCCATCGAGATCACGCTCATGCGATAGCCGTAGGCCGGCTTGCGCGCGAAGAACGAGATGAGGTCGCCGACGATGCCCCACACCGGCAGGATGAGGATGTAGACCTCGGGGTGGCCGAAGATCCAAAAGAGGTGCTGATAGAGCAGCGGATCGCCGCCGGCGCGCACCATCACGCCGGCGACGAAGAAGTGGGTGCCGAACAGGCGGTCGCTGAGCAGCAGCAGCATCGCCGCGCCGAGCACCGGCACGAACAGCGCGTTCAGGATCGAGGTGAGCCACAGGCCCCAGATCGTCAGCGGCATGCGCATCAGCGTCATGCCCGGCGCGCGCTCGCGCAGCACGGTGGTGATGTAATTGACCGCGCCCATCGTCGTCGACGCGCCGGCGAGGATGAGCGCCAGCGTCCACAAGGTCTGCCCGATGCCGGGCGTGCCGACCGGCGTCGACAGCGGCGGATAGCCGGTCCAGCCCGCGTTGGCCGACGCCGGCACCAGCCACGCGGCGACGGCGACGATCGAGGCGACGAGCTGCGTCCAGAACGAGACCATGTTCAGCGTCGGGAACGACATGTCGCGCGCCCCGAGCTGCAGCGGGATGAGGAAGTTGCCGAACGCGCCGATGAGGATCGGCGTGACGGCGAAGAAGATCATGATGGTGCCGTGCATCGTGAAGAGCGTCGTGTACGACGACGGCGTCACCACGTAGCCGGCGATCGCGCGGCCGGGGTAGGCGAGGCTCCAGCGGATGACGATCGCCATCGCGCCGCCGACGGCGAGGAACGCCAGGCCGAGCCAAAGGAACTGGCGGGCGATGACCTTGTGGTCGCGCGAGAAGATCAGTCCCACGGCCAGCCCCAGTGCGCGTCCGTGTCGTCTTCGTCCCAGCGCGCCTTGCCGATCGCCGACTGCGTGCGCAGCCAGCCGTCGAAGGCGTCCGCGCTCTCGACGGTGACGAGGCCGCGCATCTTGTAGTGGTTGACGCCGCAGAGCTGCGCGCAGCCGAGCTCGTAGGTGCCCGCGCGCTTGGCGGCGAACCAGGCGCGCGTCTCGATGCCGGGCAGGACGTCCTGCTTGACGCGGAAGTTGGGCAGGTAGAACGAGTGCACCACGTCCTTCGACTTCATGTGCACGACCACCGCGCGCCCGACGGGGACGTGGAGGTCGTCGAGCGTGACCACGTCGTCGGGCGTGTTGAACCTCCCGTCGGGGCCGGCGTAGCGCACGTTCCACGACCACTGCTGCGCCAGGACCTCGATCTCGAGCGGATGGTCCTCGGCGCGCGGGAACTTCCACAGCACCTGGTCGAGATCGAGGTAGCTGTCGACGAGGAGCGTGCCGTCGACGCCGAAGAAGATCACCGCGGTGATGACGATGGTGAAGAGGAGGTGGCGCCGGCCGATGCCGCGCTCGTACTGCGCGCGGTGACGGCCCTTTCGGTGCATGACGACGGACCAGACGAGGATGCCGGTCACGATCACGAACAGCACCGTCACCATGAGCATCGTGACGTTGAAGAGCGCGTCGTTGCGGAAGCCGTCTGCCGAGGCGTCGAGGGGGCGCAGCGGGAGGAGCCCGAGCGTCATTGCCGCCAGACATACCGCATATGGCGCCGCTGTGCTATCCTGCGGTCATGCGCAAGCGTGTGGCCTTGCTAGCGCTATGGGGGTTCCTGGTCGTAGGGTGCGCGCCGATGGCGCGTGAGCATCAGGGCGATGCTGCGTTCCGCACGGCGCTGGCCGCGCAGATCGGGCACGACGAGCCGCGCGCCGAGGAGCTGTATCGGCAGATCCTCGCGCTCGGGCTCGACTGGAGCCCGGTGTGGAACAACCTCGCGGTCATCGCGGTGCACCGTCACGAGTACTCGGCGGCGCGCAAGCTGCTCGCGCACGCGGTGGCGGCCAACGCGCGCGACGTGGTGGCGCTGACCAACTACGGCGTCATGAGCTACCACCTGTGCGACTACGCCGAGGCGCGCAAGACGCTGGAGGAGGCGCGGCGGCTGCGCATCCGCTTGATCGATTCGATCCCGTCGAATGGGCGGGCGTCGTGGGAAGAGGATCAGTACGCCAAGGTGACCGCGCCGCTCGACGAGGTCGCCAAGCGTTATCTGGCGCGCATCGACGCGGCCACGATCTCGGATGCGCCGATGCCGGCGGCGGACCTGATGGCCGACCTGCACGTCGTCGACACGCTGCCGCCGCGCGCCCGCTTCTGACCGCGCGCCCGCTTCTGACCGCGCGCCCGCTTCTGACCGCGCGCTCGCTGCTGGCCTAGTGCGCGCCGCCGCGGCGCATGAGCGCGATCGACACGAGCGCGCAAATCAGCAGCACGCTGAACTCCATCCCGCCCGTGCCGCCCCCGACGACGAACCAGCCCGCGTGCGCGTGCACCATCACGATCCCGACGGTGAGCTCGGCCGCGAACCACAAGCACAACGGGATCACTGCGAACCCGGCCGCCAGCGCCACCGTGCCCGCGACCTCGACGAGCGACAAGACCCACGCCACGATGTGCGCCGCCGGCACGTGCTGCGACGCCAGGAAGTGCCCGAACCCGCCGACGTCGTGCTTGTACACGCGCGTCGCCCCGTGGATGCACAATATCGCCGCCACCGCGACGCGCAACAGGAGATAGCCGGCGCGCATCACTTGCCCTCCGCGCGCGGCGGGATGATCCACGTGTCGCCCCACAGCGACGCGCCGCCGTCGATCTGCAGCGTCGTCCCCGTCACGAACGCCGCCGCCGGCGACGCCAGGTACACGATCGCGTGCGCGACCTCCTCGACCGATCCCATGCGCTTCTGCGGCGTGCGCTGCACCCCCGCCTCGACGAGCTCCGGCGGATACTGCGCGATCCCCGACGAGTAGATGATGCCGGGCGCCACCGCGTTGACGCGCACGTCGAACTGCGCCCACTCGACGCCGAGGGTCTTGGTCATGTTCTCGACGCCCGCGCGCGCCGCGCCGGTGTGCACCATCCCGGGAAAGCCGCGCGCGATGTTGGCAATGACGTTCACGATCGCGCCCGAGCGCGCCGGAATCATCGCGCGCGTCGCCACCTCGCGCGTCATGTAGAAGGTGCCGTTGAGGTTGTTGCGCACGACCGCTTCCCACCCGCGCGGCGTCAGCTGCTCCGCCGACGTGGGGAACTGCCCGCCGGCGTTGTTGACGAGCACGTCGATGCGCGAAAAACGCTCGAGCACGCCACCGACGAACGCCGCCACCGACTCGGGCTCGCGGATGTCGCACGGCAGCGCCACGATCTCGCCGAGCGAGGACAGCTCGCGCACCGTCGGCTCGAGGTGCTCGGGCTTGCGGCTGCCGATGGCCACGCGCGCGCCGAGCTGCAGGAGCTCGACGGCGGTGGCGCGTCCGATGCCGGTGCCGCCGCCGGTGACGATGACCGTGCGGCCGGCAAACAGCCCCGGGGCGAATGGGTTCTTGCGCGCTTCTTCGACGGGAAGCATGCGCGCACCATAGCACGAATGACCGGCGGGTCAGTGACTACTGCTGCGTGCAAGCCGTGGTCCGGTCCGCTGCGATGGATCTTCCGAAGATCCTGCCTCACCGACACCGCGGCGCGCGCGCGGTTCGCTGCAAGATTTTGCCGTCACACCCGTACCTACGGCGCATGACCCTTGCGCGCGCCCTTTGTGCCGGTCTCCTCGCGTTCGTCCTCGGCTGCGCTCCCATCGTCGGCCGCCCCGGCGCCCAATCGGGCGACGACATGGGCGCCGACGGCAACGGCGGCGGCGGCGGCACCGGCGGCGGCAGCGACGACATGGGCGGCGGCACCGGCGGCAACGGCCCCACCTGCCCGACCGGCTGCTCCATCGGCGCCGCCTCCTGCGACGGCAACGGCGTGCGCACCTGCACCGACGACGGCATGGGCTGCGGCACCTGGTCGGCGCCGGCCGCGTGCACCGCGCCCGAGGTCTGCTCGGGCGGCGTCTGCGGCGCCTCGTGCACCTCGCAGTGCCAGCTCGGCGCCACCTACTGCTCGGGCGCCGGCTACCGCACCTGCATCGGCGGCGCCTCGGGCTGCAACGACTGGTCGCCGACGGTGACCGCCTGCCCGAACGGCCAGGTCTGCTCGGGCGGCGCCTGCGCCGCGGCGTGCACCGATCGCTGCGCGCCCGGCGCCACGCAATGCTCGGGCAACGGCGTGCAGTCGTGCGAGCTCAAGCCGTCGGGCTGCCGCGACTGGTCCGATCCGATCCCGTGCTCGGGCGGCAAGGTCTGCTCCGCCGGCAACTGCGTCAGCTCGTGCACCGATCAATGCGCCGCCGGCGACGAGCGCTGCTCGGGCGCCGACTCGCTCCAGACCTGCGACGTGCAGGCGTCGGGCTGCCGCGACTGGTCGCTCGCGCAGCTCTGCCCCGGCGGCGGCAGCTGCACCGCCAACATGTGCATCACGTGCACCAACGGCGCCAAGCGCTGCAGCGCCATCGGCGACATCGAGCAGTGCGTGAACGGCGCCTGGACGCAGACGTCGTCGTGCGCGTTCGGCTGCTCGATGGGCGCGTGCATCAACACCGTCAACTGCACGCCCGGCGCCTATCGCTGCAACGGTACCGCCGTCGAGATCTGCAACTCCGCCGGCTCGGCCTGGCTGTGGTCGTCGAGCTGCGCGGTCTCGTGCAGCGCCGGCCTGTGCACCGGCGGCTGCACGCCCGGCGCGCAGCGCTGCAACGGCAGCAACGTCGAGACCTGCGACGCCACGGGCACGACCTGGAAACAGAGCTCGATGTGCGGCGCCCCCGGCTGCGACGCCGCGACGTCGACGTGCATCCTGTCGTCGCTGACCATCTCGACCGACACGACCATGGAGGGCACCGTCGTGGTCGCCGGCGCCGTCGAGGTCATGGCCAACGCCAAGCTCATCACCAACAGCGGGCTCACCATTCGCGCCAAGACCATCACCGTCGACCAGGGCGGAACCATCCAGGCCAATCCGTCGGGCTCGGGCACGCCCGGCGACGGCGGCGCCTCGAGCTCCTACGGCGGCTGCGGCGGCGGCTACAGCACGAACGGCACCGCCGGCTACGGCGGCTACTGCACCACCGGCGTCGCCTTCGGCTCGTCGACGGACTCGGCGGTCGCGCGCGGCGGCAAGGGCGGCAACGGGTATGGCCCCGCCGCCGGCGGTCTCGGCGGTGGCGTGGTGCAGCTCATCGCTTCGGACAGCATCAACATCGCCGGCCGCGTCTCGGCCGACGGCGCGAGCGGCACGGTCAACGGCAGCTACGCCGGCGGCAGCGGCGCCGGCGGCGGCATCTTGTTCGCGTCGGACAGCGTCACCATCGCCGGCACCGGCATCATCTCCGCCGCCGGCGGCCCGCAGATGACGACGAGCTACACCTACGGCTACGGCGGCGCCGGCGCGCTCGGACGCGTCAAGATCCTCTACGGCTCGCAGGTGACCGCCAATGGCTCGATCACCGGCACGCTCACCAAGGGCCTCTTGCCGCCCATCGTCATCACGTCGACGTCGCACCCCGATCAGACGCTGACCTACAACGACAACTTCAACGCCGTCGCCCTCTCGTGGAACCAGCCCTATCCGACGCGCCTCGGCTATTACGTCAATTTCGACAAGAACGCGTCGAACCCGCCGACCACCACCAACGGCGGCCAGTTCATGGCCAACGAGCTCGAGTCGATCGATCCGTCGAAGCTGACGTCGGGCGCGAACTACTTCCACATCGTCACCGAAGACAACATGTCGAACATCGGCCTCGTCGAGTCGACCTTCCGCATCAACCTCAACACCGCGCCGCCGAGCCTGACCTCGTCGACGCACACGCCCGGCACCTGGTCGACGAACCACAACCCGTACTTCACGTGGACCATGCCGACGGCGAACACGAACTATCAGGGCGTGCGCTACGTCCTCGATCACTACGCCAACACCACGCCGACGCAGGTGACCGGCACCTTCATCCCGACCTCGCAGGAGAAGCTGCAGCTGTCGAACCTCGACGACGGCATCTGGGTCCTGCACATGGTCACCGTCGACCAGCAGGGCTATCAGACCAAGGCGGTGGCGCACTACCAGGCGTGGATCGCCACCACGGCGCCGATGAACGGCACGGCCAACGGTCAAATTAGTTGGATCAACAACGGCACCGCGCAGACCATCGCCGGCGCCACGGTCACGTTCAACCGCGGGCTCTTCACGTCGACGGCCACCGCCAGCGACGGAAAATACAACCTGACGAACGTTCCGGCGGGCACCTGGGAGGCGACAGCCTCGGCCAGCGGCTACAACCCTGTGACCAAGACGGTGACGGTCACCGCCGGCATGGCCACGACCACCGACTTCCAATTGACCAAGATGTAGTGCACGCTTCGGCCCATGAGCGAGCGAACGAAGGCGACGGATTTTCGCGCCCGGGAGACGAGTGCAGCGAGTCGACTTGGCGCGCGGCGCCGCAGTGAGCGAGCGGTGCAATAATGGTTGCCGTTGCGAATACGAATGCGACCTTCGCCGATCTGCTCGCGCGCCCCGACGTGACCCAGGCGCAGCTCGCCGCGCACCTCGACGCGCTCGACGGTGAAGAGCGCGTGCGTCAGTGCCGCGCGCTCGGAAAGGCGCAGCAGCGCCGCCTGTGGGAAGTCTGCGCCGACGCGCCCCCGTTCACGCTCGAGGATCTGATCCCGTCGACGGCGACGGGCGAGGTGCGCTGGGCCGGCAAGAACTCCTTGCCGCTGTTCACGCACTTCGAGAAGCGCTTCGCGCGCCAGGCCGGCGCCGTCTACGGCTACAACTTCAACCCGGGCATCGCCTGGTTCACCGGCCCCGGCTACTTCACGACGGTGCAGGCGCCCGAGCGCGCCAAAGAGATCCTGTTCGACTACACGCGCGTGCCGTCGGCGCCGCCGGTCGCCGACTGGCCGGCCGTGAAGCCGAACTCGGGCGGCACCGCGAAGCTGGTCTACGGCGGCATGCACGACTTCTGCAGGCGCGTGTCGCAGACGGTGATCATCGGCGCCGCTACGCGGCTGGGAAAGCCGATCGACGCCTACTTCGTCCTCGCGCGCATGTAAGCGAGATAGGCGATCGGGTCGTCTTCGTCCTCGACGGCGTGCTTGCACAGCGCGACGAAGGCGCGCAGATCGCCGTGCAGCTTCGCCAGCAGCGCGCGGTGTTGCGGCGTCAAGTCGTGATAGACGCTGAACGAGAGCACCACCGCGTTGTTGAGCGGCGCCGCCGCGAACACGCCCGGCCGCTTGCCGGGCGGCGGCGGAAACAGCGCGAGGTACTTCTTGCGCGCCTCCGTAAAGATGCGCTCGCGCGCCTTGAGCTTGGCGCCGCGCGACAGCGCCGTCTCGGCGTACAGCGTCTGCAGCGAGTGCACCACCGGCGCCAGGAACTGCGAGAACGCCTCGACGTCGTGATCGCGCCGGCGCGCCTCGTCGGCGAGCGTGCCCGCCGCCGTGGTGTCGCCGCGCGCGGCGAAGAACTGCGCCGCCCCCTCGGAGCCGACGACCATGGCGAGGCTCTCGTTCCATTCGCTGTGGCCGGCCAGGTAGACCGTCGCGTGCGTCATCTCGTGCAGCGTGACCTCGACGATGCGCGCGTCGGGGCCGTCGAGCATCGAGGAGTAGATCGGATCGGCGGTGATGCCGAGCGTCGAGTAGCCGGCGACGGGGCGCACGTAGACGTCGAGATCCTCGGCGCGCAGCCGCTTGGCCTCGCGCACGGCGTCGCGCTCGTCGAAGAAGCCGAGGTAGGGAATCGCGCCGACGATCGGGAAGGTGTTGAGGTGCGGCTCGAGCTTGTCCTTCTTGGCGGCGGTGACGTTCCACGCGATCGGCGCGCCGTTGGACTCGACGTAGCGCGTGAACTCGTCGCCGCCGCGCAGCCCGAGCACGCGCACGCCGAAGTCGCGGGCCTCGCGCGCCAGCTTGAGGCGCCGCTTGGTCTCGGCGGGGACCGACGGATCGCCGAGCACGTCGTCGATGCGCCGGCGCGCACGCAAGAGCTTGAGCTGGCCGACGCCCTGTTTGGCGAGATAGTCGCCGCTCCAGCAGCCGCTCCCAGAACCGATGATGGTCGCGGTGACGAGCGCGACAGCGACGGGAAACTTCACCCGCTGAGCGTAGCAGCCTCTAGGGCTTGAAGCGCGTCTTCGGATCGACTTCGTTCGCCAGATCGACGAGCAACGTGCCCGACGCCTGTCCGCAGACCTGATAGTGCGTCAGGCCCGCCGGCGCCGGTGACGTTGGGTTCTCCCCGTTGGCGTCATAGGTCGCCCCGTGGCAGGGGCAGGCGAAGCCGAGCGCGAGGTTGGTCGGATCTTTGAGCCCCACGTCGCAGCCGAGGTGCGTGCAGCCGGCGTCGACGGCGTAGTAGCCGTCTTTGTCGTGGCAGATGAAGACCGACATGCCGACCTTGGCCGCGGCGGTCGGGAAGTTCATCGCCGTGTTTTCCGGCAGGTTGTCGGCGTTGCCGACGCCGACGGAGGCGCCGCTGCACATCGGCCCGGCCATGCTGTTGTTGTTGCCGCACGCCGGCAGCACCGCCGTGGCCCCCAAGGAAGTAACGGCGGCCAGGGTCGCCTTGCAGATCAGTCTACGTTCGCGGTCCACGCGCCCAAGATACCCTACGACGACGCCGAACGATAGTGTCCGATCGATCGCCGCCACACCAAGCGCGCTGCCAGAACGAAGAGGACGGCGCCGCAAAGCGCGCGCACCGCGGTCGCGCCGTCGAGCCGGCCGAGCAGCGCCAGCGCCGGATAGGTCGTCATGAGCGCCAGGGGCACCACGAAGGTGAACAGGATCCGCCACACGCCGCGGAACACCGACGCCGGCCAGCGCGCGGCATCGAACACGCTGTTGAAGAGGTAGATGAGGTTGTCGAGCCGCACCACGTAGAACGCCGCCGAGATGACGAGGATGGCGAGCGCGTAGAGCAGGGCCGCCGCCGCCACCGTCAGCACGAGCGCGATCCCGACCTGCCCGACCGTGGGCACGCGGTGCAGCCGATGCAGCCCCCACGCCGCCAGCCCCACCGCCAGCGCGGCGTCGACGAAGTTGAACACCTCGAACTTCGCCGTCGACACCAGGAACTGCGCGTCGGCAGGCTTGAGCAGCACGAAGTCGAGCGTGCCTTTTCGGATGTGCTCGATCACCGCCTGCAGCGATGGCTGCACCGCGCCGTCGAGCACCGCGCGCAAGAAGGTGAACCACGCCGTCACCAGCGCCGCCTCCTCGAGCGACCAGCCGGCGATCTCCGAGCGCTGCGACCAGAGCACGAACATCGGCACCACGTTCCAGAACACGTAGAACGCGGCCATGAACAGCCCGACGAAGAACTCGGCGCGATACTGCATCGTCACCTGCACCGACGCGCGCAGCTGCACGCCGAAGATCCGGGCGTAACGCATCAGCCGCCGTACGCCGCGAAGCGCTTGACCCCGCGCTTCCACAAGATGGCGAGCACCAGCCACGCCGCCGCCGCCCACGCGAGCTGCGCGCCGAGCCCGGCCAGCGCCGCGTGGCGATCGCGCAACCCGGTCAGCGTCTCGACGGGAAACGCCTGCAGATAGGCGAACGGCAACAGCCGCGCCACGCGCTCGAGCCACGACGGAAACAGCGACAGCGGGATGAGATAGCCGGAGAGCAGCATGAAGCAGCCCATCCACAGCTCCCACACCTGCAGCGAGCTCTCGAGGTACAGCCCCAGCGTGCCGATGATCGCCGAGACCGCGAAGTTGAGCAGCCACGCGCCGGCGAGCGCTACCACGAAGATGAGGACGTTGAGCGGATCCTGCGTCAGATCCTTGCCCGACGACAGCACGAGCACGACGATGGTGATAGGCAGCGCGATGATCGCGCGCATCGGCAGCGCCGCCAGCGACTCGGCGCTGTAGCTCGCCAGCGGATGGATCGGCCTGAGCAGGCGCAGCCCGAGCGTGCCTTCCTTGATCTCCTGCACCATCTCCCACGCCACCCACGCGCCGGTCATCTGCCGGACGATCAAGGTGACGAGGTAGTAGGCGACGAAGCCCTTCTGATCGAAGTGCCCGACCGGCGCCTCGCGCGCCATCGCCGACATCACGGCGAGCATGACGAGCGGCATCGTCGTCGCCAGCATCCACACCAGGAACTCCGCGCGATACGCCACCGCCGACGAAAGCCCCACGCGCAACAGCGTCGGATAGGCGCGCAACAGCCGCCGCGTCGCGGACGCCGGTGTCGCGGACGCCGGCGTCGCGGACGCCGACGTCGCCGGCGTCGTCGCGCTCACGCCGCGCCCTTGCTGCCGCGGTCGCCGTCGAACAGATCGCGCATCACGTCCTCGAGCGGCGGATCTTCGACGGTGAGATCGGCGACTCCGCGCGTGATCAGCCGCGCGATCGTCGGCTGCAGCTCCGCCGCCGGCACGTCGAGCGTCTCCTGCGTCCCGTCGGTGCAGCGGACGATGATGCGCTTCTGCGGCCGCACCTTGCGCACGAGCTCGCCGAGCGGCCCGTCGTAGGTGAGGTGCCCCTTGTCGATGACGATCACGCGCGGGCAGAGCGCCGCCACGTCGTCCATGTAGTGGCTGGTGAGCAGCACCGTCGCGCCGAAGCGCTCGTTGTAATCGCGCACGAAGCGGCGCAGCGTCGCCTGCATCGACACGTCGAGCCCGATGGTCGGCTCGTCGAGAAACAAGACGCGCGGGCGGTGGAGCAGGGCGGCGACCAGCTCGCACTTCATGCGCTCGCCGAGCGACAGCTGCCGCGTCGGCCGCTGGATGAGCGAGCCGAGCTCGAGCAGCGTCACCAGCTCGTTCATCGTCTCGTCGAACGCCGCCTTGGGAATGTCGTAGATGGCGCGGTTCATCGCGAAGGTGTCGACGGGCGGTAGATCCCACAACAGCTGCTGCTTCTGCCCCATCACCAGCGTGATCGAGCGCAGGAAGTCGAAGTCGCGCCGCCGCGGATCGAACCCATCGACGCGCACCGTCCCCGACGTGGGATGCAACAGCCCGGCGAGCACCTTCAGCGTCGTCGTCTTACCCGCGCCGTTGGGCCCGAGAAAACCGACGCGCTCGCCGGCGGCGATGCCGAACGAGAGCTCGTCGACCGCGCGCTTGGTCTCGTACCGCCGCCTGAAGAGCGAACGCACCGAGGCCCAGGCGCCGGCCGTTCGCTCGTGCACGCGATACTCTTTGACCAACTTGTCGACTTCGATCTGCGCAGACATCCGATCCGCCCTTGAAAGCGTCCAAGGGTAACTCGAAAATGTCGTCCGTGCGTCGCTCCGTCGTAGTGCTCCCGCTCCTCTTTTGCGCCGTCGCCTGCGCCGTCGCCTGCGTCGCCGCGTGCGCGGTCGGCTGCGCGTCCGCGCAAACGTCGTCCGCTCCCGCCGCGGCGACCGAAGGCCGCGCCGTCGCCTCGGCGTCGAGCTCGCCCGGCGCGTCGGGCGCATCGTCCGCCGCCGCCGCCTCCGCCGAAACGCCGCCGCCGAAGTGCCGCTACGCGGTGCGCCGCCTGAGCGCTTCCGGCAGCGGCGCGCTCCGCCCGCAGGTCGCGTCCTCGGCCGACGGTTTCGCCGTCGCCTGGGAAGAGACCACCGATCACCGCAGCATCCGCGTGCAGACCTTCGGCGCCGACGCCCAGCCGCTCGGCTCGTCGATCGAGGTCGCCGACGTCGGCAAGGCCGCCGCCGCCCCGCGCATCGCCGCCGGCGCCGACGGTGATGGCTTCGCCGTCTTCTGGTCGAGCGCGCACGGCGACACGTCGTCCGCGATCTACTTCCGCAAGATCGATCGCGCCGGCAAGCCCAGGTCCGACGCCATCCCCGTCGTGGTCATCCCCGGCGCCCGCGCCCTCGACGCCCTCGCCACCGCTAGCGGCTACGCGCTGGCCTGGTGGAACTGGAGCGGCACGCCGCACCAGATCGCGGTCACCTTCCTCGACAAGAGCGGCCACCCCGTCGGAAAACCCGTCTCGCTCTCGCGCGCGCCGGTCTCCGATCCCACCGTCGATCTCGCCAACCTGCCCGCGCCCTCGGGCGCCCCGCCGGCGCCCGCCATCGCCTGGGACGAAGCCGCCGCCGACGGCGATCACGTCTTCGTCTCCGCGCCGTTCCGCGAGCGCCTCGACCATCGCATCGATCTCGGCCCCGGCGAGGCGCCCTCGGTCGGCGGCGCCGCCGTGGTCTGGCAGCGCGCGAGCGACACCTCGATCTGGATGGCCGCCGTCGACGGCAGCCCGCCCCTGCGCGTCACCGACGGCCACCTGCCCGCCGCCGCCCCGCGCCGCCCCGGTGTCAGCGCCTTCTGCTGGCTGCGCGACACCGATCCCTCCGAAGCCCATCACGTCGACGAGCTGCAATGCGGCAACCTCGTCGCCGGCGCTCAGCTCTTGTCACCCACGCGCGTCGCCGTCGAGCCGCGCGGCATCTTCGACCTGCACGTCGCCGCGCTCGGCGAGCGCACCGGCGCCACCTGGGTCTCGCAACAGGACGACGACACCGGCGTCTCGTTCGCCGTCGTTACTTGCCCCGGCGTCGCAGTCGCGAAAGCTCGGCCGTAAAGTCGTCGGGCAGCGCCGCGCTCAGCTGCACGCGCGCGCCGGTCGTCGGATGCGCGAACCCCAGCGTCGCCGCGTGCAAGAGCAGCCGCGCCGACGGCAGCGGCTCGTTCCCACGCCGCGTGTAGTCGCGGATGTAGACCTTCTCGCCGACGAGCGGATGGCCATCCTCCGCCAGATGAATCCGGATCTGATGCGTCTTTCCCGTCTCGAGGCGCACCTCGCACACCGTCGCCAGCGGCAGCGCCTCGAGCACGCGCACGTGCGTGACCGCGCGCTTGCCCTGCCCGGGCCGCCGCGTCGATCCGCGCAGCCCGTCGCCGCGATCGACGACGAGCATCGACTCGATCCGCCGATCCTCGACCCGCCCATGCGCCACGCACACGTACGTGCGCTCGACGTCGTGCGCGCGAAACAGCGCCGCCAGCTCGCGCTCGGCCAGCTTGGTCTTGGCGAACGCCAGGAGGCCCGAGGTCTCCTTGTCGATGCGATGCACCACGTGCAGCGGCGTCGACGTCGCCCGCCGGCCCACGTGCCGCCACGCCGCGCGGATCGCATCCATCGCCGTCCCCGCCTCGCGCTTCTCGTAGGGAACGCTCGAGACGCCCGCCGGCTTGTCGATCACCACCACGTGCGCGTCCTCGAACACGATCGTCGCCGCCGACGGCGGCTTCGGTACCGGCGCGTGCTCGTCGACGATCACCTCCTGCCCGCGCGTCACGCGCGCCGCCGGATCGAGCGCCGCCAGGCCGTCGACCAACACCTTGCCGCGCGCGCACAGGCTGCGCGCCCTCGACCACGGCGTGTCGCCCCCGAGCCGCTGACGCACCAGCGCCGCCAACGTCATGCCCTCTTCGTCTTCGACGACGCGCCAGCGCTCCTTCACTCGGGTACAATATCCGAAGATGCTCTCCGCGCGCGCCTTCGTGATCATCGTGGCCGCGGCTTCCGCCACCGTCGGGCTCTCTGCCTGCGGCGACGGCAAGGCCGGCAACCTCCTCTGCGCCTACTGCAACGACGACTCGCAGTGCGGCGGCAACCCCTGCTTCCAGGACGTCTCGGGCCAGCGCTTCTGCGGCGCCCCCTGCGACTCGTGCCCGTCGGGATTCTCCTGCCAGCCGCTCGGCGGCACCGACGGCACCGTCGAGATGACCTGCTTCCCCGACAACGAGTCGTGCCTCGGCACCGCCGGCCCCAACCAATCGGGCCACCCCGACATGTCCGTCGACGACACGCCGCCGGCCGACCTCGCCGGCGTGCCCAACCCCGTCGGCGGCATCCCCGTCGGCGGCCCCGTCGGACCGACCGGCGGCACCGTCGATCGCCTCTTCTTCGGCTTCACCGGCGACACCCGCCCCGACGACTGCGGCACCGCCTATCCGACCGCGATCATCGACAACATCTTCACGCAGATGAAAAACGCCGGCGTGCAGTTCGCCGTCGACCAGGGCGATCACATGTTCAACTGCGGCAACGACTTCTCCGGCGCGCGCGACCAGATGAACGCCTACGTCAACGCCGCCGGGCTCCTCGGCAAGACCGTCTTCATGACGATGGGCAACCACGAGTGCACCGGCTCGTCGTCGATGCTGTGCAGCACCAACCCGTACAACACGAACCCGAACTACACCGCGTTCATGGACGCGCTCAAGCCGGTCTCGCCGACGCCGTACTACCGCTTCGACATCACCACCGGCAGCGGCCTCGCCGTCTTCCTCATCATCGCCGACGACGCCTGGAACGCCACGCAACAGAGCTGGCTCACCACCCAGCTCGCCGACGCCGACGCGCACGCCAAGTACACCTTCGTCTCCAAGCACCACCCCGACGGCAACACCGACCACGCCGAGTTCCAGCAGATCTACGACCTCGTGCGCGCGCACAAGTACACGCTCTTTCTCACGGGTCACTCGCACCTCTACAAGCGCCAGTCGGGCGATCCGCGCGCCGTCGTGATGGGCATCGGCGGCGCGCCGCTCGCCGGCTCGAGCTTCAACGGCTACGGCACCGTCGTGCAGGGCACCGACGATCGCATCTACGTCACCGTCTACGACCAGGCCACCGGCAACGTGCGCGACAAGTTCGACGTCGCCCCTCAGTAAAAGAGGTGGGGACGGCGAGTGCCATCGTGGGGGCCGAGGCCCCAGTGCCGTCAAGCGGCGACGCTCCGTAAGCGTACGGAATCATGCCGCGTCGCGGCTGTCGCAAAACTGGTATCGGCTTCGCATCACGCTCTCGGTCATGCGCCTAAAAGCCCTCGTCTTCGGTGTCGCCCTCATCGCTTCGGCCTGCACCACGACCGCCTACGATCCGAACATGGGAGCCGGCGGCTCCGGTGGCACGGGCGGCGGCGGCTCTGCCGGCTCGGGCGGCGGCGGCTCCGGCGGCGGCGGCACCGGCGGCAGCGGGGGCGGCGGCGGCACCGGCGTCGGCGCCGACAAGTCCGGTCCCATCACCGCCGACCAGGAGTGGTCGGGCGCCATCACCATCAGCGGCGACGTCACCGTCAACGCGGGCGTGACGCTCACCATCGACGCCGGCACGCTCATCCAGGTCGCCGCGGGCAAGGCGCTCATCGTCAACGGCACGCTCAAGGTCAACGGCACCACCGCCAGCACCGTCATGTTCACGCCGAACCCGACGCCGGGCACGTGGGACGGCATCCAGGTGCAAGCGGGCGGCGCCGCCACGATCTCGTGGGCCAACCTCGCCTATCCGACGACCGGCCTGAGCTGCGCCACCGGCGCCACCACCTGCTCCATCGACCACTCGAAGGTCACGAACTACAGCTCCGTCGGCATGTCGCTCATGGTCACCGCCACGCTCGATCACGTCACCGTCGACACCGGCGGCTCGGGCGGCGTCGTCATCCAGGGCGCCGCGACCGACACGGTCACCATCACCGATTCGACGTTCCACCACACCGGCGGCGACGCGGTCATCGCCGACTCGGGCAACATGACGCTGTCGTACTCGCATATGTACGGCGACATGGTCGGCGGCGGCGCCGGCGTCCACTGCGCCACGCACATCGCGACCGCCGGCGTCGTGCTCGCCGATCACAACATCCTCGAGGACGCGAACTACGGCCTCATGGCGTCGAACATGGCCGCCACGTCGAAGATCAACCTCAACAACTTCCTCGGCTACGGCTCGGGCTCGACGGGCGGCGCCTACTCGCCGGCCTCGGGTGCGCTCATCACCGCCGGCGTCGATCTCACCAACAACTACTGGAACGGCCAGGCGCCCCCGACGGGCACCGGCACCACGCTGACGACGACGACGTACCAGACCACGCAAGTCCCGGGCTGCGGCCCGCGCCCGTAACGCCCGCGCTCGCTCTTCGCTTCGTCGCACCTTCCCATCACGTCTGATAGGCTCGCCGCATGCTCGCGATCGCGACGCTCGTGGCGCTCGATCTGCTCGGCGAGCTCGCGGCGCCGTTGCCGCCGCCACCCGCCGCGGCCGCGTGGCAGACGGTCAAGACCGAGGACGGCGTCACGCTCTTTCGCGCGCCGTCGGATCGCGCCGCGCCGTGGGGCCGCGGCGACGGCGTGATCGCCGCGCCGATCGATCGCGTCATCGCCCACCTCACCGACTTCGCCGCGCTCGGAAAGTGGATGCCGCGCGTGGCCGAGCTGCGCGTGATCGAGCGCGGCCACGACGAGGCGATCGTCTACTTCCGCTTCGACCTGCCCTGGCCCATCTCCGACCGCGACTGGACCCTGCGCTACCGCTGGCACCGCGACGGCGACCACTTTCTCATGACCTGGTGCGACGCCCAGGAGCGCGGGCCGCCGCCGGGAAAGGCCGTGCGGGTCAGCCCCATGCGGGGCTACTGGGAGCTCTTCGCGCAAGGCGCAACCACCCGTGCTCGCTACGTATTTCTGTCAGTGTTGGGGGGCTCGCTGCCCAACAGCGTGGCCGTCGAGACCGCCTGGAAACAGCCCCTTGGAAGCTTCCGCGGTGTACGTTCGGCCACGACAAGTCGGTAAAGCTGCGTACAGTTTGAAGTTGATCAACGTCACACCTCCGATGTTATCGTCCGACCTGTAAGCATGGCCCTGCGATGTGGTGCGGGTCACTTACGTAGTGGGCTACGCAGGCAGGAGGTTCCGGATGCGCAAGGTTGTGCTCGCTGCTGCGATCATCTCGATGTTCGGCTGTGGTGCGAAGGAGCGATATGGCTCCGGCACCGGCGGCAACGGAAACAACGGCAATGGGACAGGCTCGGGCGGAACACCCGCCGGCGGCGGCGCGGGCGGCGGGCCCGAGTGCAACCAGAACGATCAGAACACCGACGGCGACGGCGACGGATACACGCCGGCGCAGGGCGACTGCAACGACTGCGACCCGGGCATGAACCCGGGCGCGATCGAGATCGGCGGCAACGGCAAGGACGACGACTGCAACGGGCAGATCGACGACAACAACCCGGCGTGCGACTCGGCCTCGGCGGGCAGCAAGGATCCGACCGAGTTCGCGCACTCGATGGAGATCTGCGACCCGCGCTTCTTCAAGGGCGCGATGACGGCCGGTCCGTCGGATCCGCAGGGGCGCAACGTGCTCGCCAACCTCGGCATCCTCATGCCGAAGGCGGGCGCGAACTTCGCGTTCCTCTCGAGCGGCATCGCCGTCGACGAGAAAGGCTCCGGCTTCGTCAATCCGCAGGAAGGCACCGACCTCGGCAACACCGGCACCAATCCGCTGCCCAGCCTGACCGGCGCGTCGAACTGCGGCCAGGCCGATCAGACCAACGTGCACGACTACACCGAGATCGTGCTGACGCTGCACGCGCCGACGAACGTGCAGTCGTTCTCGTTCGACTTCCAGTTCTTCTCCGGCGAGTACCCCGAGTACGTCTGCTCGATGTTCAACGACGAGTTCCTCGCCGTCGTGCAGTCGTCGAAGACCTACCCGACGGCGACGAACATCTCGTACGACATGCAGCAGCACCCGATCACCGTCAACTCCGGCTTCTTCACCGTCTGCCAGAACGACACGTCGAAGCAGCAGACGCAGAACTGCACGCATCCGCCGACCGACAACAACGGCACCGGCTACGAGACGCCGGCCGGCGGCATCAGCATCCCCGGCCTGCCCGGCGGCATCCCCGGCGGCTCGACGGGCTGGCTGACCACGACCGCGCCGATCGCGCCGAACGAGGACATCACGCTGCGCTTCGTGATCTTCGACGAGGGTGACGGCGTGCTCGACTCGTCGGTGCTGATCGACAACTTCCAGTGGGGCGCAGCCACGGTCATGGGCCCGTCGACGGGCCCGATCGGCAAGGTGGACAGGAAGATCATCCGCCACCACTTCCGCCCAACGCCGACGCCAGCGCTGATGTGTCTGTCGCCGGACGCTCACACGTAAAGTCACGGCAGACGTAGGCGGCCGCAGCGCCGCCGACGGCCGTCTTCCCCTCCACCAGCTTCGACACCAGCGGCGGCGCCCCGTCGGCGCGCACGATCATGCGATTGGGAACGTAGACCGATGCGACGGCGCGCTCGAGCGGCGCCACGTCGGCGCCGGCGAGCACGATCTCCGTCGGGCGCTCGAGCCAGAGGTCGAGCGCGTTCAACAGGTTTGCGAAGCCGAACGGGTTCTCCATCGCGCGCGCGTAGTGCGCGTGCAGCGCGGCTTCGGCGATGTCGAGCCACGCCTTGTCGCCGCAGACGTCGCCGAGGCGGATGAGGTTCTCGACGGTGACGCTCATGCCGGACGGGACCGCCGAGTCGAACGTCGACACCGGGCGCTGGACACTGTTGATCAGGCCCGGGTCGTCGGCGGCGGTCATGTAGAAGCAGCGCTCGCGCGCGTCCCAGAAGAGCGCGACCGACAGCCGCGTGAGGCGGTGCGCCTCCTCGAGCCAGCGCGCCTCGCCGGTCGCTTCGTAGAGGGCGATGAGGCCGTCGACGACGTGGGCGTGATCGTCTAGCGTGCCGGGCAATTTCGCGGCGCCGGCCTTGAACGTACGCAAGAGGCGCCCGCGCGATCCTTCGGTCATGTGCGCGAGCACGAAGTCCGCGGTGCGGCGCGCGCCGTCGACGAACGCGCGATCGCCGAAGATGCGGCCGGCTTCGGCGAGGCCGGCGATGGCCATGCCGTTGTTGCCGGCGAGCACTTTGTCGTCGAGCCCGGGCCGCACGCGCTTTGTGCGC
>Ga0134125_10001922_pt1 | contig 25050 bp, 15 predicted proteins | sample KB31751_FD_96464 | JGI IMG/M metagenome (GOLD analysis project Ga0134125, IMG submission 96464) | Terrestrial soil microbial communities with excess Nitrogen fertilizer from Kellogg Biological Station, Michigan, USA - KB3-175-1 | ecosystem: Environmental > Terrestrial > Soil > Unclassified ...
ATTCGGTGGCGGCCTGGCGGGTGGTACGGCGACGGGCAACCGGCGCATCCAGTTCACCCTGCGCTTCAACTACTAACCTGCGCTGTCGGGCTTCTGCGCGGCACGGAAGAAAGAAAAAGGCGATGCCGTTCGCAGCCTCGCCTTTTTTTACGATCTGTCCGGATTGATCTCAGCGCGGTTCGGACAGCATCGCTTCGGTGCAATTCGCCGGCTTCAGCACCGGATTGCAGCGCGCGTTCGGATGCGTCTTCCCATTAGGGCGCACGGTCACGAAGAAGCCCGATTCCGCTGCTTCACCAGCCGGATAGTCCGTGCTTACAATCTGCGCGCCGCTCTGAATCGAAGCATCGCGGCGACTTCCGTTGTTCGCTTTTACTGCCGCCGCGCCGCCATCGGTCATTGTCCGTACCAGATAGCCTTTGCGGATCAGGCCGGGCACGAGATTCGGATCCTTCACCGAATCATTGCATTCGGTGAACGCCGCATCCGGCGCGCCGGGCGTGGCATTCGTGAACAACACACGGTGCTCCAGCGACGGATGACCCTCGGTGTAGAGAGGCTCCACACGTCGTTGATCCAGCAGGAAGATCACTTTGCCGCGCGCCTTGTCGAGCGCCGGCCAGCCATCCGCGAGGATCGCCTCATTCAACGTCTTGTGTGTGCCGCGTATGTCGTCCGGCGTGATCATCTCGGCGGGCTGAAACACCGATAGAATCTCGGCGTCCAGCGCGTCGAAGGTCGCGGTGGTCAGCCGTTCGGGAACGACGCCTCCTTCGAGGCGCGGCTTCCCGTCTTTGTTTTCGACCAGAACAAAGATCGGCAGATGGCCAGGATGGGCCTTCGACCAGTTCCGAACGACCGTGAGGCAATTGGTGAACGGCTCGCAGTTGCTCCGATAGTCGATGTCCTCCACATGGAGCACCTTGAAGCCGGGCTTCATCATGATACCGTTCGGATCGAAAGGGGGATCGGCCGGTAATCCCGCCTTCGCGGCCAGCACCGGTCCCTGCGGGTGCGCGAAGAGTCCGCCTTTGGAGTCGCCGTACACATCGATCTCCAGCTGGCGGACGCCGTCGTTGAGCTGCGTCGCGAGTGACGGGTGTCTGTATTCAAGCGCCGCCGCCGCTCGGGGGTCCATCTTTTGCAGATTGGCAAATTCATTCGGGCTGATGCCGGAATGATAGCTGTTGTGAGAACCAACGAGCTGGATCTCGTTGATCTTTAGGCTCTGTGCGCTTGCCGAAGCAAGCGCACAGAAAAGGATCATGGATCGTTTCATCAGAACACCAGCCTGAGCGCGAGCTGGAACTGGCGCGCCGGGAAAGTGGAGTTGAAGATACCGAATGAGCTGCTGTTGGCACTGGTGCTGCTTACGCTGGCGAAGTTCGTCTTATTGAACAGATTGAACGCCTCGGCGCGGAACTGCAGGTTGTACGCTTCCGTAATCGCGAAATTCTTGTGGAGGCCGAAATCGGCCTGATAGAACGCCGGGAGCCGCGCGATGTTGCGAGGCGCATTGCCGAAAGGCTGAGTGTAGTCCGGTACCGTAAAGGCCGCGGCATTGAGGTAGTGGATCGGGTTGCCGCCGCTCAGATAGATCGGCGCGCCGCTAACCACATTGGGACGCGCGGAGACGAGGCCGCTGATCTGCTGCTGCTGAGTCGCGGAATAGCCGACATTGAGCGGAAGACCCGACGTCATCGTGTTGATCAGGTTCGCGGACCACCCGCCGGCCACGAAATCGAGCGCCCTGCTCTTGACATCGAAGCGGCGGCCGTGGCCCACGGGCAGCTCGTACAGAATCGACAGCGTCTCATTGACGGGCTGATTGTATTCCGAGAGGCCGCGTTCGAGACCCCTGTTGTAGAGGTTGATACGCGAGTTGTCGCCGTTGTAGTTCTCGAGGTGGCCGGGAGCGTTGTCGATTGCCTTCGACCACGTGAACGAATTCAGGAAGTAGAGGCCGTGTGAGCTGCGCTTTTCCAGCTTGACCTGCAGGCCTTCGTAACTCCCGAAGCCGCCGTTGTAGGCGATTTCGATATCGGTGAAGCCCTGAATCGGACGGCGCGCCAGCAGACTGAGATTCTGGCCCGCCTGATTCGGCAGCGCCTGATTCGCATCCGAAAGAACGTTCAGGCCAACGCTGTGGTTGCCGACATAAGCGAAGTCGAGCAGCAGGTTCTTCGCCAGTTCCTGCTGGATACTGAAGTGCCAGCTCTGCACATAGCCGTTGCGTGTGCTGCCGGGAATGTAGCGAACCTGCGAAATCGCCGTGCTGAAGTTCGAGGGATCGATGATCCCGTCGGGGAATCCCTGCGCGGCCGAGCGGAAACAGGTTCCTGCCTTCGCGGAGGCGGAGCCGCAGATCCCGAGCGTGGGAGCCTGGTTGATCGACGAGTTGATGATGTTAGGTCCGTTGTAGGCCAGCAGATTCTCGCCGCCCGCGCGATTAAACAGCACCCAGCTGATTCCATAGGCGGAACGAATCACCGTCTTCGGCATCACGCGCCAGGCGAGACCAAGGCGCGGAGCCCAGTCATTCGGATCCGGATGGACGAGAGCACGGTTGTAGAGGCTGCCGTCCGAGGCATAGATCAGACTGTTCGTAATCGGGTTGAAGTTGGCCAGCTTGTTGTCGCTTGTGTACTGCGGCGTGGCGAACTCATAGCGCAGGCCGAGGTTGAGCGTGAGGTTGTTACTGACCTTGAAATCGTCCTGAATGTAGCCGAAATACATCCGCTGGCGGTAGTGGGCCACCGGATTATTGTTCAGCGTGTAGTTGCTCATCGCGCCGTAAAAATAATCCGCCAGCCCGTACACGGATTTCTGCGTGTTGCTGAGGCTGTTGACGCAGGAAGGACTCGACGCATAGCAGGGATCGCTGAAAAATCCACCGAACGAAAGCTGGCCGTACTTCGGATTGAAATCGCTTACATCGGTATTGATCATCTGGTATTCGAAGCCCATCTTCAGGCTGTGCCGGCCGGCGATCCTCGTGTAGCTGACCTTGGGATCGAAAACCAGCGGATACTGATATTGCGGATTGCTGCCCTGGCGGCCGAACTGCGAGAATCCGCTTACTGACGAACTGATCAGACCGCCGGCGAAGGAAGGATCCAGCGGCTGGTTCGGAATCGTGAAGCCCTGCGTCGGCATGCCCACCGTGGACGGCAATTTGCCGTTGTGGCTGTAGTCGCCGCCGAAACGGAATTCGAGAACCGACGTGGGGCTGACCGTCCAGGTGAAGCCGCCGACTCCCTGATAGGTCTGGATATAAGCGTTGCCGTTCGAGTTGCCGCCCGCCGGGCCGGGAATGTTCGACGGGCTGAAGATTCGGGTATCGAGCTGGCTATAGCGTCCGAACATCGTGAGCCTCGGATTGATGTAGTAGTCAACGCGGATATCGCCTTTGTCGTTGTAAATCGTGTCCGAAGGCGAGGACTGATAGTTGTTGGTAAGCCCGGGCAGATTGGGCGCGGGCAGGGAAGTCAGCGCTCCCGCGATGGGACTCCACTCCGACTTCGGAATCACGCCGTTCGGCGCCAGAGCGCCGGTGAACGGGTTGGCAATGGGCAATCCGAAAGAACTGAAATCGCCCTGATCCATTGCTGCGGTGGGTACGGAGGCAAACTGCAGCGGATGATAGACGCGCCGGAAACCTTCATAGTCACCGAAGACGAACAGCCTATTGCGAACGATCGGCCCGCCGGCGGCCGCGCCGAACTGATTCTGATTGAAGGGAAGGGTTCCGTTCAGCGGTTTGAAGAAGCCCACTGCATTCAGAACCGTATTGCGGTTGTACTCCCAAAGCGAGCCATGAAGCTGATTGGTGCCGCTCTTGATGGTCGCATTGATCACCGCGCCCGCGGCGTGATCGTATTCGGCGCTGAAATTGTTGGTTTCGACTTTGAACTGCTGGATGGCGTCCGGGCTCGGCTGCATCACCTGATTCGAGAATCCCTGGTTGCTGGTGCCATAGGCATTGTTGTCGATGCCATCCAGCATGAAGTTATTGAGCTCGCTGCGCTGGCCGTTGATGTTGTAGGAAGCGTCGCGGCTGGAATCAGTACCGTTTTCGAGCGGCGATTTCGCCGCGCCCGGAACAAGCAGGGTGAGATCGGCGTAAGCCCGTCCATTCAGCGGAAGTTCACTGATCTGGTCCGGATTGATGACCTGACCGCGCGTGCTGTTGTCGCTCTCGAGAACGCCCGCCGCATCCGTCACCGTGACGGATTCAGAAACAGTACCGACCTCGAGCCGCAGATTGATCCGCTGGCGCGCATCCACCGCGAGATCGAACTCGCCGGTCTCGGCGGCTTTGAATCCCTGCTTTTCCGCGCGCACGCGGTAAGAGCCGAGGCGCTGATTCACGAAGAGAAAATTGCCGCTGTTATCCGTCTCCGCTTGGAGAGAAGTCCCCGTACGAATATTGGTGAGTGTGACGGCAGCGCCGGCTACGACCTGATCGGTTGGATCCGTGATCGTGCCCAGCACCGAACCGGATTCAAACTGCGCAAAACTCAGGACTGCCGACAATGCGGCGAAAACAGACACACGTATGGCCTGACGAAAATTGAGCATGTTTTTGTGTTGATCCCCCTGGATCAACACCATGTTGCCAGGCGATCCTTACATCGTGATTACGAACGCAAGACAGTTGGCTGTAATGAAAGGCATCAGAGGTTCTGTATGAATTCCACATAAAGAACCTCGAGACGCTGCGCAATCCTTGTGTTCGGCTGCAGCGCGAAAGGGTGATTTCTTACCGGTCGTTAATGCTTCATGCGAGATTTGTCACATAACAGGGAATCGGATTGTAACTGAGGTCTGCTCGCATCGTCTTCTTTGCAGATACGATGAGTAGATCATTATCAATCCATAACGTCATTCCGCTGATTCTTTTCTTCGCAGCGGGCGCGATTCCCCCTCTGAATGCTCAGAGTACAGGCTCCGTGAAGGGCACCGTCAAAGATCCATCTGCCGCGGTGGTTCCGAACGCGTCCATTCAGGTATCGGGTGCGGGGCAAACGCGCACCGATAAAACAGACTCTCAGGGGCAGTTCACCGAAAACCTTCCCGCCGGTCAGTACACTCTCACAATCACGGCTCCCGGCTTCATCGCGGCAACCGAGAAGGTAACCGTCACCAACGGTCAGGTCACCCCTCTCGATGTTGCTCTGCAAATCGCGACTTCCACCTCGCAGGTGAATGTCACCTCCACTCAGGCGGCTACGGTTGATGTTGATCCTTCGCAGAACGCTGCTGCGATCGTGCTCTCGCAGGCTGATATGGACTCGCTCCCCGATGATCCTGATGACCTCCAGGATCAGCTCACCGCCATGGCGGGTCCGGCGGCCGGTCCCAATGGTCCTCAGATTTTCGTCGACGGATTCAGCGGCGGTCAGATGCCGCCCAAGAGCTCCATCCGCGAGATCCGCATCAATTCGAATCCGTTCGCGTCTGAATTCGACAGTCCCGGCTTCGGCCGTATCCAGATTTTCACCAAGCCGGGCACCGACGCCTATCACGCCAGTGCGTTCCTGATCTACGGAAATCACAACCTCGATACGCGCGATCCTTTTGTGACGGGCCCCATGCCGGACTACAGCAACAACCAGTTCGAGGGCAGTGCCAGCGGACCGATGGGAAAGAAGCTCTCCTGGTATCTGACCGGCTCAAATCGCGATTTCAATACCGCACAGCTCATCAACGGGCAGATTCTCGATCCCTCAACGCTTTCGCCGATCTCGTTCAACTCCACCTTTGCCACGCCTTCGAAGGCCTGGCAGGTGAATCCGCGCATCGACTACGCCATCAACCCCAACAACACGCTGGTCCTGCGCTACTACCACAACAGCAACACCAGCGATGGCGGTGTGGGCGGATTCAATCTTCCCTCACAGGAAGTCTTCAGCACCAGCAAGAGCAATACCGTGCAGGCCACGGAAACGATGGTCATCGGCACGAGATCCGTGAATGAGCTGATGTTCCAGTTCCGTGACAACAGGTCGAACTCGAATGCCGCGTTCACCGCCGGACCCACCATCAGCGTGTCCAATGCTTTCACGAGCGGCGGAAATTCCCAGGCGAACTTCAATCGCAATCGCCAGTACGAGTTCCAGGAAATCAACACCATCACACAGGGCAAGCACACCATGAAGTTCGGCGGCCGGTTCCGTGAAAATCAGACCAACGTCCGGTCAACCTCCAATTACAACGGCAGCTACAGCTTCGACACGCCGAACGACGCCGCCAGTCAGGGCTGCTTCAACGGCACGCTCGACCCGCTGCTTCCCGTGCTGACGAATCCCACTTCCATCCAGAACTATCAGTACACGCAACTGGCCCTGAAGCACGGCATTCCGATGAGCGCCATCCTCGGCGCAGGTTGCGGTCCCACGTCATTCAGCCTCAATGCCGGCCCCACAACGTTCGGCGCGAATCAGTTTGATGCCGGCATTTTCGCGCAGGACGACTGGCGTATTCGCCCGAACATCACCGTGAGCGGCGGCCTTCGTTACGAAGTCCAGACGAATATCTCGGATGGCTGGGATCTGGCTCCGCGCCTCGCCATTTCCTGGGCGCCGGGCGGTAAAGCCGGGAGAACCAGCAAAACGGTGCTTCGTGGCGGCGCGGGCATCTTCTATGACAGGTACCCGCTCAGCGATGTTCTGAACACCATTCGCTATAACGGCTTTGGCCAGCAGAATTACCTGATCAATCAATTGACTTCGACGGATATCCGCAATTCCGTGCTCGCATCCTATGGTGCGCCGGGTGGGCCTGGCCTCCCGTCGCCATCCCTGCTTTCGCAGGTTTCAGCGACAGGTCAGAACCTTTACTACACGGACCAGGATCTCAAAGCCTCGGCGATGTACCAGTACGCCGCCTCGGTGGAGCGCGCCCTTCCCGGACGGACCACGCTCACCGTGAATGTGACCGACACGCGCGGTGTCCATGATTTGCGTCAGCGGCAGATCAATGCGCCGCTGCCGGGGACAATCGACCTGTCCGATCCCAACAGCCACGGCATACTTCCCTATCCGGGTCTGGGCAATCTCTATCTTTACGAAAGCACCGGAATTTACAAGGAGCTCCAGGTGATCACGAGCGCCAACACGCGCGTGAATGATCATGTCTCGCTCAATGGCTACTGGTCGTGGACGGATTACCATTCCAACTCGAACGGCTTCCCGATGAACGAATACGATACGAGCCTCGACTGGGGCCGCGTCGGCATTCCTTCCAACCGCTTCTTCCTCATCGGCACCATGGGGCTTCCGTGGGGGTGGACCGCTTCCCCGGTTTTCTCAGCCAGCACGGCCGATCGCTTCAATATCACAATCGGACACGACTACAACAACGACGGCGTCAACAATGATCGTCCGGCGCTTGCGCCCGCGGGCGCAGCCTGCGGTGGCAGCATCCGATGCACGGTGTATGGCAACTTCAACATCCAGCCCGGTCCAGACTACGTTCCAATCCCCGTCAATTACGCTGACGGCTACAGCCGCTGGGACGCGGATGTTCGCTTCAGCCGTATGTGGGGCTGGGGTGAAAGCCGCAATGTCGCGGCTGCGATGGGTGGAGGCGGCGGTGGTGGCGGAAGAGAGCGAGGCGGTGATGGCCGCCGCGGTGGCGGGGGTGGCTTTGGCGGCGGCGGCCGAGGCGGTTTCGGCCGCGTCGGCGGAAGCACCTCGCACCGCTACAACGTCGGCCTGACAGTTGCGGTCACGGACATTTTCAATCACGTGAACCTGTCAAACCCGGTCGCCAGCCTGAACTCGGCTTTGTTTGGCCAGTCGCTCAGCGCCATCAGCACTGGACAGGGCCTGGGCCGGGGCGCGGTAACCGGCACGCGGCGTGTCCAGCTCACACTTCGCTTCACCTACTAATCAACGCGCAAATAGAAACGGGACACTCCTCTGTGAGTGCCCCGTTTTCTATTTGCATACTGGAGACGCTTCCCGGGATATACTGCACTCTCGGAGCGAAACCATGATGTTGAAACGCGTTTTAGTGGCTGGACCTTTCTATCTTGCGCTCGCCGCGATGTTGTTCGCGCAGGGACGTGGCGGCGTTCTGAATATTACGCCGGAGCAGGCCGGGGCGATCGGGCAGATGAACACAGAACTCGTCCCGCTGACGCAGTCGCTCACATCCGCTCGCCGCGACCTCGTCGAAACCTATCTCAACTCCGGGAACATCCCCGTGAAAGTGAATGCCGTGAAAGCCGCTGAGCTGGCGCTTGCAAACGCAAGGGCGGAAGCTTTCGGCAAGATCCAGAATTCACCCCAGAAGATTGCAGCGGATCAGATCGGCATGATCGCCGCGGCGAGCGGCGCACCTGGTGGGGGCCGGGGCGGCGGGCGTGGCGCCAACGCCAGAGGTGGCAGCCGTGCTCCCGCAATTGGCGCAACCGCCATTCCGCACAGCACCGCCGCGCAGGGCAAAGCGCTCTATCAGATGGCAACGGACACGGCCGCGCTGGTCGCCGCTCTGAACGAAGCGCGCTCAGCGGTGATCGCGGCGTCTCTTACGGCCCCCGCGACCCTTTCCGCGAAGGTCGATGCAGTCGCCGCCGCGGAGCTTAATCTCGCGAATGCCCGCTCCACCGCGATGGCGAAGATCCAGGGGTCCGCAAACAAACTCGATGCCGAACAACTCACCGCGCTGGTTGCGATGAACGGCAATTTCGGCGCGGGCGGCTTCAGCCAGCCCGAGCCGATGAACTTCCAGGATCACACCGGCTACGTTTCGCTCTTCGATGGCGCAAGCCTGAAGGGCTGGGACGGCAATCCCAGAATCTGGCGTGTCGAGAACGGCGCTATTGTCGGGGAATCCACGCCCACGAATCCGAGCGGGAACTCGTACATCGTCAATCGAACGGTGGAGGCACACGATTTCACTCTGAAGTTCGAGATCAAAGTCGAAGGCTCGGGCGGAAGCGGACTCCAGTACCGCAGTAAGACCGGCATTCCGTGGCGGCGGCCCATCCCCGCGAATCTGCAGCCGGTCAATCTGAACTGGATGCAGACCGGCCCCCAGGCCGATTTCTGGCCCTCGCAGATTTACACCGGTCAGGTCTACTCCGAAAACACGCCGATGGGCATTGAAGCGTACCGCGGTCAGGTAGTGGAAGGCGCCGGAATGGGCGCGCGCCGGCTGATGGGAACCATTGGCGATCTCGCCGAGCTCGGCAAGCTGGTGAAGATGAACGATTGGAATGAATACACAATCATCGCGCGCGGCCCCATGGTTCTGCACATCGTAAATGGGCAACTGATGGCGGCGTTCGTCGATGACGATCCGGAATCTTCCAACAACGGTTCTGGCAATTTCGGCATCGAAATCGAAGCGACAACGAAAGTTTCCGTCCGCAACATCTGGCTGAAGAAGATCAACTGACGCCCATGCATCCTCAACTCCAGCGCGTCGCGCAACCGGAGGCGGAAGTGTGGAGTCTCTATCGGAAGGCGCTGACGCTGCTCGCCGCCATTGCGGTTGTTTTCGACGGCTTCGATATCCAGATCCTCGGCTTCGCGATTCCTTCCATCATGAAGGAATGGCATGTGACGCGTGCGGATCTGGCGCCGGTCGCCGGGCTGGGCCTGACGGGCATGGCGATTGGCAGCATCTTCGCCGGATGGTGCGGCGATCGCTTCGGCCGCCGCGTCACGCTGATCGGCTGCCTCGCGACCTTTGCCATAGCGACGCTGGCCACCGCTTTCTGCGGTAACCTGATCGAGCTGTCGATTCTCCGCGTTCTTGCAGGCATGGGCGCGGGCGGCGTTTTGCCGAACGCCGGCGCGTTCGTAGCGGAATTCGCCCCGCCGCGCCGCCGCGCGATGGCCGTTTTGCTCACCATCGTCTGCGTGCCGCTGGGCGGAATGGTGGCGGGTGTGATCGCTGCGCGCGTTCTGCCGGCCTTCGGCTGGCACATGCTCTACATCATCGGTGGCGCGGCGCCGCTGATCTTCGCCCTGGTCCTGTTCGCCGTTCTGCCGGAATCACCGCACTATCAGGCGCACGCCGAAGGCAAGGCATCCCTGCGCGATCTGTTCTCGCCCGAATTACGCCGCGACACGCTGGGCCTGTGGCTGGCGTTCTTTTCCTGCCTCGGCGGAATTTATCTGGTGTTCAGTTGGCTTCCTGCCATGCTCACAGCCCGCGGGTTGGATATCGCTTCCGCCAGCGATGGGCTTGCAGCATATAACTTCGGCGGCGTGCTGGGAGTACTGATGATCGTGGTGGCAGTGACCGCTATCGGTTCCCGCGGGCCTCTGCTCATCGCTGCGTTGGCCGGCTCCGCAAGCGCGCTCGCGTTGCTGTGGACGCCCGGCTGGCTGTTGATCGCCGGCCTCGGCGTTCACGGATTATTCGTCAATGCCGCGCAGACCTGTATGTTTGCGCTGGCGGCCCACGTCTACCCGCCGCGCATTCGCGCCACCGGAATCGCCTGTTCGGCGGCAATCGGCCGCTGCGGCGGAATCCTCAGCTCACTCGGCGGCGCCGCCATCATCCAGCGCGGCAGCACTGCCTATCTGGGCGTACTCGGCGTCGCCTTCGCGGTAACATTCGCAGGCCTCGCGATTGTGCGCAATCACTGCCCGGGCCGGCCCGACTAAAGCGGCGGATTCGGCGGCTTCGAGACTACCCAGGCCGCAATGCCCTTGCGCAGCGAAGGCCGCCGGAAGACCTTCCCATCCTCCGTCGCATAGATCCAGTTCAGGTCTTTACCGCCGAAAGCGATCCCGGTCACCGTCCCAGGCTCCGGCTTGCTCAGAATCGCGGCCGCGCGTCCATTGGCTTCACAGAGCTGAATGCCAACCGCCGTCGCGAAGAATACCTGACCTTCCGAATCCATCGTGATGCCGGAGACGCCGCTGTACGGCGAAATATCCGGCATATCCACCCGATAGAACGGCTCGCCATTGATCAGCGAACCATCTCCCGCAATCTGCAGCGACCAGCTGAACTTATTCTGCGCATCCCCCACCGCCACCATCGCCTGATCCGGAGAGAGCGTGAGCGTCGCAGGCAGCAGCATCTCTGTCCCCTGGAACACCACGCGCGACTTTCCGCTCTTGTCGATCAGCCCCACGCTCTTGTGCGCGCTGTCCACGAAGTAAACCGCGCCCTTCGCGGTCGGCGCCAGATCGTCCGCCGTCACGTTCTGCGCGACCACTTTCTCGTCCCCCGCGGCTCCCCACGACACCACACGCTTCTGTGCCGGCTGCGACGCGTAGAGCCGGCCCTCTGCCCCCACATGCAGCGCCTTTGCGCCCGCTGTATTGCGTTTGAAAACCGTCACCCTGCCGTCTGGATCGGACTTGTAGATCACGTTCGACGCCGGATCGGCGAAATAAACGTTCCCCTCCTGGTCCGGCGCCGGGCTCACCGCGGACTTGTACGCCGCCCCCACCTGCTCCCATGGCTTATCGATCGAGATCGTCGCGAAAACCTGGGCGCGCTTGTCCCAACCCGGTTTGCCATAGCCTTCCGGCAACTGCGCGGTAATCGGTTTCCCGTAATCGCGCCACAGCCATCGCATCATGTCCGGAAAAATCACCGAAGTCTGGCGGCCATCGTGGCCGCTCTCGCCGAGCTCATACTTCACGTCATAGCCGGCGAAACGCAGATCCTCATAGAGCGCCTGATTGTTGGTCGGCCAGCTTCCCGCGAAGAACGTGCCGAACGGATGGCCCGGCAGAATGTGATCGTTCCGGCCATCCTGCATGATGATGCGGATCGGCCTGGGTTCGGACTTCCGCACGATTGCCAGCATCGTATCCGCCCCCTTCATCGCTACAAACGTGCCAATGAAGCTCATCACGCGGTGGAACTGATCCGGATGCTCCCATGCCGCCATAAACGCCCCTACCGCGCCCGTACTGGCGCCCTGAATGGCGTGGTCGTCGGGATTTTTTGAGAGATTGTATTTCTTTGCGACCTCCGGAATCAGCTCGTCAATGAGGAACTGGCCGAAGCGCCCGTTGATCGAATCGTATTCGAAAATGCGTTCGAAGCGCCGCTGCGCCGCGGGATCGACGGCAGGGAGAATGCCCGGATCGATGAAGATCCCGATCATCGGCGGAATCTCTTTCTTCGCGATCAGATTGTCCAGGACCACCGGCGCTTTCACGCCATTGCCTTTCACATTCACCGTTCCGCGGCCACCGAGAAAAATCATGAAGGGCGTGGGTTTCGATGCGTCATACTGCGCCGGTACATAGACCTGGCAGTTGTGTGGAACGCCCGGGTAGAACTTGCCAGGAGGCAGCACGAAACGCGTCACCGTGCCTTTCGGCGTGTCGGGATGCGGCTGGGAATCGGGCCCCTGTGTGTAGGTGACCGCCGGCGTCTGGCCGTAGAGAGCGAGCGCCGAAGCGCAGAGAAGGAGCGGAACGAAGCGTTTCATAATCGGATTGGCTCCGATTATTCTACTTCTTTGCTTTGGCGGGTGACATCCCGACGTCCGCCATCCAGTCCTGCAGCCGCAGAGCCCAGGTCGAGTAGATAACGTTCGGCCGCGGATCCGGCTGCCGCAGCCCGAAGCCGTGGCCGCCGCTGTTGTAGATGTGGACCTCCGCCCGCACACCGGCCTTCTTCAACGCCAGATAGAGCGTGGGGATCGCGGTAGACGGCCCTTTATCGTTATCCGCCGCCAGCAGAAACGTGGGTGGCGTTTCCGCGGTGACTGTGAATTTCTCCGGCTGGATGCCGGGGTAAATCAGCGCCTGAAAATCCGGCCGCGAACTCTGCCGCTCAATCGGATCGGCTGCCGCAGCGTTCCCCGCGTCGAATCGGGTCGAAGCCATCAACGCAACTTCGCCACCGGCCGAAAATCCCATAATCCCGACGCGGTTCGTATCCACGCCCCATTCCGTGGCACGGGCGCGAATCATCCGTATCGCCCGCTGCGCGTCGGCGAACGGATGCACCTCCACCTGATACGGCGAGCCGGCCTCACGCGCCAGCCGGTACTTCAAAACAAACGCGGCCACGCCAATCGTATTCAGCCACTCGGCGACATTGATGCCCTCGGTATCGATCGAAAGAAACTGATGCGCCCCACCCGGAGCGACAATCATCGCCGCGCCGGTTGCCTTCTCCTTCGGCGGCAAATAAACCAGGAGCGACGGATTATGAATGCTCGAAACCCGGCGCGAATCGCCGGGCCGCGCGGGCGTCATCACTTCCGGCTTGTTCGCGAACGCTTCCGAGCCAGGCGCTCCCTTCTCCCACAGCGGAACCGAATCGCCCTGCGCCGCAAATGCGGACGCAGCGCAAAGGGAAAAAAGAACAAAATTTCTGATCATCTGTGCACCTGCGCGCATCCGCGGCCTAAACCAAAAGACGCGAAATCTCAACCCGGGACCGCACGCCCTCCACTACGGTAATCCCGCTTTCCGTGACCGTAAAGCCGCGCGCGCGATCGCGCTCCGCGTCGAACCCGATCGTATCTCCCGGCGCCACGTGCACGTTCTTATCGAGAATCGCGCGCTTCACCTTCGCGTGTCGCCCGATATCCACGTTGTCAAACAGGACGCTGTCTTCCACATACGCCCCGGTATGAACGCGTACCCCGCGGCTCAGCACCGAACACTTGACGCGTCCTCCCGAAAGAATGCAGCCGCCGGAAACAACCGAATCGATCGCCTCCCCGCGCCGGCCGTCTTCATCGAACGCAAACTTCGCCGGCGGGTCGGGGAAACTGCCGGTGCGCAACGGCCAGCGCCGGTTATAAAGATTGAGCGCGGGATTCACCGCCCGCAGATCCATATTCGCTTCCCAATAGGCGTCGATCGTTCCCACATCGCGCCAGTAGATCGGCTGATTCGCGGGCTCGCCGGGAATCCGGTTGGTCTGGAAATCGTAAGCGTAGATCGCCTCGCCCCGCGCCGTCATACCCGGCAGAATGTCCTTGCCGAAATCGTGCGAGCTGTCGGGATTGGCGGCGTCGGCGTGCAGCATATCGAGCAGCGCTTTCGTATCGAAAATGTAATTTCCCATCGACGCGAAGACGTATTCGGGACGGCCCGGAATGGTGGGCGCATCGGCCTTTTTTTCGTGAAAGGCGTGGATGCGGTTTTCATTGTCGGTTTCGATCACGCCGAACTCGGACGAATACTGCTTCTCCACCGGAATCGCCGCCACCGTGCACACCGCGTTCATCCGGATGTGGAAGTCGATCATGTGGCTGATGTTCATCCTGTAAATGTGGTCGGCGCCAAAAATCGCCACCACATCGGGCGCGGCCTGCTCAATCAGATTCACGTTCTGGTGAATCGCGTCGGACGTGCCCTGATACCAGGTTTCATTGTGCGAGCGCATCTGCGCCGGCACGGGGATGATGAACTGATTTTTCTGCAGTCCGCCCATTTGCCAACCCTCATTGAGATGCTGCAGCAGGCTCTGGCTGCGGAACTGCGTCAGGACGTAGATCGAAAATATTCCGGAGTTGACGAAATTGCTCAGCACAAAATCGACGATCCGGTATTTGCCTCCGAATGGCACCGCCGGCTTGGCGCGCTCCTTGGTGAGGGGATAAAGTCTGGTGCCCTTACCGCCGGCCAGTATGATTCCGAGCACGCTCAGTTGCATGGTGAGGCCATTTTGTCAGCCTGCGGACAAATTGGCAAGTCCGCAAATTCTGTTCGCGGTCAGAGTGATTGCAGGTTGACTGCCGTTCCGCTGCTTTACTTCCAGTCCTGTGCCAGCCGGACAAAGGTAGCGATCGGAACCGCGGTCGGACCCTTCGGCATCCAGGGCTTCGAATCATCCAGCCACGCCGTGCCCGCAATGTCCAGGTGAATCCAGGGCGTGTCTTCCACGAATTCGCGCAGGAAGGCGGCAGCCGTGCAGGCGCCGCCGTCGCGGCCCCCGATATTCCCCACGTCCGCGTAAACGGTCTTCAGTTGCTCACGGTACTGATCGTTGACCGGCATCTGCCACATTTTTTCGCCGGAGTTCTTCGCCGCTTCATTCCAGCGGGCAAGGAATTCGTCGTTGTTCGTGAATACGCCGGTGAAATGGTGCCCGAGCGCCACTACAATCGCTCCGGTCAGCGTCGCCGCATCCACCAGATGGGTGGCGCCAAGCTGCTTCGCGTATGTGATCGCGTCGGCCAGAATCAGGCGGCCTTCCGCATCCGTGTTGAGAATTTCGATGGTCTTGCCGGAAAGAGACTTGACGATATCGCCGGGCCGCTGCGCCTTGCCTCCCGGCATATTTTCGACGGTGGGGATGACGCCAATCACAGCGACCGGCGGCTTCAGCCGGGCAATTGCCTGCATCGCCCCGATCACCGCGGCCGCTCCGCACATGTCGTACTTCATCTTTTCCATGTCCTGCGCGGGCTTGATCGAGATGCCGCCCGTATCGAACGTGACACCTTTACCGATGAGCGCCAGTTTAGTGGAGGCCGTCGCCTGCGCGGGCTTCGCCGGTTTATATTCAATGACGATCAGGGCGCCCGGCTCCGCGCTCCCCTGAGCGACGCCCAGGAGCGCGCCCATCCCCAACTGGCGCATGCGGTCGGTATCGAGGACGTCGCAGCCAAGCCCATTCGCTTCCGCCATCGCGCGGGCGCGATCCGCCAGAGCCCGGGGCGTCAGAACATTGGGGGGTTCCACCGAAATATCGCGCGTCAGATTGGCGGCTTCCCCGATCGCCTGTCCTGCCGCCAGCCCGGCCTGCAGGGCGGATGCGTCTCCGCTGACGGAGATCGTCAGTTCCTCAATGGTGCGCGCGCCGTCCTTATCCGCCGAAGTCTTCAGTTGATCCGGTTCCCAGACGCCTTCAATGAATGCCTGCGCGGCGGCGGAGACGTACTCGGAGGAATCGAAGCCGGATTCGAGCGCAATCGCGGCTGTCTTGACGCCTTTGCCTTTGAGGAGCCGCGCCGCGGCGGCCGCCAGCTTCCAGAAGGAGGCGGTCTCGAGCTTCTCGCGTTTGCCGGCGCCGGCGAGCAGCACGCGCCGTGCCTGAAAGCCGGCGGGTGCATGCAGCAGCGTCGTTTCCAGGAATTTTCCGTTGATCTCTCCCGATTCCCGGAACGCCGCCGTGGCCGCGGGCAGGTCCGTGCGGGCAGCCCCTTCGAATTCCAGCAAAATCAGTGCGTCGCACTCCAGGCTGGAGCGATCCGGTCCGGCGAGTTTCAGCTTCATCGTGTAGAGTCCCCTTAAAAACCTGCTTTACTGTTTCGGATCGCCTCGCGGGCTTCTTCGCGGTCGCTGCGCTCCCGCTCCGCTTCGCGCTTGTCGTGGAATTTCTTGCCCTTAGCGACGGCCAACTCGCATTTTATCCTGCCGTTCTTCAGGTAGAGCCGCGTCGGCACCACCGAGAGACCCTTCTCGCGCGTCTCCGAACCCAGCTTGTCAATCTCCCGGCGGTGCAGCAGCAGCTTGCGCGGGCGAGTCGGCAAATGGTTGAACCGGTTTCCGTGGCTGTATTCGCTGATGTGGGCGTTCAGCAGCCACGCCTCGCCCTTTTCGACCGAAGCGTAGGCGTCGCGGAGCTGGACCTTGCCGGCCTTCGCTGCCTTCACTTCCGTGCCGGTCAGGGCGATGCCGGCCTCGTAACGGTCCAACAGGAAGAAGTTGTGCCCGGCCTGGCGGTTATCGCTTAGCGTCTTGGAGGGGTCGAATTTGGTCGCCAATCTTTCTTCTCAACGCCAGCGGGCGGTCACGCGTCAGACTTTTCGTTAGGCCATGAACCGGAAAGCCTTCCGGCGCATGAAACGGAACTCCTTCTAATGATATCGCCTTCAAACCTGGACGCGCAGGGAAAAAAGAGTCTACGCGCCGATAAGATGACTTTTTTCAATCAGTTGGCGGCTGTCATGCTGGCCGCTTTGATGATTCTTCCGCCGGCGCCGGCCCAGGCTGGTACGCGGAAGGGCGATAAGCTACGGAACCAGGCGCGCGTCGAAGAGACCAAAGGCAATCTCCAGAAAGCGCTCGACCTCACATCTCAGGCGCTCGAAACCGACCCCGCGGACCCGGCTTACATCCTGCAACTGCACCGCATCAAGTTCGAGCTGGGCCTCCAGCACCTCACCGCCGGGCGGAAGCTTCGCGATGCCGGCAAGCTCGATGAGGGACTGGCCGAATTCCAGAAGGCCTACGACGTCGATCCCGCCTCCGATATCGCAGCCCAGGAGATCCGCCGCACTCAGGAAATGATCGACCGGGTGCACGGCGGAAAGGCCAGCGCCGGCCCCAATACCAACGCTCTCACGCCCGTGGATCTCGCCCGCAAAGAACAGGAGGCCCGGACCGATGCTCTCAAATCCGTGCCCTTTCTGAAGCCGATGAATCCGGATCCGATCGATCTGAAAATGACCAACCGGCCGCGCACCCTGTTTGAAACGCTGGGCAAGTACGCCGGCATTAACGTCCTGTTCGACCCCGACTACGACACGCAGCAGACGATCACTCATCCGGTCGCAATCGATCTGGTTCATACCACCGTCGAATCCGCGCTCGACCAGCTTTGCCTGATCACGAAATCGTTCTGGCAGCCGCGCGACGAGAACACCATTTTCGTCAGCGTCGACAATCGTAATAACCGCCAGGCCTATACCGAGCAGGTGGTGAAGGTTTTCTATCTGACCAACCCCACCACGGCCCAGGAAATTCAGGAAATGCTGACCGTGCTGCGCACGGTTTTCGATATCCAGAAGGTTTTCAACTACACGTCGCAAAATGCGCTGGTGGTGCGGTGCGATGCCGACACCATGGCGCTGGTGGAGAAAGAGATCGCGGATCTCGATAAGCCGCGCAGCGAAGTCCTCGTGGATGTAATGGTGATGCAGGTGAGTAGTTCCTATAGCCGGCAGCTCGGCATGGGCCTGAACGGCATCAATACAAACGCTTATTTTGCGCCGCGCGCCAGTATTACCACGCCGCCTTCGACTACGGCATCCACTACGACCTCCAATACGACAACGCCTGCCATCAATAACAACAACGGCGGCAATACGACAACGCCGTCGCCAATTCCGCTTTCACAGTTGGGTCACATTTCGACGTCCGACTATTCGATCACGAATCTGCCGGGCGCGACGTTTGAAGCGATGCTCAGCGATTCCACCACGCGCGTGCTGCAGGCGCCGCAGATTCGCGCGACCCATAACGCAAAATCGTCCATTAAGATCGGCGAGAAGATCCCGATTGCGACGGGATCGTTCCAGTCGGCTGTGGGCGCGGTAGGGTCGCTGCCCGCCGCCAACACGCAGTTCACGTTCATGGATGTCGGCGTGACCATGGAAATCACGCCGCAGGTGCATGACAATAACGAGGTCTCGATGACGGTTGATCTCGACGTATCTCAGGTGCTCGACCGTATTGACGTCGGCGGTGTTTCCCAGCCGGAAGTCGCGGATAACAAAGTCACCGCGCAAATCCGCCTCCGTGAAGGGGAAGTGAACCTCATCGGCGGAATCATTCAGGATACGAACCGCAAAAGCATTACAGGGTTGCCGGGTTTGGCGAAGATTCCGGTGTTCGGCCGCCTCTTCGGCGGCGAAGATACGGAGAAGAACAGAACGGAGCTCGTGATCGCGCTGATCCCGCATATCATACGCGGGCCGGAGATCACGGCGTCGAACCTGAAGGGCGTGGCATCCGGCACGTCGACCCAGATCCGCGTCAGCTACGACAACGCGAAGCTGGACCAGGAATTGGAGAATGAATCCGGCGCGACTCCGGCGCCGGCGCGGCAGCCCGTGATTGTGCCTCCCGCGGCAACGCCGGGCCGGGTCGCGAATCCGGGCGCTCCGCCCGCAACGGTTCCGGCAGCCACAGCGCCTCCGGCGACAGCGCCCGCGACAATATCGCCCCCGGCAACGGCTCCTCCGGCGACAGCGCCGCCAGCCACCGCGCCCCCAGCCACGGCGCCAATGATAACCGGCCCGCCGGCAACCGCGCCCAGGTTTACGCCGCCGTCTGCGCCGCCCGCGACAGCTCCGCCATTTGGGCCCCCAGGTGGCGCCCGGTAGGTGAGGGAGATGAGCAGCCGCCCCCTGATTCGGCGAGGCTCGCGGCGAGGCATGACGCTGGTGGAGCTGATTGTGGCCTTCACTATTCTGCTGGCGTTAACCTCGATGGCCGTGCCACTTGCGCGTACACGCGTACGACGCGAGAAGGAGCGCAATCTTCGTATCGCGCTGGAAGATATGCGCCACGCGATCGATAAATACAAGGACATGGCGGATGCCAACAAGCTCGGTCCGCCGGAAGGCGTGGATACGTTCAATTATCCGAAGACGCTCCAGTCGCTGGTCGACGGCGTGAAGGGGGCGGGCGCGACTGCCGACGTGAAGGTCAAGTTTCTGCGGCGCATCCCCCTCGACCCAATGACGAATTCCTACGACTGGGGCATGCACAGCATGCAGGACGACCCGGACAGCACCGGCTGGGGCGGGCAGAATGTGTTTAATGTATATACGAAGAGTCTCGATAAGGCCGCCGATGGAACGCCCTATTCGCAGTGGTAGTCGGCGCGCGGGTTTCACGCTCGTCGAGATGATGATCGTGATGGCCGTGATCGTGATTCTGATCGGGATCGCGATTCCGCACTATCAGAAGTCGATCATCCGCGCGAAGGAAACGGTGCTCCACAGCAACCTCGCGGCGATCCGCAACGCGATCGACGAGTATTCGTACGATAAGCAGAAGGCCCCGCAAACCCTGCAGGATCTCGTGACGGACGGCTACCTCCGCGAGATCCCGAAGGACCCCATCACCGGCAACAACGAGTGGCGCGAGATCCAGGAGGACGCAACTCAGAGCGTCGACTCGAGCGAGCCAGGCCTGTTCGACGTCCGCAGCGAATCTTCCAGGACGAGCCCCCTCGACGGCACCGCTTATTCCGACTGGTAAGGCGGAATTGCGGTGTATTTCAGGTCACATCCCCGAACATTTTTCCCCGATAGCGCCGCCATTCAGTTAGTATGAGTGGTAACGTATGCTCTCTGTGCCACGTATGAATGGCTTCATGTGTTCCAGGGGTTGGGTTCGGATCCTCTCATTGGCTATCGCAGCGACGGTCTTCGGCGCGGCGGCATCAGCCCAGACGAGCGTGAGTTGTCAGTCGCAGGCAATTCCAGTCGCGATTAATTCAGCCGGCCTGACAGAGCGCGTCGGCGACGTCCAGATTACGTGCACGGGTGGAAATGCCGGGAGCCAGGCAATTGGAAGTATCTATGTAACCCTGAACGGGAATATAACCAATAGTCTGGATGCCGACGGAAATCTGCAGGGTATTACGGTCACCTCACAGGGCGCCCCAGTCACCGACGGCGCACCGGTACTCAGCGGGTCCGCCACTATTCAAATCCCGAATCTTCAATATACGGTTGCGAATCCCCTGGCTCCGGTCCACATTACGGTCAGCGGTCTTCGGGTCGCGGCAGCATTAATCAATAGCGATCAGGGTCGAATGGTTGTCAACGCAACTCTGGTAGGAATCGGATTCTCGCTTCCCTCGCTGGTTTTTCCCGTGGCGATTGGGTCTGCGTCGCTGGCCGCTTCGGTTCAGAACAATGGGGTGCCCTGTACGATAATTCCCGCACCTTCCTCAGCGGATTTTGCCAGCTTCATCAACGCTGGATTTGTTTCATCGGCCGTTCGTGTTACAGAGACGACTGCGGCTGCACTCACCCCAAAAACGGCTGGGACAAGCAATGGCTCGCGAATTATTGTGAAGTTTGCGGGCTACGGCCCCAATGTCCAGTTGTGGGTTCCGAATGCAATTGTAGGAAACAGCGGGTCGACCCCTACGTCAGCCGGGCAATTTGGGGCCAGCGTTGCCGGAGGCTTATATACTCCGAATGCGAACCAACTGCTTCTTTCTCTCGTGGCGGGTGCCGATCAAAATGGAAACGGTGGTAATCTCGTCACTGGTTTGCCAACGGCGAGTGCTTCGTTCGTTGGACTGACTCAGCTCAGCATATCTGGCGGTGCGGCGTTTGCCGTTTATGAGGTGCTTGACCAGAGCGCGTACGTGCAGGAATCATTCCAGATCCCTGTCTTCGTGCAGAGTCTATCCTCCGATTGCTCACAGGCGCTCGTTCCGACTCTGAGCGTGCGGGAAGGCCCGGTTTCGACGGTTTCTGTTCCGACCGCGACGGATCCTGTTCCGCGCTTCGCCGCGACCGATCTTGCGCCCGACTGCCAGTTAGCGGGGGATTGCAATCAGGCCTATTTCCCGGTTCTCTCTGTCGATACAGAGCCAGTTAACCTTACGGCCAGCGCTCAAGGCTTGACTACGAGTACGTCCGTCCCGATTCTCAATAATGGCGGATCTCTGTTGTCTTATACGACTTCGATTGCGTATGAATCTGGTATGGGCTGGTTAAGCGTCTCGCCGGCGGCGGGAGACGTTAAGTCGGGGCTTGCTCTGAAAGTGATTGCTGATCCCCTCCTCCTGCAGCAGGGCGCATATGCGGCAAGGGTGACGATCAATGGCGGCGAAGGAGGGTCGGCTTCGTTTCCTGTGAACTTTACGGTCAGCCCCTCTGGTCCCACAATCGGTGCCATCGTGAGCGCGGCATCGTTTCAGGGCGGGATCACACCGGGTTCCTACGTTGCGATATTCGGCTCCAGGCTGGATGGCAGTAGCGTGAGTGTCACGTTCGGTGGTCAGTCTGCGACTGTAGTCTTCGATTCCGCAACCCAGATCAACCTGATCATCCCCTCAACCGTCAAACCGCAATCCAACGTTCCAGTCGTAGCGACCGTGGACGGCAAGGTAAGTAACGCATTCAGTGCGGCACTGCTTGCAAACGCGCCGGCTGTATTCAATCCCGGGATTCTGAACTCGGACAGTTCGGTAAATAGCGCCTCCAGCCCTGCATTCAGGGGAACTTTTATCCAGGTTTATCTGACGGGGCTGACACTTCCCGTTACCGGGAATTTGACCGTAACCATGGGCGGGCAAACTGATATTGCCCCACTACCGGGGCAGACGTATGGAACCGTACTGCCAGCGCTTAACCAGGTAAACGTCATGATTCCCTCTACTCTTGTGGCTGCAGGGAATTCGGTGCCCCTGTCAATCTGCCTTTCAACTTTGCCGGGTCTACCGCCGTCCTGCTCGAATTCCGTGACTTTGAACGTGAAATAAAGGCGAATCTCCATGAAACTTTACTCATTTGCGATCGGGGGTCTTGCTTTGAGATTGGAGATCCTTGTATAGTCAATAGGTGACGAGTTGAATTAGTCCATGTAGTGGCTTGACACCTAACGTCGCGATATGGTAGAAAAGTTTCTTAGTACTATTCTGCATTCTTAATTCTGGCAGCGGTGAAGGTAGTCACAAAAAATACCGTGCCATCAGGTTGTACGCCCTTAGCCAACCACTTCTGGAAGGCAGGCGAGCTTTACCTCCGCCCGATACGGAGAAGTTCCCAAAGGTTTCGTAGCAAATTTTTTTTGCAGTTGAGGCTCAGGTGGAAGGAACTTCAGCCGATTCAAATTTTTCAGATTTTAGAATCCTAACAGGAGAAAGAAATGGCAGAATTTAGAACAAAGCTTTTAACGCTTGCGGGCATCGCTACGATGTTTGCAGGTATGGCGCACGCCCAAGTAACGGGCTGCACCACGACTTCGAATGCAGTATTTGTGGCGGCGGAAGGTACGACCGAACAGGTCGCGGATCTGCAGATTACATGCCCCGCGAGCGGATCTGCTGCAACCATGAGCGTTCAGGTTTACCTGTCGCCCGCCGTCAATGTCACAAGTGCAAAAGTCGGCAGCGGTAGCGGTGCAGTGAGCGAGGCTATCATTGGTACGGGCAGCCTCGTGGGCGGTGCACTCGCGGGTACGATTAACGGAACTGTCTCCGGCAGCTCGGTTACCTTCAGCAACATCCCGGTGGCGGCGGCCACGCCTGTATCGCTCGTGATCACGAACATCAAAATAGACGCAAGCCAGATTGCGACAAGCACAGGTGCCCCAACCGCAGTGACCGAAACGGCGTTCATCGGTGGCACCAACGTCACTCCAGCGGTTCTCACGGCAGCGAACGTTGCGTTCGCGACCAACGGTCTAACTGGCGTCTCAACCAAAAAAGGGTCGGATGTAACCAGCACGAGCGTTGCGGCTGTTTCAATCTGTTCTGGTACCACGGCCTTTGCAGTCGCATCGCCCGCTTTCTATGTTGAGGTGGCCGAGGGTTTTGCAACTGCATTTAAAGTCAAGGGCTCGTCCGCGGCCAACGCTACGGTCGGCGACCAACTCCGCAATAATTCCTACACTGGTTACGGTGTGACGAACGGCGCCGCGACGAACACGGCCACCTCTGGTACACGCATCCAGATTGTCTTCAACAACATTCCTGGTAATACGAATGTTTTTGTGCCTCTGACGGTTTCACTCGGCACTCCCGCGACGAGCACTCTTACTTTGGTTACTGCGGCTGCGGGCGCCGAGAACGACGCAACCGGTTCAACCGCTAACGGAGCACCGGGGGCAACTGCGGACGACAAAGCTGGTTCTGGCGTAGCTAATCAATTGACGGTGTCTAGCGGCACAGCTACAGCGATCTACGAAGAAACCCAGAACAACAAAGATGCCGTGGAAACCTACGACATTGCTGTATACCTGCAGGCCAAAGCCGCGGCGATCGCCGCTCCCCAGGGCGCTATGACTGCGACCGTCAGCTTCGCTCCGGTTGGCTCGTCGTCAAATGTGCCGAACTTTGTCAGCGCTTCCAGCACGGTGACCAAGAACGGTCCTGCGTTCAACGCTTGCACCACGAGCCTCCTGTTCCCGTTCGTGACCAACCAGCAAGGATTCGACACGGGTATCGCGATCTCGAACACCTCGAAGGACCTCCTTGCAAAGGGTGGCACGTCGAGCGCTGCGGCTAATCAGTCTGGCACCTGCACGCTGAACTTCTTCGGCAACACGGCTCCGACGGATCCGGTTGTAACGGATACGGTTGCAGCCGGTGCGACATATGCGAATGCAGTGTCAACGATCGCTCCTGGCTTCCAGGGCTACGTGATCGCGTCCTGCAACTTCCTGTACGGACACGGCTTCGCCTATGTCGTCTATAACCTCACTCAGAACAATGGTGCGGCTATGGGCTACTTGGCCGATGCAATCACTTCGGACCGCAAATCGAGCATCGTCACCGGCAGCATCACCGCTGGCGCTGGATCGGTTGGAACTTCCAGCGTTAGCAGTGGCACTCCTGAAAAATAAGCTGGCAACAAGCTATAAGAAAAAATGGGGAGGAGCGTTAGCTCCTCCCCATTTTTTTGATTTATTTGGACGATTTCGAGACTCGTCAGAACACGAAAAACGCTGCTAGTCGGTTTTGACTTCGACGTCAAATTCGAGATTCAGAGGTATTACCTTCATGATCAGCTTCCCGGGCTTCACCGGGCCAATTCGCTTAACCCGAAGAGCCGCTTTTGCACCCGCCTCCACAGCCGTCTTGTCCAATTCGGCGTGGATGCCCTCTACGTTGTCTTGGATCAGATTGATCGTTATAGAACCAGGCAACCGGTTGGTAAGAGTAACGATTTCCTCCGGGTGATCAGCCGTGATCGTGACATTTGATCGATCGATACTTACCAGCGACTGTAATGTGGCGACCGACCCCTTGGTCATTAGATCTAGCGTGCTTCCGCCTGGCTTGGGATCGTTGAATTCCATTCTCCCGAACGGCGTCATCAGAGCGGACTCTTTGTCGAAATACCAGAGCCACTGTCCCTTCCGCAGTTCCCAGTTTGATGTCGCAGGGGCCGTGAATACCTGCGCACCCACGCCCGGGGCGAGCAATTCCACCGTGACCGATATATGGACCACGGCCTTCTTTCCCTTATCAGTGAACTCAATGTTCCCGACCTTGACATCCTTAAAATTTGGCTTTCCTGAATCGTAGAAGTAGTCCTTCGATTCGGCTGCGACCAGCGCCTCTGCTTGGCGGAACTGCTTATTCAGCTCGAGCTTGTAAAACTCCTCCGCCCGCGCTCTCAGCGCTTTCTCAGCCTTGGCATTCGCCGGCGACGTTGTCTGCGCCACGGCGGTC
>Ga0134125_10001923_pt1 | contig 25049 bp, 19 predicted proteins | sample KB31751_FD_96464 | JGI IMG/M metagenome (GOLD analysis project Ga0134125, IMG submission 96464) | Terrestrial soil microbial communities with excess Nitrogen fertilizer from Kellogg Biological Station, Michigan, USA - KB3-175-1 | ecosystem: Environmental > Terrestrial > Soil > Unclassified ...
CCGGGCCGTGGCCGAGACGGCCGCGTCCCTCGGCCGTCCCTTTCCCAGCCCTTACCCAGGCGCGTCCCTTTCGTCTCGCCGAAGCTCCCTAGACGCCGCTGAGGCGCCAGCGCAGCCGGCCGAGGTGCCCACGGAGGCGATGCCCGGCGCCGGTGGCGAGGAAGGGGACGAAGAGCAGGGAGCGCCCGGCGCCGATCTTGCGCCGCAGGCGCAGGCCCGCCCACTCCCGCAGGTGCCGCGCTTCCGGGCAGGTCTCGAACGCGAACTCGACCAGGGCGTCGACCGGGACGGCGTCGGGGCCGTCGAGGTTGCCACGGTCATAGGCCCGGCTCGCCTGCCAGAGGGCCTGGCGGGCGAGGGTCCGTCGCACCGTCCGCTCCATGCCCGCCCGGCCCGCGATCCCGCTCCCGGCGTCGGCGAAGAAGCGTTCGAAGCCGTTGCGGCGTTCGCGCAGGTCGACCATCGGGTCGGCCTCGCTGCGCAGCATGCTGTCGGCGTGGATCCGGTACATCGCCTGGACCGCGCCACGGACGTAGGCGACGTCGGCGACGGCGGCGATCCGCAGCCACATATTGAGATCGGACGTGTGGTAGCAGGCGGGGTCGTAGCCACCGACCTGGCGCTGGACCGAGGTCCGCACCACGGCCTCGGGCGAGGCGATGCAGTTGTGGGCCGTCCGACAGCGGCGCTCGATCCAGCGCTTCCCCGACCAGACGGTGGTGCCGCGCCACTTCGTCGACTCCGGCTCCGGCCGCGGGCCCGGCTCGAAGAATTGGGGTCGGCCATAGACCAGGCCGACCCCAGGTTCCTCCTCCATCACCCTGACTGCGCGTGCCAGGCAGCCCGGCGTGAGGAAGTCATCGGCCGACAGCAGCACCACGTAGTCGCTGTCGGCGGCCCATTCGAGGCCCTCGTTGGCGGTCCCGATCAGGCCCAGGTTCTCCTCGTGGCGGCGGAACTCGATCCGCTCGTCAGCCGAGGCGAGGCGGGTCGCCACGGCGGCGGTGTCGTCGGGCGAGCAGTCGTCGACGACCAGCACCCGCACGTCGACCCCCTCCTGCGAGGTGATGCTGGCGAGGCAGTCCTCGAGCAGGTCCCCGTACCGGTAGCAGGGGACGATTACCTTGACCAGGGCGCTCATGCCGGGACCGGCAGCGGGTCGGGGGCGGCGACGGCCTCGAGCAGGATGCGCTCGAACTGATCGGCGCTGGTCTCCCAGGAGATCGAGCCGACGCCGGCGGCGGCGGCGCGGGCGCGCGCCTCGCGCTCGGCGGCGGGCGCCGCGACGATCCGGCCGAGCGCGTCGGCGAGCGCCGCCGGGGTCGGCCGCGCGTAGGCGACATGATCGTTCCGCAGGACGACGCGGTTGTGCTCGGCGTCGTTCATCACCGGGATGCAGCCGGCGGCCAGCATCTCGTAGGGGACCAAGGAGACGTTCGAGGCCGAGAGCACCAGCCCGGCGGCGCAGCGGTTGTAGATCCGGCCCAGCTCGGCGGGCGTGGTCAGCCCGTGGTCGACGGTCGGGAAGGGCAGGTCGGGGGCGCTTTCGCCGTAGGTGTGGATCGTCACCTCGGGGTGACGGCCGGCGAACATCTGCAGCGCCGGGACCGCCAGCTCGTGCGCCCGGCGCGGGGTCGAGGGGCGGCAGAAGTAGCAGATGTCGGTGTGGGCGGAATCGGGCTCGATCGCATAGTGCTCGAGATCACAGCCGAAGTCGAAGTGGTCGGCGGGCATGCCGTAGTCGCGCCGCAGCACCTCGGCCAGCCAGCGGCCGGCGGTCACTCCCTGGAAGCCGAAGCGGTAGGTCTCCTCGGCCAGCAGGGCGAGCGAGCCGGCCGGATAGAAGCGCGGCTCGAAGTCCTGGACGAAGTAGCAGCGCCGGCCCTGGGCGGGCGAGGCGAGCACCGGGTAGGCGGTTTCCCAACTGGTCGCGAAGAGGATGTGAGCGTCCTCGATCCCGGCGGCCAGGTCCCTGACGTCGGCCTTCAACCAAGGCCACCACTTGCGGATCGAGCGCTCGTGCTGCCGGATCTCCCAACCGTGGCGGTCATAGATGTAGACGGTCACGCGATGGCCACGGCGCTCGAGGCCGCCCAGCATGCGGAAGATCGTCGTGTGGCCGCCCGAGCCTTCGCCCGCCGGCCCGCAGACCAGCGCCACGTCGAGCGGCTCCCCCTCGCGCCAGAGCTTCGGTCCGGGCGGGGCGATCCCGGCGGCGAGCTTTTCCGAGGCGAGGGCGAGATCGGCAGGCAACACCGGGATCTCCTCCGACCTCGACCCCGCCAGCGCCTCGGCGCCGCGCGTACGGAGGCGTCCCACCACGCCGGAGGCGCCCTCGCTGCGCAGCAGGCGCTGCGTCTGACGAAGGCGCTCGGCGACGGTGGGTGATTGGCGAGAGGAGCCCATCGTCAGACCAACGAGGTGCCCGGCGGCCTTCTTTCACCGCCGGCGGCCGAAAGAATCGCGGCGGGCGGCCCGTTGCTTTACCGATGCGCACGACCGAACTGATCGACCCCTTCCTCGACCCGGGCTACGCGACGCTGGTCGGCGACGGCCAAGGCGCCGACATCTTCCACGACCTGCTCTGGCTGGAACTGCTGCGCGACGAGTACGGCTATGAGATCGGCGCCTGCTGCGTCCGCGACGAGGGCCGCATCGAGGCGGCGATCCCCTTCGCCAAGATCAAGAGTCGGCTGACCGGCAACCGCCTCGTCGCCCTCCCCTTCTCCGACCACTGCCCGCCTGTGCTCGCCCCCGACGCCGGGCTCGAGTCGCTCGGCATGCTCGGCGACGCGCTCGCTGCCCACGCCAACGAGAGCCGGCTCGACCTGACCGTCCACGCCTCGTTGCCGAGCGTCCCGGAGGGGCACGTCAGCGAGCGCTTCGTCCGCCATCTCCTGACCCTCCCCACCGACCCGGACGAGGCGGAAAAGGGAATGGCGAAAACCTTCCGTCAGAAGGCTCGCCAGGCCCGCCGCGGTGGCCTCCAGGTCGAGCGGCGCACCGACGCCGAGGCGCTTGCGATCTTCTTCGGCCTCCACCTCGAGACCCGTCGCCGGCTCGGCGTCCCGACCCAGCCGAAGAGCTTCATCGCCCGCTTCGAGAAGCTCTTCGCCGCCGGCAAGGGGTGCGTCTGGGTCGTCGAGGACGGCGCCGAGCCGATCTGCGCCGCGGTCTTCCTCACCCACGGCAAGACGGTCACTTATAAGTACAGCGCCTCGACTGCCGCCTCGCTCAGCAAACGGCCCAACAACCTCCTGCTGCTGGAAGCGGTCCGCCACTACGTCGAGCAGGGCTTCGCGCAGATCGACCTCGGCCGCACCGATCTCGATGCCGTTGGCCTGCGGCGCTTCAAGCGCTCGCTCGGCGCCGAGGAGCTACCGCTCGCCTACACCTACCTGACCGAGCCCACGCCACTCGGCGAGCCCTCGCTCAAAGAGAAGGTGATGGAAACCACGATCCGCCGCGGGCCGCCCGTCGTCGGTCGCCTCGCCGGCCAGGTGCTCTACCGCCATGTCGGCTGATCCCACCAACCCCCGCCCCGACCTGTCGGTCATCGTCGTCACCCACAACGGGCGACAGAAGGCGCTCGAGACGCTGGCCTCGGCGCAGGCGGCGCAGGGCTGGATCGACGCCGAGTGGTTCGTCGTCGACTCCGGCTCCACCGACGGCACCGCCGACGCGATCGAGCAGGGCTTCCCCGCGGTGCGGGTGCTGCGGCGGGAGAACCGTGGCTTCGCCGCCGCCAACAACGTCGCCTTGGAACGGGCCCGGGGCCGCTACGTGCTGCTGCTGAACCCCGATGTCGAGTTCGCCGCGGGCAACCTCGCCGAACTGGTCGCGGCGATGGACGCCCGCCCCGGCACCGGGATCGCCAGCGTGCTGCAGACCGACCCCGACGGCAGCCTGCAGGCTTCGATCCGGCGCTTCCCGTCGGTGCTGCGGAGCTTCGGCGAAGCGCTCTTCTCCTACCACTGGCCGCTCGGCCGCGGACTGCAGGAGCCGGTCGCCCAAGGCCCCCGCTACGAGCGCCCCGGCGCCGCCGACTGGATGTCCGGCGCCTTCCTGATCGCCCGCGCCTCGGCGGTCGCCGAAGTCGGGCCGCTGGACGAGCGCTTCTTCCTCTACTCCGAGGAGACCGACTGGTGCTACCGCTTCAAGCGCGCCGGCTGGGGGGTCGAACACCTGCCGGTGGCGACCGTCGTCCACCACTGCGGCGGCGGCTCCGACGGGGCGCTGAAGCCGCAGTTGACCCACTCGAAAATGCTCTTCGCACGTAAGCACTACGGCCGTCCGCGGGCGATGGCGATGCGCGGCTCGCTCGCCCTCGGGCACGCCCTGCGGGTGATCTCCGGGACCGTCCTCGGCGTCTTCGCCGGCGCCGGCCACCGCGAGCGTGCCCGCCATGAGGTGGCGGCGCTGCGGGTCGCCCTCGGCGCCCCGCCGCCCTACGGGCCGTATGCCGCGGACGGGTCCCCGAGCGTGCCGTCGACCGAGCGCTCCCCGGCCGACTTCGACGACCGCGAGCTGCGCGAGGAACGCTACCGCGACCGCTCCGAGAATCGTTCGCTCTTGATGAGCACCTACTACAACGTCAAGCCGCTGCTGCCGCGCCGCTTGCAGCTGGCCCTGCGCCGCCGCTACGCGGTGCGCCAGGCGCGGGTCGAGTTCCCGCGTTGGCCGATCGAGCCGATCCTGGTCGAGCGCCGCCAGGCGACCCTGCGCGCGGAGCTCCAGGCGAGCGGCGCCGACGCGCTGCCGACCGTGGCGACCTGGCCCGAAGGCCACCGCTTCGCCGCGATCCTCACCCACGACGTCGAGGGACCGAAGGGCGTCGCCCTGGTGCGCGAGATCATGGCGATCGAGCAGCGGCACGGCTTCCGCTCCTGCTGGAACTTCGTCGGCGACTGGTACCCGATCGAAGCGGGGCTCTTCGACCACCTGCGCGCCGAAGGCCACGAGATCGGCCTGCACGGGATCAAGCACGACTGCAAGCTGTTCGAGAGCCGCGCGAACTTCGAGGCCGAGCTGCCGGAGATCCACCGCAAGCTCCGCGAGTGGGACGTGGTCGGCTTCCGCTCCCCCGCCACCCACCGCAACGCCGACTGGATGGAGGAGCTGGGCGCCGCCTACGACAGCTCCTTCCCCGACACCGATCCGTTCGAGCCGCTTGGTGGCGGCTGCTGCTCGATCCTCCCCTTCTTCCTCGGCGAGATGGTCGAGCTGCCGATCACCTTGGTCCAGGACCACACCCTGTGGGAGATCCTGCGCCGCGACACGATCGACCTCTGGACCGAGAAGAGCGACTGGATCGCCGCCAACGGCGGGCTGATCAACCTGATCGTCCACCCCGACTACCTCGACACCCCCGACCGCCTACGGATGTACGAGGAATTCCTCGTCTACCTGAAGGGGATGGACGGCGGCTGGTCGGCACTGCCGCGCGACGTCGCCGAGTGGTGGCGGCTGCGGCGTGACCTCGGCTGCGTCACCGATGGGCCGCGGGCCGCCCACGTGGTCGGCCCGGGCAGCGAGCGGGCGCGGATCGAGTGGCTCGACGCCGAGGGGACGGCGACCGCCTCGACCCCCGACCCGGTGGGTGCGCGATGAGGCCCCGCGTCCTGATCCTGCTCCAGAACGAGCCGATCCCCCACGACCGCCACGTCTGGAACGAGGCCCGGGCACTGGTCCGCGGCGGCTACGACGTGACCGTGATCTGCCCGGCGGGCGAGAAGCGCGACAACGAGCCCTACGTCGAGCTCGAGGGCGTGAAGATCCACCGCTACAGGCCGCGCCCGGCGGGCGAGCATGCCGCCGAATACGCGGTCGAGTACGGTGCCGCGCTGATCTCGATGCGCCGGCTGGCCGCGCGGCTGGCGCGCGAGCGCCCCTTCGACATCGTCCACGCCTGCAGCCCTCCCGACTTCCTCCTGCTGGCGGCGCTGAAGCTGCGGCGGCAGGGCGCCCGCTTCGTGTTCGATCACCACGATCTGACGCCGGAGCTCTACTCGACCCGCTACGGCGAGGGCCTGGTGCAGAAGGCGACCCTGCTCGCCGAGCAGGTGGCCTACCGCTCCGCCGACGTGATCCTCGCGGTCAACGACTCCTACCGCCGGATCGCGATCGAGCGCGGCCGCCGCGACCCCGCCGACGTCGCCGTGGTCCGCACCGGCCCCGACCTCAGCCGCTTCGTCCCGGTCAAACCCGACCCGGCGCTGCGCCGCGGCAAGCGACACCTGCTCAGCTACGTCGGCGTGATGGGGCCCCAGGACGGCGTCGACCACGCGCTGCGGGCGCTCGCCGAGCTCGCCGCCCGTCGCCAGGACTGGCACGCGATCTTCATGGGCGACGGCGACGTGGTCGACGAGATGCGGACGATGTCCGGCGAGCTGGGGCTCGGCGACCTGGTCGAGTTCAGTGGCTGGGTCGAGCACGACACGATCGCCGCGGTGCTGTCGACCTCCGACGTCTGCATCGCCCCCGACCCGAAGAATCCGCTCAACGATCTCTCCTCGATGATCAAGATCTCCGAGTACATGGCGATGGCCCGGCCGATCGTCTCCTTCGACCTGGCCGAGTCGCGGGTCGGGGCGGGCGGCGCGGCGCTCTTCGCCGCGCCCGAAGACTTCGCCGGCTTCGCCGACCGGATCTCCCAACTGCTCGACGACCCCGAGCGGCGCCGCGTCCTCGGCGATGCCGGTCGCCGCCGGGCCGAAGAGGTTCTCGCCTGGGAGCACCAGGAGCGGGCGCTCCTCGCCGCCTACCAGCGGGCACTCTCGATGGGACCGGTCCGCGAAGGCCGGATCGCCCTGCTGCGCCGCCTGCTTCTGCCGCGGCGCTCCCCCCAGGTCGCCATGCCGGCGGCCTCACTCGCCCGATAGTTCGGCGCCGTACTAGTACGTTTCTAGTTCGATTGCCGCAAATCGCCCCCCTGTTACGACTCATCAGCGGTTAGGCAATTTCCCTTTAACGCCTAAACGTCTGCCGGGTGGGTAGTACATACGGCCACAGGGGTCTTTTGGGTTGAGTCCCTTTCCTATCCCAACCGATTGGGAGGTCGGAATGAATACTCACGGGTACATCCGCACGGTCGTCTGCGCTCTCGTCGCAGTAATCGCGAGCCTCGCCGCACTCAGTGCCGGCGCCCTCGCCAACGGTCTTCGCAGTGGCTCGAACCTGCCGAAGCTCGAACAGCGCCACGCTGTCGGCAAGAAGCAGCAGCGGAGCAGGGCGCACCGGTACCACGCCAGCCGCGGCCATCACGCGAAAGGGAAAACCAGCGGTGGCACGAGCAGCACCCCGGGCACCGGCACCGGTGGCCAGGAATCTGCCGGTGGCGGTACGACGACGCCCGGGACCGGAACCGGCACCGGGACCGGAACCGGCCCGAAAAAACCGCCGACCAAACCGACCCAGCCGCCGGTGACGGAAAGCCCGACGACGCCCCCGGTGACCGAAACCCCGCCGGTCGTGACGCCGCCGACCGAACCCCCGACGACGCCGCCGGTCACCCCGACCGGGACCTCGAACTGCTTCGCCTCACCCCACGTCTGCGGCTTCCCCGACGCGACCAACTCCGGGGTCCCCGCGGGCACGACGCTGACCGCGAGCGGTTCGCTCAACGTCACCACGGCGGGCACCGTCATCTCCGGTCGCAACGTGACCGGGACGATCAACATCCTGGCCGACAACGTGACGATCGAAAAGACGCGGGTCACCCAGAACACCACCTGCGGCACCCGCAGCACCTGCGGCAACTACGCGATCCGCATCGACGAGGGCGTCGACGGAACCGTGATCCGCAACGTCGAGACCGCCTCGGTGGCGGGTGACACCTGCGAGCACGACATCCGCAATACCGGCGGCACCCTGACGATCGAAGGCGCCTACCTGCACGCCTGTGACTCGAACGTCTACGCGGTCGGGCCGACCACGCTGAAGAACTCCTACGGGATCGGCGCACTGGCGATCTCCGAAGACCACGTGGAGAACGTCTACTTCAACGAAACCAGCTTCACCGCGATCCACGACACGCTGCTGAACCCGGTCGAGCAGACCGCGGTGATCTTCGGCAACTCCGGCGGCGGCTATGACGTCACCAACTGCTCGAACCAGCTGACGATCCTGGAAAGCCTGATCGGCGGCGGCGGCTACACCCTCTACCCCTGCGCCCACGCGGCCCAGGCCGGGACCAGCAGCCTCAGGGTCGAAGGCAACCACTTCGCCCGCTGCGTCAGCGCCGAAGGCTACAACCCCAACGGCGGCACCCATCCCTGCGTCGGCGGCGCCGACAGCAGCGGCTACTACCCCAAATCGGGCAGCTACGGGCTCGTCACCAACTATTTCTCCGCCGCCAGCATCTGGCGCAACAACGTCTGGGACAACAACCTGCAGAAAGCCTGCATCACCGGCAGCAGCTCCGGCTGCGAATGAAGTTCGACGGGCCTACCGGGGTAGTCGACCGGTAGGCCCATATGCTGGGAGTGTTCTGTATCGGATGGCATTCACCAGCATCATCACCGTCCTCGCCGCGCTGATCGCCGGCAGTCCCGCCTTCGCCGGCCCCGGCACCCAGCCGGTCCACCAGACGAATTGCTTCGCCTCCCCGCACGTCTGCGGCTTCCCCGACGCCTCCAACACGGGGGTGCCGAAGGGAATGTCGCTGAAGCCGAGCGGCGGCATCGAGGTGAAGGAAGACGGCGCCGTGGTCAAAGGCCTCGAAGTGACGGGGACGATCGAGATCGACGCCGACGACGTGACGATCGAAGACACCAAGGTGACGCTCGACGGGTCCGGCTGCGGCACCCGGTCCACTTGCGGCAACTACGACCTTCACATCGAAGACGACGCGACCGGGACGGTGATCAAGGACAGCGAATTCCTCACCGCCCCGGGGACCACCTGCGAGCACTCGATCCGCAACAGCGCCGGGGCCGACATGAAGCTGATCCGCGTCTACATGAACGGCTGCGACTCGAACATCTACGGCGGCGGCATCGTCAAGGACTCCTACGGCCTCGCCCGGATCGCGATCGCCGACGACCATGTCGAGAACGTCTACTTCGACGACAGCCGCTTCATCGCGATCCACGACACGCTGCTGAACCCGGTCGGCCAGACGGCGGTGATCTTCGGCGACTCCAACGGCGGCGAAGAAACCAGCGACTGCCGCAACCGGATCACGGTGCGCAGCAGCCTGCTCGCCGGCGGCGGCTACTCGCTCTACCCCTGCGCCCACGCCGAGGGGCCCGGCTCGAGCAAGCTGACCGTCGAAGGCAACCACTTCGCCCGCTGCAAGACCAAGGAAGGCTACGAACCCGACGGCGGCGCCCACCCCTGCGTCGGCGGCCCCGACTCGAGCGGCTACTACCCGAACTCCGGCTCCTACGGGGTGATGACCGACTACTTCGCGAGCGCCGCCACCTGGCGCGGCAACGTCTGGGACGACGACCTCGCCAAGCTCTGCATCGACGGGCGCACGACGATGCGCAGCTGCGCCCACGGCCGGCAGCGTTGACGGATCACATCGGGTTGGCGAGCGGCCGCGCGCCGTGCGCGCGGCGCCGGCGCGGGCGACGCCGCGGCAGCGCCCGGGGGGCGGGCGCCGGGGCGACCTTTTCCACCGAGGCCGCGGTCGTGCACATCGCCGCGAGGAAAAGGAACAGGTACGGGGCCTGCGGGAAGGTGAGGATGTCGTAGAGCGCCGCGGCGACGAAGAAGCCGAGGATGCCGGCGGCGGCGGCGAGGGCCGGCGGCCCGCGTAGCGGATTGTCCTTGCGGGCGGCGTAGCGCACCGCGATCACCACCGGGGTGAGGATCAGGCCGATGAAGGCGAGCAGCCCGAGGAAACCGGTCTGGTAGAGCTCGCCGAGGTACTCGTTGTCGAAGATCCGGTAGGTGTCGACCTTCAGCGAGTCGAGCGTCCCGTAGCCGCGGCCGATCGCCGGGTGGGTGAGGATGTCGGGGACGACCGCTTCGTAGTCGGAGGTGCGGCCTTCGTCGGAAGCCTTGTTTTCGCTGCCGGTCAGCTGGCTGATGACGCTGATGCTGCCGCCCTTGACCGCGAAGCCGACCACGATCGCGACCAGGGCGATCGGGATCAGCGGCAGGAATTGCCGTGGCTTGATCGCGAACAGCGAGAGGATCGCCACCGCGGGCACGATCAGCCCCGAGCGTCGTTGGGTGATCAGCCCCCCGACGATGATCAGGAGGGCCAGCGACCCCCAGAGAAGTTTGCGGCGGAAGCTCGGCGCGCCGGCGGCGAAGACGATCGCGAACGGCACCGCCATGCCGAGGAGCGTGGCGACCGAGAGCGCGTGTCTGGTCGGCCCCGAGATCATCGGCCGGCCCGGCGCGCTCGGGTCGGAGCCCGCTTCGGTCGGCGCCGGTTCGACTTCGGCGATCGGCGAGAGCACCGTGGTCGCGGTCGAGTAGAAGAGGTTGTCGTGGGCCTTCTCCTCGTAGATCGTGCCCAAGGCGGTGATCGAGGCGAGCACCACGATCAGCACGCCGAAGGCGCGCAGCTCGGTCACCCGCAGCGAGACCGAGAAGACCGCGAACAGGCCGACCAGGGTGATCAGCAGCACCAGCCGTTTCTCCGCGGTCGCCCATTCGCCGAGGTTGGTGATGCGGTCGAAGTTGAAGACGACACTGAGGATCGCGATCGCGAAGAAGACGATCATCGCCGTCGCCCATCCGCGCGGGCGCAGCCGCAGGCGGCCGCTCCGCTTCGCCAGCACCGCCCCGATCGCCCAGGTGGCGATCACGAAGGCGGCGAAGAAGCGGTCCGACTCGGAACTGAACGGCAGGTGGACCTTGAGCTGGGTGGCGTCGATCGGCAGCAGGAAGATCGAGGCCAGGAAGAGGGCGAAGACCCACGGCAGCGGTCGCTTCGTCCGCGGCCATGAGTCGAGGCGCTGGAGCGCGTTCATGGCTAGAGGTTCTGGCGTTCGAGGTACGGGCGGAGGGCGACTTCGCGCCGCTGCGACCCGCCGCGTCGGCCGTTCGAGCTCGGCCGGTCCTCGTCATCGTCGTCCTGCGAACGCCAGCCGCGGGCGATCGTGTGGGCCGGGATCAGCAGCAGGCACCAGAGGACGAGGACGACGAAGAAGACGAGGGCGGCGATCTGCGCGTTGGCGCCGCCGTTCACCACTCCCCCGGTCGCGTCGCCGAGCTGGTGCACGATGACCCGGCGCTTGGCGGGCGTGTGCTGCGATTCCTGAATGTGGTTGATGTAGGAGGAGAGCGCCTCGGGAGCCGCGTCGGCGAGCTTGTGGGCGCCATCGGCGGTCGGCGCCTGGGCGAAGACGGTGACGATCGGCAGGTCGGGGTTGTTCTCGAACCGCAGTCGGTAGAGCGCCCGCTCGCCGATGATCTGGGAGCTGCGCTTCTCCGCCGTCGGTTCTTGTTCGAAGACCGGCAGGTTCTGTTCGTAGGGGCCCTGTCCCTCGATCGCGTTCGCGGGCAGCCCCGCTTCGCGAGCGATCAGGGTGATCGCCAGCGGGCTGGCGAGGAAGCGCGAGAAGACCGCCGCCCGCGTGTTCAGCGGTTCGACTTCCTCTTCCAGGTTGGCGAAGGCGGAGTTCGGCGTGTCGACCAGGATCTGGGTCGAGGCGGTGGCGAAGGTATTCGTCCGGGGCGTCAGCGACGGCGGGAAGATCCCCACCGTGAAGGCGCTCAGGATCGCCGCCATCAGCGCGATGACGGCGCCGACGGCGACCAGCCGCCGGCGTTTCCAGAGAGCCTTGAGAGCGCGTGCGAATTCCATCGTCCGGACCCCTCGCCTAGTGCTGGCGGACCCGACCGGCGCGGTCGAGATGGTTGCCTTTGCGGCCGTCGTGCGGGACCAGCAGCGTCGCCCCGGTCTCACTGATGTCGGGCGCCGCTACCAGTTCGGCCTCGGCCTCTTCGCTGTCCTCGCGACGCCAGGCCTCGATCAGGCGCGGCAGGCCGAGGATCAGGCCGATCTCCAGGGCGAGGACGAAGAGGAAGATCGCCGCCGCCACCTTGTTACCGGGGCCCGAGTCCGAAAGCTGCGCCTGCGGCGGCCCGAGCACGCGGACCTCGACCTTTTCCCTGGCCGGGGTCGCCTGCTGCTCCTGCACCGACTTGATCACGCCACGAAGCGCCTCCGGGGCCGCCTCGGCGAGCGCCGCCGCCTCTTTGACCGTGGGAGCGCGGGTGACGACCGAGACGATCGGGAGTTCCGGCACCTCGACGAAGGTGAGACCGTACGGCAGCGCCGCTTCCGCTTCGGTGACCCCCGGCGCCTCCCCTGGCAAGGGCGAGGGTCCGGAGACCTCGATCTGTTCCGGATCGATGCCGGCGTCTTCGGCGATCTGGGCGACGACGTCGCCGCCCGCCATCAGGCGGGCGAACACGCCGGCCCGCGAGATCAGGCCGCTGATGTCACGCTTGGATCCGGCGATCGGCGAACGCGCCGAGTCGATCAGGACCTCCGAAGAGCCATGCGCTTCGACGGTGCCTTTCTTGCTGATCGACGCGCCGTTCACCTGGTAGACGGCGAGGATCGAGAGCGCCAGGGCGATGACCACCGAGATGGCCACCAGCACTTTGCGCTTCCACAGCTCCCTGAGGGCGGAGACGAAGGTCACGGTCGGTCGATCCCTTCGGCGCTCAGGCCGTGACCATCGGTTGACGGTTGCGCGAGCGGACGTCGTCGGCCGAGCGCACCTTCACCGGTTCGCCCTTGGCGTGCAGCGAGCGCTCCAGCGCCTCCAACGCGAACACCACTTCGAGGCCGAGGCGGGGGCTGGAGACCGGAGTCGTGCCCTCGCGGATCGCGCTCGCAAAGTCGGCGAGCTCGAGCCCGAGGGGCTCGGCAGGCTTGATCTGCGGGGCGACCACGTCGCCCGAGCGGTAGGTCAGCTGGTACTCGCCAAAGGTGGCGGGCGGCTCGGCGAAGTCGAGGCCGCGGTCGTAGATCCGCACCGGGTCGTCGGCGGCGGAGTCGTCGTACTGGACCATTTTCTGGCTGCCGACGATCACCATCTGACGCATCTTGCGCGGGGCCAGCCAGGAGATCTGGACGTTGGCCTGGGCGCCGTCTTCGAACCGCAGGGTCAGGAAGGCGGTCTCGTGGACGCCGTCCTGGAAGACGCTGCGGCCGTTGGCGCTCACCTCGACCAGCTGTTTGCCCAGCCAGTAGAGAAGGATCGAGAGATCGTGCGGAGCGAGGTCGAGGACGACGCCGTCGCGCTGGTAGAGGCCGAGATTCATCCGCGAGGAGGTGGCGAAGTAGACCTCGCCGAGGATGTCGCTGTCGATCAGCTCTTTGACTTTGTTCACCGAAGGGCTGTAGAGGAAGGTGTGGCCGGGCATCAGCACCCGCTCCACTTCTTCCGAGAGGGCGACCAGCTCGGCGGCCTCGCCGGCGGTGCGGGCCAGCGGCTTCTCCACCAGCACCTGCTTGCCGGCTTCCAGCGCCTGGCGCACCAGCGAGTAGTGGGTGTGCGGCGGGGTGGCGATCGCGACGGCCTCGACGGCCGGGTCGGCGAGCGCTTCCTCGAACTTCTGCAGGCAGGGGTAGCCGGGAGTCCGTTTCTCGAACTCGGCGATCCGCGCCTGGTCGCGCTCGCAAAGCGCGATCAGTTCGAACTCGGGCCGCTCGATCACGTTGCGGACGATGTTCGGCCCCCAGTAGCCGTAGCCCACGACCACGGTGCCGATCGGATCATTGGATACAGCTTTTCCGTCGCTCATACACAAACAACGAGCGGGATCCTCAGGACTTGCGTGCCCGAAGATAAATCCTCGCTGAGCGCGGGCGGCGCCCGCAAACGGCGTGCTAGAGCCGTTTGAGAGCGATCGAGGCGAAGCGGACGCCGGCCTGGCAGGGGCCGGTCACCTGCAGCACCCGGCCGCCGCTGATCCCGACCACGACCGAGGTCGACTGGAAGGTCAGGCAGTAGCCCTGGCGACCGTCGATGGTCACCGATTCGACCTTTTTCGCTTCGCCCTTCAGCGAGCTCAGCGAGGTTTTCTCGACCACCAGGTCGATCTCGCGGCCGGCGGCCATGTAGACGCAGGTCGGGCCCTGGGGGCGCTCGGAGACCTTGACGTTCGCCCCGAGGATCCCTTCGGCCTTCTTCTTCGGCACCAGCGCGCACGGTTTGACCGGCTTGGCGCCAGTGACGCTCACCTCGTCGGTGTCGTGCCCGCTGGGGAACGCGGCTTCGACGACTTCGGCTTCGCTGCCGGACTCGGTGACGGCGTCGCCACCGGCGGTGGTGGAGCCGCCACCGCCGCAGGCGGCGAGGGCCAGCGCCGCGACGATCGCCGCCAGCGCCAGGAGGGTTATGTGTCTGATCTTGATCATGGGGTGAACATCACATCGACGAAGTAGTTCGTCGCGTTGAAGGTGCTGGTCGGGAAGACCAGCGAGCCGCTGTAGGTGTAGAGACCGTTGGGGCTGGTCGAGTTTGCCAGGCCGGTCAGCGGCGTGACTTTGATCGCCGCGGCGAAGCCGTTGGAGGTCGCCGAGTAGTGGCCTTTCGGAGCCAGGTAGCCGGCCACGTAGGTGGTGTTGGCGGCGATCGAGACGGGGCTGGCGAAGGTCATTTCCTGCCAGCCGGAGGCGGTCTCACCGGTGACCGTCGCCGAGGACAGCAGCGTGCCGGTGCTGCTCCAGAGCGCGATCACGTGGGTGCCGGTGTTGCCCACCGACTTGTAGAAGCGGATGCCGCGGATCTTGCCCGCGCTCGAGCTCTGGAACTTCATCCCGAGCACGACCGAGGCGGAATCGGCGACGTTCACGGTGGTCGGGGTCCCCTGCTCGAGCAGGGTGACCCGCGGGATCACCGCGGCCGAGGCGGCCGAGGCCGTGCCGGTGCCGACCGAGTTGACGGCGGCGACTTTGAAGGTGTAGCTCTGGCCGTTGGTCAGCGAGGAGATCGTCGCCTGGGTGACGTTCCCGACCGTGGTGGTGGTGAGCGGCACGCCGCTGAGGTAGGGCGTCACCTTGTAGCCGGTGATCGTGCCGCCGCCGTCGCTGGCCGGGGCTTTCCAGGTGACCAGCGCGCTCGCGTTGCGGGCCGCCGCGGTGACCGCGGTCGGTTCGCCCGGAAGGGTCGCCCCGGTCGGCGTGACCGCGTTGGAGGCGGCCGATTCGGGGCCGGTCCCGGCGGCGTTGGCCGCTTTCACCTTGAAGGTGTAGCTGGTCCCGGATTTCAGCCCGCTGACCGTGGTTTCGGTCGCCGGCGGGTTGCCGGTCACCGTCTTGGCGGTCTGCGCGACGCCCGCCACGTAGGGGACGACGGCGTAGCTGGTCGGTTTGCTGCCGGTGGTCGGCGCCGTCCATTTCACCGTCGCCGAGCCGAGGCCGGCGGTCGCGATCACCCCGCTCGGGGCACCCGGGATGGTCGGCGGCGGTTCGGGCGCGAACAGCACGTCGACCCAGTAGTTGGAGGCGTTGTAGTCGTGGGTCGGGAAGGTGACCCCGCTGCCGTAGGCGTAGAGGCCGTTGCCTTCGGTGCCGCTCAGTTCCGAGCTGCTCGCTTCCGCCGTCAGCGGACCGTTGACGATCGCCGCCGAGAGGTTCGGGCCGTTGACCGAGTAGTGGCCGTTCGGCGCCAGGTAGCCGGCGACGTAGGTCGTGTTCGGTTCGATCTGCACCGGGGTGGCGAAGGTCACCTGCTGCCAGCCGGAGTCGGACTCGTTGGTGAAGGTCGCTTCCGCGAGCAGCTGCCCCGCCATCGTCCAGAGGCTGCCGACGTGGGTGCCGGTGTTGGTCGCCGCCTTGTAGAAGCGGATCCCGTTGATCGTGCCCGCTTCGGCGCTGCGGAACTTGACCCCGAGCTCGACCGAGCCGCCGTCACCGCTGTCCACGGTGCCCGGCGTCGCCAGGTCGAAGACGGTGTCGTACGGGGTCACCGAGTTCGAGGCTTCCGATTCGGGGCCCGCCCCGTAGGAGGTGATCGCCGCCACCTTGAAGGTGTAGGCGGTGTTGTTGGTGAGGCCGGTGAGGCTTGCTTCAGTCGCCGCCGAGCCGGTGGTCAGCGGGGCCTGCGGGACGCCTTCCTTGATCGGGGTGACGCGGTAGGCCGTGATCGGACTGCCGCCGTCGCTTGCCGGGGCGGTCCAGGTGAGGAGCGCGCCCGAGCTCTTCGGGGCCGCGGTGACGCCGGTCGGCGCTCCGGCCGGGTTCAGCGCGGTCGGCACGACCGAGTTCGACGGCGTCGACTCGGGGCCGTTGCCGACCGAGTTCACCGCCAGCACCGTGAAGGTGTAGCTGCTGCCCGCGGTGAGGCCGTTGACCGTGGTCGAGGTGGCCCCGGCGCCGGCCGTGGTCGGGCTCTGCGGGGTGGTCCCGTTCAGGTAGGGCGTCACCTTGTAGCCGGTGATCGGGCTGCCGCCGTTGCTTGCCGGAGCGGTCCAGGACACGGTCGCCGAGGTGGCGCCCGCTTTGGCGCTCGCGCCGGTCGGCGCGCCGGGCACCGTCGCCGCGGTCGGGGTGACCGGGTTGGACGGGCTCGAGGCGGTCGAGCCGCCTTCGTTGGTCGCGCTGACGACGAAGGTGTAGGTGGTGCCGCCGGTCAGCCCGGTGACGACCTTTTCGGTGGTCACCGCGGGCACCGTGACCGACGTCTGCGCGGTGGTGCCGATGTAGGGGGTCACTTTGTAGCTTTCGACCGCGCCGCCGGTGGTCGGGGCGTTCCATTTCACCGTCGCCTGACCGAGTTCGCCGATCGCCGACACCGAGGTCGGGGCACCGGGAGCGAGCGGTTTGGATTTCGGCGTGAAGAGGACGTCGACCCAGTAGTTGTCGGCATGGTAGGCGTGGGTCGGGAAGGACCCGGTGCTGCCGTATTCGTAGAGACCGTTGCCGCCTTCGGTGTCGGGCAGCATTTCGAGGTCGCCCTGGTGGAGGATCGAGGGACCGGTGGCCGGCGGTTCGCTCATCTGCCAGGCGGTGTCGGAGTAGTGCCCGTTGGGCGCGAAGTAGGCGGCGACGTAGACCGTGTTCGCCTGGATCTGCACCGGGCTGGCGAATTCGACTTGCTGCCAGCCGGACGTGGTCTCGCTTTTGAAGGTCGCTTCGCCGAGCAGTTGGCCGCCGGCGGTCCAGAGGCTGCCGACGTGCGTGCCGGTGTTGGCGGTCGCTTTGTAGTAGCGGATGCCGCTGATCGTGCCCGCGACGTCGCTGCGGAACTTGACCCCGAGCGAGATCGAGCCGTTGTCACCCGCGTCGGCGATCGTCGGGGTGCGGGAGCCGAGCATCGAGCAGGGGCAGGCGATCGCCACGTTCGTGCCGGCGGTCGCGTTGCCGATGTTGGCCGAGTCGTCGATCGCCCGCGCCTTGATCACGGTCGAGCTCTCCGCCTGCACGTTCCAGGCATAGGTCCAGTTGGTGGTGCCGCTGGCCGGATGCCAGGTTTTGCCGCCGTCGGTCGAGACTTCGACCGCGGCGACGACGCCGCCGCCGGTGTCCGCGGCGGTGCCGCTGATCGTCACCGTTTCGCTGCCTTTCAGCTGCTGGCCGTTGGTCGGCGAGGTGATCGTCGCGGTCGGCGCGGTGTGATCGGTCGATTCGGTCGCCGGGACCAGGTCGGTCTGCAGGGTGGCCGGCTGGGCGCCCATTTCGGCGAGCAGGTTGACGGTCGCCTGCTCCATGTTCTTGTCGGGCGGGTTTTCGCTCGGGTCGGTGGAGCCGCCGTCCCAGGCGTTGGTGTTGTCGAGGCCCCAGGACCATTGGACGGTGCCGGCGCCGAAGACGAGCGCGCCGCTGGGCGCCCGGTAGAGCGAGAGGCTGTGGCTGGCGATGCCATGTTCTTCGACGTGGGTGCCGTAGTCGGTGAAGACTTCGACCCCGTTGACGGTGGTCGAGGAGAGCGGGATCCGGCCGGCGGGCCGGAAGCCGTTGTCCTGGTCGACGTCCCACTCGTAGCCGAGCGTGCCCGTCCCCGGGCTCAGCGTCAGGGTCTGGGTGGGGCTCAGTTTTTCGACCGCGGTGTTCTTCCAGAAGCGCAGGCCGGCGAAGGTGCCCGGGACCTTGATGTCGGCGGTGCCCGAGTTGACCAGGAACTGCTGGCCGCTGAGGGAGTTCGGCGGGTTGCCCGCGCCGCCGGATTTGAAGCGCGGGTCCTGCCAGGTCGAGGTCGCGGTGTTGGGCTCTTCCGGGTCGACCGGTTCGTTGAAGTGGGTCTCCTTGTAGGAGGTCACCGTCCGGTTGGGGGTTTTGGCCGAGTCGATGCTCGGCGCCCAGCGGGTCTTCCAGTAGATCTCGTTGCCGCTGAAGAAGGCCAGGTTGACCCCGGCGTCGCGGGCGTTTTCGAAGGCCGTCCGCTCCGGGGCCGACCAGTACTCGTCATGGCCGCTCGAGATCACCACTTTGTGGTTCAGCAGGACGCTCGGGTTGGTGGAGATTTCCGGCTGCGAGGCGTAGGTCATGTTGTAGCCGTTCTTCTCCAGCCAGCGGATCATCTGGTATTCGGCGTAGAACGGATCCGATTTGCCGTCGTCGGTCGGCAGGGTGCCGTCGAAGGGCCGGTTGTAGGAGACGGCGTAGGCCGCCTTATACGCTTCCGGTTCGCCTTTTGGACAGAATTTGGTGCAGCTGTAGAGGCTGTTCCCGCCGTAGGCGTTGTAGGCCTCCCAGGTCGCGTCGGAGGTCTTGAGGAGGATCGGCGCGTGGCTTTCCGGTTCGGTGACGTCGAAGAAGATCTGGCTTTCGCCGCCTTTGTCCTGCGGATCGTCACGGACCAGCTGCGCCATGTAGAGACCGGAGACCGCTTCGGTCGGCACTTTCCATGACGCCGACACGGACCAGTTGCCACAGTCGATCAGCCCGGTTTTTTCTTCGTGCATGCATTCCGAGGGCTGCGTCTGCGGCAGCGAGACGGTCGGTTTGACGTTTTCCTGGATGATCCGGGCGCCGTCGCCTTTGTAGTACCCCAGGCGCAGGATGTTGATGTGGTAGCTCGACGAGCTCGTCTTGATCTTGAAGTTGACGGTGCCGCCGACCGGGGTGCTCTGTTGGGTGGCGAAGCCCTGGATGCTTTCGTCGCCGATCCCGATGATCTGCCAGTTGCCGGGCGGGTCGCCGGGTTTCGAGTTCTCGCAGGCGATCTTGTTCGTCACCGGGACCGCGCACGGATCCGTTTCGGCGGCCGCCGCGGGGTCGGCACCGCTGCCGATCCGGGTCAGAAGGGTGAATGCCGTGGCGAGCACGACAACGAACACGGAGGCCGCGATCAGCGCGCGGTGCTTGCGAGTCTCGTTCATGACCCCCATACAACGGCCGAAGGAGGGTCTGAACTTCCGCGTCAGCGGGCCGCGGCGGGGGAAATAAGGACTAGATACGGCCGATCGGGGCTAATTCGCGCGCCGGCCACCGAGCCGCGAGGGCCCGGCGAGCGCGTGGATGCGGCCGGGCCCGGAGGGGTCCGGGTCGCCGACCAGATCCAGCTCGGCGAGGTAGACCATCACCGCGTGGCCGGCCAGATCCGCAGGGCTGACGCCTTGTCGTTCGGCGTCGGTGAAGATGGCCGCTTCGATCCGCTCGTCGACCTCGACCTCGACCTCGGGCCGCGCCTCGGGTGCGGCCTCAGCCTCCGCCTTCGACTCCCCCTGGCCCTCCCCTTCGTCCTTCAGGAGCAGGAACTTCGGGAATTTCGCCGGGCCGCGTCCGCTGCTCAATTTGCCGACGTAGTAGACGAGCGCGGTGTTGATCGCCGCAGGGAGATCCGGCCCGACACGTGTTTCGAGCCCCGACCTGGCAAGTGTTCCGAGGGCTACTCTCATGACATCAAGGAAACTCCTGTGTCTGGCGATTTCTTCCCATCGCCGAACCAGCTTCAGTCTTTCTTCAACCTAATTACAGAGCGCCCTGCCTTGGCGATTGTCGGTTCGGATGAATCCTCGCATCCAAATATTCGGGGGTGAAATGGACGCATATAGGGGATTGACAAGTAGGACATTCGACCTCATTCTTTTGCCCTCTTCCGTCACTCGTGAAACCCACGGGATCGAAGATCTATCGTAAACCAGCAGTACCCGCATGCGGTGAGCATGCAGGAGATAGCGATGAGTACGCCGATCACCGGCGGGGGTTCTGAGGAAGGCCGCCTCGTCAAGCGCGCGGTCACCCAGGCCAAGCAGGGGGACTCCGAGGGGATCCACTTCCTTTACGTCCGCTTCTACGACGACGTCCTCCGTTACGTCAACAGCCTCGTTCGTGACTACCACGAGGCCGAAGACATCACCCACAACGTGTTCGCCAAGCTGATGACGGCGATCACCAAGTACGAGGAGCGCGCGGTTCCGTTCACCGCCTGGATCATGCGGGTGGCACGCAACGCGGCACTCGACCACCTGCGCGCCCGTCGCGCGGTCCCCACCGAGGAGGTCCGCGTCACGGAGTCCTCGGAAGCCGACTCGAACGTCGAGCGGGGTCTCGACATCCGCGAAGCGCTGGAAGAGCTACCTACCGACCAGCGTGAAGTTCTCGTCCTGAGGCACGTGATGGGCCTCTCCCCGGTCGAGATCGCGGGCACCCTGGAGCGGACCGAGAGCTCCGTCCATGGGTTGCATCACCGCGGCCGCCGTGCCCTGCAGGGTGCGCTCGAATCGCGGGACGCCGCTCCGGTGGTGGCGCAGTCCGCAGCCTGAGACGGGTCAGCGGCGCCGCGCCCGTGGAGGCGGCGTCGTCGGCCCGGCCCTCGGCCGGGCGGTGGCCGGGTCGGAGCGTCCGGCTCAGCGGAGCCGGATGACCTCCGTCGGTTCGTGCGGCGGCGCCCCGGCCTCGATCTTCTGCAGGCGGATCATCACCTTTTCGGCCCGCAGCCGGAAGGCGGTGATGCGGTCCTCGAACGGGTCGGGGCGACGCAGGGCGACGCCGTTGCCGGCGGGCGCCGCGGGCGGTGGATCAAGTGGCGAGGGCGGCGCGACAGCGGTCGGCGCGTCGACCGGTTCGATGCTGCCGACCGGCGCGTCGGCGACGAGCGCCGAGGGCGCGGAGCGGATCGAGGACACCGATGCCTCGCGGGCCGACTCGGCGGCGCGGGCGGCCGAGGCGCTCGCCCGTTCGGCGAGGGCGGCGGCGCGGCGGGCCTGCTCGGCGGCCTCGAGGCCGGCGGCACCGATCTCCAGCGCCGCCTCTTCGGCCGAGCGGGCGGTGGCGAGGGCGACGTCGATCCGCCCTTCCAGCTCGGCGACGGTGGCCAACCGCCGTGACGGGGCGACCCGCCATTCGTCGGTGTTGTCGCGCTCGGTCGGCTCGTCTGGCTCGGCGTGGGCCTCCATCGCCGCCAATGTAGAGACCGCCTAGGCGGAAAAGCCGCTCTTTCCGGGGATAATGGTTCGCTTGGCCTCCTCCGCCGCCCCCGACCCCTCCCGCGGCCTGTTCGAGACGATCCTGGCCGCGGACGGCCATCCGGTCCGCACGGCCGCGCACCTCGACCGCCTCGCCGGTTCGGCGCGCGAGGTCTTCGGCGCCGAGCTGCCGGCCGACCTCGCCGATGCGCTAGCCGCGGCGGCCCGCCCGCTCGCCCTCGGCCGGATCCGCATCGACCTCCTCCCCACCGACGCCGGCCTGCGCTTCGAGATCGTCGCCGAGCCGATCGACCCGGCGATCTTCTTCCCCACCAAGGAGAACGGCGCTGACCTGCGCACGGTCCGCCACCCGGAGTGGGCCGGAGCCCACAAGTGGGCCGATCGCGACTGGCTCGAGGCGGTCGAGGCCGAGTTCGGCGAGACCGTGCCGCTGATCGTCGACGGCGACGAGGTCCTCGAGGCGGGCCGCGCCAACATCTTCCTGGTCGAGGACGGAGCCCTGGCCACTCCACCGGCCGACGGCCGCGTCCTCCCCGGCACCGCCCGCGCCGCCACCCTCGCCCTCGCCGCCGACCTCGGAATCCCGGCCACCGAGCGCCGTCTCCGCCTCGCCGACCTGCGGTCGGCCGACGACCTCTTCCTCACCTCGTCCCTGCGCGGCATCCGCCCCGTCCGCAGCCTCGACGGCACCCCACTCGGCCCGACCGACCCGGTCGTCACCCGCCTGGCCGCCGCCCTCCGCGCCCGTTGGCTCAACCAGGGCTGACGGCATTGTTCGTGGGCCGAAAACTCAAGTCCTGCTTGAGTTTTCGGCCCACTGACACGCGGTGACGGCTAGCCCAGGCGCTGCTCGAGCGCGTCGAGCTGGGCGCTCACCTCGGCGGGGAGCTTGTCGCCGAATTTGGCGAGGTGCTCCTTCACCTGGGGCAGCTGTTGGCGGTAAAGATCCTCGTCGACGGTCAGCAGCTCCGTCAGCGCCTCGGGGGAGATGTCGAGGCCCTCGGTGTCGAGGTCGTCCGGGGTCGGCAGCAGGCCGATCGCGGTCTCGGTCGCCTCGCCCTCGCCCTGGCAACGACGGAAGACCCACTCGAGCACGCGGCTGTTCTCGCCGAAACCCGGCCAGAGGAACTTGCCCTCGTCGTCTTTGCGGAACCAGTTGACGTAGAAGACCTTCGGCAGCTGGATCCCGTCCGTCTTGCCGAGCTTCAACCAGTGGGCGAAGTAATCGGCCATGTTGTAGCCGAGGAACGGCAGCATCGCCATCGGGTCGAAGCGCAGCGCGCCGACCTCGCCGGCCGCCGCCGCGGTCGTCTCCGAGGACATCGTCGCCCCCATGAACACCGCGTGCTCCCAGTCGAAGGCCTCGCTGACCAGCGGCACCGCGGTGGCGCGGCGGCCGCCGAAGAGGAAGGCGTCGATCGGCACCCCGGCCGGGTCCTCCCACTCCGGGGCGATCGACGGGCACTGCCCGGCGGGCGTCGTGAAGCGGGCGTTCGGATGGGCGGCGGCGGTGTCGGAATCGGGGGTCCAGTCGTTGCCGTGCCAGTCGATCGCGTGCGCGGGCGGCTCGCCGGTCATGCCCTCCCACCAGATGTCGCCATCGTCGGTCTTGGCGCAGTTGGTGAAGATCGAGTTCCGCTCGATCGTGTCCATCGCGTTCGGGTTGGTCTTGTGCGAGGTGTTGGGGGCGACGCCGAAGAAGCCGGCCTCGGGGTTGACCGCGTAGAGGCGGCCGTCCTCGCCGATCTTCATCCAGGCGATGTCGTCTCCGACCGTCTCGACCTTCCAGTCGGGCAGGGTCGGGACCAGCATCGCCAGGTTGGTCTTGCCGCAGGCCGACGGGAAGGCGCCGGTCACGTACTTGACCTCACCCTCGGGCGAGGTGAGTTTGAGGATCAGCATGTGCTCGGCGAGCCAGCCTTCGTCGCGCGCCATCACCGAGGCGATCCGCAGCGCGAAGCACTTCTTGCCCAGCAGCGCGTTGCCGCCGTAGCCCGAGCCGTAGGACCAGATTTCGCGATCCTCGGGGTAGTGGACGATGTACTTGGTCGCGTTGCAGGGCCAGGAGACGTCCTCGACGCCCTCGTCGAGCGGCATCCCGACCGAGTGCACGCAGGGCACCCACTCGCCGTCGCCGAGCTGGTCGAGGGCGGCCTTGCCCATCCGGGTCATGATCCGCATCGAGACCGCGACGTAGGCCGAGTCGGTCAGCTGCACGCCGATTTCGGAGATGTCGGAGCCGAGCGGGCCCATCGAGAAGGGCACCACGTACATCGTGCGGCCCTTCATCGAGCCCTTGAAGAGTTCGGACAGCGTCTCCCGCATCTCGGCCGGCTCGCGCCAGTTGTTGGTCGGACCGGCGTCCTCCTCGTTGGCGGCACAGATGAAGGTGCGGTCTTCGACCCGGGCGACGTCGTCGGGGTCCGAGAGGGCGAGGTAGCTGTTGGGGCGCTTGGCGTCGGAGAGGCGCTCGAAGGTCCCGGCGTCGATCAGGACCTGAGCAAGCCGGTCGTACTCCTCGGCGGATCCGTCACACCAGTAGACGGAGTCGGGCTGGGTCAGGGCGGCGATCTCCTCCACCCAGCCCAGAAGTTTCTGGTTCGTGGTCAGCTCAGCGGGGGCGGCAGTGGTCGAGTCGCTCATTCGCCTCTCTCTATTTCGTCGCTTTGCGGCCGACGGGGGAAGCGTCGGCGCCCTGGTGAAGGATCTTCAGCGCTGTGGATCGCATGTCTATCCCGGTAACGGACCGGGGTCGGCCGACCTTGCACCCGCGAAGGCGGAACGATGCAGGGGTCGGGCGCCTGCATGATGTCATGAACGGCGCCGAGAAGTCTGCGGACATTTGTCTTTCCCGGCGGCAAGCGGCTCTAAACCGGGGTTTGCTCAGTCGCCGAGTGGCTGCGGCGCGAGCGATTCGAGGCTGAGGTCGGCCTTCGCGTCGCGGATGCGCACCTGCGCGTAGGCGACCTTGCCGTCGGGCCAGCGGACCGTGCATTCGAAGTGGGTACCCGGCTCGACCGCGATCCCATCCGGGCAGTCGACCGATTCCACCTTCGTGCCGAATCCTTCCCGCTTCGATTCGAGGCTCGCGCGGATCGTTTCGGAAGCCTTGGTCGGGTCGACCTCGGTGCTGCCGCCGCAGCCGGCGAGGAGAAGGGTGCCGGTCGCCGCGAGGGCGAGGACGGCGAGGGCGCGGCGAGATCGGGGGAAGGTCAATGTGGCGCCATTGTTCCGTGTCGCGGTGTAGGGTGCCCCGCCGATGAGGTTCTTCGAGTACGAGGCGCGCAAGATCGTCGAGCTGGCGGGGATCCCCGTCACCAAGTACGGCTTCTGCACGACGCCCGAGCAGGCGCGTCAGGCAGCCGAGGAGATCGGCGGCCCGGTCGTGATCAAGTCGCAGGTGCTGACCGGCGGCCGGATGAAGGCAGGCGGGGTCAAGTTCGCCGACACGCCCGACGAGGCGGCCGAGCACGCCGAGGCGATCTTGAAGCTGGAGATCAACGGGCACATGCCGCGCGGCGTCCTCGTCGACCCGAAAGCCGAGGTCAAACAGGAGTACTACGCCGGGGTCGTCTGGGACGGCACCGCGAAGCGCCCGCTGATGCTGTTCAGCGACATGGGCGGGATCGACATCGAGGAGGTCGCCCGCACCCATCCCGACCACGTCGGCCGCGGCCACGTGTCGAACCTCTTCCCGATCCCCGACTTCGAGGCGAAGCAGACGATCGCCGCGACCGGCGTCACCGGCTCGCAACTGA
>Ga0134125_10001924_pt1 | contig 25044 bp, 18 predicted proteins | sample KB31751_FD_96464 | JGI IMG/M metagenome (GOLD analysis project Ga0134125, IMG submission 96464) | Terrestrial soil microbial communities with excess Nitrogen fertilizer from Kellogg Biological Station, Michigan, USA - KB3-175-1 | ecosystem: Environmental > Terrestrial > Soil > Unclassified ...
CCCGGCGGCAGTACGGGACTGAACCTGAGCGGATCTTCTCCCGGACTCAAGGGAAAAATCGCAGTCTGGGACGGAGGCGGCGTACGCTCCACGCACCAGGAGCTGACAGGAAGGATCCTGCAGAAAGATCATCCCGCAGCACTGAACGATCATTCAACCCATGTATCCGGCACCCTGATTGCTTCCGGCGTGAACCCCGCCGCAAAGGGCATGTCCTTCGGCGCCCAGCAACTCCTTGCCTATGATTTTGATGACCACATCACGGAAATGCTGACGGAAGCGCCCAACCTCCTGATTTCAAACCATTCCTACGGGACCGTTGCCGGATGGAATTTTAATACCGATCAGAACCGGTGGGAGTTCAGTGCGGCTCCGGGAGATACGGCGGATTTTAAGTTCGGCTACTATTCCAGTGAAACCCAGGCCTGGGATTCCATCGCCTACAATGCGCCGGACTACCTGATTGTAAAATCTTCGGGTAACAACCGGGACGTAAACGGGCCAGCCGTCGGTCAGCCTTATTACCGTCCCAACCCCGCCGGCGTGATGATTCCGGCCGGCAACCGGCCTGCAGGGCTAAGCAGCAACGACGGCTATGATATCATTCCGACCTATGGCACGGCAAAAAATATTCTGACCGTTGGTGCGGTATATCCCATTCCCGGCGGTTACAGTCAGCCTGCAGATGTGATACAGGCAGAATTCAGCAGCTGGGGACCAACGGATGACGGAAGGATAAAACCCGACGTGGTTGCCGACGGCATCAATGTATTGTCCAGCATTAGCACTTCAGATAACGCGTATGCTATTTTCAGCGGCACTTCCATGTCGTCCCCCGCGGCAGCCGGTTCATCCTTCCTGCTCCAGGAATATTACGCAAAGCTGCACAGCGGCGCTTTCATGCGGTCCGCTACCTTAAAAGGTCTGCTCATTCATACGGCAGACGAAGCAGGCCCGGCAGACGGGCCCGATTATCAGTACGGATACGGCCTGATCGACATGCCGAAAGCCGCATCCGTGATCACGTCAAACAACAGCGATCAGCTGATCCTGGAAAATAATTTAACCAACGGAAATACTTTTTCTCTTCCCGTAGTGGCATCCGGCAAGGGTCCGCTTGTTGTAACCCTGAGCTGGACGGATCCTGCAGGAAAAGTGGATGTAGATAATATTCTGAATAACCCGGCGCGCAAACTGATCAACGACCTGGATCTTCGCGTTTCCGGAAACAGCACAACCTATCAGCCCTGGGTTCTAAACCGGAAAAATCCGGACAACCCCGCTACTAACGGTGATGATACCCTGAATAACCTGGAAAAGATCGAAATCAAAAATACCATTCCCGGGAAAACCTATACCATCCAGGTAACGCATAAGGGCACACTGCTGCATGGCGCGCAGGCCTATTCCATTATTGCCAGCGGTGTGGGCGGACAGGCTTATTGCGCATCTTCTGCCGCCAGCAGTGCAGGCACAAGGATCGATCAGGTGAATATCAGCAATATCAGCAATACCAATCCGGCAGGTTGTACAACTTACACGGATTATACCAGCAAAACCATCAACCTTCAGTCCAGCCAGTCGGTTCCCTTTAGCGTCAAGCTGAGCAGTTGCGATGGAACCACTGCACAGCGCGTAGTGAAAATTTTTATTGACTATAACAACAACGGCAATTTCACGGATCCGGGAGAACAGGCGGCGGTCAGCGATGTGCTGGCGGGAGGCGCAGCAACCTTCTCCGGAAATATTTCCGTTCCTTCCGGAATGAAAATAAATAACAACACGGTTTTGCGCATCGTGGCGCAGGAAACCACCGACACTTCCGCAGTGAAACCCTGCGGCCCCTATCCAAACGGGGAAACAGAAGATTTCCGCGTTCAGTTTGTTCCGCTCTCCAATGACGTGAGCATGAATGCAGTCGTTGATCCGTTGCCGGTGCTCTGCAAAACGGATTCTGAAAGAATATCCGTAAGAATAAAAAACTTCGGAACCACCCGTCAGACGAACTTTCCGATTTCATTAAAAGTGACAGACAATGGGTCGGCCCTGGTTGATATCAATACAGTCTGTCCCGATACCCTGGCTTCCCTCGGGTCTGTAATTTATACCTTTCAGTCTTCCTTTAAGGCAGAAGCCGGAAAAACCTATATAGTAACCGTGGGCACACAGCTCGCAACCGATCAGGATAACAGCAACAATACCCTGCTGGATACCATTGTGGTGAGTGCGGGCAGCGCAACTTCGGTAACCGGGAATGCGGAGATCTGCAGCGATAGTCCGCCGCAGGCCGGACTGAAAGCAAATATCAGCGACAGCTCCGACGCCGTATTCTGGTACGACAGTGAAGCAGCTGCGGGGCCCGTTGCAGGCGGCGTGCAGACTACCACATCGGTGATCCCGCAGGACAAAACCTATTATCTCGGGGTGAATGATTTTAACGGCACTGTGGGTCCGAAATCAAAAATGGAATTCAGCAGTGGAGGATATAATTTCTTCCAGGGCAATTTTATCCGCTTTACAAATGAAGTCCCGCTCACGATCAATTCCGCGAGATTATATGTTGGCAACGGAGGCAAAGTAACTTTTATGATAGCCGACCTGGCGAGCTTTGATTCCTGTACGGGTGCATACAGTTATTTCCCGCTTTCCAGCAATACCATTGATGTATATCCTACCACACCGAACCCCCAGCCGGGTGCGGTAAACGGAAACCTGGCAAGCGATACCGGCGCGGTTTATTTATTGAATTTATCTGTGCCCACGCCGGGTAATCATGTATTGATTGTGGTGGCGGAGAACAACGCCACTTTATTCCGGAATAATAATATTACGTCCAATCCCTATCCGGTTGGCATTCCGGGCGTCTTCTCGATTACCGGAAACAGCGCCGTGGATCCCGCGAGTTGTAAAAACACGTCCTTCTACCAGGCGTATTATTATTTTCTGTACGATCTGAAACTGACCCTCCCGAATTGTCCTTCCCCGCGCGTTCCGGTTGTTGCGAAAACGCCAACCCCGGCCATGATCAGCCTGGACGGCATATTATTGTCCAGCAATTATCCTTCGGGAAATCAGTGGTACCGTAACGATACCCTGATTGCCGGCGCCAACAGGCAAACGGATACTGTTTTTATTCCGGGTGTTTATAAGGTTGTGGTGAATGACAGCCTCGGTTGCATGCTTGTTTCGAATGAAATATCCTATTCCCTTGGGGAGGGTATTGGTTTGAAAATGAATCCCAATCCGAATCATGGCAATTTTGTTTTGCAATTCTATATTTCCAAATCAGAAAATACCGGCATCAGCGTAGTGAACACCCTCGGTCAGCAGGTTTATGAAGCCGAGTATCCCAATTTCGGGGGGTTCTTCCGTAAAACCATTCATCTCGGGGCCGTGAGCGCGGGCGTTTATGTGGTGAAAGTTCAGGTGGGGGGGAAGAAGTATGTGGGGAAGATCATGGTTTTTTGATTGGTATAAAGCATTTATTAATCGTGGATAGTAGATAGTAGATAGTGGATAGTGGATGGTCTCACACACAAACGAACGACCATACACTATCCACTATCTACTATCCACGATTGGTCCATCATCCATACAACTCCAAATGAACCGCCTTCCGCTCATACCCCATCTCCACAATCCTCTTCTTTGCTTCATCAATCATATTCTTCCAGCCGCATAAATAAAAATGGGCAGGTGGAATTGCTGCCTGCTGATCAGGCAGTGTAGCGGATATATTTCTTTTGCAGAGTTCTTCATAAACAGCGTGCACGTAACCGGTGCGGATGAGGTGTTCCTTATTCTCGGGAACCTCGCGGGAGAAAACAGGATGGTATTGAAAGCCGGGAACCTGTTCCTGCAATTCTTCCATTTCTTTCTGATACAGGGTATCCGTTAACCTGCGGCAGCCAAAGATGAGATGAATAAGCCGGTGCGGAATATTATGATTTAATATGTGGTGGATCATGGAGCGGAAAGGTGCGATGCCGGTTCCGGTGCAAACCAGGAAAAGATCTTTTTCAATGGGATCGGGCAGGGTAAAAAGACCGAGGGGTCCCCGGAGAATGAGTTCGCTGCCAATCCGCACTTCATTAAATAAATATTGCGTACCCATCCCGCCTTCCAGATAAACGATCAGCAGTTCAAAAACCGGAGATCCGTCAGGCCAGGATGCAACGGAATAACTTCTCCAGCGTTTATTCGGTTTCTCATGAATGGGCAGGTCGAGGGTCACGAACTGACCCGGCTTAAAATCAAAAGGCTCTCCCGAAACCAGTTCAATCCAGAACCTTCTGGTCGTTTGCGTCTCGTCTTCGATTTTGATTACTTTACCGGTCTGCCAGGGAAGAGGCATGGTGGAGGTGGTTGGTGGTTGAATGAAATCGTGGATAGTGAATAGTGAATAGTAGATAGATTGCACGTGCGAATTAGCACATAAAGTCGATCTACTATCCACTATCTACTATCCACGATTAACAAATGCTCTCTATCCATCGGCTACAAGCCCGATGCACTTTGATGAATATTCTTCTTACTTAATAATTGCTTGCGGAGCGAGATATCAGGAACTTTTTTTGCTGTTCTCAGTTCGTCCTGAGCTACCGGAGTTTTCATGGCGATTACCGGACTTTTAATATCCTGGATCTGCGCTTCCATGCTGTTCGTTTCGCGTTCCAGTTCGAGAATCTGTTCGTAATTATTCAGGATCTCTCTTTCCAGTTCATGGATTTTCTCGCGGCTTTTTACCAGCAGCCGGGTCCTGAAACTAAACCCGGCCAGGACCGCTAAAAAAACAATGAAGGCGAGCAGATAGATATTGAGTGTGACCTCGTGGATAAGCATGGTAGTCAGATATTAAAGAATCAATCAATGGATCTTCATCAGGTACTCGCGGCATCAGATTTAATATTCCGGCCAACGGGGTTAATCATATAATTGGAGGTGATTCCCAAATGTAAGCCATCCCTTTGAAATAAAATTTTATAAAATTTGGTTTTCCACAATTTCCCGCACACTTGAAATGGGAATGCGTTCCTGCTTCATGCTGTCGCGGTAACGGATGGTTACCGTCTGATCTTCCCGGCTCTGGTGATCGATCGTAATACAGAAGGGAGTTCCGATGGCGTCCATCCGGCGATACCGCTTTCCGATGGTATCTTTTTCCTCATAAAAGCAACGGAAATGCGCTCTGCACGCCGACAGGATTTCACGGGCTATTTCCGGAAGGCCGTCTTTTTTTACCAGCGGCAGGATGGCCAGTTTCACCGGCGCCAGCTTAGCGGGAAATTTCAAAACCACCCGGCTGTCTTTTTTTTCTGCTGTACTCAGGTCTTCGTCGGCATAGGCCTCGCTCAGGATCATCAGCACCGTCCGGTCCAGGCCAATAGAGGTTTCAATTACATAGGGAATATAATGCTGGTTCATTTCGGTATCAAAATAAGTCAGTTTTTTCCGGCTGTATTCCTGGTGGTTTTTTAAATCGAAATCGGTCCGGGAATGGATGCCTTCCACTTCCTTAAATCCCATTGGAAAAGCATATTCAATATCGCAGGCGGCATCGGCATAATGCGCCAGTTTCACGTGATCGTGGAACCGGTATTTATCCGCCGGCACACCCAGGCTGAGGTGCCATTGCATGCGCTCCTTCTTCCAGAATTCATACCATTCCTGCTGGGTGCCGGGTTTTATGAAGAACTGCATTTCCATCTGTTCAAATTCGCGCATCCGGAAAATGAACTGGCGGGCAACGATTTCATTGCGGAAAGCTTTCCCCACCTGTGCAATGCCGAAGGGGATTTTCAACCGTCCTGTTTTCTGTACATTCTGGAAATTAACAAATATGCCCTGGGCTGTTTCGGGCCTCAGGAAAATTTCACTGGCTTCTTCCGACACGCTGCCCAGCTGCGTGGAGAACATGAGGTTGAACTGGCGTACCTCGCTCCAGTTGGCCGTTCCGCTAACGCTGCATTTTATCTTTTTCTCTTCGATCAGTTTTTTCAGTCCGTCGAAATCACTGGCGGCAATCAGGCGGTCCAGGGAAGCCAGCAATTCATCCGCTTCGGCTTTTTTTCCCGCCGCTTCCAGTTCTTCGGCATATCCTTCAATCAGGTGATCCACGCGGTAACGCTTCTGACTGTCTTTATTATCAATCATCGGGTCGCTGAAATTATCCACATGTCCGGAGGCTTTCCAGGTAGTCGGATGCATGAAAATAGCCGCATCAATGCCCACGATATTGTCGTGCAGCCGGGTCATCCATTCCCACCAGTTGTCCCGGATATTCTTTTTCAGTTCACTGCCATACTGGCCGTAATCGTACACGGCACTCAGTCCGTCGTAAATTTCACTGGAGGGAAAAATAAATCCGTATTCCTTGCAATGCGAGATGATCGCCTGCAGTTTTTGAACATCATTAGCCATAATGGCTGCAAAAGTAAGGAGAATGAAGATGAGGAGGCAACTCCTTCGCCTGCATTGTAGTATTTTTGGGGGTATGCCCGGATTGAAAAAGTTGTTGACTTACCTGACCTTCTTCTCTTTCCTGTTTTCCGTACAGGATGCAGTGTGCCAGCGCAAATTACTCCGCGGGGTGATCCTCGACGCGCAGAGCGGGGAACGCGTTCCCTTCGCCTCCCTGCGTTTCCTGCAGTCGGGCAATGGAAAACTGAGCGACTCGGCCGGAAATTTCGCGTTCCGGTTTGAAGAATGGCCGAAAGATACCCTGGAGATCAGTTATGTCGGCTTTCAGGATTATAACCTGCGGATCTCCGACACCCTCACCCGCAAATCCCGGAACGACAGCCTCTTCGTAGTGATCCAGCTGCAAAGGGGCGCTTATATCAACGAAGTGGTGGTTAGCCGGAAAGTGGATTTCGGATTGTTATTATGGAAAAAGATCGTGCGGCGGAAAAAGTTCAACGACCGCTACCGTTTCGATAACTTCTCCTACGAACTGTATAATAAGCTGGAACTCGATCTGAATAAGGTCAATAAAAATAAAATTGAAAAAGTCAAACTTCTTCGGCCCTTCGATTTTATATTGAATAATATAGACAGCTCGGAGGACAATCCATTCTTACCCATCTATGTAACTGAAACCCTGTCGGATTATTATTACCAGCGTTCCCCGCTGAAGCGAAGGGAAGTGATACTGGGCAGCAAAACCGTGGGCCTGGATAACGAGAGTGTAAGTAAGTTCCTGGGCGGCATGGACCAGAATATCGATTTCTACAGAAATTTTATTCCCGTATTCGACAAGCGTTTTGTAAGCCCGCTCAGTGATAACGGCGACAACTATTACCGGTATAAGATCATCGATACGCAGTATGTGAACTCGCGGCGCTTACTCCACCTCATCTTCACGCCGAAAAGGAAGGGGCAGAATACTTTTGAAGGAGACTGCTGGGTGCACGATACCAGCTTCGCCATCCAGAAAATGACGCTTCGCCTGGATGCCGGCGCCAACGTAAACTTTGTGGATCAGATGAGCCTGATCCAGGAATTCCAGCTGATCAACGACAGCACCTGGTTTCTGACCAAGGATAAATTCGTGGTAAATCTCTCGGCATTCGGAAAGAAAAAAATGGGGGTGATTGGCCGAAAGACCACCACCTATAAGAACATTGTGTATAACGATCCTTCCGTAACACGAGAGCTGGACAAAAACAAGGTCCTGGAAGAAGTGCTGTTTGCCGACAACGCCCGGAACCAGCCGGACTCCTTCTGGGCGGAGAAACGGCACGAAGACCTGAGCCGGAATGAAAAAGCGGTTTACCAGATGGTGGACACACTAATGAAAATGAAGGTCTTTCATACCTATGCCAATGTGCTGAACTTTATCGGAACCGGCTATCTCGATGTTGGCAATTATGAAATCGGTCCCTGGTATAACTGGATTTATTCCAATGAACTACAGGGCTTCCGGCTTCGTTTTGACCTGGGCACCAATAAGGGATTCAACAAGAATTTAACACTGCATGGCTATATGGCTTATGGGTTCGGGGACCAGCAATGGCACGGAGAGGCGGATGCGTTGTATCTTTTCAACCGGTCACCCCGGTTTTCATTATATGCCATGTACCGGCAGGACCTGGACTACGGGCAGCAGTATTATGATGAAATCACATCGGACAATATTTTTGCCCTCGCTATCCGGAAACCCGCTGTGCCGATTAAATTTCTGAACCTGGAAGAACAGAAAGTGGAAGTGTTCAAAGAATGGCTTTCCGGTTTTTCGATCACCGTTGGCGGGGACCATAAGGTTTACAATCCGGTCCGCAACCTGCCTTCCAAAGAAATCTTTCCCTGGAAATCCGGCAATCCACTGAATGCCTTTGAGCTTTCTTTCAAGCTCCGGTTTGCTTATCTTGAGAAATTTTTTGAAACTACTTTTTACCGCACCAGCCTCGGCAGCGATTACCCGATTGCGGACATAAAATATACAGCCGGAATCCCCGGTGTTTTCGGCAGCAGTCAGCAATACCATAAACTGGACGCCAGCATATCCGATCGTATTAAGATACCTCCCTTCGGAAATCTCTACTATAATGTATTTGCCGGAAAAACCTATGGCACACTGCCCTATCCTCTTTTGAACGTAACGCCAGGGAACGAAACCTATTATTACAACCAGTATGCATTCAGTTTAATGAATAAATTCGAATACCTGCACGATCAGTATCTCGGAGTAAATTTCGAACACAATATCGGCAACGGGCTTTTCCGGTTCATCCCCTTTACCCGGAAAATGAAGTTCCGCCAGTTCTATACGATCAAAGCGCTCTGGGGCAGGCTCTCGGAAGCCAACAACCTCTACAACAGTTCTCCCGATTATTATTTCAAATCCCTCGACGGAAAGACCTACATGGAAATCGGCACCGGGGTGGATAACATCTTCAAATTACTCCGCGTGGATTTTATCTGGCGTGTACTGCCCAGGGACATTCCGACAACTGCGAAGGAACGGTTTGGGGTTTTTGGGAGTATCCGGCTTGCGTTTTAGAGGCGTTGACGGTTGACGGTTGACGGTTGACAGACTTCCGGCGTTGGAGTGTAATTGGATTTAATCTTTTTGATTCACATAAAGTCCGTTAACCGTCAACTGTCAACCGTCAACCAAAGCATTTATCGCATCCAGAATTATACTACACGCTTTCTCAATTTCGCGCTCAGAAATAATCAACGGCGGCGCGATCCGCAAACAGTTTGATGCAAATAAGAACCAGTCGGTGAGCAAGCCCTGCTGAATGCAATAATCTATTACCTGTTTGTTCTTTTCGAAACTTTCAAATTCAACGGCGATGAGGAGACCCGCGGTGCGGAGGGATCGGATGGCCGGGTGAATGAGTAAGCGTTGAAAGGTCTTTTCTTTTTCCGCGACTGCTCCGGTAAGATTTTCTTTCAGCAAAACACGCATGGAAGCCAGTCCTGCCGCGCAACTCAGGGGATGCCCGCCGAACGTGGTAATATGCCCGAGTACCGGTTTGTCCGTCAGCTGATCCATCAGTTCTTTCGACGCGATGAACGCGCCGAGGGGAAGTCCGCCGCCCAGCGCTTTACCGAGCAAAAGAATATCAGGCACAATACCATATTGTGCAAATCCCCACAGCGTTCCCGTTCTTCCGAATCCCACCTGGACTTCATCGAGAATGAGCAGGGTTTGGGTAGTGTTGCAACGCTGGCGAAGCGCTTGCAGAAAGTTTTGGTTGACGGTTGACGGTTGACGGTTGACGGACGCGAAGGAGGGCTTGATCACGCCGTTTTCCGCCTGGACCGTTTCCACAATTACGGCTGCGGTCCGTTCCGTGATTTCTTCCAACTGTTCAAAATTATTATACTCCAGGTGCAGGATATCCGGAAGTAAGGGCCGGAATGCGTTGCGCCAGTATTCATCGCCGAGGATACTCAATGCGCCCTGTGTGGATCCGTGATAGGAATGATTGAAGGCAGCAAATTGCGTTCTCCCCGTTACCCTTTTAGCCAGCTTCATGGCGCCTTCAACCGCTTCCGCACCGGAATTCGTAAAGTAAACGGATTGCAGGTTTGCCGGCAACAGATCCGCGAGCTGTTTTGCATATTCTATCTGCGGGGACTGCAGCATTTCGCCGTACACGAGGATATGCAGATACATTTCCGTCTGCCGCCGGATCGCTTCCAGCACTTCCGGATGCCGGTGGCCCGTATTGCAAACACTGATCCCGCCAATCAGATCCAGGTACGATTTCCCCGAAGCGTCATAGAGATACATACCCTCAGCCCGCACAATCTCCAGCGCAAGCGGCGATGCCGAAGTTTGTGCCAGATGCTGAAAAAACAATTCCCGTTGGTTCATGGTAAATACCGTCCTTGCGGAGGCTCTTTAATGATGCCTTTTTATTTTTTAATTTTTACTTTTTACTTATCCTTATTTTTGTCCTGTCGCGAAGTTAATACGCTGTTTATTCATCAACGCAAAATTCCTCTTATGCCTGTGATCCTTCCCGTTAAAGGCGTTTCGCCCGTTTTTGGTAAAAATGTTTATCTCGCTCCCAATTCCACAATTGTGGGGGATGTCGTGATGGGCGACGATTGCAGTGTGTGGTTCAATACCGTTGTCCGCGGCGACGTGAACAGCATCCGCATCGGCAACAAAGTAAATATTCAGGACGGTTGCATCATTCACTGCACCTATCAGAAAGCGGGCACCATTATCGGCAACAATGTTTCCATCGGTCATAATGCCATCGTGCACGGATGCGTTCTCCACGACAATGTACTGGTGGGCATGGGATCCATCATCATGGACGGAGCCGAAGTGGGCAGCAATTCCATCATTGCCGCCGGCGCCGTGGTACTGGAGAATACCAAAATTGAACAGGGTGTCATCTATGCCGGCGTACCTGCGCATAAAATAAAAGATATTCCGCAGGAACTGATTTCGGGAGAAATCGACAGGATTGCAAATAATTATGTGCAGTATGCGGATTGGTTTCGTTGATAGAATAGTAGAATGGTAGATAGTAGATAGTGGATAGAAAACTATCCACTATCTACTATCCCCCTAATTACCCAACACCCCTCCACCTCATTCTTATATAACCGATCTTATTTACGGGCAATCGCTGTATCGAAAACGGACAGTCCTATAGAAGTGACGAATCACAGGTTTTTGATTATTAGTTATTTGAAAAACCGGCATTAATATGGTAGCTAAACTACCCTTACGGTCAACTGCCAACAAAAACCACCATGCTCAAAAACCACCTCCTCATTGCCTGGCGTAATCTGATTAAGAACAAGGTTTATTCATTCATCAATATCTTCGGGCTCACGATGGGGCTGTGCACCTGCCTGGTCATTGCCACAGTGGTGATTGATGAATTGAGCTACGACCGGCAATGGAGCAGGGGGAAGGATTTGTATCGGATTATAAATATTCATCAAAATGGCGATGTCCTCGACAAACACAGTTACTCTGCCCTGGGACTGGGTCCTGAATTAAAGAAAGATTTTCCGGAAGTGTCAGAAGTCTGCCCGATGAATACTGCTCCCCTGCAGTTAAAATTCAATATCACGGATGACAATGGAATTAAGCTGACCTGTCTCAGCGCAGACAGCTCCGTCTGGAAAATGCTGGACATCCACGTATTGTCAGGAAATCCCCGCAAATATGTACAGGGCCAGGATAATCTGATGATTTCGCAAAAGATCCGGGATCAATTCTTTCCAGGCATTGACCCGGTTGGGAAAATTATTTATGAAGTGCCTACCTACGGAAATGAACTGTCTCCCTACCTCATTACCGGTGTTTTTACGGATTTTCCGGCCAATACACATCTCCGTACAGACGTAATAAACATAACAAACTGGAAACCCGAGCCCCTTGCCCGGGATTTGAACGGAACTTTTTTACAGCAATATCTGCTGATGAAACCGGATATGAATATGAAGTCGTTCACAGCAAAAGTGAATAAATGGTATCACGAATACACCGGAAATAAAAAATTCGGAATGCAGTTTCAAACGATAAAAGATGTTTACCTACACTCGGATTTTAACAATTCCCAGCAGGTAAGGGGGAGTATGCGAAATGTATATATTTTCTCCGGCGTCGCCATGCTGCTTTTACTGATTGCCTGCATTAATTTCATCAACCTCAGTACCGCCCGGTCCATTACCCGGTTAAAGGAAACCGGCGTTCGTAAAATATTAGGCGCCGGGTCCCGGCAAATCATTCTTCAGTTCCTGACAGAATCCCTGTTGTTTTTTATGATCTCCGCCGTGCTGGCGCTTATGTTTTATCAGCCTGCCATCGGTTTTGTTGAACAGTTTCTGGGGCACAAACTGGAGCAGACTTTCTTTTCGCATCTTTCCCTCCTGCTGATCGTGGCTGCCATTATTCTGGTCATCAGCCTGTCGGTCGGCATTTATCCTGCCCTGATTTTATCCCGTTTCAAACCCTTTAATGCCTTACAGGGAAGATTATCCGGCAGTCGTTTTTCAGGGCAAAATCGTATCAGGAAAGGACTCGTGATTATTCAGTTCTCCATTTCCATTATCGTATTAATGTCCATGATCGTTGTACGGCAGCAGGTGAGCTTTATGGATCAGGAAGATCTGGGGTTTAATAAAAAAGATTTGCTGAGCATCGGCTTTATTTCCTGGGAGAAAAAAGGGAATGCTTTTAAAAATGAACTGCTGCGCATACCAGGCGTGGAACGCGCGAGCATAACCGGATGGACGCCTTCCATCGGATCCGGATTTATGTCGAGAGAAGTGGATGACCCGGATCATTCCGGTAAAAAACTTACTGTATGGTATATCGCCGGCGATGTGGATCTGGCCGCTACCCTCGGACTACAATTACAAAGTGGCCGGCTGTTGAGCCGGGATTATCAAAGCGATGCGTTCGTTCAGGATTCGATGGACAACCTCGCGCATCAGCATTCTCTGATCACCGCCAGCACGGCGAAGATCCTGCACATCGATAAATTAAATGCCATCCCGGATAAAATGTACACCAGCCCCGTCGGTATAGTAAAGGATTTTCATAACGAATCATTGAAGGAACCTCTCGGCCCGACGTATATTGTCGCCCAGCAGTCCCCTGAATACGGCGGAATGCTCATCCGCGTAAAGCCCGGTTCTGAAAACCAGGTAATCCTTTCGCTACAGAAAATTTTCAAATCATTCTACCCGCAAAAATTACTGGAAATAAACCGGGTGGAGGTCCTTCTGGACGCCCAGTATGCTGCTGAAGCAAAACTGCAGCAACTCTTTGGCTTTTTCAGTCTGCTCTCCATGATCCTCGCCTCCCTGGGCATATTCGGCCTGATCGTTCATTCCTGCACCCGGCGTGTAAAAGAAATTGCCGTGAGAAAAGTGCTGGGCGCCGGTATCCGGTCCATCGTCCGGCTGCTCACCACCGATTATGTAATTATGGTACTCATCGCCTTTCTCATTGCATCCCCCATCGCCTGGTGGCTCATGGGAAAATGGCTGCAGGACTTTGCCTACCGCATCCATATCAGCTGGTGGATGTTCGCGCTTGCTGCCATCATACCCCTGCTCATCGCCTTTCTCACCGTTTGCATCCAAGCCGTGAAAGCAGCTGTGCTGAGCCCGGCCGGGAGTTTGAGAGCGGAGTGAGAAATCGTTGACGGTTGACGGATGACGGTTGACGGACTTCCAGCGTTACAACTCAATTATATTTAATCTCTTTGATCAACATAAAGTCCGTCATCCGTCATCCGTCAACCGTCAACGAAAATCCACAGGCTCCCCACACTAAAACCACCCCCTTCCCCGTTCATCGAACAAATACGCGATTTCATCGACTTCCGCCCGTTTTCATTGCAAATGCTGTTTCCTTTTTGTAAGTTTAAATTGTTCAAACGGCATACATGAATCCAATTACTAACCCATGAAAACGCGTAGAACCCTGTACCTCTTTCTATCCTTATTGATCCTGTGCAGCACAGGAAGCTCCTGCAGTTTTGTGAATAAGGTATTCGGACCAAAATATGGTTGTCCCGCCAATGGCAGAAATGTTGGTGCCGAAAGAATACTGAGCGGAGAGAAAGTTCCCAGGGCGCCGAAATTCAAGGCCTAAGGTCCGCGAAGGTCAATGTATCAGATAGCTTCAGTTAGCGGATTCAGTAATTAAAATGGAAAGACCGGATAAATGAAGGCATTGTCACCGGAAATTTCAGCGATACATGCAAATAATGATTTATTAATTATTCATTCACTTATAAATTATCTCAAATCCCGAATTTCAAACGACAATATATTTTAATCCAAATCCCTGAAAACATGAATAATCCTAATTATAAACCACTAAATCCCTACGCTATGAGCCTTACATTACGCACTGACTTCGGTTGCACCGAAGCCGTCATTGACGACGATTGCGGCCTCAAACGTTTTTATGAAGTTGCCAACATCTTATCAGACGACCTGGACATCAATTTCAATCAGAAAACAGATGATTTCGACTCGCTGATGTGGGACTTCGCCTTCAAAGGCCACGTGCTTACCCTGCACTATAATATTTACACGGGGATCTCTATCTATCCGAGAAAATTCCGCGAAGCACCGCGCAAAGACAACGATGCCGTGGTGGAAGTCGCGAGATTTTTAGAAGGAAAGCTGTTGATTCATACGGCGAACAGGCTGGCATCTTAGGGTGCGGGAGCCTGGTTGGTTGACGGTTAATGGTTGACGGTTGACGGTCGGAAAACCTACCGGTGAAAATTAGTCGGACCCTTAAAACAACGATTACTTGCCCTCATGGAGGGCCTTTTTTTTGGTTGACGGTGAACAGTTGACGGTTAACGGACTTTTGGTGTTGCAACATGACAGTATTTGATCTAAATGATCCACTTAGAGTCCGTCAACTGTCAACCGTCAACCGTCAACCCCCTAATACTCCTTCTCCCCAATCGACCCCAGAATCATACAATAACTCACATACCGGTCCATAGAAATCTCTCCTGCCTCAACAGCCCGCTTGATGGCGCAGCCGGGTTCATTAATGTGGAGGCAGTTGTTAAACTGACAGCCGTTCAGGCGGCTTCGCATTTCGGGGAAATAATGGGAGAGTTCCTGCCTGGGGATGTCCACAAGACCGAATTCACGGATACCGGGGGTATGGATGATGCGGGCGTGGAGGGCGGGAAGATCGAACATCTCGGCGAACGTGGTAGTATGAATACCCTTGCCGCTCCAGCCGCTGACATCCTGGGTTTTGAGGCTCATCCCCGGCACAATCGCGTTGATAAAAGAAGATTTTCCCACGCCGGAATGCCCGCTGAACAAAGTGGTTTTATTTTGCAGGAGCGCTTCCACTTCCTCCATTCCCGTTTTGTTCTGCACACTGATATTTAATACTTTATACCCGATGGTTTCATACATTTCCCGGCGCTCCGCAAACAGGTCCAGCTCCTTTTTCCGGTAGAGATCTGATTTGTTGAAAACTATAATGGATGGAATATGATAGGCTTCCCCGGCAATCAGGAAACGATCGATGAATCCCTGCGAAGTCTTCGGATCTTTCAGCGTGGCGACGAGCATGGACTGGTCCAGGTTGGCGGCAATGATATGATGCTGATATTTATTGGCGGGGGATTGCCGGTTGATATAGTTATTCCGCTTTTTTATATCGGTGATCATGGCGCCTTCTTCCCCGCCGTCTTCAAATTCCAGCTTCACCCGGTCGCCCACGGCAATCGGGTTGGTGGAAGTAATGCCGTCTATTTTGAGAATGCCTTTGGTGCGGGCATTCCACAGTTTACCGTCCTCTGTTTTTACGGTGTACCAGCTGCCGGTGGACTTATAAACAAGGGCGTACATATCAGGGAAATTTTCGGAACAGGGTGAGCCGCAGTATCCATTCCAGTAAAACAAAAGCTACCGCAGCAATAACAAAGGGAAGGAATTTTTCCGTAAAATGGGTATAGGTTTTGACTTCGAATTTGGATTTTTCCATCTGATCGATCTCCTTATAAATACCGCTCAGACTTTCATTGTCTTTTGCACGGAAATATTTTCCGCCGGTCTCATCGGCAATCTGGGTTAGCAGCTTTTCATCAATACTCACTTTCTCCCGCTGCATGATGATCCCGGTGGCTGTCTGCACCGGCACCGGAGCAAATCCCTCGGTTCCCATACCCACTGTGTACACGCGCACGCCGAATGATTTTGCAATTTCCTTTGCAGTGTTCGGATCCAGCCGGCCTCCGTTATCCTCCCCGTCTGTCAGTAAGATAATCACTTTACTTTTTGACTGGGAAGACCTCAGCCGTTCAACACCTGTTGCGAGTCCCGAGCCAATAGCGGTACCATCTTCCAGTAAACCGCTCTGCACATTGTACAACTGGTTTTTCAATACCGCATGATCCGTTGTCAGGGGGCACATGGTAAAACTCTCGCCGGCAAAGATCACGAGCCCGATGCGGTCTGTTGGCCTGCGGTCAATAAATTCCGCGGCAACCTGCTTGGCCGCTTCCATGCGGTTGGGTGTGAAATCCTGCGCCAGCATACTTCCGCTGATGTCGAGGCAGAGCACAATATCAATCCCTTCTCCCGTGGTTATCTGTTGTTCGCTTCCTGTTTGCGGACGGGCCAGGGCGAGAATAATGGAAATGATGGCCAGCACCCGCAGTACAAAGAGCGCATGCCGCAGTACCGTTTTCCAGGATTTGCCGCTCCCAAAACTTTTAATACTGGACACGATCATCGTTCCCTGCAGGCGGAGGGGCGGATTGATATACCAGTATACCAGCAGCGGAATCAATGCGAGCAGCGCAAAGAAGAGCGGTTGGGCAAAATGCATATTACTGAACCAGTCGTACAACACTATTTTCTGATTTCATTGATTAACACAATCGAAGAACGGATCACTTCCAGGTTACGCTCATTGTCATAAACATCGGGAATATATTTGGCAAACTTCACAAAATCGCTCATGCGTAAACTGCCGGCCAGATGGGTGAAAGATTCCTTGCCCATGTCCAGCCGGCTGAGCTGCAGGATCAACTCCTCATTAGTACGTTCCATCGTTGACAATCCCATGCTGCGGGTCAGGTATATCCGCAGCGTGTCGTTCATACCCGAATAATATTTTTTCACGGAAGCGGCGTCGCTGAAGGACATTTTTTTCAGCGCATCCAGGGAAGCCATGGCTTCTTCAAAAGGAGACAGGCTGACTTTCCCCGGCGCTCCTTCCTCCGCAACCGGACCCACCGGCAGGCGTTTGGAAGCGGTAAGCATATACAACAGGATTGCGAGTATCGTCAGTCCCAGAACTATCCAGAGAATATATTTCACCGCCGGATTTTCAATATCAATGATCCCCCGGATATCGTGATATTCCTTCAGCGAATCCACATTTTCCCCATAACTGACATCCACGAGGAGTGAATCGCTCTGATATTGCCTGTTGCCAATGAAGAGCGGCAAAGCCGGAATTTTGCATACCCCCGAGTCAAAGCTCGTCAGCCTCCATTCCAGGTGATAGCTGCGGCTGTTGCCCGTTGTCAGCGAGTCCACCGATCCCTTCCCCAGCAGCACAAAATGGGGAAGCGTATCCAACCGGGGTAACTGCAGGGTTGTTCCCGCGGGGACTATAACATCTATGCCCAACCGAAATTGTTCTCCGATGAGAATATGGGTTTTATCGATTTGTGTTTTTACAGACGGGCTGTCCTGGGAGCGGGCGGGGAGGGAGCATGCGAGGAGGATGAGCAGGAGGAGGAATGGTTGACGGTTGACGGTTGACGGTTGACGGACATTATATGGTGCTGCGGAATTATTATTCATTATTCGTTATCCTTTGCTCATTGTTCTTTCATATCAATTCATGTACTTAGCTCTCGACATTCAGGCTCCCTACTGTCATCCGTTAACCGTCAACTCTACTCATCTCCCCTTATTCCTTCCCACAAAAAATTTCTGCAAAATTTTAACATAGTCCTCGTCGGTGCGCATGTGCAGGAGATCACAGCCCGATTTCAGGAAGATGGATTTGCTGAGTTCCGTCATCTTAAAGAAGGACTGCTGATAATAGTTCCGCTGCATAAAATCGTCGGTATCCACCCATTCCACTTTCCCTGTTTCGGCATCTTCCACTTCTATCAGTCCGGCGTGGGGAAGTTCCATATCCATTTTATCGTATACTTTAATGCCGACGAGATCATGTTTTTTACCGGCAACACGCAGCGCTTCCTCATAACGTTCATCCAGAAAATCGCTGAGCAGGAACGTGATGGTTTTCTGGCGCAGGGAATTATTGAGAAAGCGCAATGCCTCACTGATATTCGTTTTGCGCTGTGCCGGCTCGGTAACGAGCAGGTCGCGCACGAGGTGCAATACCTGGTCGCGGCCCTTCTTCGGCGGAATATAGCGTTCAATTTTATCGCTGAAAAAAATCAGCCCCACTTTGTCATTATTATTCACAGCCGAAAAAGCAAGCACCGCACAGATCTCCGTGATCAGGTCTTTTTTCCGGGCCTTCACCGTTCCGAACAGGGAACTTCCGCTCACATCCACCAGCAGCATCACCGTCAGCTCCCTTTCCTCCTCAAATAGTTTACTGAAGGGATGATTGAACCGCGCCGACACATTCCAGTCGATGAACCGGATATCATCCCCCGCGTAATATTCCCGCACCTCCCGGAAACTCATGCCCCTTCCCTTGAACGCGCTGTGGTATTCGCCGGTGAAGATGTGGCGGGTGAGACGTTTGGATTTGATCTCGAGTTCTCTTACTTTTTTGAGTATTTCGGTGGCGGTCAGCATGTTTCGTGGATAGTATATAGTGGATAGTGGATAGCTTTCAATTTATTGGAGTCTTTGTTCATAGTAGTGAATGAAACCATTTAATATCCGAATTATATTTTCTAACATCAGATTAATGCGATCATAATTGTCCTGATTAATAATACTTGTCATAACTGCTACGCTTATTAAGGTTTCTACTTCATAGGCTGAGCCTCTGGAAACATGAAGAAACTGAATAGTATCATTTTTATGTTTACGACCAAGCCCTTCTGCAATATTGCACGGGATCGATACAGCAGCTCTCTTTGTTTGCGATGTTAATCCAAACATTTCATCTTTTGGATAAGTTTTCGTTAGCTGATAAATCTCTTTTACCAATTCCATCGAAAACAACCAAACCTTAAGTTTCTTATAGCTTAACATAGTACTGTTTTTAAAATAAAACTACACTATGTTCCAAATCTGAAATAGTCCGATAAACACCATATCCAGGGTGTTTTACCACACTATCAACTATTCACTATTCACTATTTACGGAACAACAATCGCCCGCAACACATCATCCACCACATTATCCGCACTAACATTCTCCGCCTCGGCCTCGTATGTAAGGCCGATGCGGTGGCGCAGCACGTCCTTGGAAATGGAGCGCACGTCTTCGGGGATCACGTAACCTCTTTTGTTGAGGAAGGCGTGGGCCTTGGAAGCCAGGGCCAGGTTGATGCTGGCACGGGGCGATCCGCCGTAGGCGATCAGGGGTTTCAGTTTTTCGAGGCGGTATTTTTCCGGCTCGCGGGTGGCGAAAACGATGTCGAGGATATATTGTTCTACTTTTTCGTCCATGTAAATCTTGCGGGTAAGATCGCGGGCCTGCAGCACTTCCTGCATGCTCACCACCTGGCTCAGATCGGGCAGTTTCATGCCGTTCATGTGGGCGCGGATGATGAGTTGTTCTTCGGCTTTGCTGGGATAGCCAACGATCACTTTCATCAGGAAGCGATCCTGCTGGGCTTCAGGTAATGGATAAGTTCCCTCCTGCTCCAGCGGATTCTGCGTGGCCAGGACTAAAAAAGGTTCTTCCAGAATATAGCTGCTGTCGCCGATGGTCACCTGTCTTTCCTGCATGGCTTCCAGCAGGGCACTCTGCACTTTTGCCGGGGCGCGGTTGATTTCGTCGGCCAGGAGGAAATTGGCGAAGATCGGACCCTTTCTCACTACAAATTCATGCTTCTGCTGGTTATAAATCATAGTGCCGACCACATCGGCCGGCAACAGATCGGGAGTAAACTGTATACGGCTGAACTTTCCTTTGATGGTTTGCGAAAGCGATTTAATGGTGAGGGTCTTTGCCAGGCCAGGCACGCCTTCCAGCAGCACATGCCCGTTGCTGAGCAATCCGATCAGCAGGCGATCCAGCATATACTGCTGCCCGACGATAACATGTCCTATTTCCTCCCGGAGCCGGTCTATAAATAACCCCTGATACTGGATCTTTTCATTTAGCTGCTTAATATCTTCCGCTGTGTACATGTTGATAAAAAATTAGGCTGCAAAATACGAATTCGTTAAATCAAACCCCCGCACTTGTTAAAACTCAGGAGGGGGCACAATAAATTTTAACATACATAGTTACCATTAGATTATATCATTAAAACTTTGATTATGATGCGTTATTCAATGATTCTTACAGCAGCTGTTGTTCTGGTTCTGGGCTTTACCGCCTGTAAAAAAAGCGATAACAAGAACAGTGCAAAGACCGTGGAAAATATCTCCGGCACCTATAACCTGACTGCTTTATCCATTAATCTGGGAAGCATTGATTACAATTTATATGATACCCTTCCGGCTTGCCAGAAAGATAATATGATACTGCTGAACGCGAATGGTACGGCCCAGTTCGTTGATGCGGGCGTTGCCTGCGAGCCTCCCAGCGATTCCGCCGACGTCTGGCATCTGTCCCCCAACAACGATTCCCTCTACCTGGGAAGCAATTCCACCTTCATCAAAACCTTTGATGGCAAAAGCCTGGTTTTAAAAGCCAGCCAGTATAGTGGGTATAAGGGGGATGTGACGATTACGCTGATGAAACATTAGTGTAGTGAATAGTTTATAGTGTATAGTATATAGTTTTAGGGGCAACTATTTACTATACACTATAAACTATATACTATTCACAATTCCTTCATCCCAAATACTTCCCCACAATCGGCATCCTTCTCCCCACTCCAAAAGCCTTGCAGCTTACGCGGATGATGGGGCAGAACTGGTTGCGTTTATATTCGTTGCTGTTTACGAGTTTGAGTACGCGCTGTACGAGGGCCTGATCCAGACCCATGGCAATGATCTCTTTGGGTCCCAGCCGTTTTTCGATATAGAGGTAGAGGATCTTATCCAGGATCTCGTATTCCGGTAGACTGTCGCTGTCTTTCTGGCCGGGCCGCAGTTCGGCAGAAGGTGCTTTTTCGAGAATGCGCAGGGGGATAATTTCCTTTTCGCGGTTCAGCCAGCGCGCAAGTGCATAGACCTGCGTTTTGTAGATGTCGCCCGGAACACTGAGCCCGCCGGCCATATCCCCGTAAAGGGTTCCGTAACCCGTTGCGAGTTCACTTTTATTGGAAGTATTCAGCAGGATATATCCGAACTTATTGGCCATGGCCATCACCAGGTTTCCCCTGGACCGGCTTTGTAAATTTTCTTCCGCCACACTAAAGGGCAGATCTTTAAAAACAGGTTTCAGGGAAGAAAGAAAACTTTCATATATGGGTTGAATGGGTATGATGTCAAAAGGATTCCCCAGATTTTTTGACAGCTGCTCCGCGTCTTCCAGGGAATGGCTCGTGGAATATCCGGAAGGCATCGCTACTGCGCGCACGTTCTCTTTACCCAGGGCTTCACAGGCCAGGACCAGGGTTAATGCGCTGTCGATACCACCGCTGCTGGCCAGGATAGCTTTCGTAAATCCCATTTTACCAAAATAATCCCGGATGCCGAGGAGGAGGGCGGAATGGATTTCTTTGATGTTGTCCGGACGGGTGAGGTAGGGGATTATTTGTTGATGGTTGATGGTGGAGGGTTGACGGTTGACGGTTGACGGTTGACGGTTGACGGTTGACGGTTGACGGTTGACGGTTGACGGTTGACGGTCTTTGTGCGGGTTTTCTGTATCCACCACACAGAAATCTTCCTCGAATAGTTTCAGCTGATGCGTGAGGTTGGCTGCGGCATCGTAGACCACGCTGCCGCCGTCGAATACGATTTCCGTCTGGGATCCCACGGCATTGCAGTAATACATGGGCAGTTTGTATTTCAGTACATTCTCCCGGACAACGGCGCGGCGGTCTTCTTCGTGATCGTAATCGAAGGGCGATGCGGAGATATTGATCATCAGGTCGGGATGCTGCGGCATGAGCTGGTCCATCGGGCAAACCCGGTACATCGGATTGTCGCCCAGGTTCCAGATGTCTTCGCAAACGGTGAGGGCTATGCGCTTTCCTTTGAAAGCCACGAGCTGCCAGTCGTATGCCGGTTCGAAATACCGGTTTTCGTCGAAGATGTCGTAGGTGGGGAGACAGGTTTTAGGAACTATTGCCTTCACTTCCTTTTCATGCAGAAACCAGGCTGCGTTGAACAGGTCCTTCCCCTCCTTTACCGGATTACGCGCCGGCGATCCCACGATCACGGCGATGTCTGCAGTGTGGGCCTTTATTTCGTCGATAGAAAGATAACAGCGGTTGATAAAATCTTCGAATTCCAGGAAATCCCGCGCAGGATAACCGCAAACCGACTGCTCTGAAAAAACCGCGAGGTCGGCTCCCGCCGTGCGCGCCCTTTCAATGCCTGCGATGATCTTCTGCTCATTGTGTTCGAAATTACCGATATGGTAGTTTTGCTGAATCAGCGCGATTTTCATGGGGCAAAATTACTGTATGGCGGGGGATTTTGGTGGATAGTAGATAGTGGATAGTAGATAGACTTTATGTGTAAATTCGCACCGGATATCTATCCACTATCCACTATTTACTATTCTCCCATGATAAAACGACTCGCCCCTATACTATTCCTTCTTCCCCTTCTTTTTTCCTGCCATTCCAAAAATCCCGATGTTTCGGGTATAAAAGTGAATGCAAGGATCGAACGTTTCGACCAGGCTTTTTTTTCGCTGGATACCAACCATATCCGGGATGGATTGCTGCAACTGAATCAGGAATTCCCTTATTTCCTGAATGATTTTACCGTGAATATCCTGGGTGCGGGTCCGCTGTCGGATACCAGTGTGAATAGTTTTATGATCTGCCGGACATTCCTGAGCAGTTACCAGCCCGTGAAGGATTCCATTTTAATGAAATTCCGAAACATGCAGGGCATTGAGAACGGACTGAAAAAAGGGTTTCAATACATCCGCTATTATTTTCCTTCTTATAAACTGCCGCCCAAAGTGGTTGCCTTTATCGGTCCTTTCGATGCGCCCGGTGTTGCCCTTACCCGCTATACACTGGCCATCGGCCTGCAGCTTTATGCGGGTCGGAATTTTTCCTTTTATCATAGTTCCGAAGGACAGGAACTTTTCCCGCTCTATATCTCCCGGCGGTTCGAACCGGAATATGTGGTTCCCAATAGCATGAAAGCGCTGAGCGAAGATATCTTCCCCGATGAGAGCAAGGGAAAACCACTGATAGACCAGATGATCGAAAAGGGAAAATACTGGTGGCTGCTGGATAAGATCTTACCAGAAACGGCCGACAGCCTGAAGACCGGCTACACCCAAAAACAGCTGGACTGGTGCAAAAAGAACGAAGGGCAGATCTGGAATTTTTTCCTGCAGAATGATATCTATACTATCGACCCCGAACTCATTAAAAACTATATCGGGGATGCCCCCTATACGCAGGGCATGCCCGAAGCCTCCCCCGGAAATATCGGCCAGTGGGTAGGCTGGCAGATCGTCCGGCAATACGCTGCCCTGCATCCCGATCTCGGGCCGGAAGCGCTGATGAAAGTGGCGGCAAGGAAGATTTTTGAGGAAGTGAAGTATAAGCCGAGATGAGTTGACGGTTGCGAGATGAGTTGACGGTTGACAGTTGACAGATGACGGTGGCGGACTTCGATGATACAATCTGACAGCATTTGATCTCTCTGACCAACATAAAGTCCGTCAACCGTCATCCGTCAACCGTCAACGATTCATTCAAAATTTTCCCATAAAATTTGTACCTTCCCCACAAACTGAGTCCCATGTCCAAACCCAACAGCTTTCGTTGGAGTACTGAGAGCGAGCCGCATAAATCCCGTACAAAAGAGATCATTCATCAGCATCCTGAAATCCGGACCCTGATTGGCCGGAATCCTTATACTTTTCTGATTATTTTATTTTGCGTGGGCTTTCAGTTCACCCTGGCCTGGTATCTCAAAGCTTCGCCCTGGTGGCTGATTTTTGCAGTGGCCTACCTGGGTGGCGCTTTTGCCTGTCATACCCTGTATGTGTGTATTCATGAATGCGCCCATAACCTGCTTTTCAAGAAACGCGCGTTCAACAGCATCTCCGCTATCATTGCCAACCTGCCGCTGGTTTTTCCCAGCGCGATTTCTTTTCAGAAATATCACCTGAAGCACCATTCCTATCAGGGCGTGGAGGCTTTAGATGCCGATATGCCCTATCGCTGGGAGGCGAAACTGATCAATAATTCGATGTTCGGAAAAGCCCTATGGCTGTTATTGTATCCGTTGTTTCAGATGATCCGTCCCGTGCGACTGAAAGAGATTTCCCTGATGGATAAATGGACCGCCATCAATATGGTTGTTCAATTTGTCTTCATGGGATTTTTTATTTATTTCTTCGGAATGAAAGCGACTGTATTTCTGTTGGCGAGCTTCTTTTTTTCCGTCGGCCTGCACCCGCTCGGGGCGCGCTGGATACAGGAACATTTTCTCACCCATGGCGACCAGGAAACAAAAAGTTATTACGGCGTTCTGAATACCGTGAACCTCAACGTGGGCTACCATAACGAACACCACGATTTTCCTTCCGTGCCCTGGAACAAATTACCCCGCATCAGGCGTTTTGCCGGCAATTATTACAATTCCCTCGGCTATCACACATCCTATACGATCCTGCTGTTTAAATTTCTAACCGACCGGAACCTTTCGGTGTATTCCCGCATGGCAAGGGATAATCGGGGGAAGAGGAAGGGGATTGTGAAGGTGGGAGACGCTGCGTCCGTTGATAGTTAGTAGTGGATAGTAGATGGACGACTCTGGAAATATACAATAACCGTTTATCTGCTATTC
>Ga0134125_10001926_pt1 | contig 25038 bp, 20 predicted proteins | sample KB31751_FD_96464 | JGI IMG/M metagenome (GOLD analysis project Ga0134125, IMG submission 96464) | Terrestrial soil microbial communities with excess Nitrogen fertilizer from Kellogg Biological Station, Michigan, USA - KB3-175-1 | ecosystem: Environmental > Terrestrial > Soil > Unclassified ...
GGGCCATGGACAGCGGCTGCAACCAGTACGCGCCGCTGCACGGCATCCGTGCCCTGCGTGAGCAGATCGCGCACAAGACCCTCGAACTGTACGGCCGCAAGCTCGACGTGGAAACCGACATCATCGTCACCTCGGGGGCCACCGAAGCCATCTTCGCGGCGATAGCAGCCGTGGTCCGCGCCGGTGAGGAAGTGATCGTGTTCGACCCGGCATACGACTGCTACGAGCCGGCCATCGAACTGCAGGGCGCGCGCGCGGTACACATCCCCTTGAGCGTGCCGAGCTTCGCGGTCGACTGGCAGCGCGTGCGCGAGGCGATAACGCCCAGGACGCGCATGATCCTGATCAACAGCCCGCACAACCCTTCTGGAGCAATCCTGTCGGCCACCGATCTCGACGAGTTGGCGGCCGTGGTGCGGAACACCGATATCGTGGTGCTGGCGGACGAGGTCTACGAGCACATCGTCTACGCGCCCGCCAGGCATGAGAGCGTGCTGCGCCACGCCGAGCTGGCTGAGCGCAGCATCGTCGTCTCCTCGTTCGGCAAGACCTATCACTGCACCGGCTGGAAGGTCGGCTATGCCGTGGCGCCGGCGCCCTTGGCTGCCGAGTTCCGCAAGGTGCACCAATACTTGACGTTCTGCACCTTCCATCCAGCGCAGGTGGCGTTTGCCGAATTCATGCGGGCGCATCCGGAGCACCACCTGGAGCTCCCGGCCTTTTACCAGGCCAAGCGCGATCGCTTCCGGGCCTTGCTGGCACCGTCCAAGTTCAAGCTGCTGGAGGTCCCGGCCGGCTACTTCCAACTGGTGGATTATTCGGCCGTCAGCAACGACGATGACCTTACTTTCAGCCGCTGGCTGGTGCGGGAGGCGGGCGTGGCCGCCATTCCGACGAGTGTGTTCTACGAGAAGGCACCGGCGACGCACCTGTTGCGCCTGTGTTTCGCCAAGGCCGATGCGACCATGGATGCCGCTGCCGAACGGCTGTGCCGGCTGTGACCGGGTCAGCCATGCAAGCCTTGCGCGTGGCCTTGGTGCAGGGCGATACCCGTTGGCACGACGCGCCCGCAAACCGCGCCTACTACGGTGCCTTGGTGCGACAACTGCCCGGCAATGACCTGATCGTGCTGCCGGAAACCCTGCTGTCCGGCTTCAGCAACGACATTGCGGCCAGCGCCGAGCCGATGGATGGCGAAGGCGTGGCTTGGCTGCGTGCGCTGGCCGGCGAGGTGGGCGCAGTCATCTGCGGTAGTCTGGCGATCCGCGAAAGTGGCACCGTATACAACCGCTTGCTGTGGATGCGGCCCGATGGCAGCTTCGCCCAATACGACAAGCGCCACTTGTTCCGCATGTCGGGCGAGCACACGCGCTATGGCTCGGGCGAGCAGCGCCTGATCGTCGAACTGAAAGGCTGGCGCATCCTGCCGCAGGTTTGTTACGACCTGCGCTTTCCGGTGTGGCTGCGCAACCGGCGCCTGGCTGCCTCAACCGGCGGCATGGATTACGACCTGGCGGTGTTCGTGGCCAACTGGCCATCGGCACGGCGCAGCGCCTGGCGCACCCTGCTGCGCGCGCGGGCGATGGAAAACCTGAGCTGCGTGGTTGGCGTCAACCGGGTCGGCGTGGATGGCAACGACCTGCGCTACGCAGGCGACAGCGCCGTGCTGGATGCGCTTGGCGATCCCTTGATCGAGTGTGGCGCACAGGAACAGGTCGTGGCGGTCACGCTCGATCCCGCGGCGCTGCTGGCACATCGCGAACGCTTCCCAGCCTGGATGGACGCCGACGCGTTCACGCTTGGGGGCTGAGCTGGGAGCAGTCTTGGCTGCTCGCCAGGATGCAGCGTCCCGCACTCAGAGGATGGAGAGCACGGATTCCGGCGGCCGGCCGATGACCGCCTGGCCATGCGCCACCACGATTGGGCGCTCGATCAGTTTCGGATGCGCGGCCATGGCGGCAATGAGCGCGTCGTCGTCGAGCTCCGGGTCGGCCAAGCCCAGCGCCTGGTACTCGGGCTCGCCACGACGCAGCAGTTGCCGCGCGCGCATGTGCAAAAGCCCAAGCAGCTCGGTGAGTTCGGCTGGCGTCGGCGGGGTTTCCAGGTAGTTGATTACCCGGACCGGTTCGCCGTGCTCCTCCAGCAGCGCCAGCGTGGCGCGCGACTTGGAGCAGTGGCTGTTGTGGTAGATGCGGATCATGACGAGCTCCAGCGACTGGGACACGGGTCAGCGGTTGCCTGACCGGTTGCCTTGGCCTGGCCGCTTGCCGCCCGGCGGGCGGGTGTTGCGGTCCGGGGTCCGATTGTTCCGCCCGGGGTTTGCACCCGGGCGCTGCGGCCGCGTGTTGCCGGCGGGGCCGTGGCCTGGTGCGCGGTCGTTCCACGGGCTGCTGCCGGGACTGGCGTAGGGTGCGGCGGGACCGTCCTGGCGTCGGCCACCGGGGCTGCCGGCGGCGCGCTTGCCGCCACGACCGCGCGCCTTGGCGGGACCGCCGGCAGGGTTGCCGCGCGGCTTGCCGGCTCGGCCGCCACCATCGCGGCTTTCGCCGGCAAACCAGGTGCGTACCGATGGCAACTCCTGGCCTGGCGCAATCCGGCGGCCGCGACCGGATGGCTGGGTGAGGCCGGGACGGGCAACGTTGCCGTTGACTTCCTTGCCCGGACGCCCGCCGCTGCGCCTGCGGCCCCGGGTGGGTTCCTCGCGGATCCGGTCGTAGGCACGCATTTCGCGGCCTTCGTCCTCTTTGCTGGTCCACGCCGTGCCGCTGCCGCTCTCGGGGCGGTACTCGGTGACGCTGCGATTGGCGCGGCGCTGATGCAGCACGGGGCTCAGGGTGAGCACCGGTTGCGGGTTGCCGATGCCGCTGGCTTCACGCAGTTGCTTGATGGCCTGGGCGTCCATCTGTACCCACTCGTCACGCCGCAGGTTGCGCGGCAGTTCGATCTGGCCATAGCGGATGCGCTTGAGGCGGCTGACCAGGAAGCCCTGTGAATCCCAGAGTCGGCGCACCTCGCGGTTGCGGCCTTCGCGGATGACCACCCGGAACCAGCTGTGGCTCCCGCTGCGGCTGATCACGGTGACGTCGTCGAAGCGCGCCTCCCCGTCTTCCAGTTCCACGCCAGCCTTCAGGCGCTCCAGGACCTCGTCCGGCACCTCGCCGTGTACGCGGCACAGGTACTCCCGCTCCAGCCCGTTGCGCGGGTGCATGAGCGCATTGGCCAGCTCGCCGTCGGTGGTCAGCAGCAGGAGGCCGGTGGTGTTGATGTCCAGGCGGCCCACGGCGACCCAGCGCGCGCCCTGCAGGTGGGGCAGGCGCTCGAAGACGGTGGGCCGGCCCTCTGGATCGTCACGGGTGGTCAGCACGCCTTCCGGCTTGTGGTAGATCAGCGCCTCGGTGTCGTCGCGGTTGTCGGTGGCCACCACGAAGGGTTTGCCGTCGATGATGATGCGGTCGCCGGCGTGCACGCTGGTACCGATTTCAGCCGGGTTGCCGTTGAGCTGCACTTCGCCGGACTGGATGCGTTGCTCCAGCATGCGGCGCGAACCGAGGCCGGCATTCGCCAGTACCTTGTGCAGGCGCTCTTCTAGTTCTGGCGCGGCGTCCTGGGACGTGCCGCGCTTGAGGGAAAGGATGGATCGTTGCGGCGCAGTCATGCGCGGTACTCCTCAGGGGTCTTGCTTGGCATTACGGAAATGGATGGCGCGGCAGTGTCGGCCGCGGTGTCGGCCTCGCCGGCCTGCGGGTCGGGAGTGGCGGCGGTGTCGTCGACCTCGGATGTCGGACCTTCGGCCGTGTCGTGGCCGGCTGCATCTGCAGGCAGTTCAGCCCCGGTGATGGCTGCGGCGAGGTCTTCCGCCCCCGGCTCAGGTTCACTGCCTGGGCCATCGGCTGCCACCGTGATGGCGGCAGCCGGGTTGTCCAGACGCAGTTGTGGGTCTTCCATGTCGCGGATGGCGGACAGCGGCGGCAACTGATCCAGCGACTTCAGGTTGAAGTAGTCGAGGAAGGCGCGCGTAGTGCCGTACAAGGCGGGCTTGCCGGGCATGTCTCGATAGCCGACCACCCGCACCCACTCACGCTCTTCCATGGTCTTGATCATGCTTGACGACACCATGACGCCGCGAATCTGTTCGATCTCCGGGCGCGTGATGGGCTGGCGGTAGGCAATCAAGGCCAGGGTTTCGAGCATGGCCCGCGAGTAGTTGCCGGGTCGCTCGGTCCACATGCGCTTGATCCAGGGGTGGGTGTCCTTGCGCACCTGGTAGCGGTAGCCCGACGCCACCTCGACCAGTTCCACGCCCCGACCGGCACAGTCCGCGACCAGCGCTTCGAGGGCCGCGCCAATCTGGCCCGGCCCGACTTCGTCCTCGGCCACGAACAGTTCGCGCAACTGCTGCGGGGTCAGTGGCTGGGCCGAAGCCAGCAAGGCCGCTTCGATGATGGGTTTGAGTTGTTCGATGGGCATGATCGGAACCGGTGCCAATACTCGCAGTGGGATCAATAGGTGGTTGCGCCGGACTCATCGGCGGCCGGCGACTGGCTGTCGTCTACGTCCGTTGTTGCCGACGCCTCGCTTGCCTTGGCGCGCAGGTAGATCGGCGAGCCGGGTTCATCCTGGATGATTTCCACCAGCATTTCCTTTGCCAACTCCAGCATGGCGAGGAACGTCACCACGATGCCGGCGCGGCCTTCGGCGAGGTCGAAGAACGTGTCGAAGGCCTGGAATTCGGCCGTATCCAGGCGGCTCAGCAACTCGCCCATGCGCTGGCGCACGCTGAGCCCTTCGCGCTTGACGGCATGGTGTTCAAACAACTGCGCGCGATTCAAGACCTCTTGCAGCGCGAGCAGGAGCTCGGTCAACTCCAGCGGCGGCGGCACCTTGACTACGTTGCGTTCGCCCGGATCGGCGTGCACCACGACCGTGTCCCGCTCCATCCGCGGCAAGGCATCGATGTCCTCGGCCGCTCGCTTGAAGCGCTCGTATTCCTGCAGGCGGCGCACCAGTTCGGCCCGCGGGTCTTCTTCCAGCCCTTCCTCCAGCGGTGGGCGCGGCAACAGCAGCCTCGATTTGATCTCCGCCAGGATGGCCGCCATCAGCAGGTATTCCGCCGCCAGCTCGAAGCGCATGACTTCGTGCATCAGCTCGATGTAGCCCATGTACTGGCGGGTGATCTCGGCGATGGGGATGTCCAGGATGTCGAGGTTTTGGCGCCGTATCAGGTACAGCAGCAGGTCCAGTGGACCGGCAAACGATTCGAGTATCACCTCCAGCGCATCAGGCGGGATGTACAGATCCCGCGGCATCTGCAACAGCGGTTCGCCCCGCACGATGGCAAGGGGCAGTTCCTGCTGCTGGGGTACGACCGGGAATAAACCCGGCCCCTCGGCGGCCAGGCTTGGCGACTCGGCTGGTTCAGTGCTCATCTGGTAGTGCGTATAGGTTAGCCACGATTCGCGGCTGGGAATGCCTTGAGAAGGTCCGGACGCGCTTGGCACCGCGCCGGTACGCGACTGGATATGCAGCGTCGTATTCGGCAGCTTGGCGACCAGGGCTCGGTCGCCCGGGCGCGCCACAGCTTGGGAATGGATGGATCACCGGCCAGCACGGCGACACCGCGCCACCCGATGCGTCCTGTCTCGCCGTCGTGCTCGCCGTTTCGTACTGGTGCCGGCTGCCGTGCGGGATGAATCATCGACGCGGCACGATCCCGGCGGAGTTCCCTGGCCCAGCTCTACAGTGCATGCCGCAACGCGCCGGTGGTGAGCAGGGCGCCACGCATTCGAGCACTGACGGCCAATAGGTTAGCCATTGCGCGGCAACAAGTCCAGCTCTGTCCTGGCTGCAGAATGTCACAAGCTGACGTGCCGGGCGCGGCATGTTGTACGGTGGGGGGCAGTGATCTACGCTGCGCCAGCGCGCCGGCGGCGCACGATGCTGGAGTGGCGCCCTGGCACACGGTTTGCTAACCATCACCGGGCGGCCAGGTGCCGCCTTGCGGTAGGCGTATTGCGTCATGCGCAAGACGGGTTCGGCGGCAGGGATCCACATTCGACCGACGGTCGGGATGCGCGCCGCGCGGCAACCGGTCGAAGCGCCTGTCGGCGCCACCTCGTGCTGACCATGCAAGGCGTCAAAAAATGAACGGTATGTTGCTGATGACTGAGACAGATCCGCCCGAGGCGGAATCAACCGAACGCTTGCGCGCCGCGCGCATGCAAATCGAGATCACCGTGCTGATGAGCCGCGGCGGTGAATCCCATCCGACCGAACTCAGCGATATCTCGGCGACGGGAGCCATGCTGGTACGGCCGCTTGAATGGGCGGGCGAACCGGGCCAGCGCTGGGTACTGGACATGCTGTTTGCCGAGGACCTGCACATCCACCTGGATGCCGTAGTGGCGCGTGTCACCCGCCACCACATCGGCTTCAGCTACGACCGGATTCCCGAAGACAAGCAGGAACCATTGTGGAACCTGCTTGGCGGCTACGCCGACATCCTCGAATACTGGGGGGAATGAAACCTCCGCCAGGCTTGCGCCGGTGAGGGGATTCCAAGGGCGTCCAGCGGACGCCCTGCGCATGGACCCCACGGTCACGCTCAGGCGTGGGCCGGGTTGGCTTCGTCGCGCAGCTCGCGGCGCAGGATCTTGCCCACGTTGCTTTTCGGCAGGCTGTCGCGGAACTCGATGTAGCGCGGCCGCTTGTAGCCGGTGAGACGGTCGTGGCAAAACTGCTGCAGCGCCTCGGCGGTGAGCGACGGATCCTTGCGCACCACGAACAGTTTCACCACCTCGCCCGAATGCTCGTCGGGCGCGGCAACTGCAGCCACCTCGAGCACCCCGGGATGCTCCATGACCGTGGCTTCGACCTCGTTGGGGTACACATTGAAGCCGGACACCAGGATCATGTCCTTCTTGCGGTCCACGATATAGAAATAGCCGTCCGCGTCCATCTTGGCGATGTCACCGGTGTGCAGCCAGCCCTCCGCGGTGAGCGCCTTGCGGGTCTCCTCGGGCCGCTGCCAGTATTCCTTCATCACCTGGGGACCGCGCACCATCAGCTCACCGGTTTCCCCGGGCGGCAGCGGCTGGCCATCCTCGGACCAGATGGCCACGTCGGTGGACGGTATCGGCAAGCCGATCGAGCCGTTGTAGTCGGCGAGATGGAGCGGGTTGATGCATACCGCCGGTGAGGTCTCGGTCAGGCCGTAGGCCTCGGCCAGGGTGCAGCCGGTGGTTTTTTTCCAGCGTTCGGCAACTGAGCGCTGCACGGCCATGCCGCCGCCGAGCGTCAGGTGCAATCGGGAAAAATCCAGCTCGGCGAAGCCGGGCGTGTGGAGCAATCCATTGAACAATGTGTTGACACCGGTTATGGCGGTAAAGCGCGAGTGCCGCAACTCCTTGACGAAGCCCCGCATGTCGCGCGGATTGGTGATCAGCCAGTTCAGTCCGCCCAGCCGGGCAAACACCAGCCCGTTCGCGGTGAGCGAAAAGATGTGGTACAGCGGCAGGGCGGTGATGATGACTTCCTTACCGTGCTTGATGTGCTCTGTACCGATCCAGGCTGCCGCCTGCAACATGTTCGCGATCATGTTGCCGTGGGTCAGCACCGCGCCCTTGGCGACGCCTGTGGTGCCGCCGGTGTATTGCAGGAACGCGGTGTCCGCGTGGGTCAGGACCACGTCCGGCAGGTTTTGCCCGGCGCCAAGCGCGAGCGCTCGGCGGAAGCGGACGGCCCCGGGCAGATTGAACGCCGGCACCATCTTTTTTATGTGGCGCAACACGAAATTGATCACTGGTCCCTTGGGGAAACCAAGCAGGTCGCCCAGGCCGGTGGTGATGACGTGCTTCACCGGGACCCTGGGTAGCACCTCTTGCAAGGTTGCCGCGAAGTTGTCCAGCACCACGATCGCCTTTGCGCCGGCGTCATTGAGCTGGTGTTCGAGCTCCCGCGCGACATACAGCGGGTTGACGTTGACCACGATCAACCCGGCGCGCAAGGCTCCGAACAGGGCAATCGGATACTGCAACACGTTGGGCAGCATGATGGCGAAGCGGTCGCCCTTGGAGAGCTCCAGCACGCCCGTCAGGTAGCCGGCGAACTGGAGGCTCAGCTCATCGATTTGCCGATAGCTGAGCACGCGTCCGAAACTCGCGAAGGCGGGACGGTCGTGGAAGAGCGAGAAACTCTCCTCGAGCATCGCGGGGACGGAGGAGTACTGGTCGAGGTCGATGTGTTCGGGCACGCCCGGCGGGTAGTGTTTCAGCCATGGCCGTTCAATGCTCATGTCGATTCCCCCGGGGAATGGCCGCGCAATGCGTATACTCAAGCATTGGAGCACAGACGCGCTGACAGCGGCAAGCAACGACGCGGCGAGGTTCAACGATGACTGCGGGCTTTACGCGCACGCTGGTTTTGATTGTCGCGGCAACCACCTTGTGCGGCGTGCTGGTGTTGTCGGCCTGCCATCGTCCAGCCGATGAGGTGCTGGTGCGCCAGGCCATTGAATCGACGGCGCAGGCTGCCGAGAAGGGCAGTGCAACGGGCGTCGCCTCGGCACTCACCGAAGATTTCGGCGGCAACGCCGGGGCACTTGACCGCCGTGCCTTGAGCGGCATGGTCGGCATGCTCGCGTTGCGTGGCGAGCAGGTCAAGGTGAACCTCGGACCCATCGGCGTCGAGCACCGCGGCGAGCGCCTGGTGGCCACGTTCACCGTGGCCTTGCGCTCCGGTGGTCGCCTGCTGCCGGACAATCTGGGCGTCTACCAGGTTGAAACCGCGTGGCGCCTGGACGACGGCGACTGGCGTTGCTACAGCGCCACGTGGAAGCAGACCTTGTAACCGCTTTGCACGGTGGTTGATGTGGGAGCCCGCCCGCCGGCGGACTCCCACATGTCTATATCCAGACTAGGCGGCCTTGGGAGCAGCCAGCTGCCGCAGCACATATTGCAGGATGCCGCCGTGGCGGTAGAAGTCGCGCTCCTTGGGCGTCAGCAACATCACACGTACGCCGAATTCCTTGCGCTTGCCGTCTGCGCTGGTCGCGGTCACGGTGGCGCGCTTCGCGTTGCCGTCGTCCAGCCCGGTGATGGCGAACACCTCGGTGCCGGTGAGGCCCAGCGACTTGGCGCTGTCGCCGTCTTCGAACTGCAGCGGCAGCACGCCCATGCCGACGAGGTTGGAGCGGTGGATGCGCTCGAAACTCTCCGCAATCACCGCCTTGATGCCCAGCAGCAGGGTGCCCTTGGCCGCCCAATCGCGCGACGAGCCGGTGCCGTACTCCTTGCCGGCGATGACAAGCAGCGGCGTGCCTTCGGCCTGGTATTGCATGGCCGCGTCGTAGATGGTCATCTGCTTGCCGTCGGGCAGGTGGCGGGTGTAGCCACCCTCGACGCCGTCGAGCAACTGGTTCTTGATGCGGATGTTGGCGAATGTGCCACGGACCATGACGTCGTCATTGCCGCGGCGCGAGCCATACGAGTTGAACTCGAGCGGTGTCACGCCGCGCTCGATGAGGAAGCGGCCCGCCGGTGAATCCTTCTTGATCGCGCCGGCCGGGGAAATATGGTCGGTGGTGATCGAATCGCCAAACAAGCCGATGCAGCGCGCGCCATCGATGTCCTGGCTGGGCGGCACGACCATGCTCATGCCGTCGAAGTACGGCGGATGCTTGATGTAGGTGGAGGCTTCGTCCCAGGCGTACAGCGCGCCGTCCGGCGAGGCGATCGCGTTCCAGCGCTCGTCGCCCTTGAACACATCGGCATAGTTCTTCTTGAACATGTCCGAAGTGACCGCGGTCGCCATGAGGTCGCTGATTTCCTTGTTGGACGGCCAGATGTCCTTCAGGAACACGTCCTTGCCGTCGCGATCCTGGCCGAGCGGCTGGGTGGTGAGGTCGATGTCGAGTGAACCGGCCAAGGCGTAGGCCACCACCAGCGGCGGCGAGGCGAGGTAGTTCATCTTGACCTCGGCGTGGATGCGGCCCTCGAAGTTGCGGTTGCCGGAGAGCACGCCGGCCACGGTGAGGTCGCCCTCGCTGATGGCTGCGCTGACTTCCTCCGGCAGCGGACCCGAGTTGCCAATGCAGGTGGTGCAGCCATAGCCCACCAGGTAGAAGCCCAGCTTTTCGAGTTCGACCAGCAAGCCAGTCTGCTCCAGGTAGTCGCTGACGACCTTGGAGCCCGGGGCCAGCGAAGTCTTCACCCACGGTTTGCTCTTGAGGCCCCTGGCTGCCGCCTTCTTTGCCAGCAGGCCGGCGGCCAGCATCACGGCCGGGTTGGAGGTGTTGGTGCACGAGGTGATCGCCGCGATGACCACGGCGCCGTCCTCGATGTCGAACTCCTCGCCGTTGCGCGTCACGTGCTGGCGGTGCAGCGCGCTGCTGACGTCGTGTCCGACCGCGGTGGCGCCGCCCTCGTTCGCGAAGCGTGCCTTGTCGCCGTTGCGGTGGATAATCGTGGCACCCAGGTTTTCATGGAAGTTCTGCTTGACACCTGACAGGAAGACGTGGTCCTGCGGGCGCTTCGGGCCGGCCATGGACGGCTTGACGCTGGCCAGGTCGAGCTCCAGCGCCAGGCTGTACTCCGCTTCGGGCGTGTTGTCGTCGTGCCACAGGCCCTGGGCCTTGGCGTAGGCCTCCACCAGGGCGATGCGTTCTTCGCTGCGCCCGGACAGGCGCAGGTATTTCAGCGACTCGGCATCGATCGGGCTGATCGCGCAGGTGGCGCCGTATTCGGGCGACATGTTGCCCAGCGTGGCGCGGTCGGCCAGGGCCAGATGCTTCAGGCCCGGGCCGTGGAACTCGACGAACTTGCCGACCACGCCATGCTTGCGCAGCAGCTCGGTGACGGTCAGCACCAGGTCGGTCGCTGTGGCGCCCTCGGGCAGCCGGTTCGTGAGCTTCAGGCCGACGACCTGTGGGATCAGCATCGAAGACGGCTGTCCCAGCATCGCGGCCTCCGCCTCGATGCCGCCGACGCCCCAGCCCAGCACACCCAGCCCATTGACCATGGTGGTGTGCGAATCGGTGCCGAACAAGGTATCCGGGTAGGCCCACAATTGGCCGTCTATTTCGTTGTCGATGACCACGCGTGCCAAGTATTCCAGGTTGACCTGGTGCACGATGCCGGTGCGCGGCGGCACGACCTTGAAATCAGTGAAAGCCTTCTGCCCCCAGCGCAGGAAACTGTAGCGCGCGTTGTTGCGCTTGAATTCGATCTCGACGTTTTTCTCCAGCGCATCCTCGCTGCCAAACACGTCCACCTGCACCGAATGGTCGATGACCAGCTCGACCGGGGAGAGCGGGTTGATCAGCGTCGGATCGCCGCCCAAAGCGTTCATCGCGTCGCGCATCGCCGCCAGGTCGACCACGCAGGGGACGCCGGTGAAATCCTGCAGCAGCACGCGGCCAGGCATGAAGGCAATCTCGGTGTCCGGCTCCTTCCTGGGGTCCCAGGTGGCGATGGCCTTGATTTCCGCCGCCGTCACTTCCTCGCCGTCCTCACGGCGCAGGAGGTTTTCCAGCAGGATCTTCATCGAGTACGGCAGCCGCTTCAGGTCGAACTGCTGGCCCAGCTTCGCCAGGCTGGCGTAGGCATAACGCTTGCCGTTGACCTCGAGGGTGTCGCGCGCGGAAAAAGTGTCTTTCATCGGGAATGCTCCTGGCTGGATCGTGCAGCTGCGGGACCGGGCGACGCTGCCGCATCGTATGCGCGTCGTCCCAGTCGATCAAAGCATCCATTATCTTGCAATCCGCGCCGTACCGCGAATTGAGGATGCTCCCGTGCGCCCGACATCCATGGGAGCCCACTTGGGGCTCCTATGGAAATAGTCGGCAGGGATGGCGCGCCGTCAGTTGCGCGAGGCGCGGCGGCGGTCGATTTCCGTGAGGTGGCGCTTGCGCAGCCGGATCTCCTTCGGCGTGACCTCGACCAGCTCATCGTCGGCGATGAATTCCAGCGCCTGCTCCAGCGAGAACTTGATGGCCGGGGAAAGCTGGATCGCATCGTCCTTGCCGGCAGCGCGCATGTTGGTCAGCGGCTTGGGCTTGATCGCGTTGACCGTAAGGTCGTTGTCCTTGGCGTGGATGCCGACCAACTGGCCTTCGTAGATCTCATCGCCTTCGGCAGTGAACAGCCGGCCACGCTCCTGCAGCGGTCCGAGCGAGTATGCGGGCGCGTTGCCGGGCGCGTTCGCGATCATCACACCGTTCTGGCGCTTGGCGATGGCGCCTTCGGCCTTGGGCCCGTAATGGTCGAACAGATGGAACAGCAGGCCGGTGCCCTGGGTCAGGGTGCGGAATTCGGACTGGAAGCCGATCAGGCCGCGCGCGGGAATCTCGTAATCCATGCGTACCCGGCCGCGGCCGTCCGGCACCATGTTCTTGAGCTGTCCCTTGCGCATGCCCAGGCGCTCCATCACGCCGCCCTGGTGCTGCTCCTCGACGTCCACCACCAGTTGCTCGATGGGTTCGTGCGGCTTCCCGTCGATCATCTTGATGATGACCTCGGGGCGCGACACCGCGAGCTCGTAGCCTTCGCGGCGCATGTTCTCGATCAGCACCGACAGGTGCAGCTCGCCGCGGCCGGAGACCTTGAACTTGTCCGGGTCCGAGCCTTCTTCCACGCGCAGCGCCACGTTGTGCAGCATCTCGCGCTCCAGCCGCTCGCGGATCTGGCGGCTGGTGATGAACTTGCCGCCGCTGCGGTTCTTGTCGCCGGCAAACGGCGAGTTGTTGACCTGGAAGGTCATGCTGATCGTCGGCTCGTCCACGGTGAGTGGCGGCAACGCTTCGGGGTGGTCGATCGCGCACACCGTGTCGGAGATGCTGAGCCCTTCCACGCCGGAGATGGCGACGATGTCGCCGGCCTGGCCCTCGGGCACCTCGCGCCGCTCCAGGCCCATGAAGCCGAGCACCTGCAGCACCTTGCCCGTGCGCTTCTTGCCTTCGCGGTCGACCACGCTGACCGGCATGTTGGTCGTCACCGTGCCGCGCTGGATGCGACCGACGCCGATCAGGCCGACATAGCTGCTGTAGTCGAGCTGGCTGATGCGCATCTGGAATGGCCCTTCCGGATGCACGTCCGGTGCCGGCACGTGGGCCATGATCGCTTCGTACAGCGGCGTCATGTCGCCTTCGCGGACATTGCTGTCCAGGCTGGCGTAGCCGTTGAGCGCCGAGGCGTAGATGACCGGGAAATCCAATTGCTCGTCGGTGGCACCCAGCCGGTCGAAGAGGTCGAAGGTCTGGTCCAGCACCCAGTCCGGGCGCGCGCCGGGGCGGTCGACCTTGTTGATCACCACGATGGGCTTGAAGCCCATGTCGAACGCTTTTTGCGTGACGAAGCGGGTCTGCGGCATGGGGCCGTCCATCGCGTCGACCAGCACCAGCACCGAATCGACCATGGACAGCACGCGTTCCACCTCGCCGCCGAAGTCGGCGTGCCCCGGGGTGTCGACGATGTTGATGCGGTTGCCGCGCCATTCGATGGCGGTGTTCTTGGCCAGGATGGTGATGCCGCGTTCCTTTTCCTGGTCGTCCGAATCCATCACGCGCTCAGCCAGCACGGTGCGCGCCGAGAACGTGCCGGACTGCTTCAGCAGGCAGTCGACGAGCGTGGTCTTGCCGTGGTCGACGTGGGCGACGATGGCGATGTTGCGGAGTTTCTCGATAAGCATGGAAGTCACTTCGACGGCGCGATCGACCCCGCGCGCCTTTTCTCGGGGCGAATCTTCCAATTATACGGGTTTGGACGCCGTATGTGCGGGTCGCCTGCCCGGTGCTGGAGACCGTCGTCGGGGGCGGGCGCCCCGGTTCAGAAATCGTCGATGAATTCGATCCCGGCGTTGCGCCGTGCGGCGCAGGCCTCGGCGGCGACGCGGACCTGGTCTGCCATTTCGTCGTCCGGCGCGTCCACCTCGATGACGTAGGTGTGGCTCGCGGTGTCATCGATCGATTCGGCCGAGCTGGAGTCGTCGCGTGTCACGGGTCCCACGCCTTCGAGTTCCTCGACGTGTTCGAGCCGATCGAGGCCCTCCAGGACGTCCAGCACCTCGTCGGCGTCGGCGCGGCTGCCTAATAATCGAAAGCGCATGATGGGCATGGCATGGCTCGTGATGGATGGGAGGCCCATGCTGGCAAAGCCAGGGCATGCTCCAGGTGAAAGTCGGCCGGTGCGTGCGGGCCGGGGAGTGGTCCGGGGGAGGCGAGCAGGAGCGCCTGGCATGCTGGATGAAACCGAGGAGCGCAAGGTGGCGAAAATCTACGACCGCAAATATTTCGACCGCTGGTACCGCGACCCGACGCGCCCGCTTGGCGCACCGGCCGAATTGCGGCGCAAGGTGGCCCTGGCCGTCGCCCAGGCGGAGTACTACCTGGGGCGGCCGGTGCGCAACGTGCTGGACGTCGGCTGCGGCGAGGCTGCGTGGCGTGCGCCGTTGCTGGCCTTGCGCCCGCGGCTGGCCTACCAGGGGTTGGACGCCAGCGCATACGTGGTCGCGCGCTACGGGCGCAGCCGCGGCATTGGCCTGGCCAGTTTCGGCCAGTTGGCCCAGTTGCGCCTGCCAAGTCGCTTCGACCTGATCGTCTGCGCCGACGTGCTGCATTACCTGAAGCCGGCGGAGATCCGCGCCGGCCTGGAAGGTATCGCGGACATGCTCGAGGGCATTGCGTTCCTGGAAGTATTCACGTCCCACGATGACGTCATCGGTGACCGCGATCGCTTTGTCTCGCGCTCCCCGGCGTGGTACCTGCGCCGGTTTGCGGCAGCCGGCCTGCTGCCTTGCGGGTCGCATTGCTATCTCGGACCGCGGCTGCAGCAGCACGTGGCCGCACTCGAGCGCGCGCAGCTGCTACGGTAGGCGTTCGCGGGTACGGACTGGGCAGCGTCCGGCATTTGCGGGAACATGGACGGCCATGGCTGGCTGCGGCCTCGCCCCGCGGCCATGCAACATCTGATCGGCATACCTGGAGACAACCCATGCAATTCGACGGCATTTACGTGCCCTTGGTGACACCATTCGACGGCAACGCGGAAATCGACCAGGCCAAGCTCGAGACCCTGGTCGAGGCCATGATTGCCAAGGGCGTGGCCGGGATTGCCGCCTGCGGCACCACGGGCGAGTACTACGCGCTCAGCGACGCCGAGCGCAGCCAGGTGCTGCAGACCGTGCACCGCGTCGCCGCCGGCCGCGTGCAACTCATTGCCGGCATTGGCGACCTGTCCACGCGGCGCTCGATCGAGCGCGCCGCCGAGGCCAAGTCGATCGGCTACGACTGCCTGCTGCTCTCGGCGCCGCCATACAGCCTGGCGAGCCAGGACGGGATTCGCGCGCATTTCGAATATGCGGCCAAACATTGCGCGCTGCCCATCATCATCTACAACTTCCCGGTCCGCGTCGGCGTGAACGTGGAGTTCGAGACCGTGGCCGCGCTGGCCAAAGTGCCGAACATCGTCGGCATCAAGGAATCCAGCGGCGACTTCAGCCAGGCACTGCGCATGCTGCAGGCCGGCTTCAAGGATTTCGAGGTGATCTGCGGCTGCGACGACCAGCCGGTGGATTTCTTCTTCTGGGGCGCCAAGGGTTGGATCGCCGGCGCCGCCAATGTCTTTCCTGGCGAGCAGGTGGCCTTGCAGAAGGCGGCCCGGGCCGGCGACTGGGACCGTGCGCGGGCCATGATGCGGGCCATGTACCCGGCGCTGCATTCGATGGAATCGGGCGACTACAACCAGAAGGCCAAGGCCGGCTGCTTGAACGGCACCCTGGACGCCGGCGATGTGCGCCTGCCGCTGGCGCCGCTGGACGCCGCCGCCAAGCAGGCATTCCGTGAACTGGTACGTGGAGGTTGAGACCATGGCATTGAGCAAGCAGGAAGTCTTTGCACGCGCCGCGCGCGGCGAACTGAAGGCACCGCAACTGATCCCTGGCTTCCAGGGCAACGATGACGGCCTGGTCAACCGCACGCCGATCGACAACAGCGTGATCGGTACGCTGGGCGCCGGTGGCAAGGCGGAAATCGATGCCGCGGTGAAGGTCGCGCGCGCCTGTTTCGACGCTGGCACCTGGCGCGACAAGAGCCCGGCCGAGCGCAAGACGGTGATGCTGAAATGGTGCGACTTGTTGCAGGAGCACGCCGGGGAACTCGCCGCGCTCGACTGCATCGACGCCGGCAAGCCGATCGACGAATGCGAGAACACCGACATCCCGGCCACCATCGACACCTTGCGCTGGTATGCCGAGGCCGCCGACAAGGTCTATGGCCGGATCGCGCCGACCGGCCCGAACGCCACCGGCCTGATCGTCAAGGAGCCGGCCGGCGTGGTGGGCGCCGTGTTGCCGTGGAACTTTCCCGCGCAGATGTATGCGTGGAAGGTGGGGCCGGCCCTGGTCACCGGCAACAGTGTCATCGTCAAGCCGGCCGAACTCACGCCGCTGTCGGCGGTGCGCATGACCGAACTGGCGCGCGAGGCGGGCATCCCGGCCGAGGCGCTGATCGTGGTCAACGGCCTGGGCGAACACGCCGGCGAGGCGCTTGGCCGGCACCCGGACGTGGACGTGGTGTCGTTCACCGGCTCCACCGACGTCGGCCGCCTGTTCCTCAAGTACGCGGCCGAGAGCAACCTGAAGCAGATCGTGCTCGAGTGCGGCGGCAAGAATCCCCAAGTGGTGTTTGCCGACGCCGATATCGACGCCGTGGTGTCGGACATCCTGAACGCCGCGTTCTGGAACATGAGCGAGAACTGCAGTTGCGGCTCGCGCCTGCTGGTGGCCAACGAGGTGAAGGACGCGCTGCTCGAGAAGCTCGTCGCCGGCCTGGGCGACTGGAAGCTGGGCGATCCGCGCGAGCCCGGGGTGCGCCTGGGGCCGATGGTGGAGGGGCCGCACTTCGAGAAGGTCAAGGGTTTCCTCGATTCGGCCAAGGCCGACGGCCTGCACGCCGTCACCGGCGGCAACGTCCGTGGCGACTACCTGAGCGGCTGGTACGTGGAGCCGACCGTGTACACCGACGTCGCCCCGCACACGCGCCTGTTCCGCGAGGAAGTCTTCGGCCCGCTGCTGGCCGTGACCGGCTTCGACACGGAGGAGGAGGCGATCCGCCTGGCCAACGACACCAGCTACGGCCTGGCCGCCTCGGTGTACACCGAGAACGTGCACCGCGCCCAGCGCGTCGCCACCGCCATCCGCGCCGGCACGGTCTCGGTCAATGGTTTCTCCGAAGGTGACATCACCACCCCCTTCGGCGGCTACAAACAGTCTGGGTTCGGCGGTCGCGACAACGGCCTGGAAGCTCTCGACCAGTACCTGGAACTCAAGACCATCTGGTACGTCAACCGCGCTGCGAAATGATCGGTAAGTCGAAGGCGGCCAATCGGGCGGAACAGACAGGGAGGTGACGCGTGTTCGAAACCAGGACTTATGACGATCCATTGGTCCTCGATCCGGCGGTCCGCGCGCGTTGGTCATTCCTCGAAACCAGTTCCGCCGCGGCCGTACTGCGTTCGGTGTGCCCGGCTGAGTGGGCCGACATCACCCGTGTGCTGACGGCCTTTTCGCTGGATCCGTTGCATTGGCTGAAAGCGGGCGGCAATCGTGGCGACATTGCCAAGATCATCGACGGCATGTTTGCCGAGCGTGGCTGGCGCGAGATTCGTGTTGACATTGCAACACAGGGCGTATTGCTGACGAAGTCGGGCAAGGAAGTCGAGCGCCTCGACACGGTCTACCAGGAAGGCTACCTAGTCGACAACTTCAAGGGCCGCGTGGCTTTAGACGTGGAGTGGAACGCGAAGGATGGGAATCTGGATCGCGACCTGTCGGCTTACCGTGCATGGCACGAGGCTGGAGTCATTTCAGCGGCGGTATTGATCACCCAGGACCGCGTCGCGCTCAAGCATCTGGCCGAGCAGTTGTGGCGCGAATACCAAACGACGTTGCCGGACAATCAACGAAATTCCAAGTTGCCTATCGACCTTGGTACGTCGACGACCACCAACCTGGAGAAAGCGGCGTTGCGCGTGCGACGAGGCGTGATGGGCACGTGTCCGTTGCTGATCGCTGCCGCCACGCCGGCAACCTGGAACGGCAAAGCTTATTCGCCTGCCTGAAACAGGTCTGCCGTGACCAGCGACGTTGTCGTGGTTCGTCCGCGTGGCCGCATCGAGGTTTCGGCTGCCTGCAACAGGGTGCGGATGCGCTGGATCGAGTAGCCGGTATCTTCCGCCAGTTGCCGAACGCTATGGCCCGCTTGGTACAAGGCACGGAGTTTGTCCCCGAGGGCATTGACGCGTTCCCTGGACAGATGTTCGTTCGGCAGCAGTGGTGGCAGGATGGCGCCGCCCTCGTAGCCTTTGTGGACTACGCCTCGCGGTGCTACGTCATCAGATGCTTCGTCGCCCCATGCCGTCCAGCCTGGCCGCTTATGGCGTGCGAACAATTCCAGGTAGGCACCGGGGGAGCAGGCCTCGATCAGGTCGTACTGCTCGTCGGGTTTGCGGGAGTGTTCGCGTTTGCGCGTTTCAATCATGTTGACCTGCGAGCGACCGGGGGAAAGCGTGCGCATCGAGCCGTGCACGCCAAACAACAAGAGCTCGGTGACGTTGCGGAAGTAGAACCCCACGCCCCGGCCGTCCGGGCCGCCATCCTTGCGCCGCTTGGCCCATACGATGTTGCTGACGTAGCGGAAGCCCCATGCCTTCATCACCTCCATGCCGTCGGGCAACAGCGCATTTGGCACCCATAGGTACAGATGCGCATTCGGCGCGAGGATGGATTTCACGTCGATTGTCATGATGTCGTCCAGCGACATCGTGGAGTAGCGGTCGAGTCGGCGATGCTCCGGCGCCACCTTGCCGGTGCGGTTGCTAAAGCGCCAGGGCGGGTCCGCCAATACAGTGGAAAAGCCTCCGACAATATGCGGCATTGGGGCTGGATGGGACTCGGCGCGTAGGGGTTTTGCGGTCATGGTTCCATCCTAACATGGAAGATCTTATTAAAGATCCATATGAGCGAAAGTTGCGGGATGAGTGCAACGAACCCGAGCGTGGGAGGCCACAGCCCGATGTTGCGAGGATGCAATAAAGAGGGATAAGGGCGTAGCTGACTTAAACCGAATTCCTTGTACGCCGGGCGTCCGCCGCGACCGGGCGCTGGCGTACTCGTGCCAGACCATGACACCACAATAATTTTGCCGGTCGCATGATTGCGCCCAAACAGGGAGCAGGGTTGAGCCGGCGGAGCGCGGCGACAGGGCAATCTGGCAACGGTGGGCCTGCGGATGTCGGGCAAGTTGTTCAGGCAACAGGTGATGGAGGCCCAGCGTTCGGATTGGCTGGACTCGATCATGGTTGCAGCGCCATTGTCGCGGTGGCTCCTGACGGTGCTGGTATTGGCGCTTGCGGCAGCCATCGCGCTGTTCCTGCTTCTTGGTCACTACACCCGTCGCGCCACCGTGCGTGGCCTGCTCGTGCCCACGGCGGGTTTGTTGAACGTCGTGGCGCCAAGCGTAGGGACGATCACGCGTTTGGCCGTGCGTGATAGTCAGCACGTCACGGCCGGTGACGTGTGGTTGCGACTCTCCAGCGAGCAGGACAGCGCCGCGCTGGGCGATGTGCACACGCTGGTCGGCAAGGAATTTGAAACCCAGCGTGCGCGCCTGCAAGCCGACTTACAGACCCAGTGGCAATCGTCGGCCGTCATCACCGCCGCGCGCTCCTGGGCGGTGATGTGGCTGGGCGCCACGCTGAACGTGCAGTGGGCGAGCAATTTGTTCAGCCATCTCATGCGCCTGCCGCTGGACTGGTTCGGCAAGCGCCACGTGGGCGACGTGGTGTCGCGCTTCGGGTCCATCCAGACCATCCAGCGCACCCTGACCACGCAGTTCATCGGCTCTCTGCTGGACGGGCTGATGTCGCTGGTGACCCTGGCGGTGATGGCGCTTTACAGCGTGTGGCTCACCGCCCTGATCGTCGGGCTGTTCCTCGTCTATGGGCTGATCCGCTGGGCGTTCTTCAACCCGCTGCGGCGCGCGAACGAGGAACAGATCGTGTACGCCGCGCGGCAGGAAAGCGAACTGCTGGAATCCATCCGCGGCGCCATGCCGATCAAGCTTGCCAACAAGCAGGACGAGCGCCTGGGCCGCTACGCCAACGCCACCGTGGCCACGGCCAACCGCAACATCGGCATCCAGCGTCTGGGCATCGGCTTCACCCTGAGCAACCAGCTCATGTTCGGCATCGGCCGCGTGGCCATGATCTGGATCGCCGCCACGCTGGCCCTCGAAGGCAGGTTCTCGGCCGGCATGTTGATCGCGTTCATCGCCTACGCCGACCAGTTCACCAGCCGCGCCGCGAGCCTGATCGACAAGTGGGTGGACTTCAGCATGCTGAAGCTGCACGCCGAGCGCGTGGCCGATATTGCGCTGAGTGCACCGGAGACGTTGGCGACGCCGGTATGGAGCGGACCTATTCCCGACGCCAGCATCGAGCTGCACGACGTCAGTTTCCGCTACGCGGACAGCGAGCCGTGGATCCTGCGCCACTGCAACCTTCGAGTAGAGGCGGGTGAGTCCGTCGCCATCGTCGGCCCGAGCGGCTGCGGCAAGAGCACGCTGGCCAAAGTCGCGCTTGGCCTGCTCACGCCTCAGGAAGGCGAAGTCCGCTTTGGCGGCATCGACATCCGCAAACTCGGCCTGGATACCTATCGCCAATGGATAGGCGCGGTGATGCAGGATGATCAGTTGTTTGCCGGCTCCATTGCCGACAACATCAGCTTCTTCGACCCCACCACCAATTCGATGCAAATCGAAGCCGCCGCGCGGCTGGCATGCATCCACGACGACATCATGGCCATGCCCATGAGCTACCAGAGCCTGGTCGGCGACATGGGTTCAAGCCTGTCTGGTGGGCAAAAGCAGCGAGTAATCCTGGCGCGGGCGATGTATCGGCAGCCCAAGCTTCTGGTGCTGGATGAGGCTACCAGTCACTTGGACATGCATTGCGAACAGGAAGTTGGCGCGAACGTCGGCGCGCTGTCGGTTACCCGCCTTGTCATTGCTCACCGCACTCACACCGTCGCTGCTGCGCAGCAGGTGCTGGTCGTTACGGCTGGGAAGACACATCCAATCTCGTCACCACCTTGTGAAGTGGAGGTGGCGCGGTAGCCGAAGCTTGGACGGCTCTACCTTTCAAGCAAGCGAAAGGAAAACTCGAATGGAAGTTTTGACTGATAACGAAGTAAAAGCTGTTTCTGGTGGCGATCTCGCTGGTGCGATCGGCATTGGTGGCGGTGCAGGAGCGGCACTGGGAATAATTGTTACTGATACCGCTGCTGGCGCGGCCCGTGGTGGCGCAGTGGGTGCGGCTCTGGGATTCTCATGGGGGGTGGGCTGGGCGATAGGGACGGGTATTGATGAGTGGATTGGTATTTAACGACTGTCCCGGTTGATATACGCGAACATTGATCCGCGTATATCAACCATCTGGAGAAGTAAATGATTATACATACTCGTAAAGGTGATGGAGTCTCCGTGGCCGCAATATTTGCGGCGGGATGGTTCATATTCCTCCTGGTAGCCGATGCGTCACGTGTAAATATTGACTTCACGGGTACTGATTTGATGATGGTTTGGGTATGCTACTTTATTTTCGTCAGCATAGTTGCGTCAATCTTCCTAATGCGGCCGAACTGGATGATAAAACAACTACATGTGTGGATACTTGGGATAATGATAGGCGTTGGGAGCATAAGTGCAATCAAGCTCCATATGTCCGGTGTTGACATCGTGCCTGACCTGATTCTTTCCACTGGTTTTGCGGTAATAGGTTTTCTGTTCGCAAAAGTGTTTGACGAGAGAATTAAAAGACGGCTGGATATGTAGCGGCCATATCGATAAAGAGGCTGAATATTAACGAGTACAGATTGGTCGGGTTTCAAGGATGGCGGCCCGTGATGCGGGCGCGCATGTCGGCATTGGTCAGATGACAGTCGTCCACAAATGGTCGATGACTTGTAGGGGGATTGCCGTAGTACTGCCAGCCATCGTGGCGAGCCGGCCATGGTCTGGCTTGGCGCAGTTTTTGTTGACTGGCGCCATGACATTGCTCGTTGGGATCAGCTTGTGATTGCTGGGTCTTGGCGTGGCCGCGTCGGAGCCTTGGTGCGCCATCGGGATCGGCTTGGCGCTTCTGGGCGTGGTGCTGCTGGTGTTGGGCGCCCGCGGCTGGAGTGCGCTGCTGCGGCAGCCGCATGTGTTCCTGGCTCCTTGAGCGCTGCTTGATGTAACGGATCAGGCTCGCGGGTGCACGTGGCTCGGCCCGAGCCGGGGGCGCAGGATGTCGAACGCGGTATGCAGGTGGTGGGGCAGGGAAGCGGGGCGCGGCGTGTCGTCGACCAGGCTGGCGGCCAGGGCGCGGCGGACCGCAGGCAGCTTGCGGCCCAGGCGCATGATGCCGTGGCGCAGCGGACGCGCATGCGCGCGCTGGTCGGTGAACAGGCCGGCGACGGTCTGCGTGCCTGCGAACAGCAGTGCGCTGTTTATGCGCAACCGGCGCTGGTAGCGCACCAGCAGAGAGGGATGGGCCGGATCGCCGTGGCGGTGCACGGCGTCGCCGGTCGCCGCGGCCAGGTGCTCGACGCCGGCCAGGCCGAGATTGAAGCCGTGCGCGGTCACCGGGTGCATGCCGATGGCGGCGTCGCCGATCAGGGCGAAGCGCCGGCCGACGAAGCGCCGGGCCCAGGTGGCGACCAGCGGATAGCGGTGGACTGTGCTGGCCACGCTCATCGCCCCGAGCCGGCCTTCGTAGCGCGCAGCCAGCTCCTCCGCCAGCGCGTCCGGGGCGAGGTGCTGCAGCCGCTGTGCTTCGCCGTCGGGCACGGTCAATACCACCGAAGACAGGCGCTCCCGCAGCGGCAGCAGGGCTCGGGTCTGCTCCTGCCCGAACCACTCCCAGGCCGTGCCGTGGTTGGCCTCGGCATGCTGCACCCGGCACAGCAGCATGCTCATGCCCATGTCGTGCATGTGCACCGGAATGCCCATGCCGCGCCGGGTCTCGGAAAACCGGCTGTCGGCAGCCACCAGCAGGGCGGCCTCGAGCTCGCTGCCATCGGCGAGGTGGACGTGGGCCGAGACCGCGTCGGTGCGGGCACGCTCCACCGCAACCCCGGCATGCACGCGGATGCGCGGCTCCGCCGCCACCGCCTGCCAGGCGGCCGCGCGGATGGCGTGGTTGGACGCCAGCACCCCCAGCCGACCGCGCCCCAGCGGCGCGGCGTCGACCACGAAGCCGTCGTCGGCGCCGTCCATGATATGCGCCCGGGCCACCGACGCGATGGCGTCTTCGGCAATGTGCGGCCATACGCCCAGCGTGCGCAGCAGGCGCATCGAGGCCTGGGTCAGCGCGATCTCGCGCCCGTCGTAGGCGGGGGCGGCCAGCACCTCGTCACCCTGGCGCTCGATCAGGTCGACGTCCATGCCGCGTTTGGCCAGGGCCAGCGACAGGCACAGGCCGACCGGGCCGGCGCCGATAATCAGGACGTTGTTGCGCATGGCACTCGCTCCTCGCCAGGATGCCGCGTGCGGTTTTCCCCGCGGCTGGGTTCACTTGCCAGTCTTGTGCGCGGGGCGGGCGGCTGCCTTGACCATGGTCAATATCGCGCACCCCTGCGCGGTGCCTGGAGTGACGGAGCGCCCTGCGTCACCGGGACAGCGTCGCTGGAACCACGGTGTCAGCTGCGGCGGCGCGGTGTACGCGTCGGCTTGCCCGCCTTTGGCGGCTGGGTGTCGGCTGCAGCTACGGTCTTGAACTTGTAGCGGCACAAGTCGCGGATGATGCATTCCGGGCAGTGCGGCTTGCGCGCGGTGCATACGTAGCGGCCGTGCAGGATCAGCCAGTGGTGGGCGTCCTGCCTGAACTCGGCGGGCACCACCTTCTGCAGTTTGTCTTCCACCGTGCGCACGTCCTTGCCGGGGGCGAGGCCGGTGCGGTTGGCGACGCGGAAGATGTGGGTGTCCACCGCGATGGTGGGTTCGCCGAAGGCTGTATTGAGCATGACGTTGGCGGTCTTGCGGCCCACGCCGGGCAGTGCCTCCAGCGCCTCGCGCGTGCGCGGCACCTTGCCGCCGTGGCGCTCGAGCAGCAGGCGCGAGAGCGCGATCACGTTCTTCGCCTTGGCGTTGTACAGGCCGATGGTGCTGATGTATTGCTTCAGACCTTCCTCGCCCAGGGCCAGGATCGCCTGCGGCGTGTTCGCCACCGGGAAGAGCTTGCGCGTGGCCTTGTTCACGCCCACGTCGGTGGCCTGGGCGGAGAGCACCACGGCCACCAGCAGCTCGTAGGGCGTGGTGTAGGCAAGCTCGGTGGTGGGATGCGGATTGATCTCGCGCAGGCGCGTGAAGAGCTCCACCACTTCGTCGCGCTTCATGGCGACTTGGCCTGTTGCCGCGCGCGGGCGCGCGCCAGCGCAGCCAGCACCGGGTTGCTCGCGGTGCCGCTCTCGACGGCAGCCTTGCGCGCGGCCAGCTCGGCGGCGCGTTCGGCCTGCTGGCGCTGCAGGCGCGCTTCGCGGCGCCGGAAGTGGTTGCGGGCCGCGTCGGCATGGGCGGGGTCGTTGACGTGCTCCAGGGGCATCGGCACCAGCTCGATGCAGTCCACCGGGCAGGCCGCCACGCACAGCTCGCAGCCGGTGCAGTCCTCGGCCACGACGGTGTGCATGAGTTTGGGCGCGCCGATGATGGCATCGACCGGGCAGGCCTGGATGCACTTGGTGCAGCCGATGCAGTCGTGTTCGACGATGCGCGCCAGCATGCGCGGATGCTCGACGCCGTTCTCGGGATTGAGCGGCAGGGGCGACACGCCGAGCAGCGCGGCCAGTTTGGCGATGCCTTCCGCGCCGCCCGGCGGACACTGGTTGATCGGTGCCTCGCCGCGCGCGATGGCTTCGGCGTAGGGGCGGCAGCCGTGGTAGCCACACTGGCCGCACTGGGTCTGCGGCAGCAGGGCGTCGATGCGGTCGGCGAGCATCATGGCACGCTCAGCGTAC
>Ga0134125_10001927_pt1 | contig 25025 bp, 15 predicted proteins | sample KB31751_FD_96464 | JGI IMG/M metagenome (GOLD analysis project Ga0134125, IMG submission 96464) | Terrestrial soil microbial communities with excess Nitrogen fertilizer from Kellogg Biological Station, Michigan, USA - KB3-175-1 | ecosystem: Environmental > Terrestrial > Soil > Unclassified ...
CAATCATCAGCCTGTCTCATCAAACCAATGAAAATGTGATTGCGATTGATATTACCGTCTAGAATGCATTTGCTGCAAAATCGCGAGCCCATGCGGCAGACAAAGCATGTTTCCATGGCCTTGTTTCTCACCTTGCCATGTTTTAAGATATAGCTGTGCGCCTGAGAAAATTCTCGCGACGTTCTTTTGACTTGTAATAAATTTGCCAAGAAGTCTTGAAAGCGTTCGGACTTTACATTGTTTAACTGATTCAGAGGCTGGTCCTTCCTCTCTTCGTCAGTTTTCTTTTTAGTTCTTTGTGAGAGGCAACTGTCGCCGCAGTAATTACAAAAACCGTGCCGCGGCGTCTTTTTGAAAGAGCGGCCGCAAATTGGGCATTTTAGCTGAGGAGTTTTGGAAGGCTTTTTAGGGTCGTTTTTCTCCTCTTCTTTTTTATCATCACCTTCGTCGTCAGATTCATCGTCATCATCTCCTTCTCCTTCCTCTTCGTCGTTGTTGTATTCTGGATCGTTTTGATTTTGATCTAATGCTGCTGGAAAATGCCCAAACTGGTTCAAAGTCAACATTGATTGTCCTTGGTTATTACTTGTCCCAAAAAACATTTCCAATGGCGTAGGCGAGTCGGAATTTGTCACTGTGTTTGTAGTTTCATTTTGCGTGGTCGAACTATTTATTGGGTTGGTGGATGTGGTAGAAATAGCAGGCGAGATTGACGGAATCAGAAAATCGCGCGAAAATGATGGCGGAAGGAGATATATACCATTTAGTTGTTGTTGCTGCAATAGCACATCTTCTTCTGTCATGCCTCTGTCACGAGTGTGTGTATAAATCTCATTATTCTCCGGGAGAGTTGGAATGGGCAAGTGAAATAGCGGATTGCTGTCGGTGTCGGCAATTTCATCGTCCCTTGGAGAATTAACAGCTCCACTGCGTTTCAGAAATTCTGACGGCGTTTCCTGATCTTGGCTTAAACTAAATATACAATTGGGAAGGTGAGGAATACCCAACATTGGATCGTGAGGACAATCTACCCCGTTCTCTCTATAGAGAGAGGCATGGTTGAAGGAGGAGGAATTGTCACTGACAAGACCATCTCTTTTCCTGTACGTTCCAAATTTTCTAACGCCCTCTTCGACTTCCTTGTCAAACGGATTTAGTTTCCTTCGCTTGTTGTTGGTTTTTTTGGTCTTTTCTTTTTCAGTATTATTCGCCGGTGGTTTTGTAGCCTTATTTTGACTCTTCTTAGATGTGGTTTGGCTGTTTGGTAATTGAGAAGCGATCACTTCATTTTGTGTAATCTGTTGCTGTTGGTTGGAATCGATACTCGAGTCAATGTCCATCGGCTGTTCCGATCTTCTCTTGCGACCTCGCTTCTTTGGAACATTTTCAGTAGAATCGTTTTCTTTATTAGTAGAAGAAGAAACTGTTGTTGTCGTTGTTGTTGTTGTAGTCGCGACAGTACCATCAGTCGTGATCTCGACTCCCTCAATAGACGTCAACGACTCTTCCTTCTTTTTGCGACCTCTCTTCTTTGCAACGCTATTAGTTTGGTTTTGTGGCCCACTAGTTATCTGCCTATTCCAAGTGTTTCTCTGCTTCAGCTGATATTGACGAGAGAAGGTCTCGGTCGCCGATAGAAACGTAGCGAGGGCAGGCATTTGGCTGATGGAACCGACGGAATTGCCATTTTGTAAGTAGATCTGGTTGTTGGTCGTGGCGACATCTTCGCGTTTAAATTCACTCTTTATCTCCCTTCTGGTCAGGATAAATTTTTCAAAGTCATTTGGCAGACAATTGAATATGTAGAATTCGCGAGAAAGTTGCGAGTCTCCGACCGGTTGGATTTTGTGAATTATATAAGAGGAAACATGGAAGGGGCGAAATTCGCCATATGGTTGTCCAATCAACGCAGCGCTATCTATGTAACCATTGTTAACGACTTGTTCATTTCCAGGTAGGAAAAGAAACATTGGCAGACGAGGTTCGCGTTTAGAAACGCGAATCAGTTCTTGTTTTATTTCATCAAAGGAAACACCAAGATCGTCACAAGTGGTTTTTTGATAATCTTCCAATTTAGCTAGACAACAAAATAATAAATCATATCGCTCGATTTTAGCTACTCTTGGTCTTTCTTGGTGGTTGTCGCCGTTGGGTTGGTTTAACCTCAATTGGGCCAACCTTTCCTCCATAGGTACGTCTTCAGCCTCTCCTTCGTGTTTTTGAATTATTGTACTACACGAAGAGAGGCCAAATGGGGATGTAAAATATGAAAGGAAGCACATTGTATGCCGAGGCGGCGTAGTTTCATTGCAAGATGAGTAGTCTATGATTTGATCGTATAATATCCCATTTCGCTTCCCATACTTTCTCAAGTAATGGACAATAATTGCCAGGAAGCAAACAACTGAAAATCTCTGATAAGAGCAGACGGCATCGCGACCATCGGTCAAAATAGTGTTCCACAGCAATTCACTCAGGAGTCCGTCATCCACCCAGAGCTTGATAACTTCATAGCACATTGTGGTATCGGCACATGCCTCGGCCAGATAATGACCAACCAAAGCCTTTCCTTCCTTTTCAAAGGCCTCTTTGAGTATTTTTCCGCAGGCCAAAACGGCCATTGCGAGGGTGTTGTTTGTCGCTTGTTTTTGCTCCACAGTATCGTTCTTGTATGAGACAAACCACACTTGATCAGGCGGGCCATCGTACTTGAATGGCGAAGGCGCGGATAGGTCGAAATGAGATAAAAGGGAGGGCGTTGGCTGCTGGACATTGCTCCGATTCTGATCAGAAGTCGCCTTTTCTTTCTTCTTTCTGGTCGATGTTTTGATTTTAGTTTTTTTCTCATCTGCAGAGGGAATTTGGGAATTTTCTGTTGTAGTTATCCCTCCTTCTTTCTTTTCTTCCTTTAGAGAAGCCTCCAGTTTATCTAATTTCTCCATGTCGAATATATCGCCAAAGTTGATAATTTCCTTGGGTATAGAGGGGACATTAGGTCCGCGATAACTACCTTCATTTGGATCTTTCTTTATTGACATTATCAGTGGGGGTTTCCGACCGTTTCCTGGTTTACTGCTCTCGACTAGACCAAGGCCCTGGGATTGTCGGTGATCCAGGGTTGACTGAACGGCCGACATCTATCCTAAAATATCGACGCCTATTGGAACGACCGTACGCCAATAATGTAAACTTTGTTTCTAATTATTACCTATTGGTTTGGGGAAAACGAATAAACTTACTGGTTCTTTAGATTTTTAAATTTTTTTAAAATTTCCTTGAGCGGCGTCCATCCCCTTTAGAGCTTTCAAAAATTTCCTTCGGGCTTGGTGTCGTTCATTTCACCACTAACACCTTCTTAGACACACAAGAAACCCTGTATCAGTCAAATTGAATTTTCCTCTAATGGGTCTTGACAATGGAGTGCCGCAGACATTTTTCGGATACCTCAAGGAGAAAATGGCCGAGGCCTATGATTCCTTTGACGCGAAACAAATTACCGACGAACAATTGCCTGACGATTACCGACCTGATACAACCATTTGGGACGTAACTCCATGCATTAGAAAATTTTTGAAGAAGGAAGATTACCCTTTCAGAGCCAAAAGCAAGGCGCTTGAAATTAAACAAGCCGTCATCGAGAGTCTCTTCACTACCGACATCAATTCATTCTTGTTCATGGAAACATACAAGGATTTGTCAGATTGGATCTTCTTAATCGACACGCCGCAAAATGTCGTGGCGATAAAGGCGGTTGAACATGAAAAGCGCACAGAAGACTTCCCACCTTACACCGACAATGAATTGATTCAATTGGACATTCTCAAGGACAAAGAGACTGGGAGATTGGACCCGGCGTTTGGCTCTACCTCAATTTGGGCAGATAACTTTGACAGAATGTGGAACACGAAAATTCTCAAGCCTGTCGTAGGCCAGTTTTTCTGCGAATGTCTAGCTCGCGCACTTCTTGGTTTCAAAAAACAACAGGGTAGAGTTAATCAAATTCAATTCATCGTCGAAGGAGCGTGGCCAAATGAAAACAAAATGGTCAGATCGCAGATAGGAAGTTGCAAGATGCTGCACGAATGCTTTGTCCCACTTTCTCAACCAACCGCCGGCGAAGTTGATATTAAATTCCTCTCGTACATCACTTCGTGCAAAAAATTCGTATTGCGCTCAGATGACGGTGATTGGCTCTGTCTTTCCCTCCTTCATCTATTACGGCTGGTGCTCGAAGGCTGCGAGATTTCTGACTTGCCTGAAATTTGGATCGACCGGACGGTAAATTGGATGGTCTTGACGGGTAAACACAAGGCTATGTTCAAGTTCAACAATCCTTCCTTTATATTTAAGGCACTGGGAGAAATGATTGCTCATTCAGATCAAGAAGAATTAGAGGACGATCCAAGCAAAATTATGCAATTGCTAGCTGAATCGATCATTAGCCTCGTGGGGCTATTCTTGTTGCGCGGCGCCGACTTTGTTGGTCGATTTCAGGATCTTTATTTAACTGCAAAAGAGCAAGAAGCTGAACAAGAGGAAAGACGCGGTGGAGGCGGAGCAGGTGGTGATATTTCCTTTCTGTTCACAAGCGTCAGCAATCGTTCAGTCATAAGTGCAGCCGAAGCGGCCAGGAACAGCAAGGAGGCTCCAAAGAAAAAGAAGACAAAGGCCCCTCCTTATTTCTCGGCCAAGAAACTTATCACTAAGCTTTATACCAGCCCTAAGTGGTCAGACACCTTTTTAATAACAAAACAAGACCGTTTGATCACCTCTAAAATCGACTCCGACGCCTTTCGCAAGTGTATTCAAAAATGCCTAAAAATCGATGAAAGCACTCACCCATTGCAAGATTCTCGACGCTTTGTGCAAAATGTTGAGAAGCTAGAGACGACTCTTGATTACTGGCTCAATGCAAACGTTAGAATGGACAATGTGGCAATTGCCTCATCTACAAAGGATGTAGACGAAGCCAAGCCATTGCCATACCGATTCCAATATTTAGAATTAGATGAGGAAAAAAAGAGGCCCAAACACGGCTTTAAGCTCGTGGCTTGTCGTCCGGAGGAAATTGTGGAAAATAGCACGCATCAGTTCTACATTGACCTTGACGATCAAAGTATTAGACCATACTGTCTTAGAGATGATGACGAGTATGCAAAGGTTAGCACCATATTTCGTGTCGAGTAAAAAGCGATTTTTTTGACTTATCTTGATGATTTTAACTTTAAGCCCTTCTTTTTGTCTTTTTATTGTTTCCCCAGGCTCTTAAAAATTAAATACAGGTCTTCGTTGTTGGCCTGTTGTTTATTCTATTAGGAAAAGAGAGAAAAAAGTATTATAGGTTATGAATAACATTACAGGGCTTAATACAACCTCATTGGCATCGCTTTGTTACAATGCTCCGGGCTTACACCCAATGATCATCTACGGTTTTCAGTTTGCCTATTGGTATTTACTAGGAACATCGTTTTTCGTTAGTGGCCTGAGTTTCCTCATGAATAACGTTAGAATGAGTACTATTGGTCTTTTGGTACAAACGTTTGGTGGAATGGTTATTTGGTTCATCGAAATCAAGATTCAGTGGGCCAGACCGGATTTGCTGTCAACTAGCAATTGCATACAGAGTATATTCTTCTACAATGTACTGAATCTCTACGGCGGACCCGATCCCTTCTTCATCCCAACCTTCAGTTACTTTACCTTCATCATTTATAGAAACTTTAGTAATCACCAACGCGGATACAACATTCTACTCATTCCAATTATTTCAGCCGCCTTCGTTTACCATTTAGTTGCAGAATTTGCCTTAGGTAGAATTTTCTGGTATCAATACCTTACCAACATCATCATTACAGCCATTGTCGCAGCGATAGTCATTGTTTGTGTCCATAACTTTTACGAACCCGATATGCGCGAACATTACGACGTACAAATGACAATTTCTTACAATGAAATGACAAACCAACAAAAATGGAGCTTCCATCAGGCGACATCCGATTATCACGAATTAGCCGCCAAGCAGCGCGAAAAGATTAGCAAAGAAGAAGCAACCGAGGACGCAAGAACACGGTCGTTTCGAATTTGGCATTTGGCTTACATAGCCGACGCCTTGAGGAGCATCTTAGAAAAAATAGAAGATCCATACTTATCAGGAGACGGTCGACCTTCGATTGTTCAGGTAGCCCTGCGCGAAAAAGCAAGATAGCCAACATACCCACTGTCAGTTTATGGACGACACCGTTCAATTATCCAAAGAAAATACAGATGCAGTAATCGGAGAAAGGTTGGAAAAGAGTTTCATAGTTCCGACTAGCGGCACAATTTCTAAGGAAGTTGGCGATGCTTTAGGAGTTATAATAATTGTCGTTTGTGTGTTAACGGGAATCTATCTTATTTGGCTATTGTTTATACGAGACACGGACAAAAAACTTACAAAACCCAAGCCAATTAATGATTTTTACGGCGACGACGAGGACGATGACGATGATAATAAAGAAAAACTGCTGTAAAATAAATAAAAGAACTTGGCACAAAAGAATATTTCCTTTATTCTGTAACAAGGCAAATTCTATCGGGGAGTTCACCTCCATGTCCTACTAATCAGTTGGTGTCGCTCCGGCTTTTTTTGCTTTGGGTTTGGTAGAAGAGGGAACGGCCGATGGGTTTGGTTTTGCCCTTTTCTTTTGTGAGGAGGTTCCTTCTTCATTATCGGTTTTATTTACAGTTTCTCCGTTCTTCTCTTCGTTTTCGTTAGTAGAATCCCTTTTCCGCTTCTTCGTATTAGGAGTATTCTCTATTACTGGGGTGGCAAATGTTACTCTCTTCTTTCTTCTTCTGAGTGCGATAGGTAGATGCTCATCTTCACTATCTTCGTCGCTTTCTATCACGCCTTCCTTCTTCCTTTCATCTTCTTTCTTTAAACCGTTTGGTGTTTGATTGTCTGCCTTTAATACACCCTTTTTCCGTTTTACGACATGGCCCTTTGAACCGTCGTGAGGAAGAACAGTGTCTAGCTCCTTTTGTGTGGTATTGACAACAGTGTTAATAGCACCAGGCGGAACTACCACAGTGTTTTCTTGTTGTAGATTCTCTTGACGGGTTGCAACGGAAGGACTGAAAGCAGCAGCGGCGGCCTCTGTTCCACTTTTTCCAATTCCTTCTACTCCCCTCGCTACTCCATCTTCCAGCTTATGACAAATAACGAACGGTGGTAGTTTCTTCATCTTTTGGTGTAGATTCAAGAAATTGATGGCCATTTTCATACTGGTCCATCTCTGGCGCAAGGATTCACTCTCGTGAACGTATCTAAAAGTGTCCTTGTCCTTATCATTGACTGGTTCATAAAGGGGGTACGTAGATAATAACGTGGCTTGATTTGAGCCGTCAATTCCATTTAGGGCAAATTGCTGATTTTGCAAAGGCTGAGAGAAATTTTGTCCAACGAACGCGGCATCTACAAATTGTACCGCCGATTGTTGTTGATGTTGATTGAAATCAATCAACTGAGGACCGTCGACGCTTCCGTTGTGGTGATGTTGGGGTACGTTAGGCGACACTGTCAGCATTGTATTGTTTAGAAACTCGACAGTGCACATGAAAGGGTTTTGTGCCATGGTGAGAATTTTAAATGTATCACTACTAAGGACTTTTAACAAATTACAGAGTGTAGAAAGAATGCGGAATTTGACTAGCGTCGTTTCACCCGTGCTGGGATTCAGGCCAATGATCGTCTCTTGGATTTTTGAATAAAATTCAATCAAGCTGCCCTGGCCATTGCCACAAATTTCTCGAAAGACCGAGGACAAATTCGGCCCCATCAGGCAATCGCTATCGGCGTCCGTATCCGCAATGTACGAAAATGGTATGACATCTGATGTCCCATTGACAAATATTTCAGGGGGCCAGATGTGTGCATAGGAGTTTTGCATTTTTAAAACCGACGTGGCGAGTCTGACTGGCGAGAGCTTGAAAATGCTTTTGGTGTAAACAGCGACCTGATCAACTCCGGTAAGTTTGTTAAATATATCGGCGGTATGTGGCGGGACGAGAGCTTGTTCGAAGGTAGCGGGAAAGTAAGCATCGCTAATAGCCTTCCAGAAGAAAAAGGGCGCCAATGACCCAAAGGAGGCGAGGGATTCTGGCTGCAGTTCTTCGTTCATGTTTTGACGATTGACCCAATAGATGTGATGACAAACAAGCCGCTTGTTAATAAAGTCCCAAACGCCTTCATCTGTCGTCAAAAATGCAGCCGATTCACCCATCAGCAGTCGCTTAGCTTCTTCGGCATCTATCTGTCGTTCTCCGTGGCCGATTTGAATGGTTTTTTGCTTGGAGTGAACAGCCTGATGAATTTTTGTACGTAGGTCTTGGAAGAAGAAGTACTTTTGCAGTTGCACAGCCGTGTTGAAATTAACCAATAACAGACGACGTAGAATTTTAATTATAATGTAGATGAATTGGGAACAGTACGATCGAACTGTTGGGTGTTGATTATCCTGTAGATTCAACTTGAGAGCCAGGTTTTCATTCTCAAACAGCACTCGAAGCTTCTCTTCCTTTATGAAAAAGGTATCGAACACGCTTGATTCTTTCTTATGTAAATTAGTTACTATCTTGAATAAATCTTCCTGAAGAGTTTGGAGAATTGCGCTTGTTGCCTGGATCTCTCCAACGATTTTGTCGTCCAGTCTAATGTTGAGACTCTTTTCATAGGAGTGAGATGAGGAATTAAATTGTCGTGCGTCGATACCGGTTCCGTCATCCAGCCCAGAGTCGTTCATGTGCTTCCCGAATACATCTAGAGAATATATTTCAGGATCTAGAAAATCCGAGAAGGAGAATGTGTCGAAACTATGTGTAACCGTTCGCTTGGGTGTAGCGAGTATAGATTTATCCATGGACTGTAATGTATTTGCTAGTTGAACCGACACTACCATAATTTGCTCGCATAAACGACTCTCGTTGGCTAAGAATTGCAAGTAAAGGTGCTTGACGGCTGCTGACGGCAAGTCGCCTCCAGAAGTCAATCCAGCTATTTTGCTGTGTATATCTCTCCTAATAATGTTGTAGAAGTCGAACAATGCAAGCGCGAAGACTTCTGGCGATAAGAAGAAAATAGGGCTGTTCTCAAAGATCTGGTTTAGGTCCAGTGAGGCTTGACTAAGCCGCGAAGTCATCAAGGTCCGCGCAGAGGCAGTAGTAGTAGTAGTAGTAGTAGTAGTTGGCAATAATTCTGCCTGTATCGAATTGGTTGTATTTTCCATTTTACTGACACGCTAAATTAATACCTAGGGGAGGAATGATTTAATTATCAATAATCTCCGGTCAAGGCCTCGTTCTTTTCCTTTTAATCCTTGCTAACTGAACTGCAAAGTAGTAATTTCCTCCGTCTAAAATATACTACTATTTAGAGGTAGGAAAATTGCTGAGCTAATAAAATAAATAAGTCAAGCAACAAGGGCCGAATTTATTAAATTAAAAGTGAGATTCAAAAATAAAGGGTGACCCGGGCTAAATTTTTTGAAAAATAATTAACGTTAATTTAAAATAATTAGTTCAAAAGGTTCGCAGTTCAAAAATCTCTCCGTCAGAGGTGGAAATGCTTTTGAATGGGAGTTGGGTGTCGATTGGAACTTCAAACTGGCTCGGGCGGACTTAGAATTTTTTGTCAAGCCGTGCTGCCCCACCCACACTCCCATCTGTCACCTATTTCCCATCTCTCTTGTACATACCTGCTTCTCTACCCTATCGTATGCCTTTCTAATAGTCCCTCCTTTGATACCAGAAAATATGGCTGATACAATGGACGTAGTCTCTTCGCACGGAACAAGCGGTTTTACTCCCGCACCACGTCCAACTCCACCTCCCCCTTGGTTCTTGGAGCCTGGTTGGAAAAGTCCCAAGCATGACAGTAAATCAATATATTCTCTCATAGACTTCTTTAGTCATCAGCAACCACATGAATGGAATGTCTTTGTTCATCGCTACAAGTGGAAGGAAGAAATCGATCCAGAAGATCGTGACGATGATGATGATCAAGATGATGAAGTTCGCTATGAAACCTACGATTATTGTGACGTTTATTGTTGGCATGGGGAACACCCACGCTACACGACGGAAATGCTCCTGCCATTCTTCCACCACGAAATTAAAATTCCTTATGGTGGAAAACTGGAAGTATCCAGACATTGGAACATGTATTACAAGATGCGGAGCGACCTATTCTACATGCTGGAGACAATGAACACCGATCCGGAAAAATACAAGGTCTACGAGAACGAACCAAGGGTCTACCGAGTCCTGTGTGTCGAAAGCTCCAATCCGGCCCTGCAAAACTTCTTTGACAACCCTTGTGCCAATTGCTACCGCGTCAAAACTATCGACGTCTACCGTAAAAAGAAGAAGATGTCAAAGGTGGAATTAGAACAGGTTGCAAACCCTGGATACAAGGCCGTTATCGTCAGTGAATTGCACTACGGCGATCGATACTACGATTGGCTTGATAGATTTGATGAAGACGACTCAGATATTGATATCTAGCCAAATTAGCGGTAACTCGCGGTTCTTTTGTATTTGAATAAATAAGGTGATTAGGTTAAATTATTTTTTCAAAAATTTCCTTCTTCTACCCCACCCTTTGCGCCGATTACCACCATCCAAAGATGCAATCAGATGATCCTTATCCGTTTTATAGCATATTCCCGTCGGAAATATGGGTGTTAATCTTCCTCAAGCTTTTAGAAGTCGATTACGGTCGCTTCTTCTTGGCAGCAAAGAAAATGCGCCAGTTAATGATGCCCATATTGCGCCGCCTCGAATTTAGCAATGACGAGAACTGGTTAAATGAAATGTTCGGTAACATGGTCACTGACGAGTTGAGAGGCTTGTCACCAACGAGAGAAATATCTATCACAAATAGGCGGCAACACGCGCCCTATTTCGCAATTTCCAAAAATCCGGCCTGGTTATTCAATCTCGGGAGTTCAATTACCAACATGACGCTCAGTAATATTTACGAAACAGATCAAACTTTCCAAAAACTGCAGACCATGGTGAAAATGGTCAGTAAAACACTTATTACACTACAGTGTCCTGTTTCGGTGTTGCAAAAAACAGATATTAGTGAACATCTTTCGTTGCCAAGATTACAAAGTTTAAAATGTCAAGGGCGATTTCGGAATTTCTACAAAACGGATCGGTCTGACGGTCTGATATGTTACGCCGATCTACCCAAGTTGACATCCATCAATTGTCTGGATATGTGTCAAGAAACTCATAGAATAGTTACGTTGTTCACAACATTAAGAGAGATACATGATTTCGATCCAATTTGCCTCGGTTCGATGGACGAAGTCAATCACTTTACGACTTCTCTAAAACAATTGACTAGTCTCAGTTACTCTTACTCTAGTGTATCTAGTCATTATCTAGATAAATTATTTGAAGGTAGCACACAATGCCCATTCAATGGTTTGGGTTACATTTTTACAAACACGACCACTTCATTGACCAAGTTGAGAATCCGACATTTACCATTTGTCCCAGAAATAAGTAAATTACTCACATTCTTAATTCCGATTAACAACCTTAAGAAGGTTGAATTGGAGTTTCTGCGAACGTCGTCGTATAATCACAATGACGAGGATATATTGGCCCAAGGGAGCGAGATTGATCAAATATTGTTCCAACTGAAAACACGCTCGATAGAGCTAAGTGTGCTTGTTTATCCAGAATATGAAAACCTGAATACTATTTCACTCAATAGAAATATAGATCGATTGTCTATATCAAACCATACCATTAAAAGTGGAATGAAGTTGCTTGGAGCTGACGACTTGGCAGGGCTTGGCAATGTAATAATAACCAAAAACTCGTCGCTTGCAAAATCAGTATACGCATCTGCTCGTCCACTGACAAACCTCACAACGTTATCACTTGCACAATGTCAACTGGAAAATTTCCCACCGATCCATTTCGACACTAGAATTGAAAACGATTCTAATGTCAAGCTGTTTGTAGAGGAACCGTTCGCCCCACTATTTCCTTTATTACACACTTTCCGCGTATATAATACATATACCACCAGGACATTTCTTGGCTATTCACCAAATTACGCCACTTTGAAGGGGTTTATCAAGCACATCATCTTCGCTCCACTTAAAATTCTTGAGATAAATGACGACCATTTTTTAATGGCCATTTGCGAATTGGCAGGTGATTCTCTCCAAATCATAAGCAGACAGAGTAAAAAATATCGCCTAGTCGCATCGGTGCCATTGGTTAACAGAAATTATGGGTCGGCTACACAAGCCGCTATCTTTTACTCTTGGAATCGATTGGAACAATTCGAGTGTATTACTAAAAAACTCGCTGCGAACGACGAATTGTATAGCCAGGCCTTTTTATTTACCAAACGATTAGCAGAACGAGCGCCGTTTCTAAATAATGCCAAGTTTGGAACGAAAAGTGGTCTGTACAATGAAGAATTGGTAGACGTAGTTGTCGATGTAACAAAAGCCTGGATGGAGATGGACATAATGTCTCGAAACTTTGTCACGTAGAACTTAGCCGTTTTGTTTTGTGTTTGCTGTAAATAAGAAATTTCCCTGGTCTAATTAAGGTTAATTAATTATGGGGAAAATGAGGTGCAAGTTTGTCCTTTCAAAAATTTCCCGCTCGCTTGTTTGTTTAAATTTTAATCACTTTTCCCATAGCTATTTCTTGCGTAAGACACGCAAAAAAATGTCCTCAGTCCTACCGTATGATTGTTGGCAGGAAATTCTCGCCTATCTGGAGCCATTTCACCTCTTTCGTCTCCGGTTGATTCACAAACAAGGAACCGAATATCTTAGCATCACCAAGAATATAAATATAAGCGCCGTCAGCCGTCCTAATTGGAACGACCTTTGTAGAGTTTGTAACTATGATCCAATGGATTTAATTTCATTTAATGGCCCATCGCGTCTCATCGTCCATTTTGACGACATTTCACGCCACTTCGGTTCCATTTCGTCACTGTCGATTGGCTCGGCTATAGAATTGCCAGATGTAAATCGAGGAGAAATAATGAAGGCCTACAACGAGCGTATCATATTAAAGTCAGTTTCCAGCCGTATCGGTCTCTTTCTGGCTTCTTTCAAACATCTACAAACACTGAAATGTTATTGGGAATTATTGTTGGCCAGAAATGGTCCAGAGTATGCCAGATTTCTAGCAGAAGTTTGTAATCCTGTCGCGTTGCCAGTAAAAACACTCTACGTATCCGAGGCCTTTCCACTTTGCACTGGATCCGTTTGTCGTATAAAGCGCTGCCGCCCTCTAGTATCAATGCCATTTGTAACTCAACTTCACACTAGTATCGGTGTAATTGCAGATATTGTATACAGAAATTTGAAGGACTTTGTACCAAATGTAAATACGATTCAAACGGCAAGAGCTATCGGTGTTGGCAATTATTATGTGTATGCAAATTTCACTCAGATGGTCAGATTTTTTCCTGCGATAGAACTGTTCACATCTCGTGTGGAGCTTGACGAAAACACGAACTTAGGACTTCTTGCGACCAACGACATTCCGACGTGTTGTAAATTCACGGTCTATCTGTTGGCCACGGAAAACACTGCATCAAATCGAGAACGCCTCTTTAAATTACCGAATGTTGACAAAATAATTCTTGGTATGAGTGGTGAAATCAAGAAAGAAGAGTTGCTCGAGTTGTTTAAAAACCTATCGCCAAAAGTATCAAAGATCATTGGTTCTAGCTTTGAAATGGATTTCGTACATCAAAGCAATACTGACGATTACCGCATGAATAAAGCAGAGCTGGCTGCAGAAGCTCAGAGGCTTCATTCATTTCGCCCACCTTGGTTGCCTTCAAATACAACCAACTTTGCAACAATTCCGCCAGGTTTTTCGCGCCTAACATCTTTAGATTTAATGCGATGTCAGGCAGGAGAACGAAAACATGCCACTGTTGCGGTTGAAACGAAAAACGGAAGACTAGAACTTAGACGTCTATTCGTACAAGCCACTCACTTGCGAAAACTCAAATTACTGCGAGTTGGCGTTGGCCATGAGTTTTTTCAATTTCTATTGAACGCCCCTGTACTAGAAGAGATATCCATAAAGTACTCATTCTGTCTGGATGAAAACGAGGCATCTGTTCTGGATATATTAACCAAAAGTTGCCAATGGCCGGGAGAAATTCGCCTCGTGTCATTGCGTGATTCCCAAACCATGGGCTACAACTTGGTCACACCAATTCTGCAGCACTTGGCATCTACAAGCAAAAATCGCTTAATAGGAGAAGTGGATGCAAATTATGGAGTGGAGGCCGATCAATTCAACAACCCTGAAGACGCTAGTAACGTCGCGGTATTCGATTGCATCAGCCGCCGCCGTGCGGCGCTTTTGGACTTGGTTAAACTGAGTGAAGGAAATATCAATTTAATAACCATCTTTCACAATCTTGGGCGCGGTTTTGCCTGGTTTGGAAACCCAAAATCCATCGCCTCATTGGCCCTTGAATTACATCGCATTCTCCAATCGCAATTAAAACGACCGCGCTGTATCATACTAAATCCATTCGACGGCCCTGGGTTTAATATTGTTACCGAGAGAATATTAGTGTCTAAAGACATGCAGGCTATGATCCGTCTGAATGAGAAGAACAAGCGCACCTACAGTATTAGACTTTACGACGCTAGGCATGTTTGCACCAACTCTTGCAAGGAAAAGCATAGCAAGATAGACAAGATATCGTTAGATAAGATAGACCGAGAAAAGGCAAAGGAGCAGAAGAATGTAATTAAAACCGATTAGACACTTTTTTAGGTTACTAAAAGCTTTATTTTCTATATTGTACACAAGTAAAAGAGGATATCGTTCGCCTAGCATATTCTTCATTCAACCAGATCTACTTCTTCTCTTTTTACCCATTCCTTGCAAGCTAGGTAATTCTTTTCGATAAAGGGACAGCCGAGGAGAATCGCCCGGCCCTTGTTGCGCAGTCTTGTTAATCCTTCCTTCTCCTCGACATTTGCAAAATGCAATTCTTCTTCTCTTTCTATCACCAAATATTTGGTAGCATGAAGATGTTGTGGCGCATACGCAGGCAGTTCCTTTAGCCAATCACCGAGTGTTTTTTGTTTACCTCTATTCATTTCACACCAATTACAAGTCCAGACGAAGAAGCGTTCGAGTATTTCCTTGTCGGCTGAATTAGGTCTTGTATTCAAGTTGGCACGAGTTCTTTGATAACAAATCGGAGTTCGACGCAATCTGCGCCAGTTTTGACAATACGCACACAGGCCGACTCTGTATCGGTTGATTTTGCCCGCGGCGTTTGGTTTTCGATCGACATAATCCCAAGTTTTGGCACTCGCCTTTGCGTTTTCCGATAGAAGTTTGTTTTTGGCGAATACTGTCGCCATTTTCGAATACTTGCGTTAGTTGGTTTTCTTAAGAGTATAAACACGTGAGTAAGTATCAGGAAGGCAGGGAGGGTATAAAAGTAAAATGTGTGGAGATTTTTGAAATTCAAACACATCTGAGAGCTGAACTGGCCGTTTCGCGCCCTTTTTTCTATTCTACAAGCTTGCTTCGAATTTAGCAACTTCTAGCCTTAGCCAGTTTCGCATAGCCGAGGCATTGAATCTTTGGTGTGGAAGCATAATGTTGGTCATTGACTGCTCCGGGTAACAGCTGTTGATATGAAAGGGAAAGACTCGTAGCAGGCGCCTTGCATACTCTAATACGAAACAACCACAGTCGTAGTAGTTTTCCTGGGTCACTACAGTCGGTCGATGGAAGCGAGTTAACGCGACTTTGAGTTGATTGCTAATTCTTGGTTGAAAGACCGACGGTGGGACTTGGGCGTCGGGTTTGTATTGATTTTTCATCTTCCAGTCGTCTAGGAGTTGTTGCTTCCGCGCCATTATGACGAAAGAACTCAACCAAGGCAAGAGGTGCGGCGGTAAATCAAAGCCAAGGGAGTCAAAGTAGAATAGTTGCGGAGTCGTGCCGATTACCGTCTGTCCTAGGTTCCAGAGGCCGACAAGTGTCCAATGACTTTTGTAGTGTATTGGTAGTAATACGAAGTCGTGTTTAAAGATGCTAGAATACCACTTTGGGAGGCCCTTCTTGGAAATCCTCTCGGGATCCATTGTATCTAGTATATATGATCCCAGTATCAATATTCGGCTGTCGGTATTAGCAGTGAACCTTTGGCCTAAGAACCTAGATTAAAGGAAGGAGGGTTGGAAAAAGCGAGAAAAGAATTTCGGTGAGAAAAGTCTTTAAAGGAAAGGCTTATCAAACGCACCAAAGGCCAAAGTTAATTAATTCATCATTCAGCCATCCAGTCGGCTCGAGGAAGTGAGATAGATTAGCCAGTTTAATCGAAGCGGGATTTACTAGGCCGCCATAGTCGGGGCCATCTTCTTCGCTTTCTCCATCGATGCTAGAATCGTCGTCGATAACAGTCACCTCCCTGTTGACAATTGGGAGTTCGGCGGCAGGAGGAGGATCGACAGTGGCGGGTGGTGGGTCGTTTTGGACAAGTTCATCTTCAAGGGCCTTTCGTTTGGCCATGTTCTTTTGTAACGCCCTTCTACGTTGATCCAATGACGGTTCGATTGTATGAAGAAGGTTTCCTACTATTGATTGTGACGAAGGCGTGGCTAGATCGTTGCGTCTGGTTTGTTTGATCGTAAAGGTTGTTTGAAGGGCCGCGCCGCCACATCCAGCCAATTCCTTCTTGCTTTCGGTTTCAATGTTTCTATTATAGCATAAGAGTTGTGTTAGAATAACCAGAAGCGAAAACTAGGCGTATAGTGATAATAATAGTTCGTTGGACGAGATCAAAAAAATTGGCCGGATTTGGTCGAAATTTTTCCCGGTCTTATGGCTCTTCTTTTGGTACGTCGTCTTGTAAATTACTAATACAATTGTTAATATATGACAATACAATGCATGAGGCGCGAAAAGGATGAGATTTAACGATTTGGCTAAATTAATTATTAAATTAATTATTGGCTCGGCCGTTTGTTTTTCTTTTAACTTTTTTATTTCCGAACCAAACGTACCTTGCTCTCCTTGACATTTAATTAGCCTAATAGGAGGTAGTAATCAACGAGTAGATGAACCAGAGAGCCGACGAGTTGCGTTGACTAGTTGGGAGGTGAAAGGGCAAAGTGAAATTCAAATTTCTTAACCTTTAGTTTGCCAACCTCCTTCACAAAGTATAAGCTACTTTCCATTAACCAACTACTGTAGTTAGTCATGCAATAAGACAGATAAGAGTAACACAGTGATTAGAACGAGGCACGAGGCCAACGAAAGCACCATTTCAAGAGCAAGACAAAAAGCGCTTCTCGTCCATGTTTAGTCCATTTCTTGTTGGATTTTGCATTTCCAAGCAACACATGTGATGTATTTGACAGTATAATCGTTTCCTTTGACTAGAGACCTTGTTGGTAGCGGCAAAGCACTTCTCAACGCTTGAGTGAGTTTCCAAACCACTTTCCGAAAGTCAGTCGCCCTATCTTACGCCTATCATGCCAGCTTATAATTGTTGCGTTGATGATGCTTTTGTAAAACAAATAAAGGCAGCAAAACATAGAGCAGAAAATGAAGCAAACGATAAAATCCTTCTCTACGAAATGATGGACTATCTAGACAACAAAGCCAAGCCGTATGCTATAATCAACATCATAATGATCGTATTTGTATTGGGTATCCTATTGGCCATTCTCTTTATCGAAGGCTTTTACGAGAACGTACTGGGAGGGACGGTTGGACTATTGGCCTTCCACGCCTGGAGTGCTCGAGACTACTTTTCAGTTGTCATTTGGCCAAGAGAAAGTCTAACGCCGTCGAAAATTCGTGTCCGAGTCTTTGGGAATGCAATCTGTGCGCTAGTGGCCATCGTCTATATTTTCTACACTGCCAACCTCCTGATCCATTGTAGCGATCCAAATTACCTCGCTACACATCCCTGGACGAATACAATCTGTACACAATACGAAGCAATCCCAATAGGCTTTTTAGTTGTAGCCGGAGTCTTGGTAATATGGGATATCGCCATCTCAATCTTCGATTGGTCACTGCAGCCAACTACGATGTTAATCTATAAGGAATTAAAACGTATAAGAGAAAAGAGAAGAAAGAATGAGGAGCTTGTGTAATTAGATTTTTCACAACAAGAGGATTGTTGGATGGAATCAAAAAAAGATAGGGCTCGGTGCAAAACGTTTTGACAACAGAACCAGTTACAAATCGCCATCTAACGATTTATTGCGATACAAAATGAAAGGATGTCTGATGGAAAACGATAAGACCTACTTTATGACCCATTGGCTCGTTACAAAATTGTCAACCAAGGGATTCGAAGTGTAGCCGAGAATGGTTGTCTTTGCCCCATCCTTGTAAGTCCCAAATACAATCTTTCTCTTATCCTTGTGATTTGCGACGTTAGTTCTAATACGTGAGCAAATGGCAGATCGATCTTCATCGCTTGGTATTTTTGCGTTGTTTGGCGCCGCTAGTTTAGTCGCTTTCTTTTCTTCTGCAACGCCGTTTTGTGAGGTATGGTTTGGCAAATACTTTGGACTGGTTGAGCGCTTAGGATAACCTGGCGTAGATTTTGTCGGTGCTGTTGTCAAAGTGGGCACCGAGTGGGTTGGTGGTGCTGGCGCTTGTGCTGATGAGTGTGGGTCCGATTTTGGTTGCTCAAAGCTACCAAAAAATCGAGCATTGAGTAATGATAATTCAGACAAACCTTTTGGATTGGATCGGACCGAAGAACAAGATAGAAAGTCAACCAGCCCGTTGCCCGTTACTTCCAATTCAAAGTATACAATTGAAAGCCGATAAAGCAGCTTGTAGAACAAACTGGGGTATAAGTTGGCAAGATACATGGCTTCGTGATGGCAACATTGATCAGCTTGGAGTTGTTGAGGATGTGGTGGGTCGAGAATTGACGACGCCGAGGTTTGTTGTTTCTGATTCACAAGGCTAACTCTAAACCATTTAGATTTGATAGAATAAGCTTGTGTATTGGTAGGTAAGTGAAACAACTTGGGCCGATTGCGGTAGACGGGCTCGGATTGTTGATGAGCTAATCGACGGTAGAATTGGAGGGCTTTTGTAAATACAAATCGGTCAAACGGGCTTAATAAGGCATACTCCACTGAATAAAACAACACTGGTAATTCTAGTGATGGTTTTTTTAGTGTCAGTATTTCGTAACTTGGTGTAGAATCGGCTGTGAGTTGACTTTTGCCTGCTCCATTTGATCCGCTCTCATTTTCGCTGTCGTTTGTCTTTTGTAGCATATATACCCGAGTGGCAATTTCTGATAAATCATGTCGCTTGATTCCTGCAATACCGCTATAACCATGGTTTGCTGTCAGCTGGTCAAATAAATACTTGACACGCTCGGAGCTCAGCTGCAAGTGCATGTCCTTCAGTTCATCTTCGCATTCATCCAACCTTTGTTTTATTCCAGAGTGAACGGACAGCGACGTTGGGCCATTGGTAACCACTACTTGTACTCTAGACTTGTCCACTTCTTGTTTTCTCAAATGAAGAATGTGAAATTCCTGAAGAACTAAAAGGACAAAGTTCATGACAGACTCGGTGCACACTAGCTCACCACTCTCTTTGTCAAATTTTATCAAACATTCATCACTAGCTTGGAGAAGTCCTCTCAGCTGGATTTCAGATTCGTCAGAAGTGGCGTAGGTTTTTACCCCAATTTCCCCTGTTATGGGTATTTGTGCCAATTCAAGCCAAGCTGGCGCATTTTGCGTCAAATAAGCCGTCTGAGTATTGAATGGATTGTACTCGGCCATGGAAAAATTGGCGTCCGGATCACCCTCGATTTTTTTATATCGCAGAAGCGATAACTCTTCACCACCGCCAATCCATTTACAGAATCTATCGTAGCAGAAGAGTGTTTCTTTGTGTAGGGTTTCTAGGCTCTGGTTAAAACTTGCCGGCAATTTTTCGACTCGCACGTAACTATCGACTTGGCTCTGTATATGAGGATCACATTCACTTGGGCGATTCACTTTTTTTCCACCAATAGCGAACTTTGTTGTGTTATAAAGCGAAAGGACATTTTGTTTCTTTGTGTTTTCCAATAGACTAAATCCTTTGTCCAATTTCTCATGAGAAACGCCACCGCTGAGGCCATTTGTACTGCCATTTTGGCTTTCTATGTCATCACCTGGTTGATCACCCAGGCGCGTAAGTGACCGCTTAACACTGCCGCTCGTAACTGTGTCGATAGGAGCGAGTGTATTGGTCACGGTAGCAACTGCGTCACCTTTCTGGTTAGGGTCGCTGTCTAGGCATTGGAGAAAAGTCTCGATATCGATTTCAGTGTTGAACTGGCTATAAGCACATAACTCTTTGATGTAAGTTTGGATTGTGGCATTCCAAATCTGCTGTAGATCGCTTAGTTCTGGCATCACATTAAGCACTTCAGCCAACAAGACTCGGTCCCGGTGCAGTAATTTTGATTGCCTACTACTGAGGGTTTTCTCACTTAGATCAGTAATTGCTGGGCCTGCACTTGGAAGAAAGCTCTTGACACCATTTATGAACCACCCGGCAGATTTCCAATTATCAGAAGCCTTATTGGATAAAGAAGTATTATGAATGCTTCTAGAGGTACGATATTCTAAACGGGCTTTAGCGTGGGCAAAAATTCCCAGGAGAATCTCGGCTTCGAATGCTGTAAGATTGTAAGTCTTAATGTGATTGTAGAAATTCGAGAAGGGGTTGAGTAGATAGGTTAGCGTAGTTTCAGTTCGATAGGCAAAAGCTGCCTTTGCTATGTCACCAAGCAGCGACAAACGGATTCCGTAGTTGGCAATATCTTCTTGATCCATTTTCAACGCTGCTGCCTCGTCTGTTCCAATGCCATTAGGCGTGTTAGCGGAGGATTGTGTATTGTAATCCATGGATTGGCCTGTACTTGTGGAATCAGACATTTGACCCTTTAGATTCCTTTGTGATTGTCAATTTTATTTTTTTTTCAATCCAGAAAAACCATTGGGGTTGATTGTTTACCGAAAAAGACCGGACAGACGATCCAGGGGCAGAGTAGAGCAGTGGCGAGAAAAAACTGAATTTTGAAAATTTAACCTTAGACGTCAGCCCGCTCGCACTTTTTTAAACCCGAAATATCCATACAATACTTAGTGCTAAAATTATTTCGTTACAACTTATATTACACTTGCATGATCTGTTAACCAATCATCATAAAAATGATCAAAATGGCCTGTGCTGGTCACTAGATAATCCATTTCAACGTCTCGGTATTGACTTCTTTCTTCATCGTTCAACATTGTTTGATCCTTTATTTGTCCCTCTCGTAAAACATTGTCCGGCAAGTCTGGTAGCCAATTGGTTTGTGAATAATAAATTAGGCATGAACCTAGTGACGCCAGATAATGCCAGAGGCCGTGAGTGAACCATTCATATCCCTGGGGTTCTATGAGGAAGCAAGCAAGCGCAATGACTACCGAAGCCAATCCAATATAAAATGCCGGGCTTGAGAATTTTTCTAGGATCAAGATTCGTCCACGATCAATGTAGAGAATTTTGAGAAAGGCCATAAAGATGATGAGGAGCAAAATTGGGAGAGACTGTTCGGGAGCCATTCCTTGATTCGGGCCGGTAATAGTCATAATGACCATTAGGATAATAATTCCTAGAGGAGTGAACGTGGCGACTTGTCCCCAATAAATAGAATCATTTCTGTAGGCTTCGTAAAGCGCCGCGGTTGCTGAAATTACGACAAACAAAACTGTCATGACATTTGTAGCCAAAATGTTGTCATATATTTGGTGTAAGTAGACAGGCTTGTTAAATAAACAATTGCAGGTTGTGTCGCATGTATGATAAGCCAGGGAGGCGAATGTTGTGAAGGCGAGCATTATTCCCGAGAAGCCGCTGTTTGCGATTTTCCTCCTCTGTTTCCATGTGTACGCAATTAAGATTAAAAAGTTAATGTGCGTAACTAGTTGCCACACTACGATATACCAGGGTGAGGGGACACATGTGGGGACTGGGCACGACATTTCAGTCTTTAAGATTTTTGACCAAGGAGTAAACTTCAGCTATTTTTCTAAGTGCTTAAATAACTACTAGATTGATCATTGTAGATGATTCCGGAACGAATCTTGAATAACACTTTCAATTAATGGCAATCGCAAATAAGTAAAAAGGGAGAAAACAAATCCGACTTCCCAACAACAACCCTCCCTACAAAACTTCTAAAATTGTTATATAATTAAGCAGAGCTTTTTATTTTAGTCACGAAATTTACAATAACCTAAATCTAAGCCATCTAGATTTTTCCACTCCTGAGATTCTAACTACAGGCCGAACTTTGACGGCGCTCGACTCAAATCAGTCTTCCATAGGTTGTGAAGCCGCCTTTTCCAGGAGTCAAAGCCCTGCCAATTGTCCGTCGTTGAATATCTGAGTGGAATGAGAAACAAATCTTTGAAAGGCCTTCGGTTGTGTCAATGAAGCTTTTTCTGCGCTTTTCCAAGAGCTCAGGGTCGTTGGGATGATCCTTCAAGTCTTCCTTGTACTTTTTGTCATCCTTGCCAAGCTTGTTTAAGGCTTTCATGTATAAAATGCCCTTTTTGATTTGTTGTTTCTTTCCAACGCCACCAAAGTAGCCATAGACATCTGGTTGGTTTTCCATGTAAGCACAGACTTGCTTGACTGCAGCAGCGGTGGGCAATTTCTTGAGATCGCGTGGGTTGGGGAAGGTCTCTAGGATTGCTCTAACGACGCCAGAAAAGTTGCTGTTGAAGAAGGCGTCGGTGGTAGAAATAACTGACAGCATGTCCGGGTTCCTTTTCTCCAGCATTGAGCCGGCGTCGCGGCGAGCTCGGCGCTGTTCATCACTGGGTACCTCAATGGCCAAATAGTCGCCAGCTCTGACGTTCTTGGAGACAATCAAGTCAGTGGCACCGTCAATAATGTAGGAGCCTTTGCGATCAGTGTCCTTGATTTTTAGGTCGGTATCTGGAGGGGTGAGACCACGGAAGGCAATGTTCTTCTGAGCCCAAAGGCGATGCTTGTGCTTTTTGTTGTGAGGAACTGGCAGGGCGGATAAACTGCTTCTGATTGTCGGGACATCAGAAAATCCTGTTGCCTCGAATGTATCGTCTTCATCATCGGTTCCACCTCGAAGTGAAAAACAGGCCGTGAAGCCTGGGATGACGGCTGGATCGCGGTCGTTTCCAAAGGGCGAATGTTCGTCGTAAATTCCGTCAACAGTTCCCTTTATCCAGCTGAGTTTTGTTGGTGTGAAGGGGTGGAGACCAGCTGAGCCGTAATCATCCAGTAGGAGAGATGAGCCAGGGAAGTTTGACATTTTCTCCCCTTATTTTTTATCTCTTAACTTAATGTCGCCTGGAGGTTTACACTAGCAAACGGCGAGGAAGCCGGAGGAATAAAACAATCGAGAAATACAAAAGCATTCTATCAAAGCAATCCGGGCGCTATGATAGAATTTTTGGCAACAAAAGGGAAAATTATTTTGGGATCCATTTTTGTGGGCGACTTTTTTTTTGCGAAGTTTGCATCCTCTACTAATCGCCCAATATGGATACACAAAATAAAATTGCATTTTTAATGCCAATTTATTGATAGTTTATTAAATGGAGGAAGATCTAAATTAATTTTGGAAATTCTTAATTAAAATGCAAAGTTCAAAAAATTCCCCGGGCTCATTCAACCTTTCCCACCACCCTTCTAATGGCTGAAAAGGATAAAAAACGCCCTCTTCCGAATGATTTCTTCTCGCCTACAAGCAAAAAGCAAAAAACAATTAAAGCAGCATCAAAAGCAAGCGCGGTGGCTGTGGCTGTGCTCGAGAAGCCAAAGAACAAGCGAGACGATGTCCTGCCCGATGACGAAGTCCCAGTTGTCGCTAATAACACAATATCAACAGCAGATGACATGTTCCTTCAGACTAAGAACTTGGAAAGCGAAAAGAAATGGCCCAGACCGCGATTACCGTTGGGCTTTAATTTATATCAACAGGATTTAGGTATTTTATTATCATTAATTAATTATTTGAGTATTCTAACCTCTCCTTGATGTTGTACCAGTTTTCCAACAAAACGATATTGACTATACCGTGGAAAAGAATGATAGTCCTGAGAAGGCGGAATTGTCTCAGTCTCAAAACGATGAAATTGCCGTCTTGCGTGCTTTTGGCGTAACTGACGAAGGTTATTCTGTCTGTGCAAAAATCTACGGATTTGATCCATATTTCTACGTCACGATACCACCCACGCTCTGTACTTTTATCGTAAGTGATGAAAGTATAGTTTGCCAAGAATTCAAAACAATTCTCGAACGCAAGATGCGCGAGTCTGGTACTATTGGCGATTCGATCAAGCAGGTTGAACTAGTACACAAGCAACTTCTCTACTACTACAGCCCTGCCGACAAGAAGGAGCCATTGTTCAAGATTACAACCGTTCTCCCTAAACACGTATCAAAGGCCGGCGGCATCTTGGCTGATGGAATAGTAATACGCGGTGTCTACCATAAATTTCCAGAGTACGAGGATTTTATCCTGTTCCCACTTCGCTTCATGGCCGACAAGGAAATAGTCGGCATGTCATGGCTAAGAGCGCCCATGGGCAAATGTCTTCACATTACGTCAGGAAAAACGACTACTTGCCAAATAGAAGTGGCAATCAACCACCAGGAGTTGATCGTCCATCCTGCTGAAGGAGAATGGGCGAAAACCTCCAAAGGATGGCGTATTCTAAGTTTCGACATTGAATGTTACATTGACGAAGGGTTTCCCGTCGCCACAAAGAGGAAGAATCAAGTAGTAAACATTGGCAATTCGGTTTCCCTTTATGACGAGGTTATTCAACCTCCTTTCATCGAAAATGTCTTCTGCCTCAATAATGTGATGCCAATCAAAGACAGAGACGTCGATATTCGTTGCTGTGCCACGGAAAATAAATTGTTAA
>Ga0134125_10001928_pt1 | contig 25011 bp, 23 predicted proteins | sample KB31751_FD_96464 | JGI IMG/M metagenome (GOLD analysis project Ga0134125, IMG submission 96464) | Terrestrial soil microbial communities with excess Nitrogen fertilizer from Kellogg Biological Station, Michigan, USA - KB3-175-1 | ecosystem: Environmental > Terrestrial > Soil > Unclassified ...
CCCGAAGAAGTCACCGACATGCAGCGCACCGTCAAGGGCGAGGTCGTGTCGTCGACGTTCGACGAGCCGCCCGCGCGCCACGTGCAGGTGGCCGAGATGGTCATCGAGAAGGCCAAGCGCCTCGCCGAGCACAAGAAGGACGTCGTCATCCTGCTCGACTCGATCACGCGTCTGGCGCGCGCCTACAACACGGTCGTGCCGCCGTCGGGCAAGATCCTCTCGGGCGGCGTCGACTCCAACGCGCTCCACAAGCCCAAGCGCTTCTTCGGCGCCGCGCGCAACATCGAAGAGGGCGGCTCGTTGACGATCATCGCCACCGCGCTCGTCGACACCGGCTCGCGCATGGACGAAGTCATCTTCGAAGAGTTCAAGGGCACCGGTAACTCGGAAATCCACCTCGACCGCAAGCTCATGGAGAAGCGCATCTTCCCGTGCCTCGACATCAACAAGTCGGGCACCCGCAAGGAGGAGATGCTGCTCGACGACAAGGTGCTCAACCGCGTCTGGATCCTCCGTCAGCTCCTCCACCCGCTCAACGTCATCGACGCGATGGAGTTCCTCCGCGACAAGGTCGGAAAGACCGACACCAACGGCGAATTCATCGCCTCGATGTCCTCGTAAATCCGTAGTATCATGGGACCGTGCGCGGTCCCGTCTCGCTTCTCGCCCTGCCGCTCCTGCTGACCTCTACGCTCGCCCACGCCGGCGACGAGCCGATCGTGCTGCGCATGGCCGCCATCGCCCCCGAGGGCACCGGCTGGGCGCGCGAGCTCAAGGCCATGGCCCGCGACGTCGAGAACACCACGCACGGCGACGTGCACATGAAGTGGTACCTCGGCGGCATCGCCGGCGACGAGGCGACCGCGATCTCGCGCGTCAAGCGCGGCCAGCTCGACGGCTCGGCCGGCGCGCTCTTCTGCGGCAGCCTGTCCTCGACGCTCGGCGTGACCCGCGTCGCCGGCATCGTGCAGAGCCGCGACGAGGCGCTGTTCCTCCTCAATCACTTCAAGCCGCGCATCGACGAGGACTTCAAGAAGAACGGCTTCGTCGCTCTCGTCGTCGGCAACTTCGGCAACGACATCATGTTCCTGCGCGACCGCGCCGATTCGTTCGCCGACCTGAAGAAGCGGCCGCTGTGGATCTGGAATGCCGAGACGGTCCTCCGGCGACAGATGGAGCTCATGGGGCTGCACATGGTGCCGGCCGCCGTCGAGCAGCTCCTGCCCATGTACGACGACGGCAAGATCGACGGCATGTTCGTCATCCCGACGGCGGCGCTCGCCTTCCAGTGGACCACGCGCGCCAAGTACTTCATCGAGCTGCGCGGCTCGATGCTGCCCGGCTGCGTGGCGCTGTCACAGAAGGCCTGGGACCAGCTCAGCTTCGAGGACCAGCAGGCGCTCCAGGCCGCGGCCGCCAAGTTCGCGGTAAGATTCGAAGATCTTGGAAAACGCGAGGACGCCCTCCTGCTCGGCGGCATGCTCGAGAAGCAGGGCGTGCACAAGCTGTCGGCGTCCGAGGGGCTGCGCGCGGCCTTCCTCGAGGCGGCGGCGGCGGCGCGCGCCAAGCTCGACGACAGCGTGATCCCCTCCAAGCTGATCAAGGAGTCGCTCGACATCCTGGCGACCTACCGCGCCGCCAGGCACAAGCCGCAGCACTAGCCCCTCGCGGGATCCCCCTTGATTTTCGCGCCTTCGTGGATTAAATAGTCCGCTCTTCGGAGGAACGAGAGTCATGGCAAAAGCAGGAATTCACCCCGCCTATAGCGCCGCTCAGGTGACGTGCGCCTGCGGGCACACCTATACGATGGCGTCGACGCGCGGCAACTTCGCCGTCGACATCTGCTCGGCGTGCCATCCGTTCTACACCGGCAAGCAGAAGCTCCTCGACACGGCCGGCCGCATCGAGCGCTTCCAGAAAAAGTACGGCCGCGAAGCCGGCAAGTAGTCCCCGCCTCTTTCGTCTTCCCGCATGTTCGACAAGCTCGAAGCCGTCGAGAAGCGCTACCAGGATCTGGAAGGTCTGCTCGCTGATCCAGATGTGATCGGAAAGCGCGCCGAGTTCCAGAAGCTGTCCAAGGAGCGCGCCGACATCGTCGAGATCGTCGAGACCTTCCGCGAGCTCAAGAAGGTCGTCGCCGAGCTCGACGCCAACAAGCCGCTTCTCGAGGAGAAGGATCCCGAGATGAAGGCGATGGCGCGCGAGGAGTCGGCGCGCCTCGGCGCCGAGCAGACCCGGCTCGAGGAGAAGCTCAAGGTCCTTCTTTTGCCGAAGGACAAGAACGACGACAAGAACATCGTCCTCGAGATCCGCGGCGGCACCGGCGGCGAAGAAGCGGCGCTGTTCGCGGCCGATCTGTTCCGCATGTACTCGCGCTACGCCGAGCGCCACCGCTGGAAGCTCGAGGTCCTGTCGCAGTCGGACGCTTCGGCCGGCGGGCTCAAGGAAGTCATCGTCCTCATCTCGTCGACGGGCGGCAAGGTCTACTCGGCGCTCAAGTACGAGTCGGGCGTGCACCGCGTGCAGCGCGTGCCGGCGACCGAGACGCAGGGACGCATCCACACCTCGGCGGCGACGGTGGTCGTGCTCCCCGAGGTCGAAGAGGTCGACATCAAGATCGAAGAGAAGGATCTCGAGATCAAGGTGTCGCGCTCGGGCGGCCCCGGCGGGCAGTCGGTGAACACCACCGACTCGGCGGTGCAGATCCTCCACAAGCCGTCGGGGATCCAGGTGCGCTGCCAGGACGAGAAGTCGCAGCACAAGAACAAAGACAAGGCGATGAAGATCCTGCGCAGCAAGCTCTATGAGATCGAGGCGCAGAAGCAGGAAGCCGCCGAGCGCGAGGCGCGCCGCGAGCAGGTCAAGTCGGGCGACCGCTCGGACAAGATCCGCACCTACAACTTTCCGCAGGACCGCCTGACCGATCACCGCATCGGGCTGACCAAGCACAACCTCGACGACATCATGGACGGCAACCTCGATCCGATCATCGAGGCGCTGCGCACGCACTACCAGGCCGAAGCCCTCCAGGGCTCCCAGTAGCTCCGCTTCGGCGTGAAGAACTAGCGCGCCGTCGCGCGGCGCACGAAGTCGTCGATGAGGGCGCGCGCGATGCTGATCGGCGGCGGCAAGGGCGGCAGCGCGTCGGGCGCGAACCAGCCGGCGTCGGCGAGCTCGGCGGGATCGGCGACGATCTCGCCGGCCGCCCAGCGCGCGGTGAAGCCGAGCATGAGCGAGCCGGAGAACGGCCAGGGCTGGCTGCCGAAGTAGCGGAGGTCGCGCACCTCGATGCCCGCCTCTTCGCGGATCTCGCGCGCCACCGTCTCCTCGAGCGTCTCGCCGACCTCGACGAAGCCGGCGAGCGTCGAATAGAACGGCAGCGTGAAGCGTGCGTTGCGCGCCAGGAGCGCGCGCCCGTCGCGCTCGACGAGCACGATGACCGCGGGCGAGATGCGCGGGTAGACGCCGTGCCCGCATTGGCTGCACGTGCGCAGCCGCTCCACCGGCGAGCGCCCGGTCGGCGCGCCGCAACGGCCGCAGAAGCGATGGTCGTGGTCCCACGCGGTCAGGCCGAGCGCGCGCGCCGCGATGGCGAACGGCTCGTCGGGCAACGCGCCGTGGAGCTGACGCAGCGGCACCGGCGCGCTGCCGGCGGGCGCGGGCTCGCCGTCGTCGAGGTGGCGCGCGAAGCAGGCGACGCCGTCGCGCTCGCCGAGGTACAGCGCCTGCGCCGTCGGCGCGCCCACGGGAAGCCGCGGCGCGCCCGCGCCGTCGCGCACCACGCACAGCGACTGCCCGTCGATGACGTAGAGCTCGCCCGATGGCGCAGGCGATGAGATCCCGGGGATGAACGCCATCGCTACTTCGTCAGGTCGTCGAGCTCCTGCTTGAAGCGCGCGACGTCCTGCGGCCCGTCGAAGCCTTCGTTGACGTAGCGGACGATGCCCTTCTTGTCGACGACGAACGAGGTCGGCATCTTCGGCAGATCGTAGCTCGACGCCACCGAGCCGGCGGGATCGAGCAGCACGTCGAGCGAGAGGCCGAGCTGTTTGACCATGCGCTCGGCGTTGTCGCGCTGCTTGTCGATGTTGACGGCGACGATGACCACGCCCTTGCCCCCGTACTCCTTGGCCAGGCGATCGAGCTGCGGCAGCTCCTTCTTGCACGGCTCGCACCACTGCGCCCAGAAGTCGATGAGCACCACCTTGCCCTTCAGCGACGAGAGCGCGACGCGGTTGCCCTTGAGCGACGTCAGCGCGAAGTCGGGCGCGTGCTGCCCCTTCTGCACGCCGGCGAACGCGGACGACGCCAGCACCAACGAAAGCGCGACGATCAGCTTGTTCATTTGTTGAGCTCCTCCTCGATCCAATCCTTCAGCGCTTCTTCCGTCGGCGGCCCGTGGTACTTGCGCCCGTTGATGAACAGCGTCGGCGTCGAGTCGACGTTGACCTTCTCGCCGTCGGCGCGGTCACGATTGACCTTCTCCGCCGCGGCGTCCATGTCCTTCTTCCAGCGCGGGATGTCGAGCTTGAGCTCGCGCGCGTAGCGCTCGAGATCCGACGGCGCCTCCTTCTCCTGATCGCCGTGGAAGATCTTGTCGTGCATCTGCCAGAACTTCCCCTGCTTGCCCGCGGCGACGGCCGCCTGCGCCGCGCCCTGCGCGTAGGGATGCGCGCGCGTGATCGGGTAGTTCTTGAAGTAGAGCTTCACCTGCGGGAACTCGGCGAGGATCTGCTCCAGCGCCGGCTGCGCGTGCTTGCAGTGCGGGCACTGAAAGTCGGAGAACTCGACGATGGCGATGGGCGCGCCCGGATCGCCGCGCACCGGCGCGTCGTGCACGTCGATGTGCTTGTACTGGTAGACGTCGGGGCCGAAGCGATCGTTGTACTGCTCCTCGACTTCCGACGGCAGAAGCCCGAGCTTGAGCAGCTTGGCGATGTAGCGGCCGGCGAACACCGAGCGCTTGCACCTCGGATCGGTCTTGAGCGACTGCTCGAGCGACTGCGCCTTGCCGCAGGCCGAGGGGAACTTCTCGATCAGCTTCATGAACGAAGCTTTGTCACCGTCGGTGAGCCCGGACAGGTCGACGTTCGGCACCTGGGCCGATGCCGCGGCCAGCGGCAGGAGGAGCGTGATCGCGAAGGCGAATTTATGCATGATTCGGCGTGTGTAGCAGCCTGGGAGCATATCGGTCAAGACGTTCGCCCCAGCTTGATCATTCACTCGGCGTTCGCTCTTGACGCGCGACGGCAGGAAATTATAAAACACGACTGAATGAACAATCATTCAGCGCGCGCCAAAGGCAAGAACGGCAGCCGGCGCGCCGAGGGCGGCAAAAAGAAAGACGCTGCGCCGCCGGCGCCGGAGGGCAAGCGCGAGCGCATCCTCGAGGCGGCGATCAAGGTCTTCGCGGCCGAAGGTTTCTACAACGCCAAGGTCTCGCAGATCGCGCACGAGGCCGGCGTTGCGGACGGCACCATCTATCTCTATTTCAAATCGAAGGATGATCTCTTGATCAATCTCTTCGAAGACCGCATGGAGCGGGTCAACGCCAACCTGCGCGAGGCGATCGACACCGAGTCGACGGCGGTGGCGCGCCTCAAGCGCATCGTCAAGCTCCACCTCGAGCTCGTCGAGGCGAACCGCGACATGGCCGAGGTGATCTCGGTCGAGCTGCGCCAGTCGTCGAAGTTCATCCGCGAGTACTCGAACCCGAAGTTCGCCGAGTTCCTGCGCACCATCGCCGGCGCCGTCGTCGAAGGGCAGCGCACCGGCGAGTTGCGCACCGCGATCGATCCCTATGTCTTCGCGCGGGCGCTCTTCGGCGCGCTCGACGAAATCGCGCTCGCCTGGCTTGTCAAACATCCCGGAAGCAAGGCTAGTATCGAGCTCCCTCGCGCCGCCGAGCAGCTGGGAGATCTGTTCATCGACGGGCTCAGGGCCCGCTAACGAAGGAGTCTCGCCGTGAAGATCCTCGTCACCGCCAAACGCGTCCCCGACCCCGAGCAGAAGGTCAAGTTCAAGGGCAACGAGCTCGACCAGTCGGCCACCAACTGGCAGCTCAATCAGTTCGACGAGTACGCCGTCGAGACGGCGCTGCGCCTGACCGAGAACGCCTCGGCCGGCAACGCGCGCGACGGCGAAGTGACCGTGGTGTCGATCGGCCCGAAGGACGTGCAGCAGCAGCTGCGCTCGACGCTGGCGATGGGCGCCGACAAGGCGGTGCTCGTGGCCGGCGAGGACGCCGAGCTCGACGCCGAGGTCGTGGCGCGCACGGTGCAGAAGCTGGCCGAGCGCGACAAGCCCGACCTCATCCTCATGGGCAAGCTCGCCGCCGACTCCGAGGCCAACGACGCCGGGCAGCGCCTCGCCGGCTACCTCGGCTGGCCGCAGGCGACGTTCGCCGGCACCATCGAAGTCGTCGACGGCGGCAAGGCGCTCCTCGTCGGGCGCGAGGTCGACGCCGGCCTCGAGACCAAGAAGGTGACGCTGCCGGCGGTGGTCACGGTCGACCTCCGCATCGTCGCGCCGCACGCCATCAAGAACGGCAAGACGGCCAAGGATCACGCCTACGCCGAAGGGCCGCGCTACGCGTCGCTCAAGGGCATCATGGCGGCGAAGAAGAAGCCGATCGAAGAGACCACGATGTCGGCGCTCGGCGTGAGCGCGGGCAAGAAGCTCAAGGTCGTGACGCTCGAGGCGCCGCCGGCGCGCAAGGCGGGCATCAAGGTTCAGTCGGTCGAAGAGCTGGTGCAGAAGCTCCACAACGAAGCGAAGGTGATCTGATGGCGAACGCACTCGTTGTCATCGAAACGCAAGACGGCCACCTGCGCACGGCCTCGCTGCCGGCGGTCACGTTCGGCAAGCAGCTGGCGGAGAAGAGCGGCGGCAAGCTGTCGCTCCTCGTCATCGGCAGCGGCGTCGACGGTGTGGCGGCGGAAGCGGCCAAGTACGGCGCGGCCGAGGTGCTCGTGGCCGATCACCCGGGCTTCAAGAGCTACACGGCCGAGACGTTCGCGCCGATCGTCGCCAAGGCGGCGAAGGACAAGGGCGCCACGGTCGTCGCCGCGACGTCGACGTCGACGGGCAAGGATCTGATGCCGCGCGTGGCGGCGCTGCTCGACGCCGGCATGGTGCCCGACGCCATCGCCATCGTCAGCGACAAGCAGTTCAAGCGCCCGATGATGGCGGGCAACGTCATCGCCACCGTCGAGGTGTCGACGCCGATCGTGGTCGCCACCGTGCGCCAGACCGAGTTCAAGCCGGCCGAAGCGGCGGGCGCGGCCTCGCCGATCGCGAAGATCGACGCGACGGCGCCGGGCGACACGCGCGCCGAGTTCGTCGGCGTGCAGGCGTCCAAGAGCGAGCGGCCGGAATTGACCGAAGCCAAGATCGTGGTGTCGGGCGGCCGCGGCATGAAGGAAGGCAAGAACTTCGAGCAGGTCGCGGCGCTGGCCGATCTCCTCGGCGGCGCGATGGGCGCCTCGCGCGCGGCGTGCGACGCCGGCATGGTGCCGAACGATCTGCAGGTCGGGCAGACGGGCAAGGTGGTGGCGCCGCAGCTGTACATCGCCATCGCCATCTCGGGCGCGATCCAGCACCTCGCCGGCATGAAGGGCTCCAAGACGATCGTCGCCATCAACAAGGATCCGGAGGCGCCGATCTTCCAGGTCGCCGACTACGGGCTGGTCACGACGTGGGAGCAGGCGATCCCGGCGCTCATGGAAGAGATCAAGAAGCTCAAGGCCGCCGGCTGATCTGCAGTATGGTACGCGCGGCATGAGACGACTGCGCGTCGGCGCCGGCAACGACAGCCGAAACCTGCGTGTGCGCGACGAGGGCGAGAGCAAGCGCCCTCCCCTCGTCTGCGTGCACGGCGCCGGATCCTCGTCGGTGGTGTGGATGGAAGCGGTGCGGCGGCTGTCGCCGTCGCGACGGGTGGTGGCGCCCGATCTCCCCGGCCACGGACAATCGGATCGCTGGCACCCGCCCGACGACGTGACCATCGCGATGTACCGCGACGCCGTCGGCACCGTCTGCGCGCAGCTCAAGATCGAGCGTGCGGTGCTCATGGGCCACTCGATGGGCGCGCTCGTCGCGCTCGACGCGGCGGCGGCGTGGCCCGAGCGCGTGGCAGGGCTCATCCTGGTCAACGGCGGGCTGCGCCTCAAGGTGTCGCCCGAGGTGTTCGTGCGCCTCGGCGACTTCGCGCGCTTCGGCAAGTGGCTCTCGCGCATGGTCTGGTCGCCGTCGACACCGCTCGACGTGGTCGAGCGCTGGGGCGCGGTCGCCTTCACCGCCGACGAGGAGATCACGCGCGCCGACTTTCGCGCCGTCGAGCGCTTCGACGGCACGCCGCTCGCGGCCAAGGTGCGCGCGCCGACCTTGATCCTCGGCGGCGCCGATGACCTCATGACGCCGCCGCGCCTGTCGAACGAGCTCGCGGCCGCCATCTCCGGGGCACGCGCGCAGATCCTGCCCGACACCGGTCACATGCTGATGCTCGAAGGGCCGGAGCGGTTCTTCACGGAAATCGAGAGCTTTCTGATTACGTCCACGTAGGTTACGATGTGGCGTCGCGACCGATGGCGCCGACTCGTAGGAGGCCACACGTAGGCTGGGTCGCCGCCGCCGCCGCGGTGGCGCTCGTCGTCGCGTGGGCGCTGGTGTGCCCGTGGCTGGTGGCGCTGCCCACGGCACAGGCGCGCCTGCTTCTGCCGTTCGAGGCGCTCGGCGGTGTCGTGGTGGCGCTGGCCGCGTGGCGCGCGACCGAGAGCGCAGTGGCGCTCGGCCCGCGCGGCGCGGCGCGGCTCGGCGGCCTGGTCATGATCGTGGGCGCCGTCGCCTCGGTCGGGCTCGGGCTCGGGCTGGTGCGCCCGCTCGGCGCCGCCGCGGCCGTGGCCTTCGCGCTCGCCGCCGGCGGCGTCACCATCTGTGTCGGGATTCTGGTCGCGCTCGTGGCCGCGTGGCGCATCGGACGGCGTCGCGGCGACGAGACCGCCGGCCGCTCGGTGGCGCTGCGCGCGCTGCTCGCGTTGACCGCGGGCCTGCTGGCGACGGCGGCGTGGGCGCTGGCGTCGGGCCACGTCCTCGGCCAGCTGCACGCCGACGCCGAGCACCACGCCGTCGACGAAGCGCGCGATCTGTGCGCCATCGTCGCCGAGCGCACGCTCATCTCCGAAGAGATCGACGCCATCGCCCCGGCGCTCGCGCCCGAGGGCGGCTACCTCGTCTCGCTCGACGACAGCGGCCACGTCGTCGGCGGCGTCGGCGCCGATGTCCCCGCCGGCACCGAGGTGCGCATGCCGGGGCCCGACGAGTGCCGCGTCGGCCGCCGCACCCTGCCCTGCGCGGTGCGCCGCCTCGTCGACGGCAGCATCGTCGCCGCGGCGGTGCCGGCGCCGACCATCGCGCCGTCGGTGGTCCTCGGCTTCGGCCTCGCCGGCCTGCTCGTCGCGCTCACCGCGCTCGGCATCGGCGCCCTCATCGGCGGCGGCACCGCGCGCGATCTGGCCCGCGTCACCACCACGCTCGACGAGCTCGGCCGCAGCCCGCGCGGGCTCGACCGCCCGGTCGTGGCGCTGTCGAACGACGAGGTCGGCGATCTGGCCACCGCGCTCGGCCGCCTGCGCGCGCGCCTGCAGCCCGGGCTCGCCGAGTACCAGTCGGCGCTGGAAAAGGCGCAGGCCGCCGATCAGGCGCGCACCGACTTTTTGGGCCTCGTCTCGGCCGAGCTGCGCAACCCGCTCGATCGCATCCTCGGCGGCGCGCGCACGCTGCTCGATCCGGGCGCCGAGACGCTCTCGACCGAGCAGAAGGAAGACGTGCGCATCGTGCTCACGTCGGCCACGCACCTCGTCGACCTCATCGACGAGGTCCTCGACATCTCGGCCATCGCCACCGGCCAGGTGTCGCTCAAGCTCGGCGACGTCGATGTCGGCCAGCTCGTCGGCGACGTGGCCAAGGCACAGCGTCCGCTGGTGCAGCAGAAGGGCGTCGAGATCAAGATCGACATCGAGTCGCCGTCGCCGCACGCGCGCGCCGACGAGCGGCGCCTACGCCAGGTGATCACCAACATCATCTCCAACGCCGTCAAGTTCACCGAGAAGGGATCGATCGAGATCTCGGCCCGGCGCGACGCCGAGAAGGTGGTCATCTCGGTCAAGGACACCGGCCCGGGCATCGCCGAGGAGGCGCTGCCCAAGCTGTTCTCCGAGTTCGTGCAGCTCGGGAGCCTCAAGCAGCGCGCGCGCGGCACCGGCCTCGGCCTCGCCATCTGCAAGCGGCTCGTCGAGGCGCACGGCGGGCAGGTCGCCGCCGAGAGCACCGTCGGCAAGGGCTCGACGTTCCGCGTGATGCTGCCGGCGCGCGGCCCCGAAGATTCGCGCACCTTCCGTTTGCGCGAGGACGGCGCCGCATGACCCGCGTGCGCGTGATCGCGGCCTGCGTGGCGCTGGCGCTGTTCGTGGCGCTCGCGCTGCCGTGGCTGTTCCAGTGGATCATGCATCTGTCGCCCGAGGAGGCGGCCTACACGCGCCGCGCCTTCCTCATCGGCGCGCCGCTCACGCTCGTCGGGCTGACGGTCACCGCGCTCCTCGGCCTGCGCGGCATCGACGCGCCGCCGCCTGACGAGCGGGCGCGCTCGCGCGTGCTCGCCCTGCCCTTCCGCCTCGCGCTCGTCACCGTCGTCGGCGGCGAGCTGGCGACGGTGGGCGCGATGATCTACGACCAGCTCTACGGGCGCACGCCGCTGCCCATGGCCGTGGGCCTCGTCTTGTGCACGAGCGCGATGATCGCGCTCGTCGCCGTGCCGCTGTACGCGCTGGCGCGCGCGGCGCTCGTGCCGCTGGCGCAGCGTCACGCCTCGGAGGCGCCGCCGCGCGGACGGCCGTTGTCGCTCCGCATCCAGCTCGGCTACACGGTGTTCGCGGTGGCGACCGCGGCGCTGGTGCCGGCGACGGTGTTCGGCATGGCGCAGCTCGACGACGCCGCCACCGCCGACGCGCACGCGCGCGCCGAGAAGACGGCTGCGCGCCTGGCCGCCTCGGCCGCCGAGCTCGGCGTCGCCGAGGCCACGCGCCTCGCCACGCGCACGCCGCTGGCCGGGCGCGAGCGCGTGATCCTGCGCGCCCCGTCGGGCTCGCTCATCCCCGAGGACGCGGCCGAGGAGGTCGCGGGCGAGCCCTACGTCGAGCGCGCGCTCGGCGGCCAGCTCGCGGGCGGCATGCTGCGCGTCTACTATGCGCCGCGCCCGCTCTCGCCGGTCGCGCTCATGGCGGTGACCATGGGCCTCTTGCTCCTGGCGCTCGTCGTCGCGTCGACCGTGGGCAGCGCCGTGGCGCGCGACGCCCGCGGCGTGGCCGATCAGATCGCGCGCGTCGCCGACGGTGAAGAGCCGCAGCCGCTCGGCGCCGTCGCCACCACCGAGGTGCGGCGCGTGGCCATGGCGGTCAACCGCCTGCTCGAGCGCATCCCGCGCCTGACGGTGGAGTCGTTCCTCGCCGTCGAGCGCGCCGACGAGGCGCGCCGCCTGAAGTCGCAGTTTCTGGCCAACATGAGCCACGACCTGCGCTCGCCGCTCAACTCGATCCTCGGCTTCTCGGAGCTGCTCCTACGCGGCCTCGAGGGCGAGATCTCGCCCGGCCAGCGCGTCGTGCTCGCCGCCGTGCACGCGACGGGGCTGAACCTGCTTCGCCTGCTCACCGAGATCCTCGACACCGCCAAGGTCGAGAGCGGCAAGATGGAGCTGCACCGCCAATCGACGCCGCCGGCGGAGGTCCTCACGCAAGCGCAGCAGGAGGCGCGCCGCGGCCGCCCCGCCACGATCGCCGACAAGCTGACGGTGGAGCTCCAGGCCGGCATGGGCCCCATCTACGTCGACCCCCTGCGCATGACGCAGGCGATCACGCATCTCCTCAACTACGCCCTCGACGCCGCCGTCGGCGGCCGCGTCACCCTGCACGTCGCCGAGGGCGAAGAGGCCGACAACCGCGTCCTCGTCATCGACCTCGCCCACGCCGGCGTGCTCCTCGAGAGCGACCGCAAGCACGTCTTCGACAACTTCCGCCGCCTCGACGGCGGCCAGGGCGGCCTCAACCTCGCGCTGCCGCTGTGCAAGCGCATCTTCGAGCTCCACGGCGGCAGCATCGACCTGTCCGACCCCAAGCCGGGCGACGAGGGCCGCCCGCGCTTCCGCGCCGTCATCCCCGTCGGCATCCGCCGCGAAAAAGCGACCCCCACGCGCGGCGTTCCGCGCATTCCCTAAGGTCATGGCCGGGCTTGCCCGCCGTGGTACAATGTACGGCGAATCTTCATGACTCCAGTCTCACCAGTTCCGGCGATCAATCCGCTCGACCCGCGCGCCGCGCTCGCTCGCCTGGAGACCGCGGTTACGCGCGTCATCCACGGCAAGCCGCAGGTGGTGCGCCTCGCCGTGTCGGCGCTCGCCGCGCGCGGCCACGTGCTCATCGAGGACGTTCCCGGCGTCGGCAAGACCACGCTGGCGCGCGCGCTCGCCCGCGCCGTCGGCGGCACCTTCCGCCGCATCCAGTTCACGAGCGACCTTTTGCCGTCGGACATCCTCGGCGTCAGCGTGTTCAACCAGGAGCACGGCCGCTTCGAGCTGCGCCGCGGCCCCATCTTCGCCAACGTCGTCCTCGCCGACGAGATCAACCGCACCACGCCGCGCACACAGTCGTCGCTGCTCGAGGCGATGTCCGAAGGGCGCGTCTCGATCGATACGCACACGCACGAGCTCGAGCAGCCGTTCATCGTCATCGCGACGCAGAACCCGCTCGAGCACTTCGGCACCTATCCCTTGCCCGAGTCGCAGATGGACCGCTTCCTTCTGCGCCTGCGCATGGGCTATCCCTCGCCCGCCGACGAGCGGCGCGTGGTCACCGCCGCGCAGCTCGAGGATCCCGTCGAGAAGATCGAGCCCGTCGTCAGCCACGCCGAGGTCGGCGCCATCCAGGCCGCCGCGGCGCGCGTGCGCGTCGAAGAGGCGCTCGTCGACTACGCCGGGCGCGTCGTCGCCGCCACGCGCGAATCGCCGTTTCTCGCGCTCGGCGTCTCGCCGCGCGGCTTTCAGGGCTGGTACCGCGCCGCCAAGGCGCTCGCGCTCGTCGGCGGCCGCGACTACGCCGTGCCCGACGACTTCAAGGAGACCGCGATCCCCGCGCTCGCGCACCGCCTCGTGCTCGCCGGCGGCTCGGCGGGCGAGCCGCTCGGCCGCGCGCGCGAAGAGGCGGAGCGCATCATGAACGAGCTCCTCGAGCGCGTCGCCGTCCCGTCGTAGGGCTGTAGATGCCGCGCCGTCGCAGCAACTGGGATCGCGCCGCCGGCCGGCTCAACGTCGCCCTGGCGCGTCTCGGCAAATCGTGGCGCCGCTGGTTCCGTCCGCCGCGCCGCCTCTCCTTCACGCGCGAAGGCAAATACTTCACCGGCATCACCATCGGCGTCGGCTTCGCCGCCATCAACACCGGCAACAACCTCCTCTATCTGCTCCTCGGCATGATGCTCTCGCTCATCATCGCCTCGGGGATCATGAGCGAGATGTCGCTGCGCTCGCTCACCGTCACGCGCCAGCCGCCGTCCCGCATCCACGCGCGCCGCCCGTTCCTCATGGGCATCGGCCTGTCGAACGGCAAAAAGCGGCTGCCGTCGTTTTCGATCGAGGTCGAGGATCTCGTCGGTGGCAAGCCGCTCGACAAGAAGTGCTACTTCCTGAAGCTCCCCGCCGGGCGCCTGCAACACACCTCCTATCGCCACACCTTTCCGCGCCGCGGGCGCTACACCTACTCCGGCTTCCGCCTGTCGACGAAGTTCCCCTTCGCGCTTTTCCGGAAATCACGACTCGTCGAGCTGCCCACCGAGGTGATCGTCTTCCCGCAGCTCGCCCAGCTCGGCCACGCCGCCCCGCCGCGCGCGCGCGTCGCCGGCCTCGAGGCGCAAGGACGCAAGGGCCGCCAGGGCGACTTCCACGGCCTGCGCGAGTTCCGCGAAGGCGACGATCCGCGCGACATCCACTGGCGCTCGACGGCCAAGGCCGGCCGCACGCTCGTGCGCGAGCACGAAGAAGAGGCCGCGCGCCGCGTGACGCTGTATCTCGACAACGCGCTGCCCGACGGCGAATTGTGCCCCGACGAGCTCGCCAAGGACGGCCTCGAGCGCGCCATCTCGCTCGCCGCGTCGCTCGCCGCCGACTACCTCGAGCGCGGCTACGCCGTCCGCGTCATCACGCGCGGCGACGCCGTGCCGCCGTGGCTGCAAGGCGTGCCCCAGCTGGTGCGCCTCTTGCGCACGCTCGCGCTCCTGCCGACGATGACGCCCGAGGTCGCCTTCCCCGCCGTCGTCGACGGCGCCGCCGAGCCGATCCTGGTCGTGCGCAAGGGCGGCCCGCGCGCCTCGTTCCAGCGGGTGCTCGAGGCCTAGGTGCGCTTCTCGGCCATCCACAAGGTGACCTCGTACCTCATGGTCGCCTCGGCCTTCGCCACGCTCGCCCTGTCGCGCGAGCTGTCGCCGCTCACCATCGGCTTCACGCTGGTCTTCGGCTTCGCCTCGTTCTTCTTCGAGCCGGCGCGCTTCTCCGCCTTGCGCTCGCGCCCGTGGACGGCGACATGGAACGCGCTCACGCTCGCGGTCTTCGCCTGGACGCTGCTCGAGGCCATCCGCGGCGAGCTGCTCGCCTCGGGCGTGCGCTTCCTCTGCTTCCTGCTCGTCAACAAGCTGTGGAACCGCAAATCCTCGCGCGACTACCTGCAGGCCTACGTCGTCAGCTTCCTCATGCTCGTCGCCGGCGCCGCGCTCAACTCCGATCTCGCCTACGCCGGCTGCTTCCTCGCCTACGTCGTGTTCGCCACCTGGACGCTGACGCTCTTCCATCTTCGTCGCGAGATGGAGGAGAACTACCTCATCAAGCACTCCGACGACGGCGCCGAGCGCGTCGAGGTCGAGCGCATCTTGAACTCGCGCCGCATCGTCGGCTGGAGCTTCCTCGGCGCCACCTCGATCGTGTCGATCGGCGTGTTCCTCACCGCCGCGCTCACCTTCTTCGTCATCCCGCGCTTCGGCTTCGGCTTCTTCGCCACGCACCAGCGGCGCGGCAACCTCACCGTCGGCTTCTCCGATCGCGTCGACCTCGATGCCTACGGCCGCATCAAGGACAACCCGCAAGTCATCATGCGCATCGAGTTCCCCGCGGGATTGCCGACGCAGCCGCTCCACTTCCGCGGCGTGGCCTTCGACAAGTACGAGCGCGGCCGCTGGAGCCGCACCGTCGAGGAAACGCCACGCGATCTACGCAACTGGGGTGGCTACCGCATCTACGTCAACCACGGCGAGCGCCTCACCGGCCCCAAAGTGCGCGCGCTCCTCGATCGCGCCCTCGAGCAGCGCGTCTACCTCGAGCCGCTCGACACCTCGGTCATCTTCAGCGCCGCCACGCCGGTCGCCTACTCGCTGCAGGGCCTCTCGAACGACCTCGTCAACCGCTACGCGCTCGTGCAGCACGGCGCCGACGAGCCCTACGCGATGGAGCACCACCCGACCAACGACTCGTTCGTCGATCGCCGCTCGGGCCTGCGCTACAACGCGTGGAGCGACGTCTCGCCGCCCGATCCCAACGTGCTCGCCGCGTCGGAAGACGTCGACATCGACGAAGAGCTCGCGCCCTACATCGTCGTGCCCGCCGATCTGCCACCGCGCATCCGCGAGCTGGCGCAAAAGATCACCGCCGGCAAGCGCGGCCCGTGGCAGAAGGCGATGGCCATCCGCGACTACCTGCAGCGCTACAAGTACACCGTCGACTTGAAGCGCGACGAGCGCTACGAACCGCTCGAGGACTTCTTGTTCGTGCAGAAGGCCGGCCACTGCGAGTACTTCGCCTCGGCGCTGGCCGTCATGCTGCGCACCGTCGGTGTGCCCACGCGCTCGGTCAACGGCTTCTACGGCGGTGAGTGGAACTCGTTCGGCCACTACCTCGCGGTGCGCCAGGGCGACGCCCACTCGTGGGTCGAGGTCTACGTCGACGGCGCGGGCTGGGTCACCGTCGATCCGACGCCGCCCGGCGCCGCGGTGGCGACGACGAGCTCGTGGAACACCGTGCGCATGATGCTCGACAACATCGAGCTCGCCTGGTTCAAGTACGTCATCGAGTACGACCTCGGCAAGCAGGTCGAGCTCGCGCGCTCCGTCGGCCGCTGGGCGCAGCTCGGCACCAAGCGCGCGGCGCTCGAGAGCTTCGCGCGCCGTCATGCGCAGAAGGGCGCCCTCGCCCTCGCCGTCGTCGTCGGGCTCTTCTTCGCGCTGCGCGCGTGGCGCCGCCGTCGCACGCCGGCCGCGCACGTGCGGCAGGGCGCGGACGCGCTGCACGCCTACGGCCGCGCGCTCAAGGCGCTCGAGCGCCGCGGCTTCGGCCGCGCGCCCGGCGAGACCGGCCGCGAGCTGGCCGCGCGCGTGCACGCCGCCGGCGATCCGGTGGCCGCGCCGTTCGCCGAGCTCGTCGAGCTCTACTACGCCGCCCGCTTCGGCGCCGCCGACGTCGCCGCCGCCGAGCTCGACCGCCTGGCCCAGGCCGTCATCGCCACGCCCCCGCCGCCCGCCGAACGCCGCGCCGCCTGACCGCGCCGCCCACGCGCCCGCTGGACGGGACGGCCGCGAGCCATTACTGTGATTGACACTTTGACGCTCGCCCTCTTCCGCCCGTGACGCGATGACCTCATCCCTACCGCCCACGCGCCTCAAGCCCTCGAAATCCCACGCGGCATTCGCCTTGCACTCCCGCCGCCCCATGGCTCTGCGCGCCCTGGTCTTCGCCTGCGTTTTCGCCCTGCCCGTGGCGGCGCGCGCCCAGATGTGCAGCGGCATGATGACCGGCACCATCGGCCTCGCCGAGCCGCAGCCCGACGGGTCGTTCCTCACGATTCCGTCGTCGCAGGTCTCGGCCGGCGTCTTCGGCCGCGCCGAGTGCGACTGCGCCTCGGCCGCCGGCAACCCCGATCTCAACCTCGAGATCAAGCTGACCACCCCGTTCCCCGCCAGCACCTCCGGCACCGTCGAGATCTGGGTCGGCGACTCGAGCTGCATGAACGCCAGCACGCGCACCTCGTCGAGCAACACGACCTGCCAGAAGATCGCGTCGCCCTCGATCCAGGACTTCACCATCAACAGCAACGCGACCTCCTCGAGCGGTCTGCACTACGCCATCAAGGCCGACGCGCTCTCGAACCCCAACCCGCAAGACCCGACCATGCACATCTGCGATCCGGCCAAGGGCGCGCTGCCGACGCCGGCGAACAGCGTCTACCTGTTCGTCTACACCGACCCCAACATGCCGCTCGCCACCTGCACGCTCACGCTGTCGGAGCGCTTGCAGGGCCCCGACCCGATCCTCAGCAGCAGCGCCTCGGGCGGCGACAACGCCGTCACGCTGAGCTGGAAAGCGCCGACGCCCGGCTCGAACGCGCCGGCGTTCTTCCAGATCCTCTGCGCCGATGACTGCGGCAACCCCATCCAGGACAACCCCAGCAAGCAGATCTACTCGGTCTGCGAGAACGGCATGCTGTCGCGCCGCGATCTCACCTCGGGCGGCTCCTCGTCGCCCGGCCTCGACGGCGGCGTGGTCGAGTCGACCGACATGGCGTTCATGTCGCTCCAGACCAACCTCGGCGATCGCACGCCGGCGCGGCCCGAGGTCACCTCCTGCCCCGCCGACATGGGCGTGAGCGCCTTCGCCGACGGCGGGGTCTTCGGCCCCGGCATGACCAACCCGTTCGCCGCGCTCGATCCGAAGTACGCCTGCTCCGACCAGATCGCGCCGAGCGACGGCTCGCGCCGCATCGACGGCCTCGTCAACGGCCAGACCTACCACTTCGCGATCCTCTCCGTCGACGCCTTCGGCAACGCCACCTCGTCAGGCGACATCGTCGGCGTCCCGCAGCCGACCGAGGATCTGTGGCGCCGCTACCGCGACGCCGGCGGCGGCCCCGGCGGCTGCTTCATCGCCACCGCCGCCTTCGGCTCCTACGAGAACCGCTGGGTCTACGTGCTGCGCGACTTCCGCGATCAGGTGATGCTCCACTCCAACGTCGGCCACGAGCTCGTCGAGTGGTACTACGCGCACTCGCCGCCCGCCGCGGCCTGGATCGCCGCCCGCGGCTGGGCGCGCGCCCTGACGCGCATCGCGCTGGCGCCGGTGATCGCCGCCGCCTGGTTCTGGCTCTACGTCCCCGCGTGGCAGAAGGTCCTCGTCCTCGCGCTGGTGCTCGCGTTCTTCTTCCGCAGGCGCATTCGCCGCCTCGCTCGCCGGAGCAGCGCCGCGTGAGACGCCTCGGCCCGCTGGCGCTCGCCGCGCTCACCCTCACGCTCACTGCCGCCTTTGGCGCCGTCGCCGGCGCGCCCGCGCGCGCCGATGAAGGCATCGGCGGCCAACCGCCGCGCTTCGGCGAGAACCCGCGCCGCGACTACGAGTCGTCGCAGCGCTTCGCCGTCGAGCTGAAGTTCGGTCCCTACTCGCCGAACATCGACGCCTCGCCCGGCCTCAACGGCAACCATCCGTTCGCCGATCTCTTCCCGCCCGACAAGGGCAAGTCGCGCCCGCCGGGCAAGCTCCTGACGCAGGTCGAGTTCGACTACCAGTTCTGGCACCGCTGGTACGGCAACTTCGCCATCGGCAGCACCGCCGGCTACTACCGCCGCACCACGCACTCGTTCGCCTACAACACCAACCCGTCGACCGGCGCCGAGACCCAGTCGTGCAACCCCTCGAGCGATCCGACGAACACCAACATGTGCGTGCGCTCGGGCGACACCACCGCGCTCAACATCGTGCCCTTGTCGATGCTCTTCGTCTACCGCTTCGACTACCTCGCGCAGCGCTACAAGATCCCGTTCATTCCGTACTTCAAGATCGGCCTCGCCTACTACGCGTGGTGGATCGAAAACGGCGGCGGCTTCCTCTCGATCGCGCAGTTCACCCCGGCCGGCTCGACGCAGAGCCAGGGCGGCTGGGGCGGCACCTTCGGCTGGACCATGAACCCCGGCGGCGCCTTCTTGCTCGACGTGCTCGACCCGTCGGCGGCGCGCACCATCGATGCCGAGCTCGGCATCAACCACACCTACCTGTTCTGCGAGTTCAACTACGCCGACATCACCGGCTTCGGCGCCAAGAACAAGATGGATCTCTCCGACACCACGCTCAACGCCGGCATCGCCTTCGAGTTCTAGTAGTATCCCCGCGATGCGCTTTCGCATGACCGTCGAGTACGACGGCACCGACTTCGTCGGCTGGCAGCGCCAGGCGAACGGGCCGAGCGTGCAGGCCGCGATCGAGGACGCGCTCACCGACATGCACGGCGGCATCGCCACCGTCATCCGCGGCGCCGGGCGCACCGACGCCGGCGTGCACGCGTTCGGCCAGGTGGCACATTTCGACGCGCCCGAGGGCACGCGCGTGCCGCTGCACGGCTATCAGCGCGGCCTCAACGCCGTCCTGCCGCGCTCGATCGCCATCCGCGACGTGCAGACCGCCGCCGACGACTTCGACGCCCGCTTCTCCGCGCGCGGCAAGCTCTACCGCTACAGCATCTGGACCGGCCCCACGCGCGCGCCCATGCGTGACCGCTACGTCTGGCACCTGCGCCGTCCCATCGACGTCGCGCGCATGCAGAGCGCCGCCGACCTCCTCGTCGGCCGCCACGACTTCAACGCCTTCCGCGCCGCCGATTGCGAGCGCAAGACGACCGTGCGCACGATCTCCCGCCTGGCGGTCGCCCGCTCGGCGGAGCTGGTCACCATCGAGGTCGAGGCCGAGGCCTTCCTCAAGAACATGGTGCGCATCCTCGTCGGCACCTTGTGCGAGGTCGGCTGGGGCAAGCGGCCTCCGGCGGACGTGCAACGAATTCTCGACGGACGTGACCGTCGTCAAGCGGGCATCACCGCCCCCGCGCAAGGGCTCGCCTTGGTGCGGGTCGACTATTAAATTGATACAATGTGAAGCTCATGAGCAACCGAACGGAGGCGTGGGGCCTTCGCAGCCTCTCCGGCAGGTGCAGCGCGCCGGCGATTTTCGTATCGGCTGCGCCACGCCGAAATGAGGGAGCGGTGCAACCGTGAACCTTCGGAAGACGTTCTTCATCTTGCCGAACCTCTTCACGCTGTCGAGCGTGTTCTGCGGGTTCTTCGCCATCACCCTGTGCACCGGCGCGCAGGCGAGCATCGACGCGCTCTATCAGGCGGCGGTCGCCATCTGCTTCGCCTACTTCTTCGATCTCGCCGACGGCCGCGTCGCGCGCCTCACCAAGACCCAGTCGAACCTCGGCATGCAGCTCGACTCGCTCGCCGACGTCATCAGCTTCGGCGTGGCGCCGGCGCTGCTCGTCTATCGCTGGGGCCTCGGCCACTTCGGCAAGTGGGGCATCGTCATCGCCTTCGTGTTCTGCGCCGCGGGCGCGCTGCGGCTGGCACGCTTCAACGTGCTCGCCATGCAGCATGACGCCGCCAAGCCGGGCAAGTTCATCATCGGCCTGCCGGTGCCCGCGGCCTCGGCGGTGCTGGTGTCGCTCGTGCTCCTCAACCATCAGCTCTCGGGATCGTTCGTCGACGTCGGCCAGCCGGCGCTCGCCATCCTCGTCGTCATCCTGTCGTACCTCATGGTCAGCCGCATCCGCTTCCGCTCGTTCAAGGACCTGCGCCTCTCCCGGCGCACCATCACCGGCTTTCTCGCCATCGCGGCGTTCACCGCGGTGGTGCTCATCGGCCGCATGCACTCGGCGCTCATCTTCGTCGTGCTGATGGCCACCTACGTCGGCCTCGGCCTGACCGAGGAGGTCGTCTTCTACCGCCGCCGCCGCGAGGAGGAGCACGCCGCCAAGCAACCCGAGGTGGTGCTCGAGGCCGACGGCGGCGCCAAGAACGACGAGGAGGTGCTCGAAGAGCTCGGCGCCTACGACGTCGGCGAAGAGGACGAGTGCACGCCAACATCATCAGCGACGACGAAGCCCGCATCGCAGAGCTGATCCGCTCGACGCGCCGCGTGGCCGTGCTCGGCATGAAGACCGAGGCACAGTCGGCCGAGCCGGCGTTCTACGTGCCCCAGGCGCTGCATCGCGGCGGCGTCGAGATCGTGCCGGTGCCGGTCTACTACCCCGACGCCACCACGATCCTCGGCGCGCCCGTCTACCGCCGCGTCGCCGACGTGCCCGGCCCCATCGACATCGTCGACGTCTTCCGCCGCTCGCGCGACGTCGCCGCCCACGTCGACGACATCCTCGCCAAGGCGCCGCGCGCCGTCTGGCTGCAGTCGGGCATCCGCGACGATGCCGCCGCCGAGCGCTGGGCCGCCGCCGGCATCCTCGTCGTCCAGGAGCGCTGCCTCATGGTCGACTACCAGCACTACATCCGCTAGTCGGCGCGACAGACGTACGTATGGTCGTCGGAGAGCGCGCAGCGCCCGCTCGTGCACGGCTGCGCGACCGGGTCGCACGCCGTCGCGCACACCGACGTGCCGTCGAGGAGCACGCAGGTGTCGCCCGCGTTGCACGCGTTTTCGCAGCTCGCCGGCGCCGGCGCAGGCGCAGGCGCCGCGACCACCAGCGGATGGCGCCGCATCACCGCGCCCTGCCCCGCCGTGAGCACGTGGCGCGCGCCGCCGCCGGTCCAGAACATGACGTTGTCACCGTCGGGGCAGGCGCCGTCACCGTCGGCGCACTCGGGCGTGTCGGCGATCGGATCGTGCGCGCTGCCGTCGCGCTCGCTGGTGTGATAGAGGCCGAGGTAGTGCCCGATCTCGTGCGCGCAGGTGACGCCCATGTCGTCGCCGTCGACGCCGCCGGGCACCGCGAACGGCGCCGCCGAGACCAGCACCGCCGCCGTCGGCCGATTGGCGGCGAACGGCCCGGGCAGCCCGAGCGAATAGCCGGCCACGTCGGCGCCGCCGTCGTCGAGCCCGCGCACGATCACGAGGTGCACCGCATCGGCGCGCGCGCCGGCCGCGCGCAGCGCCGTCTGCACGTCGACGAGCGCCGCCTGCGCGAGCCGGCCGCCGTCGAGCGCGAAGTCCGAGCCGCCCAGCGCCACCGTCGCCGTCGTGTAATCGGTGATCGACAGGCCCGCCGGCGCGTAGAGCCGCGCGATGCGCCCGACCAGCGCCGCCGCCACGTCGTCGGCGTTTCCGCCCGCCAGCGCGTCGTCGGCGACGAGCACGTCGATCTTGAGCGCACCGCCCGCGGCGTCGCCGGTGCGCGCGTACAGGCGCACGGTCACGTCTTCGTCGTCGATCACGCCGCCGCCCGCGCCGAGCGCCGTGAAGCGCAGGAGGTGCCGTCCGCTCTCCATCGCCAGCGACGGCGAATTCGGATAGAGCCAATCGACGAGCCCGTCGACCTCGCGCGCATCGCGCGTGACGAAGCCGCCCGACTCGACGAGATCGCGCCCCGACGGCGTCACCAGCTCGGCCAGGTGGAACTGCCCGCGCTCGCCCGCCACCTCGATCAGCGCCGCCGATACGCCCGCCGGCACGTCGATCGCGATCGGCTCCGACAGGCCGCCCGACACGTGCGCGCGATAGGCCAACACCGTCAGATCCTCGCGCCCCGCCACCGCCGTCACCGTCGGCGCATCGCTCGCCGCCGGCGCCATGCATCCGGCGAGCGCGCACGCGCCCGCGTACGCAACGAGCAGCCTGCGCAGCGCCCGTCCGGCGGCACGAGAAGCCGACGCGGACGGCGACGACGCCACGACGGGCGCCGCGCAGCCACTCCAACCTAATCGGTGCAGCAGTACGCCCCGGTGGCGCACGTGTCGACCTCGCACGTCGTCGCGCTGGTATCGCAGTCGAGCTCGACGATCTGCCCGCCCGAGCACCAGCGCGCCACGTTGCCGTCGCACTCGCCGGCGATGCCGAGCGCGTCGCACTGCGGATCGGTCGACGGCGGCGGTATGTCGTCACAGCAGTAGGCGCCCGACGCGCAGCCATCGACGGCGCAGCTCTGCCCGCGCGCGCCGCAGTCGAGGTCGTAGACCTGTCCATTGTCGCACCAGCGCGCGTGCCCGTCGGTGGTGCACTCGCCGGCATAGCCGAGCGCGTCGCACTCCCCGGTCATCTGCGGCGGCTGCGCCATGTCGACGGGCGTGGGCGCGTCGCAGCAGTAGGCGCCGTCGGCGCAGCCGTCGACCTGACAGGTCTGCCCGCGCGCGGCGCAGCTGACGACGAACGTCTGCCCCGTCGACGGATCGCACCAGATGGCGGTGTCGGCCGCGCCGTTGCCGCTCGCGCTCGCGCAGTAGCCGCGATAGTCGACGCCCGAGACGCACATCGGCGGCGCCGTCGCCATGTCACGCGGCGCGGGCGTCGTCGTCGCCATGTCGCGCGGCGACGGCGGCAGCGCCATGTCGTGCGGCACCGGCGTCGTCGTCGCCATGTCGGCCGGCGTCGCGTGCGCCATGTCCGCGCCGGGCGGGCCCGACATCGCCGGCGGCGGCAGTGTCACGCAGGTCGCTCCGCGCGACGAATCGATCACGCAGGCCTTCGTCATCGCCGAGCAGTCGAAGCGCTGCAGCTGGCCCGCGGCGACGTCGCACACCACCGCGACCTGCCCTTTGTCGCTGATCTCGCAGCGCCCCTTCTCGGTGACGCCGTTGCATCCGCTGGCGGTCGGCCCGCTCGAGGTGTCCGGCGGCGCCTTCGGCCCGTGATCGCCGACCGCCATGTCGTTCGTCTCGCCGCTGCCGGGGACGCCGTGGTTGTCGAGCTTCGCGCCCGCGCACCCGACGGTCAGGAGCGCCAATACCCAGAGCCCGTGTGTCATGCCCGGCGCCCATCAGCAAGCGCCGATCCATCACAGACGATAGAGAATGATTGGGATTTCTACGAGTGAGACGATGTGGTCCGGTGTGTGTGGCCCCCACCTGCGGCGGCCGCTACACACGGTCGAGGGCAGCTACGCGCGCTTGTTCGGCGGCGCGTCGCCGTCGCCCTTCTTGGCGGCGGCAGCTTCTTTCTTGGCGGCGCCGCCGTCGTCCCACTCGACGAACACGCCGTAGAGCACGCCGATGATCGGCGCCATGATCGGTCCCGAGCGGAACGGCACGTGCTCGAGCCCGGTGTGCAGCGGCCGGACGAACACCTCGCTGTCGGGACCAAAGTGCATCCCGAGCGCCGCGAGGCCCACGCCGATGCCGGCGCCGACGACCATCTTTAAGACCGGCGTCCAGATGGTTTCGGCCTTCCACGGCGCGCGACCGGCCACCACGCCGACGAGCGCGCCCACGATCGCGCACGCGACGTACGCCAGTGCGCCCGACGTCCAGCCGAGCCGAAGCAGGCCGTAGCCGACCGCGCCTCCGACGATCAACCCCTTGACGAGCCCAATGATGACGCGCATGGGAGCGGCGCCTCCTTCGAACAGTATACTTGTTCTATAGCGCCTTTATTCCCAGATGCACGCCGCGCCGCGACGCAGGTTACGGCATCGGTGAGAGCCCGTGCGCAACCAGCCGATCCGGCGGCGGTACGACGGGGATCGCGGCCAGAGATTGCAGTCGCGGACCGACGACGTCGGCGAACTCTTGACGGTACTTGTTCGCGATCGGCGCCTCGCGCGCCGGCTTGAGCTTGAGCGGATCGACGAACGCGCCGTTCATGCGCACCGAGAAGTGCAAGTGCGGGCCCGTCGCCAGGCCGGTCATGCCGACGTAGCCGATGACCTGCTTCTGTCGCACTTCCTGTCCGACATGGAGACCCTTGGCGAACTTCGACAGGTGCATGTACGTCGAGGACATGCCGCCCGCGTGGTCGATGATGATGGCGTTGCCGGCGCCACCGCGCGGCCCGACGAACGACACGCGCCCCGGCGCCGTCGCCCACACCGGCGTGCCCGTCGGCGCCGCGTAGTCGACGCCGAGGTGCGCGCGCTCGGTGTGCAGGATCGGGTGGAAGCGGTGACGATCGAAGTTGGACGAGATGCGCACGTACTTGAGCGGCGTCTTCAAGAGCGACTTCACGATCGACTCGCC